>Ga0137390_10004295_pt1 | contig 11827 bp, 15 predicted proteins | sample 15con2h24AmetaG_FD_104937 | JGI IMG/M metagenome (GOLD analysis project Ga0137390, IMG submission 104937) | Vadose zone soil microbial communities from Angelo Coast Range Reserve, California, USA - 15con2h2.4A metaG | ecosystem: Environmental > Terrestrial > Soil > Vadose zone > Saprolite... | reverse complement strand
GGGGCTTGGCATCGTCGGCGCCTCCCGAGAGGGCAGGGTTTGAACACGCCGATGGTGCCACCCCAGCACCTCGACTTACCTCGTCTTACTCGTCGGTTTGAGGCGAAGCTTCGCTAGTACAGCACACGGAGTTCGAAAACGCGCTCGTGCCGCAGGCTCAGGGCGGCGGCGGCGACGTGTTTCTTGCCCAAATTCTGGGTGCTCAGGGATCGATTCAGGCTTGGTCACTCGCGCTCTATCCAAACCCCGGTCTTAGATTGGCTTCATGCATGAAGTGTGTGACGGGCGACAACGGCAGTCTGACCGTTACCCCGAGCGGCGGACAGCTTGTTTTGGAAGGCAGCAAAGTAGCTCCGTCCGATATGGTTTTGACCAGCGTGCAGTCATTTCCGATGTATTGCTTGTCGCCGATCGCGCCGTCTCTGACCGGTGGCGCCGTCTTAAATGGAACGTGCACCCAGACCGGTCTTGGCAATTTCACTGCCGCGATCCTTGCGCCGTCCATTTCAATGGCCGCCGGTCAACAAGTCCACGTCAAAGTCGTCTTTAGCTTCTCGTAGCGGCGTACACAGAATCGCGCCAGCATGCAGATGAACGAACGCCTCGTGACCGCGGGCCCATTGGCGGTGGGCTCCTTCCTGGTTGCACTGTTCGCTCCGGTCGGGGTTCAGCTCGCGATGTCGCAGACCCCGCCAGCGCCAGTAACGATCACCATCAACGAGTCAATTAAGGTCGGAGACGGAGTGCGCGTCCTACCTCCAGCGATGATCTCCATCAACGAGGGGATCAAGATCACCGACGGCATAGCGCTCACCGGGGCGCTCAAAGCCGTTGACGACAGCTACTCCGTGGTAGCGGACAATAGCCTTGCCGTCGCTGCGCCGGGCGTGCTCGGCAATGACTCCGGCGCATCGGGCATCGCGCTGACGGCCGTCTTGGTCAGCGGTCCGGCGCACGGGATGCTGCAGCTGAACGCCGACGGCTCGTTCACCTACACCCCCAACGCGGGTTATACCGGACCCGACAGCTTCACCTACCAGGCAGCGGCTGCATCGCTTACCTCGAACGTAGCCAATGTGTCTGTCACGGTTCTTACGAACACGCCGGTTTGCACCGTAAATTGCGCGCCAGGAACGGGCGCAACACCCGAACTCGACAGCCTGCTGCTATTCGGAAGTGGGCTCTCCGGGCTTGGTGCTTATGCGCTGGCACGATTCCGGGCAAAGCGACGCCCGCAGGGCTAACCTCCAATCACAAGCGCGAAGACGCCGTAACTGAATTGCCCTGAGTCTTTAGAGGCTCAACGGCTTGGAATCACGCGGCTTCGCGCGCCTGGTGTTCTCGATTGTAGAGAGCCTCAATATTCGGCCGGCGGGAGGCTCTGATGGGCGCTGTGGAGGCGTTGGTGGTTCCACCAACCGACCCATTTTGCGTGGCTAGGTCGACCTGCTCCAGCGAGCGCCAGAGTCCGTTGACACATTCGGCGAGCGCACTGTCGTAACTGTCTCCATGCGATCCGACCGAGCTCGAGGCCCCGGCCTCCGACAGCCGCTCGGTACCAGATGGCCAAGTACTGACCGGGTTCCAGGAGTCGTCGCAACGCTGCAGTCAGGAGTTGCGATGGCAAAACCCAAGCGGCGGCGCTCGGATCGCGCGCTACGTGCCCGAATGCAGTCACCAGGGCGTCCACCCGCGGCTCGTCGGGAGGACCGACAACACTTCTGGGCGGCCATTGCCAAAGGGCTGACCACCGAGGACGCCGGCGTCGCAGCAGGAATATCGCCCGCGGTTACAACCCGCTGGTTCGGGCACAGTGGGGGCATGCCTTCGGTTAATCTGGCCCCGCTGTCGGGCCGCTATCTGTCCTTCGTCGAGCGAGAGGAGATCGCGCTGCTGCGCGCGAGCGGCAGTGGCGTGCACGCGATCGCCAGGCGCCTGCACCGTGCACCATCGACGATCTCGCGCGAACTGCGACGAAATGCCGCGACCCGCGGTGGCTATCTGGATTACCGTGCCTTGGCGGCCCAATGGCATGCCGATCGGCGTGCGCGGCGTCCGAAACCAGCAAAACTCGCCGGGGGAGGGCGACACGACGCACCTTTCGCAGGAGGATCTGTGGGCCAGCATCGTGCGACAATGGGGAGCGGATGACCGATTCAGACACGCTCCGGCAACTGATCGCAGATGGCCGCGCCGTTGACGAAGCACTGCGGCGGGCGGCCGTAGCGGCCCGGCTCGAATACGTGCGCGCCGGCCTGTCCATGCCAGTGTGGCGGGGCGGGCGCCTGGTGTGGGTCGAGCCGAATGAGCTCAAGCAGTACGTGGCTGACGGTCATGCGGCGAGTGGTAATCACGAGGAAGTCATACGCGCCGTCTGACGGGCAGTTACGCGATGCCTCTGAGGCCGGCTTTGGCAGCGCAGCTGTCGAGAAATTTCCTGTGGAATCAAAAGTCGACTGGCGGCGCTGGCTGGGTCCTGCCGACCCGCGGAGCGTCCGACTCTCCTGTCATTAACGCGTGCGGATGGGAACGATGGCGACTCAGCAGGGTGAGCGCCGAGGACCTCGGGCCCGCGCGTCACGCCGCAAGACCGGCGTGGGACAAATGATCGCAATAGGGCTGCAAGGAGCTAGGAACCGATGACGAGGTTCGATGGGCAGGTCGTGATCGTGACCGGCGCGGCGTCGGGCATCGGTTTGGGCATCGCTCGGGCGTTTCATGACGCGGGAGCCAGCGTCGTCCTGGGTGATGTGCGGGAGGAGGCTCTGGACCAGGCCCAGGCAACGTTCTCGGAGCAGGAGCGGCTGGCGTTCGTTCCGGTCGACGTGCGCGATGCGGCGGCGGTCGCAAATCTCGTCGCGACCTCTGAGCAGGTGTTTGGGCCACCTGCGGTGATGATCGCGAATGCGGGCATTGTCCCGAATGTTTCGGTCCTCAACATGGACGTGTTGGCATGGGACGCCGTCATCGAGACGAACCTTCGGGGCGTATTTCTGTCCTGTCAGGCTGCGGCGCGGAGCATGGTAACGCACGGGACCCGGGGTCGGATCGTCACCATCTCGTCCATCGCCCATAGCTATGGACGGTTGGGTGCGTCCGCCTACTGCGCGTCGAAGGCAGGCGTGGTGATGTTCACGAAGGTGCTTGCAATGGAGCTGGCCGAACATCGTATCAACGTCAATTCCGTCGCGCCCGGAGTGATTGAGATTCCCCAGGTTCCCCAACGTGCTCCACGGATGAACGAAGAGTTTCGCACCACGCTCATCCAGGCGATTCCCTGGGGACGGCGTGGCCAACCCGATGAGGTCGCCGAAGCTGTCCTCTACCTTTGTTCCCCGGGCGCTGAGTACATTACCGGTGCGCTCCTGCCCGTGGACGGCGGGTCTAGCACCGGGTGGACCCACATGCCGTACAGCTCGCCCCAGCAATAGTCGGTGCGTCGTTCAGTTCACCAGCGCGAGGTCGGCCGCGATGGCCTCGAACTGTTCGAGCGCGGCCCGTAAGTCCTCGGCGATTTCCGCGGTGATGACGTCCTGATCGGGCAGACTTGCCGAGTCTTCCTGGGCTTCGTCCTTGAGCCAGAAGACATCGAGGCTGATCTTGTCACGCTTGAGCAGTTCCTCGTATTCGAAAAAGCTCGCCAGCGGCCGTGTTATTCGTATCCACATGCCGGCTCGGTTTTGCGCTGGAAGGGGTTGTCCGGCGCGCGGACCACGGCGGGGACGACTCGCTCGGCCAGCAGGCGGAGTGTGTCGGGATCGAAGACAGCGAACGTAAAGTACTGGCAACCGGCAGCGACAAGCGGCCGCACACGCTCCACCGCGTGCTCTGGCGTGCCGACCAGCGCTGCGGCGCCCGCGAAGGCGAGCAACTGTGCGGCCCGTTCGCGCTTGACGGCCAGCGCAGCCGGGCTGTCGGCAAGGAGGGTGGGCACGAAGTGATAGGTGCGCAGCACCGACGCGTAGGGTCGCCCTAGCGCGGCGCAGTGCGCCTGGAGCACTTCGTACTTTTGCCGCACGTCGGCGTCCGTCGCCGCCGCACCGCCCCAGTTCTCGGCCGCGAGGTTGGAAGCGTCGGCGTATTGTGCGACCAGGCGGAGGGTCGTTCGCTTACCCCCGCCGGCGACGACCACCGGGACGTAGCCGCCAGAGATCGACGCCACGAGTGATCGTCATCGACACGACGGTGCTCAGCTACGCGGTCGGCGTAGAGCATCTATTGCGCGATCCATGTAGACGGCTGCTCCGGGCGCATGCGGATGGTGCTATCGACGCGGCGACCACGATTGAAGTGGTCCAGGAATTCATGTGCGAGCGCGCCGACGATCGCGCGCGGATGCGGTCAATATTGCACGGCGCTACACGGCGGCGCTGCCGTTGCTAGAGACGCGCCTCGACGATCTCGAATTGGGCTTGAACCTGTTCGAGCAGCATTCGGCCCTCGGCGCCTTCGACTCTGTGCTGGCCGCCCTCGCGCTCAATCGACGCGCGGAGGCATTGGTATCAGCCGACCGCGCCTTCGGCGAGGTGCCCGGTCTCCGCTGGGTAAACCCCGCCACGCGGGATCTGGACGATCTGATTGGCCGCTGATTGCTAATAAGTGCAGCCGCCTGTGGTCTCAAAGAAGTGCACGTCAGCATGATCCCAGAGCTGATACCTGGTTCGCCGGAGTGGGCAATCGATTGAGTTCACGCTGGCGGAGATCGACGCGGCGGATCTTGCCGCTAATGGTCTTGGGCAGCTCGGCGATGAACTCGATTTCGCGCGGGTATTTGTACGGCGCGGTGAGCCGCTTGACATGCTCCTGGAGTTCGCTCGCGAGCGCCTGCGAGGGTTCAAAGCCAGGCGCGAGCACGACGAACGCTTTGACGATCTGACCGCGAATCGGGTCGGGACTGCCGACGACGGCCGACTCGGCAACCGCCGGATGCTCGAGTAGCGCGCTCTCCACCTCGAACGGGCCAATGCGGTACGCCGCGGACAGGATGACATCGTCCGCACGCCCCACGAACCAGAAGTAGCCGTCGGCATCGACAATGGCCCGATCACCGGTGCGATACCAGCGCCCATCCGCGGTGAACGAGTTGTTCATCGCCTCAAGATTCTGCCAATACTCAGCGAACAGGCCGACCGGTCGCACTGGCGTGAGGCCGACGGCAATGTCTCCATCTTGGCCAGGGTGGCAGGCGGTTGCCGTCGCCATCGATGACCGCCAGATCGACTCCGGGCGACGGTTTGCCCATCGAACCCGGTCGAACCTCGAGTGATGGGAAGTTGGCGCACAGCAGCACGGTTTCGGTCTGGCCGTAGCCGTCGCGAATCGTCAGCCCAGTGGCTTGCCGCCACACTTCGATGACCTCAGGATTGAGCGGTTCGCCGGCTGCTACACAATGCCTGAGGTTGGGCCAGTGCACTCCGGAGAGGTCCTCCTGGACGAGCATGCGGTACACGGTTGGCGGCGCACACAGCGTCGTGATGGGGTACTGGTCGAGATAGCGCAGCACGTCATTAGCGGCGAACTTGCCCGTGGAGTGCTGTGCAAAAACCGTGGCGCCGCAAATGAGTGGACCGAAGTAGCTGGACCAGGCCGCTTTGCCCCAGCCGGTGTCACTGATGTTCCAGTGCAGGTCGCCGGGCCGAAGGTCCAGCCAGAAGCGTCCGGTGATTTCGTTGCCGAGACCCCAGCTTGCCTGGGTGTGGAGCACCATCTTGGGGTGCGCCGTGGTCCCCGACGTGAAGTACAGCATTGCCGGATCATCGCAACCCGTACGGCGTGGCGCGCGTTCGCTCGGCGCGGCTCGTACAACCGCCTCCCAGTCCAGCCAACCCGGCTGTCCATCCGCGCGACCAACAACGATTCGTGACCGTACGCTCCGTCCGCTGGCGTCGAGTGCCTCGTCCACTCGCTTCATGAGCTCGGGACTGACGATCACGGCACTCGCCTCGCACGCTTCGATCCGATACGCGAGATCGCGGGCAGTCAGTAGAGTCGTGCCGGGTGACGCCACGAGTCCAGCTTTGAAGATGCCGGTAAGGGCTTCCCACCAGGCGGGCACCCGCGGCAAGACCACCAGAACACGCTCGCCTGCCGACAGGCCTAAGGACGTCAGCGCGTTGGCCGCCTGGTCCGATCGGCGGGCGAGGTCCGCATAGGAGAGGTGCTGCTCCAGGCCGTCCTCGCCGACCCAGAACAAGGCGTCGGCATCCGGAGCCTTGGCCGCCCAGGCGTCCACAACGTGCGTACCGAAGTTGAAGGTCGTCGGAACGGTCAATTGAAACGTCTTGTATATTTGCGCGTAATCCAGCATGTTGGCCGCGGTGGTCGTGATCGACATGGCTATCTCCGGTTGGAACTCGAGATCGGTTGGTCGAGGACGGGCAGCAGCACGTGGGATGGTCTGGTGCGGTCGTGAAAGATCTTGTTCACCGCAACCCGGCCTTCTACCTCCTCGCCCACGGGTCCGCCCGAATTCAAAATTGCGGTCAAAACGTGGAAAGTCGCTACTGGAGATGTCGACCCGGAGGCGGTGTCCAGTGGCGAACAGCTGGGCCGTCGCCCAGAGGTCCATTTCAAGGCGATAGACCGTCAGATCATGCTCGAGCACATGGGACGTAAGACAGCGTAGGCTGCGATGGACGACTCGACATGGGGGAGACTCCCCATTGGCCGGTCCCCATTTCTTGCTGATCGGTGAGCAACGGGCGTGCTAACGTGCGCGGGACGGCACGGTTGCCGATGCGGCTGAATACAGTACCCGCCCAACCTACACCTTTGATCGGACGTGAACGCATGCTCGCGCAACTGGTGGAGCGCCTCACGGATCGGGCGGTGCGGCTGCTGACGTTGACGGGGCCAGGCGGCACCGGCAAATCCAGACTTGCCATCGAGCTAGCCGAGCAGGTGTGCGAGACGTTCGAGGACGGTGTGCATTTTGTCGATCTCGCGCCATTGAGCGATCCAGGCACGGTGCTCACCACTATCGCTCGGACGCTGCACTTCGAACAGTCTGCCCCGAGCTCGGACACGGAGGGGTGCGTCGAACTTTTCGGCGCTCGACACGTGCTGCTTGTACTCGACAATTTTGAACACCTGATTACCGCGGCCCCTGCTATCGCCCAGCTTCTCGCGAGCTGCCGGAAGCTCAAGATCATCGTCACCAGTCGCGAAGCGCTCCAGCTGCGATGGGAGCACGTCGTTCGGGTGCCACCCCTCGACGTGCCTGACTTGCAGGTCCTGCCAGGTATCGGAGCGCTCATCAGGGTGCCGGCAGTCCGGCTCTTTGTTGATCGCCCTCGGCAGGTCAATCCTGGCTTCACACTGACCGAGCGCACGGCTGAGCTCGTTGCCAGACTCTGCGTTCATCTGGACGGGTTGCCACTTTCGATCGAATTGGCCGCGGCTCGCACCCGCGCCCTGGGCCTGGAGGCCGTCTTCGATCGCCTGATGGAGCGACTCGATGTCCTGGCGGGTGGCGCTCACGATCAGCCAGCACGCCATCGCACGCTTCATGCGGCGATCAACTGGAGCTACGAGCTCATGAGTCCGCGCGAACAGCTTGTTTTTGGCCGATTGGCGGTGTTCACGGGAACGTGGTCATTGGCGGCCGCCGAGGCGGTTTGCGCCGCGGACGACATTCAGGCCGAGGAGGTCCGCGCGATCATCGAACGGCTGGTAGAGCGATCGCTCGTGCAGGTGGAGGAATCCGCCGGGCTGGCTCGGTTCCGGTTTTTGGAGACCGTGAGGCAGTTTGCGATGGAGCGGCTCGAGGTCAGCGGCGAGCTGTCCTGGTGCCGCCGCCAGCACCTGCAGTGGTACGTCGTTGTCGCCAACGGGATTCGCCCTGAGCTTCTGCGCGGTGAAGACGTCGAGCTGCTGGAACATGACTACAACAACCTGCGTTCGGCTTTGAGCACGGCCATCATCGCGGCTGATGGCGAAGCGGCGCTTGGTCTCGGCAGAGGTCTATGGCTGCTTTTACATCCGGTGCGGCTGCGCGTCGTGCACGCCATGTCCGGTGGGCGGACACGCACGACGTCAGAGCTCTGCGCCCGCCTGCCCGACGTCTCGAAGGCGACCGTGTACCGGCACGTCGCCCTGCTCGTCGAGGGCGGACTACTCGAAGTCGCGGGCGAACAGCGTGTGCACGGGGCCGTCGAGCGTTGCTACCGCCTACACCAAGCTCGGGCGGTGATCGACCGCGAGTCAGTCGCGTCAATGTCCTTGGAAGAGCACCGCCACGGGTTTGCCGCGGCCATGGCCGGCCTGGTCGCCGAGTTCAACACGTACCTCGACCGGGAGCACGCCGACCCGACCGCTGACCTGGTCGGCTACCGGCAGATCCCGCTTTGGCTCAACCAGCACGAACTCGCCGAGCTGATCAGCGAGATACGGAGCCTCATCGTGTCGAAGATGGAAAATGAGCCCACACTGGATCGCAGCCTTCATCTACTGAGCCCATTCGTCTTTCCGATCGAGACATCCCAACAGCACCAGAGTGATAAGCAGGTGTCGTGATTTTGCTGTCGCCGGTGTGAAATTGGAACGCCGGGGCTGATGGCGGCGACGAACGGGCCCTGGCGATCTTCTGCAAGGCTGCCGTCTCGCGGTGTGCCACGCGTAGTCGGAGGTTCGCGCGATCACCCATCAGGATGAACGATTTCTCGCGTCGTTCACGCGCTATTCACGTATGCGCGTCACACTGAGGCTCCGCATGCATACGGAGAGAGGGTTTGTGCGCCACGCCATAACGAGACTTTCACCGAAGGCCGAATTCGCGATCGTCCTCATCGCAGCCTTTGGCCCCTTGATCGGGCTATCAACCATCGACGCCGTGAGCCGTGCGTCGGGGAGCCTCACCGATGCGCGGTTGTGGCTCCTGCTGCTCTACGAGCTGGTCGTCGGAGGGGCGTTGCTCGTTTTCCTGGGTATCCGCGGCTGGCCAATCAGGTCCATTGCGCCCCGGCCCAGCCTGAAGGACGCGGTCGTCGGTGTCGCATTTGCTCTCGCAACCCTGCTGTGCATCGCCATCTTATTCGTCGTCACCGCGCGACTGTTCCCGGGTGCGCCAATGGGTTTGGAGGGCGGTGCAGTCGCCGGCCAACTCGGCTTCGCGACGATTCTCTTCGTGTCGGTCGTCAATCCGGTGTTCGAGGAGTTCTTCGTCAACGCGTACCTCATCACGGCGCTGACAAAGCAAGGGAGCAGGCTGGCCACCGCGCTTGCCGTCGGTATCGCGGTCCGACTGCTCTACCACAGCTATCTGGGTACGGTGGTCGCGCCGCTGACCCTGATTCCGATGGGCCTGATCTTCGGCTACGCCTTCGCCCGCCAGCGACGCCTTTGGCCAGCCGCGGTAGCGCACGCGGTGACAGACTTCGCGTCCCTCGGCGGCCTCGTCTACCTCGGCGTGTCGTAGCGCTACCGTACTGACCATGAGCGATCCGTGTCAGCTGGACCTGATAGGTACGCCGCAGGTCACAGCGCAGGACGGTTGGGTGTGGTCGCGGCAGAACGCGCCAGTCAGCATCGACCAGAACCGTCCAGGCAAATGGATGTTGTTCCCGCGCTGTGGACAGGCCGTAGCAGCATGGCGGATCGTGGCTCAGGCTGGCCACGACGGGCAAATCTGGCTGGCGAAGATTTCGCCGCGCGCCACTCGCGGCCGTCACCTCATTTGCGTCTACACTCCGGATTTCACGGACCGGGCCGACGTCGAAACCGTTGTCCGGCGACTCGATAATCTCGGCCTTGTCGAGCGTGTGGTGTACTACAAGCCGGACATCTTTACCTACGCTGGCATTTACAACCGGACCCGTTCATCAGACCGGGCCAGCGTGTACGAGTACCTTCCGTCGGAACAGCGGATGGTGGCGACGTCATCGTTGAGCCATGCGTGTGAGCTTCTAGCGCGCGCCCGTTGATGGCGTGGGGTCCGCCTAACACACGCGCCGCGCAGCGGCCGCGACGAACCCCACGAGCAGCAGGGCGAACACCAGCGCGTAGGCGACGTTCACGTGCAGCACCAGCACCGCGCCGACACCTGCGCCGGCCAGCATGGCGCCGACGGCGACGAGACGACGGCCCGCCCGGGATCCCTGGCCTCCCGCGAGCGCACTATCGGCACCAATGCCGGTGATAGTCTGGGTGAGCACGGTGGTGGTCATGTCGGGCACGCCGAGCTTGCGCGCAGTGGCGTTCTGGATGCCCATGGACGTGCCGAGAACGGCCAGCAGGGCATGGCGGTAACCCGCGGCAATCGGGATTCCGCTGACGAGGGCGAGCACGACCGAAGCGGCCAGGAAGACGGCCTGGATGGTCGCTGCCGTGCTGAGATGCTTGCCACGGTGGTCGCCGACTCGCGCGGCGAGCTTGCCGCCAACGATCGCGCCGAGGCCAAACGATACGAGCGCTACCAGCGAGTCAAGAATCGCGAAGTCTGGAGCGCCGGCCAGCCCAAAACCCAGAAACACGACGTTGCCGGTCATATTGGCGACAAAGACGTGCCCGAGAACCAGATAGCTGAATGCATCCACCAGGCCCGTGACGAACGTCATGACGATCAACAATTGAAGCAGCCGACCATCCGGACTGCGCAGGTCCGGCACGAGCGTCTGGCGGACCTCGCCGAACAAGGAGCTCATCCATCGTGCAGTGCAGCGTCCACAATTCTCTGGACAGCGGCGATGACTCCGACCAGATCGGGTGGGATCTGGTAACGCTGGGCCAAGAACGTCGGCTCGTTGTACGAGACCCAGACCTGACCACGGTCGTCCTGGCACACCAGAACCCGGAGGGGAAGGTCCAGTGCCACCAGCGGCGACGCGATCATGAGCGGTGTGCCCGCTTTGGGATTCCCAAAGACGAGCACGTGCGCCGGCGGCATGGTCAAGCCTGCCTTGGCCGCCTCCCCGCTGTGGTCGAAGTGGGCGAAAAGGGTCAGGCCCCGGTCGCGGATGACCTGTTCCAGTCGCCGGAGCGTGTCGTCAACACTGAATTGGCTCAGCTGACTGACGACACCGACCACCGTCGACGTGGAGGTCATCGGGAGCCGGCCTCACCGAGCTCGTCGAGGCAAACCAGGCCAACGCGGCCGGCGTACAGCGCCGCCTGCGTGCGACTCTGGACCCCCAACTTGCCGAGGATGCTGCTCACGTGGGTCTTGACCGTCTTTTCGGCGATGCCAAGATGGCGCGCAATCTGTTTGTTGGCGGAACCATGTGCCAACCGCAGCAGGACCTCTCGCTCGCGCTCGGACAGCGGAACCTGCGCCTCCTGGGCAATCGCGGCACGCATCAGCCGCGCCGCGGCCTGTGGCGAGATCCGTCCTTGGCCGGCCGCGGCCGACTTGATCGCCTGCAGCAGTTCCGGCGCCCTGGTGTCCTTCAGCAGATAACCGATGGCACCGGCGCGGACCGCATCTCTGACGGATGCCTCGTCCAGCACACTGGTGAGGATCACGACCTTGGTATCCGGCAGCTCGCGGCGGATGGCTTCCGTTGCGGCGATGCCATCCAGCTCGGGCATGACCAGGTCCATGAGCACCACGTCCGGCCGGAGTCTGTGGGCGAGGCGGACTGCCTCACTACCATTGGTCGCATCGCCGACCACGTGCAGCGCGGGGTCGAGGTCCAGAAAAGCCCGCAGTCCGCGCCGAACGATCTCGTGGTCGTCGACGATCAGGACGCGGATGCGGCCATCATCAGGCCGCCCCGGCGACGGCGGCTGCGGCGTATCGAGCGGTTGATGTGGGTGCTGCGGGATGCGGGCGCCGCGGCGGAGCTCAAGGTGACGGCGGGTCCGGCCCGAGGTGGTGGACATCATAGTGGCT
>Ga0137390_10004291_pt1 | contig 11829 bp, 9 predicted proteins | sample 15con2h24AmetaG_FD_104937 | JGI IMG/M metagenome (GOLD analysis project Ga0137390, IMG submission 104937) | Vadose zone soil microbial communities from Angelo Coast Range Reserve, California, USA - 15con2h2.4A metaG | ecosystem: Environmental > Terrestrial > Soil > Vadose zone > Saprolite... | reverse complement strand
CGGTGCCGGCCAGAAATTCACCGGGGCCAGAGCCAGGGTGGTGACGGCGCCGGCCACTTATGGTTCGATTTACAGTCTGGGCCGGACGCTCTTTTCGGATTATCTGATCGCATTCGAGGTCACCTCAGTATTGCTGTTGGCGGCGGTGGTCGGCGCGATTGGGCTCGCGCGCCGTATACCGTCATCGGCCGACCAGGCGCAACGAAGTGGCGCCGAGCAAACGAGTCTGAGGCGCGAGCGGGCCAGCGCGTAAATCAGTTGGTCAGTTCAAAGCAATGACGCCCATCAGCTATTTCATGGTGCTTAGCGCCATCCTCTTCACGATCGGGGTCCTCGGTGTGCTGATTCGCCGCAATATCATCGTGATGTTGATGTCAATCGAACTGATGCTCAATGCGGTCAATCTGGCGTTTATCGCGCAGGCCCGGCGGATTGGCTCAATGGATGGGCAGGTAATCGTGTTTTTTGTGATCACGGTGGCGGCGGCCGAGGCGGCAGTCGGGCTGGGCATAATCATTTCGCTCTTTCGCAATCGCGCCACCGTCAATGCCGATGAACTCACTCTGATGCGTTGGTAGTATGACGATGCGCTGGCAAGTATGACTCGTGAATTCCCAGCCCTCGGCCTGATCCTGCTCTTTCCACTGATTGGGGTCGTCTTCAATATTTTCTGTGGTCGTCGCGCCGGGCGCGTCGCGGTCAATATCGTTGCACCGGCGCTGATTTTCCTCGCATTTGGCGTTTCGCTGATCGCATTCGCGGTGCTGTTGACGATGCCGCGCGGGGCCGCGCTCGCGCTGACGTTATGGCCATGGATCGAGGCCGGCAGCTTTCACGTCGATATCGCCCTGCGCTTCGATGCGTTAACTGCGGTGATGGCTTTGGTGGTAACCGGGGTCGGCGCCTTCATCCACCTCTACTCTGATGGCTATATGGCTGGCGACCAGGATTATGCGCGGTTCTTCGCCTACATGAACCTATTCGCCTTCTCAATGCTGACGTTGGTGCTGGCGGACAATCTCCTTCTGATGTTCGTAGGATGGGAAGGCGTGGGGCTCTGCTCCTACCTGCTCATCGCGTTTTGGTACGACAATCCTGAATTCGCTTATAACGGACGCAAGGCCTTCATCGTCAATCGCGTCGGTGACGCCGGCTTTATTCTCGGAATTCTGACCGTGGTGTGGGCCTTGGCCACGCACGGCGTTTGGACTGTGACCTTCAGCGGGATGGCAGAGCATCGGGCGATGCTGCGGCCGGTGGCCACCCTGGCAGGATTGCTGCTCTTTTTAGGCGCAACCGGCAAATCGGCCCAGATTCCACTTTACGTGTGGTTGCCTGACGCGATGGTCGGGCCGACGCCGGTCAGTGCGCTGATCCATGCGGCCACCATGGTCACTGCGGGCGTCTACATGGTTGCCCGGCTGAATTTTCTCTACGTGCTCTCGCCGCAGGCGATGACGGTAGTGGCGACGGTAGGCGCGGTGACGTCGTTCTTCGCCGCGACTATCGCCATCGTTCAGCCGGACATCAAGCGTGTGCTCGCCTATTCGACCATCAGCCAGATCGGTTACATGATGCTCGGCGTCGGTGTGGGAGCGTTCGCCGCCGGTATTTTCCACCTGATGACCCATGCTTTTTTCAAAAGTCTGCTTTTCCTTTGCGCTGGCTCCGTGATGCATGCGCTCGAGGGCGAGCAGGAGATGAACCGGATGGGCGGTCTGCGGCATCGCATGCCGATTACCTGGCTGACGATGCTGATAGCGGCCCTCGCAATTAGCGGGATTCCGCCATTTGCCGGGTTCTTTTCCAAGGATCTGGTGCTGGCTTACACCTATTCGAGCGGCCAGGTGTGGCTGTGGGTACTTGGGACGATTACGGTAGGGTTCACCGCGCTCTACATGTTCCGGCTGATTTTTCTGACTTTTCACGGCGCCTCGCGGGTCGAGCCGGCGAAGGCTCATTACGTGCACGAATCACCGCCGGTAATGGCCTTGCCGTTGGTCGTGCTGGCAGTTTTTTCGATAATCGGCGGCTGGGTCGGATTGCCTGAAGGGCGATTGTGGGGTAATGCCTTCGAACATTTTCTTACGCCCATCACCCCCACAATAATACCAGGGCCAGGCGCGGCCATCGCCGGTGGTATACCCCCATCGGTTGCGAGCGCGATCGCGTTGGCGCTGGCGCTAATTGGCATCGCACTGGCGTGGGTTTTCTACCTGCAGAATCCGGGGCTGCCTCTCCGCATGGCGGAGAGCCTGCGCGGCCTCTATCGTCTGCTGTTGCACAAATACTACATCGACGAGCTGTATAACCTGTTTGTCAGCCGGCCACTTTTCTGGCTATCGCAATTCGTGCTGTTCGGCGGAATTGACGCGGGAGTTATCGACGGGATTGTCGACGCGACCGGCCTCGGCGTCGAAGGCAGCGGCGAGGGATTGCGCCGGCTCGAAACCGGCAATGTACAGCACTATGCATTTGTCTATCTGCTGGGCGTGCTCGCCATCGCGGCATATTACGTTTACCTGGTGATGGGCTAACGAGGGGATTCGTAAAAGGCACACAGAATGCCTTTGACCATACTGATATTCGTCCCCTTACTCGGTGCTGCTGCGGTCTTGCTGCAGAGCGACGAGCGGACCATCTGGAGTTCGGCTTTCATCTTTTCACTGATCCCGCTCGCGCTGAGTTTTTATCTGTTCGCCGCGTTCGCGCCGCATCAGGCCGGCTATCAGTTCGTCGAGCAGTATCAATGGATTCCACAGTTCGGCATCTCCTACCACCTCGGAATCGACGGCATCAGCCTTTTGCTGGTGCTGCTCACCACCATCCTGATCACGTTGTCGCTGCTCTATTCCGGCGGCGGCGATATCGAGATGCGTCCGCGCGAGTTCTGCTTCCTGATGCTGTTCCTGGAGAGTGGGCTGCTCGGCACTTTCCTCGCGCTCGACCTGTTTCTTTTCTACGTGTTCTGGGAAGCGATGCTGGTGCCGATGTACTTTCTCATTGGCATTTGGGGGCATGGCCGCAAGATCTACGCGACTTTCAAATTCGTATTGTTCACGATGTTGGGGTCGCTGTTGATGCTGGTCGCAATCATCTATCTGGCCCGTGCCGCGCACACCTCGCTTGGCTACGTAACGTTCGACCTGGCCGACCTTTATAAGGTCACCCTATCACCGACTGAAGCACGCTGGCTGTTCGCCGGATTCGCTATTGCCTTTGCGGTCAAAGTGCCCTTATGGCCGCTGCATACGTGGCTGCCGGATGCCCATACCGAAGCCCCCACGGCGGGCTCGGTGATTCTGGCCGGTGTGATGCTGAAGGCTGGGGTTTACGGCTTCATCCGCTTCGCCATTCCCCTGTTCCCGTCGGTGGCGGTCGAGGCCATTCCTTTGTTCATGGCGCTCGCGGTAGTCGGAATTATTTACGGGGCGCTGGTCGCCATGGTGCAGCCGGATCTGAAGCGGTTGGTCGCGTACTCGTCCGTAAGCCATCTCGGCTTCGTAATTCTCGGTATATTCGCTTTCGATCCGCAGGGGGTTGAAGGCGCCGTCTATCAGATGCTCAACCACGGAGTCAGCACCGGCGCGTTGTTCCTGCTGGTCGGGATGCTCTATTTACGGCGTCACACGCGCGAGATCGCAGACTTCGGCGGTTTGTGGAGCAGCGTACCGATCTACTCCGGTATTTTTATGGTGGTGATGCTGTCGTCGATCGGCTTACCCGGACTCAACGGCTTTGTCGGCGAATTTCTGATCCTGCTTGGCGCTTACTTGAGCCTCAAAATTGCAGTTTATTTCGCGGTCACCGGGCTCGTCCTCGGCGCGCTGTACATGATGTGGGCGTATGAGCGGGTGATGTGGGGGCCGCTCACCAAGGCGGTCAACGTGACTATCGCGGACCTCTCTGGGCGCGAAATCGCAGTAATGGTCCCGCTGCTCGCTTTGATGTTCTTCATGGGGCTCTATCCGCGGCCGCTGCTGACTCGAATGCAGCCGTCCGTCGATGCGCTGCTCGCCCGCGTGCACAGCGCCCAAGCGCCGCTTGACCGCTCACATCGGCGAGCAGTCGCGGCCTCCGCACTTCGATCAGACACTTTCCTCGCTTTCTCTCCGCCCTTCGCGCGTTTCACATCTCTGCCCCTCGCCCGCGTCCTTTCTGTCCCTCTCCCGCTTTGTTGCGGGAGAGGTATGAGGGTGACTGCGGGAGAGGGTTCTGATCCGCCTCGTGCTGCCCATGGACCGTGGCCGGAAAACGCGGCTGCAAAATGACTGCTTTCAACCTAAGCACGATCGACTTTTCCTGGTTGCCGATTCTGCCACTGCTCGCGGTATCAGTTGGCGCGATGGTCGTCATGCTGGTCGGGGTGCGGCTCGAAGACGAAGACAGTGCCAGCCTCGGCTTTCTCGCGCTGGTGACGCTCCTGGCAGCGTTCGTATTGACGATGTTCGAGTTGGGACAGAACACGCTTGCATTTCACGGTTCGCTGGCGATGGACGATTACGCGGTCTTCTTCGAGACCGTGATCATAATCGCAACCGCCGTGACCGTCGCGATGTCCTTGCAATATGCCGCCGACGCCGGGCTTGCGGGAGCCGAATACTATGCGCTGGTGTTGTTCGCCGCGCTCGGCATGATGTTGATGGCCGCCGCGGGCGACCTGATTATTATTTTCCTCGGCCTGGAGACCATGTCGATTGCAGTCTACGCGTTAGCAGGCTTTAACCGGCGCGATCCGAAATCCAACGAGGCCGCAATCAAATACTTCCTGCTCGGCGCCTTTTCAACCGGTTTCCTGCTCTACGGTATCGCGCTTATCTACGGCGCCGCCGGCACTATTCGCCTGGAACCGATCCGCGCGTCACTGGCGAGCGGGATCAGCGCAAATCCGTTGCTGCTGCTGGGACTCGGCTTGATGCTGATCGGCTTTGGATTTAAAGTCGCCGCCGTCCCGTTCCATATGTGGACGCCGGATGCTTACGAGGGCGCACCCACGCCGGTAACCGCCTTCATGGCGGTCGGCGTCAAGCTCGCGGCTTTTGCCGGTTTCCTGCGCATCTTCATGGCGAACCTCGGCGCGATTAGCACGGAATGGACCGGGGTGCTCTGGATGCTGGCGGTGCTGACGATGACCACCGGCAATGTAATCGCGTTAGTGCAGAACAACATCAAGCGGATGCTGGCTTATTCCGCCATCGCTCACGCCGGCTACGTGATCGTCGGAATGGCGGCCGGACCCAGCCACGGTGCGGGCGGGGCAATTTTGTTTTACCTGCTTGCTTATGCGTTCACCAATCTAGGCGCGTTCGCGGTAGTGGTCGCGCTGGAACGTAGTGGTGAGCCGCACGATGCAATTGCGGATTATCGCGGGCTCGCGCGCGAACACCCGGGACTCGCCGCGGCGATGGCGCTATGCCTGCTGTCGTTGACCGGGGTGCCGCCGCTGGCTGGCTTCGTCGGCAAGTTCTACATCTTCGCCGCCGCGTTGAATGGCGGCCTGGTCTGGTTGGTGGTTATCGCAGTCCTGAACAGCGTTGTGTCGGCCTACTACTACGTCGCCGTGATCGTGGCGATGTATATGCAAGAGGGTGGCGTGACGGTCGAGCGGATGAGCCGCCGCCCAGGACTGCTGATCAGTGTAGCGGTCAGCGTGGCAGGCGTGATTGCGCTGGGCGTCTATCCACAACCCTACATGGGCGCCGCGGTCAACGCGTTCGCCTCGGCCCTGGGCCGGCAGCCGCTCCACGCCATTTCAATGTTGCCGTAGTCTCAGCATCAACTGCGTTGGGCCGTTCACTCGCGGCCTTGCGTGTTTTTGACCTCGACGATGGGGCGATGGGTCGGGAGATCCATGCGCTTCCGAGGACTCAGTCAACCTTGTTTATCTTGCAGTCTGGTGCAACAGCGCGGGGGAGCCTTGCCGTCGCCGGACTGCCTCGCCCAAGCTGCATTTGCTGAGTCGACTGATGCGTGAGGCCTCTGTAAAAGGCACATCACAGCCGCGCAAGGATGCGGCTGCGAGATTCTTCGAACGGCCTCGCCTTCGCTCAGCCGGCTCAGATATTCACGGGTCCGTTGGAACCGCAACGTGACACCAGCCATGTCCGTTATCCCGAGCGCAGTCGAGCGATCGCGCCCCTTCCTAGGGGCGCATGCTGGGAGCTGTGCACAAACGAAGCTTCCGGGCCATGCGAGAGGCTGCGCCTGCGCGCCGCAGACGGCGCGTGATCCCTCCGCTTCGGTCGGGATGACAGAACCAGCTGCCGACTCTATAACGCTCACTTGCATGGCAGGATGACGGGAAGGGTCACCGCATAATCAGATTGAGGCCGGCGGGGGTGCAATAACGCTGCACATCGCGATATTCATTCGGCACCTGTTCGTTGATATAGACCGGATAGCCTTTGTCGGTGGGATCGCCAAGAAAAGACGCATGGATGTTCTGAATATCCCAGAATGCGTAGATTAGCGAATTCGATTCGTCGACCGCACCGATTCCCGGCACATCGACCGCATGGAGAAAGAGCCCGACAACTTTCCATGGCCGCATTGCCGCATCGTACAAATCCTCCCAATAGGTGCTGAAAGTTGACCTGTCGATGTACATCACACGCTTGCCGTAGCAGTAACCGCGCGCGTATTTCGGCAGCTTGCTGGCGCTGACTACATAAACATCGCGCAGTTGCCATTTCCCCCAGGACGGTTTGGGCCACCCGAGCGGCATGTCATAGACGTTGGGATACTTCCCCGGCATTTCGGACAGAATCAGTGCCAGCACTTTTCTGTCGCCAAGATAATCGACCCGGAGCTGCGTCAGGTTCCCATCGAAGCCCGCCCGATAATCGTCCGGGGTGAAATCCATGCCGGCGGTTTGACTGCAGCGAGCCAACGAGGAGACCGGCTGATAACGGCGGAGTGATGGAATAAAAGCGTAAAGGTCTTCGGGTCGCTGAAGATCAGCGTAGGCGATCGTTAGCGATGCGGTGTAACGCATCTGTTCAGGCTCAGTGACGATATACCATTGCGTCCAGAACTCATCCCCGAAACCAGGCATCGTCGCGGGAACTCCCGGGTCGGTATTGAAACTCAACTGCCGGTAGACGACATCGCCGCCCGCGCAGCTTATATCGCGGTTGCGATCGATTGAGCAGGAACCTGCGTGATTGATCACCGTCAAATGCGGCATGTATCGGAAGTACGTGTTGGCAAGAATCTTCCATCCCTTATGAGGATCAGATGGATTCGGGAACGGAATACCACCGCGGTAGCCATCCATCGTGAGGCCGCCCTCCGGCAGATCGCGGAAACTGACTTTGCCCGAATATTTTTCAGTTGCCGCAATATAATTCTTGGGCGGCGGATTGATGACGGTGGGTCCGACATTAATTTGAACATCGACTGGCATCTTCCAGAAGTATTTGCCGGCGAACAGCGCTTGAACTCCGTCGGACATGTATTCGCGGTATTGCTGCCAATTGCGCATGGTGATGACCGTGCCGGGCACTGGCGCAGGTGTCTGGTCTGCGCTCGCCGCCGCTGCAGGCTGATTAGCGATTGCGTCGGCACTCGACAATCCCGATTGCGACAACGGCCAGGCTCTCGTGCCTAGGCATAGGAAGACGGCGAAAGCCAGGATCATACGGTTGTGCATAGCTTAAACCTTTCAACCCCCAGCGAGCACCAGTTACATAACATCGCTTGATACTTAAAGTCCCGCCGTGCGATGGTCGTGCCGATCATCGCAAAACAATTCAACAGGTGGCGCAATGGCAGAGGAACTCAAAGTCGAACGCAATCAGAACTACGTCACGTTCTCATTGAATCGCCCCGAGAAGCGCAACGCGATAAACCGCGCAGTAATCGAGGGGCTCGACGGCGCGCTTGCCTCGATCGAAGCTGATAACGAAGTGCGCGCACTAGTGGTACGTGGCGAGGGTCGCGCCTTTTGCTCCGGACTCGACCTGCGCGACATTGAACAGATGGGCACCGGCGGTCTCACCTTTGAGAAGGTGATCGCGCGGCTGCAGAAACTCCCGATCCCGACCATCGCCGCAGTTCATGGCGACGCCCTGACTGGTGGCCTCGTTCTGGCGCTGACTTGCGATCTGCGGATCGCTGAGGAAGGTGCGCGGCTGGGGATGACACCGGCGCGCATCGGCTATCTGCCGACCTATTGGATTTTCCGCAAGTTCATTGAAACCGTCGGTCCAGCGAATACCGCTGAAATCATGTATCTGGCTGATCCGGTCGATGCCGGCCGAGCGCGCGAAATGGGGCTGGTGCATAAAGTCGTGCCCGCCGATTCCCTCGCAGCCGCCGCAACCAAATGGGCTGCAACGATCGCTGGCAACGCGCCGCTCTCGGTGCGCGCGATGAAGCAAATGATCCGGCGGGTAGTCAGCAACGCGTTCGAGGTCGAGCATAAAGACCTGGACGAACTCGGCAATAAAGTCCGTACCAGTCAGGACGCCCGGGAAGGCGTGCGGGCCTTCCTCGAAAAACGTAAGCCGGTATGGCGTGGCCAATGACATGGGACAGCGTACATGCCCGGACGCGTCCTTGTAGGGGCGGCTCTCGAGCCGCCCTCTTCGGAAAGACCGGATGCTTGAAGGTGCCGCTGGACGCGTGCGATGCTGAGAGCCCGAATTTAGTTCATTTGCCAGACTGAAAAAGAACAGGCTGGAAGCCTGTGCCACTGAAACCTCCGGATAGAGGAGCATTCGAGATGGCCGAGGAAGTGCTCAAGATCGAACGTCGCGGCAATTTCGTGACGTTCACGATGAATCGCGCGGAGAAGCGTAACGCCCTTAATGTGGCGCTAATGAAGGCGCTGGATGAAGCGCTCAGCTCAATTGAGGGCGATAATGAAGTCCGTGCCGTGATTGTTCGCGGTGCAGGCTCCAGCTTTTGTTCCGGACTCGATCTAACCGAGGCCGATCGGCTTGAAGGCGGCCAGGGCCCGGTCAACATCGAACGAGTATTTCATCGGCTGGCCCATATTCCGGTCCCGACCATCGCCGCGATTCAAGGCGCGGCGCTGGCCGGCGGATGCGAACTGGCGCTGCATTGCGACCTGCGCATCGCCGCCGAAGACCTTCGGATGGGTATGACAGTCGCGCGTGTAGGCCTGTTGGTGCCGTACGATTTCATCCGCAAGCTTATCGAAATCATTGGCGCGGCGAATACTGCCCAGATCCTCTACACCGCTGAACCGGTCAACGCTCAACGTGCCTTTCATATGGGGATGGTCCATGAGGTGGTACCCAATGCGAGTCTCGACGCGACCGCAAACTCATGGGCCGAGCAGGTATCGGCCAATGCGCCGCTCAGCCTGCGCACGATGAAACAGAGCATGCGCCGGGCGCTGAGCAATTCGAACGACGCCTGGCACGAGGATTTGCTGGTAATGGCGCGGGTCGTGCGTCAAAGCCAGGATGCCAAAGAGGGCATCCGGGCGTTCCTGGAAAAGCGCAAACCGCGTTGGACGGCTGCGTAGAATCAGCGTCGCTGGGGGCGCGACACGGCTTGGACTCGTGGGACAGGCGTCCCCTGCCGATAGCCTGCCCTGAGGAGCCATGCGGCGACGAATGGATCGATGCGCGAGCATCTTCGTTCGCGCGACCACTCACTCCAGAAAGCGGCCGGAGTAGTCCTAATTTTATCGCCGCGTAGCAGAGAGATTTCCTGAAGGACCCTCAACGTCGCGCGAACAAATGCGCGACCGCCTCTCCCTGTCCAGGGAGAGGCCCTTCGGACCGCGAGCCGCGGTTGTTCCTACAATGCTATTAATTGCGCGCGAGGGCTTTGCGCAATGCCGCGACGTTGTGCACGAGTTGGCTGGGCAAGTTGAGCGTGCCGGCGACGTTCGAATAAGGATACAACCGGCCGTTGATATGCGCGTGAAGCGGCAGGCCGGCGCCTTGATGGATCTCATAGTCCAGCGGCAGCGGCCCGAGTATTCGCACCAGGCGAAAAATTGCGCGCGAGAACTTGCGCAGCTCGTCGGGCCGCAGTTCAGTCAGACTCTCGCGAAATTCCGGCATTATAACATCGTAACTGCGCGGAAATGCGCCTATCGGGCTCGCATAACTGACCACGCCGTCACGCCGCTCGATCACCAGCCCGGCGCGATCAACGAGCTCGATTAGTTGCTCCCATAAGCCGGGATTCTCATGCTCAGCGCGTGCTTCGGCTTCTATTGCGGGCAGCGGCTGCGGGGAACCGATAACCTGCTGATGCGGATGCGGCTGCGATGCGCCCGATTCTCGTCCTTGGTTCTTCCGAATCACCACTGTATGCACCGCAGGATTCTCCAACACACGGCGCATCAGGCGGACATCGGTGAGGATCAACTGATGGAAATGCTCCTCGCCCAGCGCGCCTGTGCACATCAGGTCGTTAATCGAGCGGGGGTGCTCGCTGAAATGACGCGGGTCCTCGACCACGATGTAGGACTCATTGCGTCCGCCCGTCAGGGTCTCGGGGATGCGCGGAAAGAGGTTGTTGAAGACGCGAATCACCCAGCTTGCGCCTTCGAACAGGTGACGCCCATGCCATTGGGGAAATTCTGCCGGCGTCACCCGCATCAGTTCGGGCGGCGCCAGGTTCTCATTGCCGGGACAAAACGGACAGGCGCGAATCGCATTATGCAGCGCCTTGGTGTCCGGGGCCGGCGCATCGGGATCCAATTCGTCGCGGCCGCCGAGCGTAAAGGCAAAGCTTTTGCCGCGTACGTCAACGACGTAGGAGATCACCCCGGTGACCGGGTTCCTAATCCAGACCAAGGTGCCTTCGCGCATCTCGTACTCGATCGGCATAGGGGTAATCTACCAACTTGGAGGCGGCTTCGGCTAATGGCACGCCTCGGACTAACGGGGAACGCCCCAGAACCACCAAGGCGGGCTACGGACCCAAAAGTGAATCGGTCCCCATCCCTTCAGGCGACGACGAGCCCGGCGGCTCTGGCAAGCTTGCGCTGCCCGTCGTCGAAAGTTTGAAAGACGTCTGCGCGCAAAGTTACAGCAGCGGCGACGTGAATGATATCGAGGCTGCGGGTACCGATCGTGGCGGTCCACCTCAACGCTAGCTGTCTGGCATGAGCGAACGCCTTTTCCGACAGAGCTTGCGTCGCTAAGACCCCGTCGTGCCGGCCGTGCGGAACGCGGCGCGAGCGACGCCTCTGAGACGGCCGTACTTTCTCCGTGGAATAATCTATTGCATGGCATTTACCTTACCTGGGAGCAGCCACACGGTGACATTGTCACCCCTACCACTCAGTGCGACGAATAGAGGATATTCAATAGCGCGACGATGCTTTTGCGCTGAAGCCAACTTGTTGGACAGGAAGGCCAGACAATCACCTTTATGGCATCGTTAATGTCAGCTGTTGTCGCCCAGAGCACAAAGATCCTGCGGCTGATCGGAAAATTGCTCATTTCATTGCCGGACGGCCACATCCGGGTTCTCCGCGGATGGCGCGCTTTCCTCGGGATTTGTAGTTTCCCGGCCAGGCGCGGCAGCGAAGATCGACGCACCTCGACGCAGATAAACGCAGATGAACGCAGATAAATGCAGATCCACGGACAAAACGAGCTTTCGCAGCGATACTTCACATGCCCAGACTTTCAAGATGTAGCCTCAAATACTTGACGCTGCGCGGCATAAGGCAGGACCCCCTCATTCGGGTGGTGTGCGTCTTGACTCGGTTAGGTGCTTCCGTTATCCAATGATTGGTACGTGGCCACTGGGCCTTCAACAATGCATTGGGGTCTGGCGTCCGGCAAATGCCGGCACCAGGCTTTTTTTTGGACTACTGGCAGCATCGTAGTG
>Ga0137390_10004276_pt1 | contig 11848 bp, 14 predicted proteins | sample 15con2h24AmetaG_FD_104937 | JGI IMG/M metagenome (GOLD analysis project Ga0137390, IMG submission 104937) | Vadose zone soil microbial communities from Angelo Coast Range Reserve, California, USA - 15con2h2.4A metaG | ecosystem: Environmental > Terrestrial > Soil > Vadose zone > Saprolite... | reverse complement strand
CGGGGTCGCGATCGCGCGCGACATGATCGCCCTGACCAAGCCGGCGATCATGTCGCTGCTGCTTCTCACCGCGCTCGGCGGGATGTTCCTCGCGGAGCGCGGTATCCCGCCGTTCGGCCTGCTCGTGGCGACGCTCATCGGCGGCGCCGCGGCGAGCGGCGGCGCGTCCGCGCTCAACCACTACTTCGACCGCGATATCGATGACCTCATGCGCCGCACCAAACGCCGCCCGCTGCCGTCGCACCGCGTCCCCGATGAATGGGCCATCGGTCTCGGGATCGCGCTGAACATCGTCGCCTTCGCCGTGCTCGCGTTCTTCACCAACGTGATCGCCGCGCTCCTCGCGCTGAGCGGGACGCTCTTCTACATCCTCATCTACACGCTGTGGCTCAAGCGCACGACCGTCCAGAACATCGTCATCGGCGGCGCCGCAGGTGCGATCCCACCGCTCGTCGGCTGGGCCGCCGTCACGGGGTCGCTCGACCTGTCGGCCTGGCTCCTCTTCGCGATCGTGTTCTTCTGGACGCCCGCGCACTTCTGGGCGCTCGCGCTGCTCATCCGCGACGACTACGCACGCGCCGGCGTGCCCATGCTGCCGGTGGTCCGCGGTGAGGAGGCCACCGCCTGGGGGATCTTCACGTACGCGCTCAGCCTCATCCCGATCTCGCTCCTGCTCTTCGTCGGCGGCGGACTCGGGCTGGTCTACCTCGTCGCGGCGATCGGCCTGGGCCTCGTGTTCGTCGCGCTCGCGATCCGCCTCATCCGCGCGGCCGCGGCGCGCCGGCGCGCCATCGCGCGTGGCATCTACCTCTACTCGCTGCTGTATCTCGCGCTGCTCTTCGTCGCGATCATGGTGGACTCGACATTGAGACTGTAGTCATCGTCGGTGCCGTCCTCGCCGGCGGCATCTACGCGCGCGGCGTGCGCGTGCAGCGCCGCGCGTGGCCAAAATGGCGGACCGCGTTGTTCTTCGGCGGTCTAGGGATGCTGGTGCTCACCCTCGCGTCCGGCATCGAGGTGCTCGCGGGCGACCTGTTCAGCGTCCACATGCTGCAGCACATGCTGCTCACCATCGTCGCGGCGCCGCTGCTCATGCTCGGCGCACCGGTGCGCCCATTGCTCCGCGGCCTCCCCGCGGTCGTGCGCGCGCGGGTCATCCGCCCGCTCGCCGGGAACGGCGCGGTCCGCGGACTCCTCCATTTCCTCCGACATCCGCTGATAGCAGCGGCTGCTTACGTTGGTGGTCTTTTTCTCTGGCACTGGCCATCGCTGTACGACGCAGCCGTCGAGAACGACGGACTGCATGCCCTCGAGCACGCCCACTTCTTCATCGGCGCGCTTCTCTTCTGGAGCGTCGTCATCGACCCCGAGCCGTTCAAGGGGACGCTCCCGTATGCGGCGCGCATCGTATACCTGCTCCTCGCGGGCGCGGTGCAGAACACTTTGCTCGGCGGACTGCTCGCGTTCTCCACGCGTGTCCTGTACACGCACTACGGAGCACGCGCCGCGGTCCTCGGCATCGACGCGATGACGGATCAGCGCGTCGGTGGGGCGGTGATGTGGGTGCCGGGCGATGCGATCTTCCTCGTCGCCGCATCGGGCGCGTTCTTCCTCTGGCTCGAGGTCGAGGAGCGCGAGCAGCGGCGCCGCGAGCAGGGTACGCTCAGATCGTGATCCCCCGGCTCCTCGTCGGCCTCTGTCTGCTCACGCTCGTCGCGTCCTGCTCGCAGGCGCCCGAAGCCCTGCCCGCTGATGTGAACGTCATCCTCGAGTTCAAGGAGTACACGGTCACGCTCAACACGCCGACGGTGAAAGCCGGGATCGTGAAGTTCGGCATCCGGAACCTCGGCACGATGGTCCACGACTTCGATCTCATCAAGACCGACCTCGCCCCCGACAAGCTCGAGATCGACGGGGCGTCCGCGAAGGCGAAGACCGACGGTCTGGTGAAGCAGATGATCAACATCGCCCAGGGCCGGGTGACCACGCTGTCCGCGGACCTTGCCGCGGGTCACTACGTGATCATCTGCAACGTCGCCGGCCATTATCAGCTGGGGATGCGCGCGGAGTTAACGGTCCAGCCGAACTAGCGATCTCGAACGCTGGCGCTAGCGAGCTACTTCAGCGTGAGCAGCCACTGCACGATGTCGTGGACCTGCTCGTCCGAGAGGTGATAGTTCGGCATCGTGGTGCCGGGCTTTGCCGCCGGCGGGTCCTTGATCCAGCGCGTCAGGTTCGCCTCGTCGACCGGTGAGATCGCGCCGCCGGCGATGCTCTTCTTGCTGGCGACGTGCGTGAGATCCGGGCCGACCTTGCCCGCCGCGACCGTGCCCTGCACGGTGTGACAGCCAACGCAGGGCTGCGACAGGAACGTCTCGCGGCCGGCCTTCGTGGCGGGGTCGTTGAAGCGATTCGCCTCGACCAGCGCGCTCTTTATCCACGTCGAGTACTCGTCGGGCGTCTGCACGACGAGCGTGATGAGCATGTCGGCGTGGCCGGTGCCGCAGAACTCGAAGCACTGACCCTTGTACGTGCCCGGCTTGTCGCCCTGGATCCAGAGGTCCGTGGCGCGTCCGGGGACCGCGTCCTTCTTGCCCCCGATGTTCGGCACCCAGAAGGAATGGATGACGTCCTTCGATGAGAGCTGGATGTGGACCTTCGTGTTCACCGGGATGTGCAGCTCCTGGGCGGCCTGCAGATACGTCCCGTCGGTCAGCTTGAAGCGGTCCTCCTTCGGGTAGCTCATGAGCCAGGTCCACTGCTGGCCCTGGACGTTCACGGTCATCCCCGCGCCGCTCGTGTCGTTCATCACGTTCAGCTTCTGGAACGAGAGCACCGAGAAGCTGATGACCATGATCGTGGGGATGACCGTCCAAAGGAGCTCGAGGGTGTTGTGTCCGTGGAACTGCTTCGCGGTGTGCCCGGGGCGATCGCGGAACTTGATGCCCGCGTAGATCAGACCGCCGTCGACGATCGCCAACACGACGATCGCCGCGACGAACATGATCCAGTAGATCTCCGCACTGGTCCGCGCCTGCGGTCCCAGGGGGTCATTCGGCCACGGTCCCATGCGTCGCAAAGACTAGGGCCAGATTTCGACACGCGCCAATCCACCCCATACCATTCGCGCCGTGGCCGAGCATCACTCGTCTTCCGAGGCTCCGAGCGAACACGAGATCCATCTCCCGGGCCCCAGTCTTTCTCCACCGATCCTCGGCCTCGGCGTCACGATCCTCGCGTTCGGCATCCTCTTCGGCCTGCCGCTCATCCTCGTCGGCTTCGCCATCATGGTCATCGGCATCGCGACCTGGCTCATCGACGACGCGCGCCACTTCGCCGAAGCGCCCGATGAGGGCCACCACTAAGTGAGCACCCAGATGGAGGATCGTCCCGTCATCCGCGGCCGCCGCGAGCGACCCCGCGATCGCATCAGCGTCGTCGAGCACGGTCCCGAGATGCAGCCCGCCCGGTTCACCTCGGGCATGTGGGCGGTCATCCTCTTCATCTCCAGCGAGGCGATGTTCTTCGGCGCGCTCTTCACGACGTACTTCTACCTGCGTGGCCGCGTCCCCGAGTGGGAACCCGTGTTCCAGCGCTGCATCGCCGCGGTCTGCGAGAAGCCGACCGCGGGGGTCGACCCGATCCTCGGCATCGGCCTGCCGACGATCAACACCGTCGAGCTGCTCGTCTCGAGCGTCACGATGCAGCTCGCGGTGAACGCCATAAAGAAGGGCGACCGCACCGCGCTGCGCAACTGGCTCATCCCGACGCTCGTCCTTGGGATCGCCTTCCTCATCGGCCAGGGGTACGAGTACACACGCCTCGGCTTCCTGCCGGACAACGGCGTCTTTGCCGGCGTCTTCTTCACGCTCACCGGCTTCCACGGCGCGCACGTGACCGGCGGCGTGCTGATGAACTCCTACGTCCTGCTGCGGACGGCGAAGGGCCAGTTCACCGCCAACCGGCACCTCGCGGTCGAGGCCGCGTCCTTCTACTGGCACTTCGTGGACGTCGTGTGGATCGGCCTGTTCGCCACCATCTACGTCAAGGGCTGAACTACCGGCGGCCTTCGCGCGTTATCGGGGTATGAGGCGTCTCACAGCGGTCGCCGTCCTTCTTGCCGCATGCGTGCCCGCGGCTACCGCTCCGACACCCACCGCTGTGCCGAGCGCGCCGGTAGCGCTCGTCACAGCCAGTGCCGCTGCGGACGCCGCGACGTTTTCACCCACGGCCGCGCCTCCCACGGCCACCGTCGCACCCACGTCTGTCCCGGCGACGCCCGAGCCCACGCTCGCGCCGACGCCTGCACCGACACGGGCCCCGACCCCGACACCACCCCCCGGCCCGATCCGCAACGACGGCCAGCGGATCATCGCGTCACTCGACACACCCCTCGTCTGGTTCTTCGGCGAGGGCGGCGGCTCGCCTGCGACCAACGTCGCGAACTACCGCCTCAACGGGACATCCCTCGCAGGTTCGATGATGCGCTGCACAAAGATCCTCACGAACGCGAGCGCCGCCTGCGCCGCGCTCGACTTCGTGCCCTCCATTCGCCTCGTGAACGGACAGCGGTACGAGCTGGCGCTGCTCGATCAGGTGCTCGGGTCGTTCGTCGTCCGCGGCCTCGTGGCCGCGACGCCGCATGTCGTCTCGGTGAGCGCGACGCAGTTCGCGCTGACCGTGAAGTTCGATCGCCCGATGCTCCATGCCGGCGACTGCGGCACGTACACCTGGAACCTCGTGACCCCCGGCACGATCGAGCACGTCCGCGGCACGGGCGCGTTCCCGGCGGCGATCGGCTCATACACCACGACGAATGCCGGCTATGGCGACTTCTTCACCGCGTTCGTCTCGCAGGCGGACATCTCCGATGACTGCACCACCGTCAAGTTCGGCAGCGGCTGGGGCGGTGTGATCGGGGACGTCGACATTACCGTGTCCGGTGTCGAGGACATCGACGGCAATCTGGTGCAGCCGCGGACGTTCAACGTGACGATCGCCGACGAGGGTCCGCCGAAGCTCATGTTCGCGCAGCTCGAGCTCCAGACCGCCGAGAAGAAGGTCATCCGCGTCGCGTACAGCGAGGCGATGGACGAGGACTACGTGACCGACCCGGAGCGCTACTACCTCAACGGAAAAGCCATCCCCGCTACGACGACCATCGAATGCGAGCTCGCGAGCTGCACCTGGGTGCGGCTCACCTTCGCGCCGAGCGCTTTCGTCTACGGGTCAGAGAACACGCTCACGATCATCGGCGTGCGCGACCTGGCCGGGAACGCCATGACACCCGACATCGTCACCTCGGGGAAATTCCAGGTCTTCTAAAAACACCTGTCTCGATGGTCGCGCGCGCGGCGCTCTATCTCTCCGCTAACAGCACGCGCAGGTCGGCGACGAAGTCTTTCAGCACGAGATCCGAGTGCACCAGCTCCCGCTCGCGGCCCCGCGCGTCGATGACGAAGATCGCGTCGTTGTGGTCCACGAAGGGCGGCATCGGGTCGACGAACGAGCCCACGCCGTAGAGCGCCCAGACCTTCTCGAGCGCCGGGCGCGGGCCGATCAGGTATCGCCAGTTCTGCTTCAGATCGTGCGTCGCCGAGAACTCGCGGATCGCGGCGGGCGTGTCGCCCTCGGGATCGACGGACACGGCTACGAACCGCACGCGTGCGGCGTCGCCCCCCAGTGCCTGCTGCGTGGCGCGGAACTGCGCAGCGGTCAGCGGGCACGCGTCGGGGCAGTGCGTGTAGAGGAACGCGAGCGCGACGACGTTGCCACGCAGGGACGACAGCGTCACGGCCTCGCCGCTCTGGCCATCGGTGAGCGTGAAGTCTGGGGCGTCCTTCGCCGGAAGCTCCGTGCCCGAGAGACGTGGGGTCGACGGCGCGCACGCGGATAGCGCGATGCACACAGTGATAAGAAGGACACGGATCACCGATCGAGCATATGCGCCATCATCGATCGAGCATGCCGCCACTTTCCGTCGTCGCCGGTTACCTGCTCCTCGTGCTCGTCTGGGGCTCCACGTGGGCGGCGATCAAGGTCGGCGTGTCGGCGGTGCCGCCGTTCGTGTTCGCGCTCGAGCGAGCGGTCGCGGTCTCGCTGCTGCTGACCGGCATCACGGTCGCTCTCGGCCTGCGCTTCCCGCGGGACCGCCGCACGCTCGCGGCCGCCGCGTTCGCCGGCGTCATCAATACCGGCACGAGCTGGGCGATCATCTTCTGGGCCGAGCAGTACGTGCCAAGCGGTCTCGTCGCCGTGTTCGGCGCGGCCGGCCCCGTCTGGACCGCCTTCCTGGCGCACTACTTCGTGCACGGCGATCGTTTGTCGCCGCTCAAGATCGGCGGCCTGCTCCTGGGCGTCCTTGGCATCGCCGTGCTCGTCGGCGCCCCGGATCCGAGTTCGCGGCCGGAGGCGTTCTTCGCCACGATCCTGCTCGCGATCATGCCGATCTCGTGGGCGGCGGGCACGATCGTGCAGGTCCGCGTTCTCCGCGTGGGCTCGCCGCTGCCGCTCGTGGCCGTCGGCACATGGACGGGCGCGCTCGTGCTATTGCCGTTCGCGCTGACGCAGCTGGACCGGCCCCAGATCTGGACGCTCGACGTCGTCCTCGCGTTCGGTTATCTCGTCGTGTTCGGCTCCTGCGTCGGCCTCGTGCTGCAGCTCTGGCTCACGCGGCGCCTGCGTCCGACGACGATGACGCTCTCGCAGCTCCTCATCTCGTCGCAGGCGCTCCTCGTCGGCTCTCTCGTGCTCGGTGAATCGATCACCTGGCGCATGCTCGCCGGCGCCGCCCTCGTCGCCGTCGCCCTTGGACTGAACGCGTTGGCCGGCGGCGGTGGGCGCGCGAGCGCCGCCGCGATCGCGCCTGTGCCCGGCGACTAGATGGCGCCGCTCTCACCGTACCGGCGCAGCGTGACCGGTCGCGTCGGCATCGTCGCGCACCGAGGCCTGTCGGCGGTCGCGCCGGAGAACACCATGGCCGCGTTCCGTCTCGCGCACGAGGCCGGCTGCGACATGATCGAGTTCGACATCCATCTCACAAAGGACGACGAGCTCGTGGTCGTCCACGACGACACGCTCGACCGAACGACCAGTGGCACCGGCTTCGTGCGTGACCACACCCTTGCCGAGATCCAGATGCTCAGTGCGTCGCACGGGAACGCCGCCTACCCGTCGGAGCGGGTCCCGAGCCTGGACGAGGTGCTCGCGTGGGCGGCGCGTGCCGGTGCGTCGCTTGCGCCGGAGATCAAGCAGCCGCGGTCGGAGACGCGGAGGCCCGCGTACCCACGGATCGCGGAGCGGCTCGCGAGCGCTCTTGCGGCGCACGACATGGTCGGACGGTCGGTCGTGATCGCGTTCGAGCGTCCGCCCGTCAGCCGCGTGCGCGAGGTCCTGCCCGGCGCGACCACCGGCGTGATCTGCGGCAGGCGCAATCCCGACGACCCGCTCGCCCAGGCGCGCGCGGCCGACGCCTCCGGCATCCATGTGTGGTGGCAACTCGTGACGCCAGCGCTGTGCGACGCGGCCCACGCGAGCGGACTGCACGTGCAGGCCTGGGGGATGGACGAGCCGCTGAACGCCAACCTGGCTGCTGGGCTCGTGCGCTCCGGCGTGGATGCCCTGAGCGCGAACGACCCACGCCCACTTCGGGCGATCCTGGCCGACGCCGACATCTCACCTACGACGCGGGCGTAGTATTCCTACCGGGACCTACTACCGACCCGTAGCAGCACGGCTCCTACCGGAGGGGGCGGCCGATGGCCATCGACTTCGATCTCAATCTGTTCACCAGCGACCCGCGCCTTCTCCTGCGCGCGGACGACGCCGAGTACGAACGCGCTGCCGAGGCGCTCGCGCACCTCGCCGACCCGCAGCGGCTGCGACTCCTCCACGCGCTCGCCCTGGGCGAGAACACGCCTCAGCGCGCCGCCGTCTGGAGCGGCATGCCGCAACCGCTCGCCGAGCGGGAGCTCGCGGCGATGGCCCTGCTCGGCCTGGTGGAGCGCCAGGAGGCGCCGTTCGGCGTGACCTACACGCCACGCGACGGCCACCACGTCGTCCAGCTCTACGTGGCGCTCGCGCACGGGCGCGAGGGCATCGGCGAGCGTCATCCGCGCATGCTCACGCGCCGCCGGCTTGGCCGGACGCGCAAGGTGGGATGATCGTCACGTGACCGCCCCGCTCCGCCGGATCCGCCGCGCCGCTTCGGGCGACCTCCTCGGTCCCCTCGAGAGCGCGGTCATGGAGCGGGTGTGGAAGCGCGGCCCGCTCACGGTGCGCGATGTGTTCGACGAGATCGGCCGCCCGCGCGGCCTCGCCTACACCACCGTGATGACCGTGATGGTGCGCCTCCACGCGAAGGGCCTCCTCGCGCGCGAACGGAACGGCAAGACCTTCCTCTACCGCGCGGTCTCGACGCGGGACGAGCATCGCGCGATCCTCTCGCGCGATCTGGCCCGCGGCCTCGTGAGTCAATTCGGCGATGCCGCCCTCGCCGCTTTCACCGCGGAGCTCGATGAGGTCGATGCCGAACACCGCGCTGCTCTACGCCGCATCGCGGTGCGCCAGGGCAAGCGGGGTCGCGATGCGCGCTGATCGTGCCTTCGGCCTTGTGCTCGGCCTCGCGCTCCTATCGAGCGCGATCCTCGGCGGCCTGCTCGCGACGATCGTGCCGCACGCTTCGCACGTACTCGCGTACGGGCCCGACGACCTCGTGGACGTGGTGATGCTCCTGCTGCTCGTGCTCGCGACGTGCGGCATCGCTCTCGGGCTCGGCTCGCTCTTCCGCCAGCTCCTGACGACGATGGCGCTCATCCGCTCGCTCGTGTCACGCCGCGTCACGACGCCACGCCGTGTGCGCGCGCTGGCGCGCGAGCTCGGCCTGGTCGAGCGCATCGACGTGGTCGCGGATGGCCGGCCCTTCTCGTTCTGCTACTGGTTCCGGCGGCCGCGGATCTGCGTGTCGACGGCGCTGGTGCGCCGCCTGACGGTGGACGAGCTGCGCGCCGTGCTCATCCACGAGCGCTACCACCTGGTGCATCGCGATCCGCTGCGCCTCGTGATCGCTCGCTACTTCGCTGCGGGCCTGTACGTCGTCCCGGTCGTCGACGAGCTCACATCGTTCTACGCGCTGCAGAAGGAGATCGCGGCCGACGACGAGGCGGTACGCCGCCTGGGGGTCGCGGCCCTCGCGCGGGCGCTGTACAAGCTCCTGCCCGATGCGCCGGACCGTGACTTCGGCCTGCTCATGCCGGTCACCGGCCTCTCGGTCACGGAGGCACGGATCGACCGGCTCCTCGTAGGCGCCGAGCTGCCCCTGCGGCTCACGCCCGCCGCGGTCGTGCTTTCGATCGGGGCCCTCTCCGGCGCTGCCGTCCTCGCCACCGTCGGCGCGGGCACGAGCCTCACATTCGCGAGCCTGCCACCGCTCCTTGCGATACCCGGCCTGCTCGTCGGCCCGGCGTCGCTGCTCTTCGCCGCCGCGGTGAACGGCGGAGCGCACCAGGTCCGCCTCGTCGCGGGCTTCGTCCGCGGACGGAATTAGGCAAACCCGGCTTTACTTCCACCGGCAGACCGCAGATAGTCGCCGCGACGGGCCCAGCGACAGAAATCGCCGGTGGGGTCGGGAGGCCCACTGAATGTCGATCCGTCGTGTTTTCCAGATCGTGACCATCGCGTTCGCGCTCGCGCTCTCCTTCAGCGTGACGACCGCCGGCACGGCCTACGCCTGCGACCCGAACGGCAGCGGCGGCTACTGCTAATCGACCCGCGAACTGGCCACTGCCCAAGCCGTGGCCGACCGAGACATCACGGGCTACCTGGGCCCGGGACCCCGACCGGCATCGCCCCGGTCTCGGTCCGAAAACAGCCAGTTCAGGCTCAGTTGACCGTCTGCTTGTAGCGCCGTAAAGTGACGCCCCAATGGCCCAGGTCCGTTCCCCGATGGTCGCCGACGTGGGCGCGCGCATCCGCTCCCTGCGGACGGCAAAAGGCCTGACCCAGGCGCAGCTCGCGGAGCCGCTCTACACGAAGGCCTACATCTCGATGCTCGAGTCAGGCCGCACCCGTGCCTCGATGAAGGCGCTCGAGCACATCGCCGGCGTTCTTGGCGTCAAGCCATCGGATCTTCTCGGCGGCATGTCGGGTCCGTCGGCGCCGCAGTTCCAGTTCCTTGAAGCGCGCCGGCTCATCGAACAAGGTCAGGCCGGCGAGGCCGTTCCGATCCTCGAGTCGCTCGAGGAGGGTCTCACCGCTGCCGACCAGCTCGTCCGTTTGCGGTACCTCGCGATCGGGTACAACGTGATGGGTCAGCCGAAGCAGGCTTTTCCGATCATCGAACGCGCGCAGCGCATGGCCGACCTGCTCGACAACGTCGAGGAGCAGGTGCGCATCAAGGCCGTCCTCGCCGCCGCGCACTCGCGGACATACGCATACGACGAGGCGATCCGCCTGCTCAAGGAATGCATCTTGGCCTGCGACAACGGCGTGGTGAAGGACGCGGGCTTCCACTTCCGTCGTCTTGTCGAGCTCGCGACGGCGCTCACGAACCACCGAGACTCTCGGCAAGCGCTCGCGATCTACGAGCGCGCGCTCGAGCTGTCGGAGCAGTTTGCCGACCGACCGTCGCTTGCGCTCCTCTATGCCGGTATGGCCAAGACCTACCAGAACGAGGGCGACCTCGAGGCGGCGATCACCTACAACACGAAGAGCCTGCAGCTCTACGAGGAGCTCGGCCTGATGCACCAGGTCGCCTGCACCCTCGACAACGCGGCCCTCCTTTATGCCGAGTACGGCAACCGCGAGCGCGCACGCGAATGCCTCGCCCGAGCGGCCGTGCTCGCGAACGAGACGAAGCGACCTGGCACGCTCGCGTCCATCCGCACCTCCGAGGCCGAGGTCATGGCCAAGACCGATCCGGAGGCCGGGCTCGCCGCCGCGCAGGAAGCGCTGAAGTTCGCGAAGAAGGTCGAGCAGCCCGACGCGCAGATCCGCGCGATGGTGCTGATCGGCGAGCTCAAGATGGCCTCGAGCCCGGCGATCGCGAAGCGATCCTTCCAGGAGGCCAGCCAGCTGGCCGAGGAGCGCGCGCCGCATCTGCTCCGCGTGATCTTCGACCGCTGGTCGCATGCTGCTGAGGCCCGCGGTGACGGCGACGAGGCGTTGCGCCTGGCCCGTCGCGCCCTGGAGACCGTTCGCACCTGATCCGTTCGTCGCTCGACTAGATTCACCGAATGACCCTCACCGCGACGCTGGTGCGTGACCGCGTGCGCGGCACGCTCCTCGAGCACATCGGCGACACACCGCTCATCCCGCTGCATCGCGTGTCCGCCGGGCTGCGCGGCGAGCTCTGGGCGAAGCTGGAGTCCGCGAATCCGGGCGGCAGCGTGAAGGATCGGGCCGGGCTGTGGATGGTCATCGCGGCCGAGGAGGAGCGTCGCGTCGGCGCGGGCCACAGGCTCCTCGATGCGACAAGCGGGAACACCGGCGTCGCGCTCGCGCTGGTCTGCGCGGTGCGCGGCCATCCGCTCACGCTGGTCATGCCCGACCGCGTGTCCCTGGAGCGCAAGCGCATCGTCAGCGCTTTCGGCGCCGAGCTGGTGCTCAGCGATCCCCTCGAGGGCACCGATGGCGCGATCCGCGAGGCGCGACGCCTCGCGGCGGAGCAGGCCGATCGCTTCGTGTATCTCGACCAGTACTCGAATCCCGCGAACCCGCTGGCGCACGAGCTCACCACCGGACCCGAGATCTGGCGGCAGACCGATGGGAAGGTCACGCATGTGGTCGCTGGGGTCGGGACGTCGGGCACCGTCGTCGGCATCTCCAAGGCACTGCGCCCGAAGGGCGTGCG
>Ga0137390_10004275_pt1 | contig 11849 bp, 8 predicted proteins | sample 15con2h24AmetaG_FD_104937 | JGI IMG/M metagenome (GOLD analysis project Ga0137390, IMG submission 104937) | Vadose zone soil microbial communities from Angelo Coast Range Reserve, California, USA - 15con2h2.4A metaG | ecosystem: Environmental > Terrestrial > Soil > Vadose zone > Saprolite... | reverse complement strand
ATAGTTCGGAGGGAGTTCTCCATCATGGCTTAGAAGGTCATATTGTGGAGGTTCTAAGGGGCTAAGTTGGGGACGATCTTCTTCTCGGTGGCGGCAGAGATCAAGCACAGTTTCGAGATTCTCATCGATACGGACCCATAACAACGCTTTTTCTACGGCGACGGCAGGGGATAACGATCCTTCAGGGTCCGGCTGATCGTGGTGTTGAGACTGAAACTCGCTTAATTGACGCGCGAGCGTGTCAAGGTTTCCTGTGTCAGTGATAGACGAATCATAGTTCCAAGCGGCCGTGAGCGTGGAAGATGAGGAAGGAGAGATGCCAAGCACTGATGATCGGTTGAGATCAGCGAGGAGGGAGACAAGTGCGTGTACGAGCTGGGCATCCTGGGCGCGGAACGAAGGAGTTAAAACATTAACGTGTCTGGAAAGCTCCCGCAGGAGGGTCGTATCATCGTCCGATGGGTCAACTTGAATCATTTCAGGGTTAAGGGACCCGGAGTGGCGTAGAGAAGCAACAAGGTCCCGCAAAGGCGCGGTTGAGGGGGTAGAAGTAGATGGCACGGCCTGGGACGAAGAAGCGGATTGCGCAAGAACAGATTGTGCATGGTCTAGGACGGCTGAGTGTCGCGGTGTGAGTGAGGAGAATGGAGAGAGGAGGTCGCTGAGGGTGGTTAGAACAGAGGCTTGGACGCGTGCTATCGAAGGCATGACATCTTGATCCTGGAGGAAAGGTCCCGTATGTGACTCGACGGAGACAGAGTGAAGTACTTACCTGGGTTGCAGCAGGTGACTCTCTGTCCACGTTTAGAAGCGCCTCTTCGAGGGCCTGGGATTCCTGGGTGTGGGGTGGGTGTTCATGTGCTAAGGGTTTTGGCGTGATTGGATGGTGTGATGAGTGTGATGACCGATAGATGTAAGCACGGTCGGTGGAAGAGAAAGGAGTGGGAATTGAAGATGAGAGAGAAATCAGGTTGCTATCTGGCGACACAGGATGGGATTTTGTGAGTGTGGCCATAGAATATTGACTGTAGCCAAGGGAGAGAAATGATTGACGACCGCACCGCACCACACTCAGGTTGGCCTTGCCGACGTCGAACGCGAACCGAACCAACCAACGCCCGATCAAATCTGGGCACTAAGGGACAGAAATAGACGCCCTTTCGTGCCTACATCCTCCCCTCCCATTGAAATATTGTCCAACACAAATCTCATCTGCCGTAAACTCTTTGACTGACTGCCAGTATTTTACATAAAATATGGCATGTGTGGACTTTGCAGGCAGCTCTTGCGAGTCGCTTTGCCGCGGCGAACTGCTCCTTGGCCATTTCCACGTTTCGCTTAAACATTCTCCGTTTCACCTCCTTTGTGCATATTCACGTCTCTACTCATACCCTCACCGTCACAGAAACGAATACATTTTTACGTCGAAACGCCGCTAATTCATCGTATGAACTTCACGACCCCAAGCTAGGATCAACCCAGTAGTTTCATGCCTAGCCGTAAGACACGCGTATCTTGAATTTTGCCATCATCCCTTCTCACTTCTTACAGCGATACCAGTCTCCAGTGCAACACCAAGCAATATACCCGACTTGAATGCCGTTCCGACCCCTAGTTCTAATTCAGCCTTCGCTGGAAACTCCAGACGAAGACAAGCATTAATGACACTCCTGGATGTCCTCGGTGAACTCACTACGGATGAAAACCGCTGTGCAGTTGGTATGTGCTTTCGGTCTGTTTCATGCCAGTTTTCTAAGGAAAAGGGCTTCCGCAGGCACCCAAGGCCACCGAACGGGCTTCGAGGATGACCGAGATGTCCGTGAGTATGAAAGACAAATATCATTTCTTTCCCAAGCTGATTGCCCCTTGAACAGCCAGTGTCGACGAGCATCTTCAAAAACTCGGCGCAGAGTCCTTTGACTGTTTTCAGAGGTGCGTTATGCCAAAACACTCACCCACGTGTAGTCCATGTTTTGTGCAACAGGAGGGTCAACAACCTAGACAAAGAGGTACGTATATATTCAAGTTAGCGGCGAGACAGTCAAAATATCCAATCGTCTTGCCTCAGCTTCGTAATTTTTCCAATGCTGCACGCCAACTCGGCAGTTCCGTCGCTATCCTATCCTCTGCTTTCCATTTACGGGAGCGGCTTGCCCAGATTGCATGGCTCTTTCGTGAAAACGCAGCCGACCTCTTTCCTCGAAAAGTTTCTCATCAATCTTTGGAGCCGACCATCAAACCCGACGTTCTTCCCAGGCGGAAACGAGCTCGCTCCAAAGCGCCGCCCCACGTGCGCAGGCCACTCGTCCTTGAAAAACTCGACCCCGAGAATTTTCCCAGCCAACTTGGGCTCTTCGCTAGAGACGTTATCACTTTCCTGCATTGCCTGAATGAGTTTCCGGAATTTACAGATGAGGCTCTTAACGCTTCCATCCTTGCCTTCGAAGGGGACCTTAAGGTTCGTGCTGCTCATGATCTACTCCGCAACCATGGCATTAAATCTATTAATAGTATTGGGCTTCTTGCTTGAAGGCGTATGAGGGCAAGTCTTTCCGTCATGTGCTGCATTCTATTCTTTTATTCATATCTACGCAGGCCAATTTAGGTATCCAGCTGTTCAACGGTATCTACATGATCTTGTCTCGGAAATTGGCGAACACGTAGAATCCATCACCACCTCCCTCTCTGTATTCATCGAGATCGGTCTGTCCTAGTTCCTTACTGTATTTTTTTTTCACCCGAGATAACCCAGACGTGTCTAAGTGCAGGTGTCCCCACCATCCGGTTTGCGCAAGAGCACGGCGCCGCCAACCTCCTTAACCTGTCGACTGTGGCAACATTTTTCTCTGCCGTCACTGCGACCACATTGCAATACAGCTTCGACAGCCATAGTACTCCGCTTGAGAATGCCGTCAACGCCTTCTGGTTCACCTCGATGGTATTCAGCATCGCCGCTGCTGTCAACAGTCTTCTGGGTTTGACGTGGAAGCAGGCCATGTAGTACGATACCCTCTACATTTACTTCCTTGGCCCTTTCTAACATACTACTTTAGTCGCTCACCGGGCCATCGAGTCCCATGGTGGGTTTTAATCTGGATAAAACGCTCCCCTCTGGTGTTCCTTGTGCTTTCAGTGGCTTGCTTTTCAGTTGGATTTGTGTTGTTCGCGTATTCATCCCAGCAGGCAGGCTCCTTTCTTCTCACATTATGCGCATCCGCACTTATCTCGTACACGCCTTAGAACTCTATTGTATGCACAATCACGACCGTCTTCACTGCATTCAGCTCCTTCGGTTTGGCTGCAGTCTCTGCCTGGTTCGCATCAGAGCGTTGGGTCTTCTCGCGACACAAAGGCAAGAAGTGGCTACAAGATTCACTCGACGATTGGTGGGATGCGGTGATGTCTATTCCACCATTTCACCAGTTTGTCGAATGTCTGCATGTCCTTGGACCGTGGGCCTCGTCAATTTCGCGCCGTACGCGCGCCGCGGCGACACATGTCGGTTCAGCCATAACCTCAGTCTTTCCCCGTCGCTTCGCCGAGGCGTTGCATTCGTCATCTTCAGAGAATTCACTTACCATTGTGCCAGCTCCAGGAGCTGTTGTTTCAATCCCACAAAGCTCCCGGCGAGGCTCTGAAATCACCTTCGCCGCATTGCCAGTCCCTCCTCCAATCGCCGAGGCTAAATCAATACAAGGCTCCACCACCTCCTTCACTCTCCCCTCAGAAATGTCATCGGGTACTCCTACCCCGCCATCGACCTCTCGAGTTCGCTTCGTTCAGGCCGTACGCAACGTAATCAGGATGCAACAAGCCACTTCATCCCACTCTCCGTTCTCACGGTCGTTGTCTCCCACCTTCCTAACTCCTGATGGAATGCATCGGAAAGACACGCAGCCCATGCCTGTGCACACTTCTAGAGTGGCAGGTCTTGTGCCGAAGTTGCGTGGCCTCACCCTAACTCAGGACCTCGATGCGCATCAGGCGTTGGTCCGCCACTTGCAGTTCTCACCTAACGGCAAGTTCCTGGCCACGTCAAGGTTTGTTTTCTTACGCTTGAGTATGGAGACGAACGTGTGTGAATTGACAACCGACTCATAGTTGGGACCACACATCCATGATATTCCACACGGGGGTAAGCACGTGTCCGTCCTCGAGGCTGGCGTGTTGTAAAATCCGAATTTGACAGGATCCGTTTACCCTCCACCGGACGCTCGCTCATCCTTCGGGATTCGTCAGTCAAGTTGCATGGTACGGCCGCCTGACACTGTCTGCTTAATGCTGTTGTTTACCAGTGCGGGCACAGGTCGCCAAGTGGAAACTTCGTTTTGACCAAGCTCACTCGGTCGATCAAGGTCTGGACGGAGGTTAGTCGGACATTTGATTCATCGTTACATCCGCCGACTTCTTCTGCGCTCAGGCAGGGGTGTGTAGCAAAACCATTGATCGATATCGTTCAGTGCAGTCTATCTGCTGGATGCCACGTGGTGAGGGTAAGTAATCCTCCGAAGTTCTCGCTGAGGCGCACTTCTCGAGCTGCCTCGTGCCCCAGCGTTCATGTCCGTTGAGGGCGGTGACGTCGCCAAGCTGGTAACCCAAACGCTTCCACTTCTTGTTCCTTACTCATGTGAATTTTTCACCAGGACCCAGCTGGCAAGGTGCTCGACACATATCACTTCGATCACCTCATGATGCATGACGTCGCTGTGACTCCGGATGGGGAACGGTTAATTGGCGTAGGGACACTGCTCTCTTCTGTCGACGGCCTGCAGCCCAGCAGGTGTAGAGCGGAAAAGCGCATCATCGGTAGGCGCTGCCAGACACACGGGCGTTACGTTCAAACTGAAATAAGAACGTAGCATATAATTTGGATCGTAAGGAAATTGAAAAGTATGACTTTTGACAGTACCATCGTTGTGAACTGCGCTGACTTTATGCGATAACTGTCATAATGCAGCCAGGTACCAGTACTTCATGATATCCGGCATATTGCATTGTCACGGAATGGGCACTTCGCGTTGGTCAGCTGCGAGTCCAAGGTGAACAAATCCAAATCCCCAAAAGCGACGTCAAACGAGGCGGCTGACATTACTCATAGGCTCCGCCGCAACTTTGGAAGCTAGAAATGGTGAAAGATAGAAACAAGCCCGAGGCACCAGCAACAAGTCGGCTGTCTCTTCGACACACCTATGTATCTAAATCTCCCGTGGACTTCGCCGGACATTGTAATCTCGGAGGCAAGGATGATCAACTCGTGCTGTGCGCTGGTAAAGGTGCGCTTATCGGACTTCCCTCCATAACACCCTCAGCTTATCGCCAAACCTACACGCTCTCTACAGCCGGAGATATTCATATTTGGGATCGCGAATCAGGGACACTGCTGCACCATGTCCGCGCACAGTCTCTTGGAGGCGGTGACCTGACATGTGTCGCATGGAATCCAGCTGCCGATCCTTTCATGTTCGCCACAGGCTCCCACGACGGTGCAGTACGCATCTGGACCGCTGTGCCAGTGCCGTCGCGGGACAGACGCGGTAGATCAGGTAGCGTGACGCCTCTCAGCGACACTTCGTCCCATCTGCACCTCGACCTCGAGCCCCGTACAGAGTGCTTGACCGGGCAGCAGCGGTTCGAACATACCCTACTTCGCGTCGAAACGCCATATGTAGGCGAATCTAGCGAGGATGCCGCTGGCCCATCTTCGGGACATACGTTCGCGTTCACCACCCCACAAGGATTGGGCATCTCATGCCGACCCTCGACTCCGGTGTGAACCACACTAGATTACACAGATTGTACCTTGAAGCCAGTGACATATATGTGTAGTCGGTTTTCATTTTCGATGTGCGGTAATATACTTAGTTCGCTATCGCATTGAATACATATCACACGTTGGTGCGAAATCCTCCGTGAACTACGCACTCTAACGTGAACGTTGTTGATTTGTGTGCGAACCGAATCTTTTCAGCTGTTCCAAGCGCCCATAATCTTGAGCGTGACAGTGATAAACACCCAAATTGACCGCGTCCATCTCAGTCGAGACCGTCACCCATTCTCTCATTGGCTCCTGCTCTCAAGAGATTGGAGAACAGCTTCCGTTATTAACACCGTTTCCCAGCTTATCGGTTCCCAGCCTCGAGCGAAGCGTGTCCCTCTCGCGATGTCCTAATCGCGCATCCTCTATGCGGAATTTTTTTTCGACAACTAGTGCTTCCTTTGCGTCAGAGGACGTAACTGGAGAAACATGAAGTGACCTCATGCAGGTTCCCACATAATGAGTACCGGGTATGCGTAGGACATCCCTTAACGAAGGGGCTTACGTGCCTACTACATATTCCCCCCCGCATGACCGCGCCTGCACTGCGCTAACCCTGTCCACGCTCGAGATCATCCCCCCTTCCACGAGCCTCACCCCGCCACCGTCAGCGATCACTAGTACCACGAGACCACGCACGCACGCGCCGATACAAGACAGAAACCTACGACCCACTTCCGTCACCGGATACTTTGTTTCGTAACTCTGGCAATCGTCAGAGCACCGTGAATCTGGAAGGCGACTTTCCTTTCGTCCTTGAAGAAGTCAGATCCCTTGGTTGTGACGAGGGATCTAAGAATGTTGTCCAGCCATCACCGAGAACCCATTCACATCGACGTGGGTAGCGTCTTTGAGCCATCGGGCGAGCGAAATGTCAGAAGGAAGCGGACAGTGTCGAAGCTTCTGGATGCGCTCAATGATCTGGGAAGGCATGACCCCGACGAAGTCGATCCCATAGGTTCGTTCAGACCCGTTTCCAACCCCGCGCGGATCTCAAAATAAATCATAGACGTCGTGCAGCACGCGAGTTTCGAGGATGACGGCGACGTTCGTAAGTTCAACGTTCGAGTGTTGTGTGTGCAGCCCTGAAAAGCAACGTATTCCGGACAGCTGGTGTGAATGAGCAACTCCAGCAAGCGGGGACAGACGCCTTCAATCTATTCCAAAGGTACGTCCGTACGATGTGACCTTGTACGAACCGATTCGAGTCGTTCGTTCACGACTTATGGCCACTCTACCGCCTCTCCAGGAGGATCAACAATTTCGACAAAGAGGTATGTGCCTAACTTTCACTCTTCACCCCATTTCACTGGCACGCGTGTCCGCCACATGATCATGACGATGACGTTTCGACCAGCTGCGTACGTGCGTCAACGCAGCCCGGCAGCTTGGCAGCTCTGTCGCCATCCTCGCCTCCGTATTCCAGCTCCGCGATCGCCTCGCCCAGATATCCTTCCTGTTCCGTGAGAATGCGGCGGACCTGTACCCGCGCAAGGTCCTGCGCTGGCAGAGGGAGTCTCTGGTGGGTCGGAGCAAATTTCCGAGGCGCAGGCTCGCCAGATTACGCACCTCGTTGGAGCGGGGTAGACGCTCGGGGCGCATGGAGCTCGATAAGCTCGACCTTGAAGACTTTCCGCAGCAGCTCGAGCTGTTCGCGTCGGACCTCTCGACGTTTCTGTACAGCCTGAACGAATTTCCGGAGTTTATGGACAAGGCAGTAGACGCGCCCATCATCGCGTTTGAAGACGACCTCAAAGTATAGCCTATCTGCGGTTTTGTATCAGTGATTTCATTGAAGACCTTTTTCAGTATTGGGCATCGTGCTTGATAGCATATGAGGGTGAGTAATTTTCATTATAATGAAGGAGCGATGCTTATGTCCAACCGTCATGAAGGCAAACTCAAATCCCTTGCAGTTCGGAGATACGTACACGAGTTGATGATGGACGTGGGTGAACATCTTAGCTCGGTCAGCACAGCACTGTCCATGTTCATCGAAGTTGGTTAGTCGCCACGGTTATCGCGTCGCTTTGAAACTGATCCTTGATTCGCGATCCAGGTATTCCGACCATCCGTTTCGCTCAGCAACACGGGGCGAGCAACTTTTTAAATCTCTCGACGATCGCGACATTTTTCTCTGCCGTCACGGCGACAACCCTACAATATTCGTACCAAAATGTCGGCACAGGTGCCGCAGATGCCGTCAACGGATTCTGGTTGACGTCCATGGTGTTCAGCATTGCGGCGGCCGTAAACAGCCTCCTCGGGCTGACATGGAAGCAATCTGTATAGTACGTTGAGACGGAGAGAGCGACGCCCTCCTCTGATCACTTTTCGTAGCCGTTCGCCAGGGCACCACGTCCCTTGGTGGGTTCTGATCTGGCTCAAACGCTCGCCCCTGGTGTTTCTCGTGCTCTCCGTATCATGCTTCTCAATCGGTCTCGTGTTTTTCAGCTACTCCTCGCGGCAGGTGCGTATTTACTTTTAGTTTTTGTAAGTTCGTTCTCCCCGTAGCTCCAACTGCGATGCGACTTTAGCATTATGCCGTCTCTACGATTACGACGGTTTTCACCGCATTCAGCTGCTTTGGGCTCATGGCCGTCTCCACGTGGTTCATATTTGAGCGCTGGATCTTCGTTCGACACCGGGGCACCAAATGGCTTCGGGACTCGTTGGATGATTGGTGGATCGCCATCGCTGACGTCGTTTCTCCTCGTCGGCTACACTCAGCCATGCATCGCGCGAGTGACGTTTTGACCAGGGCGAAAGCCTTGCTAAAGAAGTTTGTTCGACCTCGTCCCTCCGCCGAAGTCATAATACCCCCCTCCGACCCATGGGGCTCATTGACTCATGCCTCCTCTTCTACCCTGAGAACGTCGCAGTACGATCACACCGAATCTCTGAGGACCTGTTCTCCGAGTCCATCGCCGATAGCCCCTGCGAACCCTGAGGCACCACCCCCACTTCCGGGTCACAATGTTCTCGAAGAAGTGACCAGCGCCGGCGGGGTCGTGCAGGCGACCGCTGTGCCAGCAAGGCGGGCACGTTTTGTACAAGCTATCCGCTCCGTGATCATGGCGCAACAAGGTCCCTCAGGTATAGCGCGTGGATCGGTATTCAGTCCCGAAGGCGTACGTCAGGAGGAGCTGCTGGGTCTCATACGGAGCTCGCGTGTGGCAAGGCTTGCCCCCAAGCTCAGGGACTTTGAACCTACTCAGGAATTCGCTGCACATCAAGCCCTGGTGCGTCATTTGCAATTCTCGCCCAACGGAAATTTCCTGGCCACTTCGAGGTTAGTATTTTGTTTGGATTGCCTGGGAACCATCTCATAGGAATGTTTTTTAAAGTTGGGACAACACCTCGGCCATCTTCCGTACCGGAGTAAGTTCTGGCTCGACTCCGAGACCGATGGTGCCCCTGACACCTTGATTGTAGGAACCGTTCTCTCCCCATCGCACGCTCGCTCACTCAAGCTATGTGAGCCAAGTCGCATGGTTGTCCAACCGCATGTTCTACCTTCTGTCACGCTAAACTGAACGATTGTTATAGGTCGCCGTCAGGTGGCCTTCTCTTGACAAAGCTCACGCACTCGATCAAACTATGGACAGATGTTCGTCATTACTCTCTCTGAAACTGTTCAGTTGACTGATGGGGTTTGTAGGTGGGTATCTGTCGTCACACGGTAGAACGGAACACCACGGTCCATTCGGTTCACTGGTTGCCGGGCGGCGAAGGTCAGTTCAATTCATTTACCAAAACGTTATTTAGGTCATCTGTTTGTGTGACATCATATAGCCTTTATGTCCGTGGAAGGTGCTCAAATTGTGAAATTGGTGAGTGGGTTCTGGAAAAGGCATCCCTTACTACTCTTCTGATGTATTGCATCAGGATCTGACCGGCAAAGTAAGTGCCTGTCCAATTTTAGGGCGCCTTCTTATAATTCCAGGTACTGGACACTTATCACTTTGAACGCCTTGTGATCCATGACGTGTGTATCACACCCGATGGCCAACGTCTCGTCGGATTTGGAACTCTTCTGTCCTCCGGCGCCGGCTTGAGGCCATCTAAATGCCGCGCGGAGAAACAAATCATCGGTGCGTGGATTGGGTTCGCACCGCATCTGTCGTCATCTTTGACACAATATGCTCGTGATGTCAGTCTACAACCTCGATCGCAGGACCATCGAGACGTACGTATCGGTCTGTCCTGTGGATGCGCCGTTTCGCTGACCCTACCGCCGCAGTCACATACCACTCCTTCATACCATTCGAGATATTACTCTTTCAAGGAGCGGGCAATTCGCCCTAACTAGCCATGAGCTGAAGGTTGGCATCCTGATGCTGAATCACATAGAACCGACTTTTCTGAACTGTGGATAGGTCCCGCCCCAATTATGGAAATTGGTTGCATACTATGACTGGGAAAAGGTCGAACCAATTCAAACGATGTCACTCTCGCTTCGACATACCTATATCCCCAAGACCGCGGTGGATTTTGCCGGCCCCAGTTCTTTCGGCGGGAGAGACGATGAACTCGTGCTCTGTGCGGGAAAAGGTAAGCCATGATCATGGTTGACCACTCGCTCACCATGCTGAGGGTAATTTCGAGCTGGGGACATTCATATTTGGGACCGCGAGTCCGCGTCATACCTACATCACATCCGCGCACCAGCATTAGGGGGCGACATGACTTGCATCGCTTGGAATCCTGCTGCCGACTCGTTCATGTTCGCGACAGGCAGCCACGACGGCACAGTGCAGATCTGGACAACACCAGAGATGCCGTCTAGCAACTCGTGTCCGACTCACTCTACCAGTACTTCGCGCACAGAAGCGTCGGCACCCCAACCTGCTGAACCAAACACTGTCCACCTCGCCCTTCCGGTTCTACGAGAATCCAGTCATCGATATACACCCAGGTTGGAACAGAATTCCCCTAATACCACCGAAACACTTTCGGTATCGTCTGAGCCGTTGAATAGCTTTGCGTCGAGGCGCCATTCATGGGTCTAGTCTAGCTTACAATGTACAAACACCACATCGGCACCGTGTGTGAAGGTCGGAATGTATTTTAGAACCAAAAGGAAATGGGGATAGAATGGCTTGCAGAAATGGAATCAGAGAAACGCGGTAGAGTTGACGCACAGATGTTGCGAACCTGTTTGTTCGCTTGACGGGGATTAAGCCAACAATTTCTAAATTGGCCCTGCACGATCCACGCCCCGATCGACGGTGCCGCCATCGAACGACGTGACGTTCGAATATCCGATCGGCCGACAAAAATCGCCAGCCAGGCTCCACCCATCATGATATCGCATCCTTCTTCGATCCGCCCCGCACCATGATGATGTCCACCACCGCCGCAGCCAAGCTGCTTCCCAAAACGACCAAAACCGTCTCCGTCGCCGTCGTCGGCGTGGGGCTCGTCGGCTCCGAGTTCGTGCGCCAGCTCCAGGCGCTCCCGCAGGCGCAGGCGGCGCACTCGCACCCTACTACCATCATCCGCCTCGTCTCGCTCTCCTCCTCCAAAGCGAGCATCTTCAATCCAGACGGCATCCCGCCCTCTGCCGACTGGCGCGCGCTCCTCCGCGCCTCCGCTACTACCGCTACCACTACCACTACCGCCAGCGGTGGCGGTGGCAGCGGCGACAACCTCGCACGCACGCTCGCGCCGCTCGTGCGCCCCGACAACGCCGTCGTGCTCGTCGACAACACCGCGTCCGCCTCGGTGGCCGAGACGTACCCCGCGCTGCTGCGCGCAGGCGTCCACGTCGTCACGCCGAACAAAAAGGCGTTCTCGGGCGCGCAGACGCTCTACGACCAGATCGTCGACGCGAGCCGCGGCGAGAGCGGCGCCAGGTTTTTGCACGAGGCGACCGTCGGCGCGGGCTTGCCCGTCCTCTCGACGCTCAAGGACCTCGTCGCGACGGGCGACAAGGTAAAAAAAAGAAACCCCCGAAAAAAACGCTGCTCTTCTTTCTGTTTTTGTTTTCTGTTTTCTTTTTCTGTTTTCTCTTGTTCTTGGTGTGGTTGGT
>Ga0137390_10004274_pt1 | contig 11850 bp, 9 predicted proteins | sample 15con2h24AmetaG_FD_104937 | JGI IMG/M metagenome (GOLD analysis project Ga0137390, IMG submission 104937) | Vadose zone soil microbial communities from Angelo Coast Range Reserve, California, USA - 15con2h2.4A metaG | ecosystem: Environmental > Terrestrial > Soil > Vadose zone > Saprolite... | reverse complement strand
TTCGTTCCCGCCCTGCTTTTCTGCACTTGGATGTGGCGACGTATGATCTCACCAAATCGACCCGGCTGATCTTCAACTTATCTCAATATCTGTCCACGCATATGCTTCTGACTTTCTACTTTCCATCTCAGTGATTCGCTTCGGACTTTGGTTGGTCTAGTCTCTATAAAGCTAGCCCGCCTTGAGGCCTCCGCCCCCTTGCGGTGAAAGCGCTCACGATTTTCCTCAAAAGCCAGCGTCCTAGAGGAGGACAGCTCCTGGTCCTTTCGATGGCATCATCACCATCCCCGTCATTTCTCCCATACCCCCTGATAGATCCGCAGACAGTGCAGGCCTTCGCACGTACTGCACAACTGGAGCTGCTCGACTTTGTGCGGTCAATGATAGAACAGCGAAGACTTCGGGATCCAATGGGGGGGAAAGCCAGAGCTGGGGATAAATTCATGGTCGAGGTGGACCAGTTTGTCATTGGATTGCGGGAGCCCCAATTCGAGAAGTGTAAGTGATCTTCGCAGTCGAGCGGAATCTTACAGACATCCTTGCAACGTGTAGTTCCTGATTTCGTTTGATTCCAGGTGGTTCATATGACAGCTTTGGAGATCGCGTGTACATGAAAGCATACCGTCACAAGCTTGGTGAGGAACACGAGCTTTTGCTCCGGTCCGTGGACTTAGGGGTCTTGCCCAGATACCCCCCCTGAGCGTCGCTTGCTCAAGATTGTCTGGTCTTTCGAGATCGTGTGGTCCGGTGCGAAGAAAATATACCGCGTGTACGCTTACTTTCCCCTTCTGGGGAATGGGCGGGCACAGGGGCAAGAGCTGATGAAAGCACTCGTCCAACTACATCCAATAAGTGAGTCTGTCTTTTTTTTCCAAAAATATATTTGGCAGGCGACACGCTGTTTACACGCGCCTCGGAAGCGCCCCGAGTTTTAGGTCCGGGAGGTACCAACATATTATCAGGGTAATATTCTTATCACCATATCCGGGTCCACGGAGCAAACTGCCGAATAATGGGCGCTGCGGCCGCGTTCGAGCAGAGCCCTGATCACGATGAATCGGGACATCGATGGATGGATCACGTAATTGTTCGAGAGGTCCTGTTCAGTTCTCCACCCCACCCCCACCCTTACATCTATCCAGCAGAAGAACCATCTAATGTATCCATGATTGTACATGCTTGTACTATTGGTATTTCTGGAATCGCATAATGAATGAATTCGGATAAGCCTCTGTGGCCCACACACGCGGTCCTACTTGTGGGTGGAGTTGACAGCTGCATCATGCGGGCTAACTCCAAAAAGATAAATGACATCTCTCAGACGCGCAACACACTTCTCGAAGGATCGTGGATTCCGAGATTAAGTGCCCTCGGCAGGAGACGTCGGCTCTGAAAATTGTTGAAATTCGGACAAGAAAGTAGAAAGTACAGGAAACACCGATTACCACCGATTACCGCGGCGTTGCGGCGTCTTTTCAACAAGGGGCTTTCATATGCACCGGCCCTCAGGGGGTGGTGTAAACCAGAAACCAGTTCCCCTCGAACTCTTCATCCGCTCCAGTCGAGTCTCGGGACCAAATGGGGTCGGTCGGCTCTGAGTTTAAATCAAAAAAAAGAGAAAGCCAAACGTCAGCGACCAGGGTCGATTATGATGGCTACTTCATGCGATCCCGCCCTTACCGTCCATAGCCGATTTTCGCTGAAGACCCGCGCGAGGGAAGGTACATCCTCTAAAAGCACCCTGACGCGATCCGTGGTGAGGGACACCTGCTTCCCGTGCATTCCGTGTTCAACCACATCAACGAGCGTATGCAGGGTGGCGGTGGCCGTCAGCGCGGAAGCAAACGTGTACTGTGATACGCGTCCAGCCTGAAGCCACGTTTGATAAAACCGGCAAGCTTACGATGTCTTCTGCCGGTACAGAGACCGCAAGCTTCTCAAGCCCTTCACACTCCATCAGGCTTTCCAGACCTTGGGAGCCAAGCGTGAAGCCCATAAATCGGATGCTTCGTAAGTGTATACCATGCATCTCCACAATCTTTTCGACAAGATGGATGGGAAATGGCTGTCGATCTGACAGGCGCAGCGCCAATGATGCGAGGTGGGTGAAGCGCGTGAGAGACAGCAACGAAGTAATTAGTGAGCATGGCACAGTCGTACTCGCCGCGTCGGGCGATAATCTGCAAGCTATAAGCTCGACGGCGAAGTGTTTGAGCGCAGTCAGTGAGGTCCGTGGCAAATCACAAGTGAAGTCCTATAGAGAGGATCAGACCAGACGAACAAGGTATTAGGTTGATCCGACACGGGTTAGTGTCAGGAGACATAGACCAAAACGGACAAGACGTGCATTATTACACGGAACTATGTCCATGTTGGTGCACGTAAGTCACTCGAGCGGACGACGCATGTATGAATGACCTGCGGGGGTATTCGCAGTGCTTCACCGATAGACCGGCGACTCCAAGATCGATCGATTCACGACCGGGAGAAATAGGGAACTCACCGGCTCCATAACCGTAAGTGCGAGGCTCTCAAGGAGCGGAGTGTGTTCCGTCATTGAAAGAACATCTACATGAGACACTCCCAAACACCCAATGACATGGAGCCCCCGAAGTTTCGGAAGGTGCTTGATGGTCCGCTGAAGGACAGTTCTATTCAGATACGGACTTGCCTATGACGCGGTCAGCATCTGGTGACAAGTCGAGAGAAGGTCAGCTGCATAACAAGTTCAAAGCCACTGGCGCTACAGTGGTCAAAAACGGCAAACTCCGCAGGCATATCGATGGGGGGCGATGAAAATTGTACGACGAATAGGCATAGAATCTGCTCACGTGTATCGTCAGATGCTCCAATGTTGACCTCAGAGATTCCGCCCATCCGGGGAGGGCGTCCATCACCGCGGAGCTTGCATTCTCGAGCGTAACGCTGTGGAGCTCTCGCAGCTGACAGACTAGCTTACTTTGCTCCTCAGTAAGGCGGGCTTCGATGCGAAGGGTGTGAAGACGTGGCTTTAACTGGATGAAAGGCAAGAGCGGAGGCAATGCGTTGCTGATCGTGCACGTGAAGGAGGCAAGAAATTCTGCAACTTGCAAGGCGGAAATACAGTCACGTAGAAAGCGCGGATCTAGCTGTGACCTTTGCTTCACACGAGTATTAGGTATCACGCGTATGTCTACGAGGTAGATGAGGTCAAAGCGCACGTCCGAAACCAAGATACCGACCGATGTTCTGGACGTGCGAGGCGAGGTATGGGTGTGCCTTGACCACAGCGAAGGGCGTCACAATCTTTTTGTAAAGGCATAAATTACAAAAGGGGGGCATATATTCAAGGCTGAGATGGGTAGCGTACCCTTGGATACCTCTTCGCTTGACTGTGGTAGAAGCAGAGCGAGCGATATAATCTGGGAAGCGCGCCGGCGAGAAAGGACTGGTTAACTTGAGAGACGGAAGCAAGGTCGTGAGGAGAGAGGTGGGAGAAGATGATTTGCAAAACGTCAAAGTTGAGGCTTTCGGCAGAGACCATCTCTTTCGCCTCTGTTCATTGAAAAAGTCGACGAGCAGCTGAGACGCATCCGCGTCCGACTCGCGTCCCACAATTCCCACACCCGCCCGCGAACAAATGGGCCTCGCGCTCCCCGGGCCGCCATCCCGCGTTTGGGACAACTCAGCTGAGGCCTGAGCCTGAGCGTTGCGGCCATCACGCAACCGACAGTGGCACAACTTGAGGCCAAGGGTCCATCATGTCCTTCATCATTGCTCCCCTGTCCGGTGCTCTTGTCGCCGGAGGCGTATGGCATATTCTTTATCATCACTGCGCGCTGTATTTCCTGACAGTGTTCTAGATTTACTACGGCTTCTCTAGCTTGATCGAGTCCAGGTATGTCCTCCCTGAGGCTTACCTTTGACACGTCCCTTACGCCTCTCCAATAGGACAAATAAACACCGCGACGAGTCGGTTCTCCTTAACCAATCGATATACGTATCGTGTCAATTACTCACTATCACTTGCAGCCTACACACGCTCTCAAAGAAGCTCACCACGCCCCTGGCCGAATACGACCCTCGACCCCCCGCTGCCGCCCGTATCATAATGAAGCCATTCACGGAACTAATAAAACAAAGCTGGAATGACAAACTTGGTGGATTATATGCCCTCACACGGAAAGAGGGGGAGCGAGCCAGTTCTTGGGGAAAGAGAGTTCTTTACGGCGGGGATTCAAGCGCCGGCAAGGCATCCCCATCTCAATAAGCACGGAATGGAGTACGAATCCTCCCGAGTTACACATCCTATTCTAACGCCAAGTAGACCCCGTTTGCCGTGCGCGGCCTTATTTACTAGGGGGTTCCATTCTAGAGCATGTTTTACTCCAAAAGATGGCGGCGATAGACATCATGCATTCAATCGTGACTCGGTCGTCCATTTTTTTACCAGGCTAAATCAATCTATTCGCTGATCCACATATCAAGTGATCCATTGGATAACGGTTCGGTCAAGAGGGGTCCACTTCGTCGACGCCACAGTCACAAATGCTCGGTCAAGTAACCACTTGCCGTCCTATCGTTTCAGGTCTAATGGCACGAATGATCATGGTCTAGCCACGATCGTGAGCCTGTTCAACTGATGTATTTGATATAGGGTAACCCTAGTTGGATCGACCTCCCTTGTTCGCGGAAGGCTTCGTTTCGCACTGGCGAAGTGACATTTCCTCCGCAGAAATGGCAGGCGTGGGACGGAAGCGCCCACGACCGAAGGCCGTGCGATTAAGCCGCGATAAAGGAAAATGCACGGAATTTCGCTGATATGTCACCTTTCACCGTTAGTACAGTAGTCTGCAGAGGTGTCACGGATCCCGAGGAAGGCGTCCTGTGGAAGTGGTGCGCCCATGATCGACACAGATGAAGATCAGCGCGACCATGGGACGTGCCATGAGGTCGAGAGATATAGCTCGCTCCGGGACTTGGCAAGACACGAGAACAATTGTAATCTCTACATCCGGCGTCGATGTGTGTCACATGCCTCCGCCTTCAACGGTGCTCTGAGTTTTTTTTTTTCATTCATGACCGATGAAAACGGCTTCCATTAGTACGCGTGTTTCTCGGAATGTTTTGCGAGTCATGACCTCGCCGCCCATACATGAACAGTGCAGCAAGCCGTCGCGCCACAGAAGCAGAAGCCTGTCGGCATCGGCGTAGAGCAGTCCAGCCAATTAGCTTGAAAGGGCAGATACAGTTACGCTGAAGGACCTGGATATGCCACGTTGCAGAACGCATGCCATCGGATCAGCGCTGGTTGCGAGTGCTAATTGGGGATCGGGCCCGGTCCACCGATCATAGCCGGGCCGGAATGGTATAGTATATTTAATCGAGAGTCCTCTGTTGAAAACAGAAAAAACATAGTGACATCATTCGTCTTGGATGGTAACAACCCGACCAAGCTTATTACTATAATACACGGCCGCCAGAGACAAGCAAGCAAGCAAACAAACAAACAAATACTGTATTCCGTAATAGCTTAGTCGTAGCGCCATCGACTTCGCACCAAACGTCGTATTTGAACAAAGCCTAGCGCCCATATTGTCCATACCCGTGGGGTTGCTGCTGGGCGGGCGGAGGCGAGACGCCGAAGGGAGAACGCACGCCCACACCGTAACTCTGTGGAGGGGGTGGCTGCGAGTATGAGATGGGAGGTGGCGGGGGAGGAAGGGCTGAAGGAGTGCTGCCTTGCCTCGCCGATAAGGAAGGAGTAGCAGCGTACGTGTACACTGTGTGAGCTGGGGATGAGAGCGACTGGTATGCTTGACTCTGCTGCTGGCCTGGCAGAGGGTAAGATGCCTGGCGTTGCGTCGTGGGGGCCAGGGGGAAATGAGTAGGGCTAGCGAGAGACGCTAGACTAGCGTACTGATCGCGCTGCGGTTGAGGAGCCCCAACCCCGTACGACGATTGTACAGGTGGAGATGGGGCATACAGGGGGCGAGTGGACGGTGGGACGTGAGCTAACTGACTGGGTGGAGGTGGTGGGATAAATGGGGGACTCTGTGCAGTAGCAGGGGACCCAGACGCGTATGACTGGCTCAGTGGTAGGACATTCGGATGGCCTGAGTAAGCAGCCCTCTGCGCTGCCGTCCATGAAGCAGGTGACGTCCACGAAACAGATGGTGGCGGTGGTGGTGGAACAGGTGACACTGGGGTACTCTTCAGAGTCAGGGAAGAGAAGACTTGATCCAAATTAGATGGCGGAAGGGGTGGTTTGGCCGGAGGTGATACAGACGGTGTTCGTAGTCCCGAGAGTCGCTGTTGTGTCTCTGCTTGTCCGACGAGCGAATCCCGCTCGGATTTTCTCGAAGAAATGAAACTCTGTACATCGCGGCGAAGTGTGGACAACAATCCACTTAACTCGGAGTAGAATTGAAGGCCTTTGCTATCGGCAAAGATACGGGATTAGAGGCAAGTAACCGGATGTGGGATGAATATTACTGACGCAAGGCCATCTTTGACTTCCATATACTTCTCGCTTGCCTGTATGAACCTTCGAACAGTTTCCTTCTTTCGCCGTTCTCTTTCGTCCCATTTGCGCGCTCCCCCCCGTCCTCCCAGATCTCTGAGTGCCCGCCATAATTGTGTGATCTCCTGAATCGTGGCATGCTGATGATGCACTGTTTGACCTAGGCGTTGCTGGTACGGGCGAAATTTCTCAAGTTCCGCGGCGAAGATCGTCGGTTCGACGTTCGGACTGCGGCGACTAAGAAGTAGAAGATGAGATACGTCGTCGGTTTGTATCTGGAATAGCGATGTGGTGAGCGCTCTTAAGGGCACAAGCGAACTGTTACCTTCTCTTTGAGATCCTTAAGTGTCTGGTCTCTTTCCCTTTCAATTTTATTCAGACGTCCGATCCTCTCGTCAATTTCTTCCACGAGATGCGCAATCTTTGTCTTCTCTGCGTCGTCCTTGTCTGTATCCAGATCAAGCAAGCTTTCGCGTTGATCGGGACCTCGAGCGCTCTCCTTGAAAACATTCTCCACGTCATCGGAAATGAGCAATCGCACATCACCCTTCGCAGAATCCCATAACGTCTGTACTTGGCCATCTGACGCCTTGGCGGCGTCCAGCATCTGGAGACGGCTCTTGAGGTCGGCGCGGAGGTCCTTGTTCAAGCCAGAGGATGGAGCCTGTGTGAAGAGGTGGCCATATCTAACGCGCATAGCCTCGCAATCTTGGCTCTCTGCGTCCAGATCTCGTCCTATTGAGTCGAGCTCGACTCGGGCCGATTCTTTTGATTCCCCTAGCCGTTTGAGTAGTGTATCCACGCCTTCGCGCTCTTCGATGACGGCAATGTCGTCGCGGTACCGGCGGACATCAAGCGGAATCTCGTCCTCCCCCGCGACGCTGCCTTCGGCCATTGCACGGAACCGTGGCAAACCTGCCTTGACCCCGAGGGTATCCAGCGCGCTGCGTGCCTCGCTGGCGGAACCTTCGGCCTTCTCAACTTCGCTGCGGACCAGTTTCGCCTTCTCCTCAGAGTAAATGCTTGCGCTTTCGTGGACACTCAAAGGAATGAGATGCGAGAACAAATCCGGGCCAATGACCTTCTGCACTTCGGGAGTACTGTACACCTCTTGAATGGGAATCGCAGTCGCGACTACGGTTTTGTCGATGGAAGGGAGAGTCTCTGCCGTCGGTAGCACCGCATTATAAATGAGGTCATTGTCTCGCTGGGCCTCTGCTCTACGCTCTGTTGAAAGTGCCAGTTGCGACTTTACTAGTTCAAAGAGCGACTGGCCTGAGTCTGCTGGTAAATTAGGGGACATCTGGGGCAGAAACGCAGAGTTGAAATTAGATGCGATCCTGTGGGCTTCTTTAGCCGCTGCCTCAGCAAGCTGAAGGCGAACGAGGGCATCTCCATATTTAGTCGCAGCACTATCGGCTAGCGCGCGGTGATATTGTGTAATAGAGACGAAATATTTGGCCTTGATCTGCATATACGAGGTCAGATAATGGAACTTAATTAGAAAATGGGTTATACGGTTCCCACCTGAAGAATAGTGACCCAATTCCTATCGAAGATACCCTTTCCCATAAATTCTTTGACCTCTTCATTGAGAGAATTATACATCGACGCGGCTTGAGATGCGACTTTGAAAACCAAAGCACTACCCTTCTTCTCGTCCCGGCATTTCTCCCAAAAGACCTCAGTGGCTTGAGCTAGGATGACCCCGACGAGAAACTTGATGACTTCCCGGCTCAGGTCCGTAGATGGCGCATGCAGGAAGTTTTCATTAATGTATGTGAGCATCCCAGCGCAGCAGCGCAAGTAGTAGAACGCGCGTTTCTGGCCCTCCGGGTCTGAGCGGCTCTGAGAAGAGGCTATGGCAGAATGGGTCGCAGCAATCTGGAATATAATAGACGCCTTCTCATATGCAAGTGATGTTTGGACAATTAGCTTGTTAGTGAATGCATCACGCCATGGAAAGTTGACACGAATTTCCGGAAAGCGCAGTTCGAGCAGTTCGAGTTGTCCGAAGTACTTGTAAAGCAAGTCGCGTCCTAGCTTGCGTTGGAGACGTTGTCTTTTTAGAAGGAGGGCTACGCACCAGTCATGTCACTTCCAGCCCCTTTGACAGCATCCTGTCGACATCTCTGGAGAGAAGCACACTCTGTCGCATAGTTGTCAGGATCCTCCCCGTACGACTGAGAGATCGTGCTCCGAATTGGGGAAGTCCAGTCGACATCATCCGTACCCTTCCTCGGAATTGAGATCAGAGGAGACTGAGAGGCCATCGTGGGAAACCTCCCGGTTTGAAAAGTGAAGATATTGCGTTGAGGGGTCGAAAAGAGAACCGATAACGATGGATGTGCAAACTAGGAGTTGAGTACAGAACCTAATATCGTATTGATAATTGCTCTGCCATTGTGCCAGTGGGGTGTGCCAATCACGTGACACACTGATGGTCGTTGAGGTATCTCGTGTGCAGAATTAAGTGTAACCATGACACTCCGCTAGTATTCGTATACAGTAGTACAGTACGCCAGCCATCTACAAGTGAACAAACGAGGCATCAGGATCCCCAAGAGTTCTCCCTTGAAAAATCATCAATAAAAAAATGACTTCGCAATCGCGTAACTTGCCTGGGTACGGACTCGGAAGCACCCGCTCGTCGTAGTCTATGTAGTAGCCTCGGCCTGGCTGGGCCATCAAAGATTTCTGGAGGAGGGAGGGAAGTCGGAAGAATATTAGCACTCGTACAGATTGATCGCGACTTGATGCTTTGGGAAGGGCCATCGTAGAGTATTGGTTCCGGCAACGATGATATCGTCTGCTGTTTTGCTCTCTCGACAACCTGAGAGGAGGAATGACCAGGGTGTGTGGATGACATCCCGAGCGGGGCATCAAAGATAACACCGACGGCTGGGGATGAATCTACTGACGGCGTTGCCGCTGCAATACATCGCGACGAGGCAGCAGCGATATGTCGCTGTGTGATGAGATGAGGTACTCGCATGGAAGGTGTCTAGCCGACTGCAGTGAGAGTGCCCCCTTCATTGAGCAAGACGGAGCTTTATGTGATGGCAACTCGTCCTTAGTAGACCCACATGATAGTCTTCGAGGTAAGGACGAACTATCGGGAACAATCAGTCATTTGTGTCTGTGTCGACCGGTCAACGATGCGGATCCAGTGCGGACTTACTCTTACTCGTAGGGACAAGCAGGCAACGAGTGGCAAACACCGCGGAGAGCACAACTTGTGCTGAGCCACAAATGCCAGTGTGTTTCACATTGATTGGGTTTCCTTGATCAATGACGTGCTTTTCGGAAACGATAGGGATCATACCGTTGAGATGTACTTTGATGAGACCTTCCGCACAATCGCCACTGCCCAGAGGTCAAGGAAAGACCGGTGATGGAGGGACAACGGAGAGGAGACCTCCGAGCCGAGGCAGCGACAAATCTAGAAACGGGACTGAAATAAGGGTGAAAATCTCGGGCCGGTACTGTACTGTCATGCCAGTCCAGTCCTACAGGGTAACTGGTAATTGACTAGACCTGACATGAAGCTACTAGTAGCAACCATGCCGAGTGGATTCTGCACGAGATTGCACACGTCGACCGCCAAGTATCGTTCATAAGGAAACGTCAAAGTCTGGACGTGCATATTGTGATTGGCGCAATGGCAATATGACTTCGAGAGCAGGAGCACAGCCGAGGTGTTACAAAGACAACATTTCTGGACTAGCTCACATCATCTAAGGGGCTATTAGCCTGTAATCCTTGGTTCCATATATACTGTAGTATGATCTCGAATAATTGGCTTGCCGCATTTCCCCTGAAAGTCCTTATCTATGAAAAGGACAGAACGTACCGCGAGTCACTCACCGGAAGATGACATACACCACTACTAGTAAGATGCCATGCCCACACGGCCATTCACAATAGCCCTAAAAATGAAAGCCTCATGGAAAACGTGCGACGGCACAGCCTCTAAAATTTGATTTCATGAAAGCGCCACCTGCAGTTGATGACGTGTTTTCCGCTAACGGAGGAATCCGGAACATGTGACCTTCATTTGGTAAAAACGCCGAGCCCGGGATAGCAGGGCTGTTGCGCTCACTCACCTACAATCTAACCAACAATAGCTGTGAATCACCAAGACAAGTTCTATGGAAGGTTGAACAGGAGCTTATCCGTTTTCTCAACGAACGTGGAAACTCCGTAACACTATTCATAGTAGCTGCATTCCATCTTGGAGGACTAGTGCGGTCATCGATGCCTCGTTTGTTGCACGTGCCCTTGAGGTCTGGCCTTTGACATGCGCTGCATTGCACCCACGAGGCAAGAACTACGATAGTAAAAGGCCATCGATGTGGGTCCCATTTCCGCCGCATCATCCCCCCTCTACCTATCACCACCGCTGTCATGGAAAGCTCATCCACAGACTCTAAGGACTCTGGCCGTTTCCAGCTCGGCTTCAGCGCACTCCCTCAGTACGGCTTTGGCCCAGATCTTACATTTGACTCGCTAGTCGAGCATAATCCTTTCCTCTTCCGCGTGTACACACCCAAGCCGCTCTCCCCGTTCTTCGACAGTTCTGAGCCGTTCTTCATTGGCCAGAAATTCAAGACCAGTTATCGATACACGGTACAAGACTTCCAGGCCAGGAGCTCATCGTCAACGTTGCCCGATCTGTCGGCGATGCCCAACTCGTACGCTGACGTGGCTAACCACATGGACTGGACCCAGAAGTCTACGTCACCCTTTGTCACAACCTCATTCAGCTTTGCCTGGGCAATATGGGAGGCAACTCGGCGTTATAAGAGCAACCCCAAGCAGGCGATAGAAATTGCCGTAATCGATGCAAAAGCAATCGCAGGGCGGGCAGTCACAGCGTTGGAATTGTTACGGAAGGGAACACCGAAAGAGTGAGGATCCGTGAATCTCCCACCATGGCTTTACTAATAGTCGAATTCAGGCGACATCCGGACCACTGGAAGTGGTACCGATTTGCAACGGAAGCACAAGACGTTCTCATCTATGGCTATGTGCCAGGCACCGCTGTACTAGCCTCCATCCCCATCCTATCCATCGTCCCGAAACTTCCCTCTTACTTCCTCAACCCTAACCCTAACGAGGAAGATAAAAATTTCTTCAGTAATCTCACCTGGGATGTTACGCAACAGCGTTCGGGATATCAGCAGTTTTGCCAGCAGATGTCAGAACAGTTTTTACGCTCATCGGCGGAAGTGCGGCTGCGCGACACGACCACAAGTTCAGTTCGCCTAGCGATGTGCTTCCTTCGCCCTTGGTTCAAAAGATATCCTTTAAAGAACTCCAAAGAACCGGTGGAAAATGTCGAAAAG
>Ga0137390_10004272_pt1 | contig 11853 bp, 11 predicted proteins | sample 15con2h24AmetaG_FD_104937 | JGI IMG/M metagenome (GOLD analysis project Ga0137390, IMG submission 104937) | Vadose zone soil microbial communities from Angelo Coast Range Reserve, California, USA - 15con2h2.4A metaG | ecosystem: Environmental > Terrestrial > Soil > Vadose zone > Saprolite... | reverse complement strand
CGCCCATATCAAGGATACACAACTGCCCGAAGTTATGTCTGTGAGATACAGGGGGGCTTCGCGCTGATCCAGGGTAGACATCTCTCAGGGGGGACAGAGAGCGAATAGCGTCGATCAGAAAGTTGATGGCTTCAGGTACGAACCTTCCGGAGCGGCTCTCGTACTGGAGAAAGAGCGTACAGAGAAACAAGCCGCTGGCGACATCAACAAAAGACCTTATCTTGCACAAACCGAGATATGATCCCATCAAAAGGCGCGCCGGAGACACCACCACATGACGCATGTCACTTGTTGGCCATAGTGTTCCCAAGACCCGTAAAAAGACCAGTTCAGGGAGACCAGGCCACGTTTTTGCGTCGTCACCTGCGGCACCGCGGCTTAAACCTCGTTTAAAGTTTTTGTGCATCAGCACCAACTTTTCAATGAAGTGTTCTGCGGTCTGTCTGGGGTACGCTTTGGTAAGGGCGCGGATGTGCGGAAGCAAGCCGGAGACAACAGATATTTCCGGGTTTGGGGACGATGCTACATGGAGAATATGGTCAATGAGGACACCTGCAAACACCTGTAGGCATTACTTAGGACATGCGGCAAGATGTACACAACGATGACACTGGTAATCACCTGCAGTTTCGAAGCATTTTCTGCGCCCAGGCTGGGATGATGAAGAGCGCGGATGCGTTCAACAACAGTTGGCACGTCCTGATCCACAATCCCCTCGAGGATATCGAGAAATTCTTCGTGAGATGAGGGACAAGGGAATATGTAGGGGAGCTCATTGAAAACTGGGGGGGCCTGGGGCACCTTTCTCTCCGCACCAGATGGTCTTGAGTCACCCGGGCTGTCAAGGCCGCACCAAGGAGGTTCGGAATCGCGATCCCCTTCCGTTTCATCCTCTGATGCATCGCTATCCTCCTTGCTGCCATCATCCGTGGAGCCGCCTTCTTCATTGGCATTGTCCAAGCTTGATATCAAGCCCCTGCCCAGCCCGTCCCGGTCATCAGCGTCATCAAGGTCATCTTCGAGGTCATCACCGCCAATCAAACGCCTTCGCTTTGCTGGTCTTCCCTCTTCTCCACTACTTTCGGCGTCATCCTCTCCGTTCATCCGCCTAATTCGTTGACGTTCCGCCTTTTCCAGAGCTATCTTGGTTTCCAAGGCTAGTTCCTCTTCGGTTTTAGTTCGGTCTTTCGGTTTGGATCGTTGATCAAAGACCAGCTCGCGCACAAATTGGTCATATTGCTGGTCGCAATCCTCTCCAGCTGCGTCAAAAGGTTGCGAGCCAAGCTTTTTCTCAAGAGACTCCGACAAAGGATCCGGGCCTGAAAGCAAGCTACGGATGGCGTCAAGTTCCTGGTCCAACTGATGACGGACATCGTCAGCTTCTTCCCGTTGTTTCTGTCTTAGCGCCTGAAAAAAAGAGGGGCGCTGAGTGTCATCGGTGTACGAGTAAAGACTTTCATTCGTACTTTGTACTCCTTGCTCTTTGCCATAACCTCTGCCATCGCTTCTGCCTTAGTTTTTTTGCGTGCAGACTGCTAGATAATCGATCAACTGAGAGCGAGACAGAAGCATGGCCCGATTTACTTCATTCTCATCTGCACTCTCACTTTCGAACCCACCAAAGTGTGACTTCTTGACTGTCTCACTGTCAATCTGACCTGAGAAAAGTCAGCACAACCAAACCGACTGAAACGAAGAACGAACCCTTTGTCTCCTCATCACTTTCGAGGTCCAGCCCCGCGTCAGCAAAATCATCCAGTTTGGACAGACTTTGGCCATAGTGGGTCAAATCAACTTCGTCCTCGAGATGAAACGCAACACCCTTGGAGGCGCGCTGCCTCTCCCGCGTGAAACGTTCGAGCATACGTTCTTCTGGTGTGAGAGCGGGATCATTTTCACCGAAGCGCCTATCAAGGATTCCGCCTGCGCGGTCCTTTTCCTCGAACTCCTTGAGAAGCGTTTTTTTCCGCTGAAAATAGAGAAGAAAAGGTGAGATGTATGATGGCAGGACGGCGTGGACACAACTCACCGCTTCAATGCCTGCCTGTTTACTCTGCGCAGGCTTTCCGGAAACACCTCGTAGCTTCCTTCCGCCGACATCGTGTTTGAGTTTGGTGACTTTGACATCAAGCGGATTCAATTTTTGCTGTATATCGCTGAGTCTGGCGGCACGTTTTACATTATCTTTTTCCTCGTTCTGAGCGCGTCTTCGTTTCCGCGCGGGTTGGGATTGCCTCGAAATACCGGCTTGCGACAAAGCCGACTTGAGCTGTGATAGCTGGGAGCCTTTGCCCATGGAGTAACCCCAAACCCGGGGAAGGGATATTAGCTAGGTCCTATTGTGGTAAGGTGAGACCCCAGACAGCTCCGAGTTCGGTTATGTTGTGTCTGGTATTGTGTACTGGTCGCGTTGTCGCGTTGGTTGTGTACTGTCGCGTGTACACCTTATTAGTTATCTTCGTTGATTGCAATCTAAAGCACGACTCACTTTCCTTCCTGGTTAACTCTCTCCACCTCACCTCTGCAACGGCAATCAACCTCTCCATGCCGCCCATCTTGCGTTCTGGCACTACCACGCACGGCCGGACCGGCGTTGAAACAACTCCTACCAAATCGCCTCGTAAAGTTCCCCATTGCACCAAATGTCAACGCCCTCGAGCAGGCCACCCTCGTCAGGGGTGCCCTTACATCCCATCCCCGGATTCTCGTGTGCAACCAAACCATCTAGACATCACCGCATCACTGAATTCACTCGCTATATCTCCCACGAAGTCAAAACTGGGTGAACGTCGCCGACGTCCACCCGCCCAAGAAATGTCGCTCGCCTCACTCTCCACAGAGTCCAGTCATATTCTGAACAGACTCCTCGAACCCGAAAATACGCGTGATCGCCTCTCTTTCCTGGACAAGAACGTGGATACAAGTCGTTCTTCTGAATTTCATCGTAATCCCGGCTCTTCAAAGCTGCTTTTCAAGGATGGCAAGATCATGCCTGGGACGCTCGTCACACCACACCCAAGCTTTGTGACAGAAGTCCCTCCCTCGGAGGATATACCTCAGTCCGATGGCGACCAATTGGATAGCAAGGCCTCGGTCATCATGCCGCTGCTTGGGGTTGCCGCTGCTCCCCTTGCTCGTTCCATGAGCATGGAGGAAAGGATGACCTTCCTGGATGGACTAGCAGAGCTATCTCGGGGCCCCCCAGCTGCCGTGTATGCCATTCACGTGCGCGAACTTCAGCAGATTGCCGAATCTGCAGCGAAGCTCGGGTTTCATACTGGCACTGTGCCACCCAAGACATGTTTTGAACAGGAAGGGCTGCTGATCCTGGGGAGAGATTTTGGAGCCGTTAAAGATTTGCTTGCCAGATTATCGGGGGATGGAGCTCCACAGTCAAGCAGCGTCCGTGCGATGGCTGGTGGAGCCATTGCAGGAGCAGTAGCAACTTTTACAGGACTCGCCCTGGCGTGATTGTATTTTTTTAAGGGGGGTCCATCATTGCAACGCGTGTCTCGCTATGTCGTGCCCTTTAATCATAGCATAATAAAAATAGTCGTTTAATGATCTGATCGCAAACATGCTAATTAACCGTATGTATGTGGAAGTAGGTCCCGATCGATTATTTTTCAGGTTCGTCGAGGGGAAAAGGAAATATGTAGATGCATAATTGCACGTTGACACCATCCGACATCCGACTTTGTAGAGACGCGCAGCATCACAAGGCTCAGGCCCCAGTTGCTGAAAACGCGCTGTGCCACATATTGTGGCGTGGTGTTTTGCTGCTGCATGTCGTACGTTGAGTCACAACTGTTGCAAAGGTTACACTTTGCGACTAGCGAGGGATGCATATTGCCGGACGTCCATCCCCTGTGGCGCGCCATGGGGGTCATATGCCCTCAGCGATCATGGACCACGATCTGCCAATTCCACTGGAGAAACACGGTTGGACAAGAGATGCGGAAATCCCCCCGCGGAACAGGTTTCCGGCCATATGGCGTCCGCAAAGAGTCGCCATCCAATTGACAAGGACACGGGTGAGAGGGTACTACTAGATCGACGTAGTCAGTGCCAATCACGGGCTCAGTGATTGTTGTAGCCGAGCTGATCGGTAAAATGCAGGGGTCCTACAAGTTGACATTTAGACTGTCCCTGTATCTACCTAACATAGCATACAGAGAGCCACGAGAATTGTCGGGAGTGACAGAGGCAAGTGATAGCGAATATACGAGAGGCCAACCATACTATTACTAGCCAAGCAAAGTGAAATAGTCCAAACGGAGGAAGATAGGCAGGGGTGGGGTGCTTAGAATTTTCGTGATCGACGAGCTTGAAAGTGATAGGCGAATGTCTCCCCTCCCAATTGCAATTGATATTCGCCCGACGGGCGGGACGTACCGACCCGTTGGGCCCAGCCCAGAATCGGCCAGGTCTTCCACTGGCAGCCCTCTCTGGTACGCTTGCCTTTCTTCCTCTCATATTCATGCTCGTAACGGCGGCCTGTCATCATATAGCATACCAGTAATGTTGTTCTGTTTTCTCCTATCCTATCTGAACACGAACTCTCCCTTTGTATCGGCAGTGGGTGTCGTCCAGGTCCAGCACGCTGCTGCCGCCCTTCCGATAACAAGGTAGGTCATGTTTCCATTCCGTCCGGCTGTCCTCTTGCTTGTCACCTCGTAGTCACGCCACATATTGTCCATGTGCTACACTGTCTTATCACCCGCTTAACACCTGGGCACAAGAGCGTTGTGCCGCAGCGGACCCTCATTGTTCCTTTTTGAGATGGTCATGGGTGGTGTATATGCAGGCGGCTCAAGGGTACGTGAAACAGATTCATATCATTCACCATAGAGGGAGGGGCAGTGGTCGATGCAAAAAGGCTGAAACAGTCAGCGAGGCGGTGGACGAATAATGGGAATGACCAATTTGGACGTCCGCCAATGAGGTGAGCTGGATGACGTCCTAATCTCATACATAGGATGGATAGAACACGCGGTAACGAGCAATGATTACTGTAAGACTCTGGGATTGAAAATAGACACCGGCAATGAAGGAGTCAGCAAGGCCTCCCCGGGGTGACCGCCGAGCGTCTGCGGGAAGGTACCGCATAGAGGAAGCGCATGAAATGTGTGAGAAAAGGTATGGAGATGGGTGAAATTAAGCGGGCTGCTACGAAGCCGGAGGATCCCTGAGTGCGGACACTGCGGGGTCGGGGGTAGGATATTCCAAAATAGGCTCGGAAAGATGTAGGTAATGAACAGGGGAGGGGGGGGATGGGGGACCGGAGGGGAAGAGGGAAGGGGAGAGAGAGCGCGAAAGAAAGGGAGGGAAGAGAGGGCGGGACGCATGTACCGGTACGATAGAGAGCGGGGCAAGAGTGGGGGGTTGGGGAGAGCAAGCTAGATTGGGCAAGATCCACCCGTCCGTCTGAGAGGTTCGAATTCCCATGGGAAAAAAAAGGGGGGAGGGAAGGTGGACGGATTTGAGCGCAGGAGGGCATGGAAGATATCAAGGAGCAGGTCACAGGTGGCCAGAGCCTCGGCAAGAGCGAAAACCGAGAGGATGGCTTGAAAAAGAAGAGGCGTGACTGTGACTGTGTGTTACGGACTAAACCGAAAAAGGGAAGCACAGGATGAGGCAACCCGAATCGGTACAAAACCCAGCGGCGGGATGACAAGGTGACCTTCCAGGAAGCGCGTCCCTTCGACCCCCAACGTCCTCTCACACTCACCCATCCTCTTTCCCTCTATTTCTTAATTTTATTGTCTTTCTTTCTCGTACGTCCTCTCCCTTCGTCCTTCTCTCCACATCTTCAAAAGCTCATCTCCTTTCCCCTCCCTCCCTGCTTCCCTTCTCCCTAGCCACGTTCGATGGACTCTTTCCATTTCGACTCTTACACCTCATCCCCATACTCCGGCTCATCTGCTCCTCGCACACCTTCCCCTCGCACTTCCATTTCTGACGAAGCACCCTCCCCGGCTCACTTCAAAGTAGAGCTTGAACCCATCTGCAATATCTTTTCCGATCAAATGGTTGATGATCACGCAGTCCCTCCCGAGGGCCATTCGCTCTGGCAGGGTTTATCTCATCAGTCCCTCCCTTTTAACGGCTCACGCGGCTCCCTCCTTGGAGAGCTTTATGATCATGATCTTCAGGTTGATCAATCCCCTAATATTTACGACCAGCCGAACGACGCTGGGGAATGGCACTCGCAGCTCTCTCGTCAAGTCCCTCATCCTCCTTCACAGGAACTGGCTGCCATGCGTAGGGCTACCTATCCCTACGTTCGCCAGGATCGTGATGCCTCAGCGCCCTATTCCCAAGCACCTTTTATGCCTCAGGACTGCGAACCAATCCATGGCCAGTTCCCTCGCGCCGATACCCTCTATGGGGAACATCTCCCCCTAATGGAAAATTCCCCTCAACTCATCTCCTTCGGTTCGGACCATCATTCCTTCCACCCTGGACACTATGACATGTCGGTTCACTCGTCTCCCGCATCTTCTTACGTCGAGTTTGAAAACCTCGATCACAATGTAAAGTTAGAAGAGTCTGCCCCCGTCATTGTGCCTTCGCAAACTTGCCTTTATCGCCCACCCTCGTCGGGTGCCATGCACTCTATGTCCTATCTCCCTCCTCATGCCGGTCTCCCCGTTCAGCACACTGATGATGCTGCGTCCAAGGAAACTCAGTACCTTCGTCGTCGGTGCTTCAATTGTTCCCAGACTGAGCCACCGAGCTGGAGACGGTCGACACTGAATCCAGGCAAGATCGTCTGTAACAAATGCGGCCTGTATGAGCGCACTCATTTACGCCCGCGACCCCTTCGATTTGATGAGCTCCGAACTGGAAACAAGTCGCGCAAGCAGTCCAAGAGCATCTCTAGCTCCCCAGCGTCCAAGCTGATCAAGAAGGAGGTTGAGTCCCAGGCGATGTCTCGTCGTGCTTCCGTGTCTTCGTCTTCGTCTTCGGTGCACAGTAGCAGCGATTGGGATGATTCAGGTTCGATGCCATCAATTCTTTCGTCGACGTGGTATTGACTTCATTTTACAGTGTCCGTTTATTCTTCTGGTTCGGCACCTACCTCGTCCTTCAATTCTCCCGCCGTAACTAGTTTCTCCCTGCCACTGGAGCGTTCTTCGCAATCACCGCCCCTTGGCTCTCGTGATGGTGGAATTCGCCTTCCCAATACTCCCTTGTCGGACATTGCATCTCTTCAATCTGTACCAGGGTCCCCGCGCAAGGCCGCGATGTCACCCGATTACAGTTTGGGCCCCGCCGTCCAAGGAGATTACTACGCTCGCCGGACCTCGCTCCCGGCGGATGTCCCAAAGGCTTCGTCAGTCGAGGTGCCTGAAATCACAGGTTGGCAAGCTGTGCCGATGGCCGGCTCGCCGCCAAACAAGTCAACCAAGCCAAGTGCTCTGCGAAAAGCTGTTGCCGCATGAGCTGTTTTATCCAGCCTGGCTCCTTCTTGTGCACGCTCGTTGTTGTGAGATATACGCTTTATCTATATATTTATTTTCTTTTTTCTCGCAAAATGGCCTTTTCGTTGCTCACTGATTGCCAGCATATATCTGCATGTCATTCGGAGCGTTGTCTGCCTGTGGCTGGTCGCTTCATCACTGTACTCATCGGCATTGTATCCATTCCTATCTCCATGGCGTATTATTTTCTCTCTCGATTCCTGCGATTGACTAAATTTATTTCTTGCGGTGCTCTACTTGTCTGGGACGTTACAGCCGGTCTCGCCTTACAGTCGTGTAATGTAATCTTTAGGTAGAAAATAACGAACATCGATGAAATAAATTAAACGGCATACAACCAGAGGTATGGTTTTCGTAAGGTTTCGGGATTCTCCGACTGTATCACGTTGCGATGCAGCGGCAGTTCACGATCTTGTTCTGTGGCGGCGAAAAGAGGAGGAACGTTGCACAATCAAGTCGTGAAGTGGAAGGGACGATGCCATGCCAGGGGTGGGGATGGAGGGACCTGCTTCACGAATTGATTGAATGCACCGCGTACGAAGTTGGCTGGCTATCAGGGCGTTCCTTGGGCTGTGATGAAACACTAGCGAGGTCAGCCACCATAGGGGGGCACAGCGATGCCGTAACAAGACAGCGCCAGTCCAAGGCTTAGTGATATCTGGGTGTGCCCAGCCTCTGCGGCGCCATTGACAAACGCATGGAGCGCGTTGATTGGTTGTACCACAATGGTGGAAAAGCACCGGGTGGCAGCCGGCGCAGGTGCAGTTATGGTATACGGCATACGTAGGAAGAAGGGATGCGTTCGAATTGCCGAGACGGTCACTGTGCACAAAGGGGGGAGAGGATGACGTCCTCCCGGTGCTTCGAGCCTGTGCCTGCCGGGCCAAAAGAAGACTGCATTCTGGAGGGACTTCCTTCCCTTCCCCCAAAAGAGAGCGAGGGGTGCGTGGGCGACACGCGGGCGCGTCCGGCAAGCTCGAGGTATTGGCGATGCGATGCAAAGCAAAAGAAAGGCAAGCGGACAGCGCCGAGGCCCCACCCACACCACAATTAGTCGCCCGTAATTGGATTTTATTTTTGTTTTTTGTTTTTGTTTTTGTTATTAACTTAACAAGGACTGGCCTTCCCATAACCCCCTCCATCGCCAAGGTGCCGGAGTTGAAAGAGAAAGCCGAGCGGACCCACTTGGTGGGGGGAATAAGCCCATGCCGGGTTTAGCAGATAGATATTTTTATTTATTGCTTCGCCTTCCCGTCCACAACAACACAGTCGGGCCTTCCTTCCTCCCCCCCTTTGAATTCACTCCAGCCGGACTCAGAGGCTCTTTAACTTCATTTAGGGTTCAGGACAGGTAAGCGTCAGGGACCGCATTTGGCCGGACTACTGGAGGGCTGGCCTATCTTTTACGCAACGCCACAAACAAACAAAGGCATCATTTGCGGTTCCCCGTTACGCACAGCCTTTTCAGCGGAGATTGAATGGTGACACCGTCATCTCGGGCGCATTCAGATTTTCCCAGGAGAACTTGATCGGGAAGGACGCGCATGTGCTCGTGGTGTCTGTCTCCAGGGCGGTGCTGCCGCACGCACAAAACAGGCAAAACAGCCACTCCCAACCTCCGAGAAATGGCACACAATCCGCGGACGAGTGCTCTATCTGACAATGTCTATTTTTACTCAGCTTCAGATCCTGCGCCCGATCCTGTCCCACAGTAAACTGAAACCCGTCCCGACCCCTCCCCCTGGGATACTATTTTGCTTTATTTAGTTCGTCAAACTCGTAAAACTTGATTAGCGACATGTCTCCTCCGCTAAATTAAACACAACAAAACGTGTCCAAGGATAGCGCTGTGTTAAGCGGCAGTGATGAACACCGTCGAAGAGGTATCACGAGGAGCACAGATTTCGGGCCCAGTGCGCAAAACTACTGTCAAAACTAGACAAAACCAGATCCCCTGGGTTGGATTCATCGACCAATGTGGCGAAGGGCCTGGAGGATATCCCCACTCGTCTCACTGCCTCCTTCTTTCCGGGTGGCGGTGCCCCTGATTCGTTCCCAGCACCTGTGTTTAGCTGCACTAGAAACCAATTGTACGTCCAAAATAGGCCGATCCGAGGAGCACAGGGGCATGGCAATGAGCATCGCTCACTGGGATTCCCCCCGCTTTCTTCTCGACCCAACTACCCCTCCACGTTTCTCGTCCGATACCCACGCTCCAAGGCTGGAAATTGCCGAGAGCGCTCGTGCCGCCAGCCGAGAAGCGACCCACTGCGTAAGCATTCCGCCGGGGAAGAGACACACCAGGTCCTTCAGGTCCCAAACGTCCCGGTGATGAATGATTTTACCCTGTTCGTTGAAGGACAAGCGAGTAAACACGTGGAGCTGCAGGTGGAGAGGGCTTGGGAGGGAGACTCCAATCCCTGGCACCATCAATGTCGGCAAAGGCGGCTGCTGCGGTCCGCTAACACTAGAAAAGGACACATGCAATGAGCGGCTAGCCGGGTTACGCTGTGCCTCTGACGTGAGAGCATATGGTTGGGCGGCGTTCATGTGGCCCAAATAGCGTTCGGCATGAAGCCCGGGAAGGAGGAGTATATTGAGTGTATGCTCCACGATGCATCGCTTATGCCCATCTGACGAGAACGAATTGAGAAAAATCCATGGATGAGACGCCAGAGCGTGACAACGCTGACTCACCAAAGCTTTCGTTTTCACACACATCGTCGACCTCTGTCCACATCCGGGAAATCTGAAACCATGGTTCTCGTTCCGTCGGGTTGCGAGCCAAACCGAGGACGCTACGCAGCAGTGATGTAGGTTTGGGCGCGTCTAGTTCGGATAAGTATTGTGAAAGGGAATGGATGTCCCCAATTGAATCACGAGACGTCGCGGTGATGACTGGATTCTCATAACTTTGAAAGGCCAGACGCAAGTCAGGGTCTGAACGAAACGGAGATATGAGGGCTTACACTGTTGGCGGCATATAAATAGCTGGATCGCGATAAATTCATAAACGACGACCTACCTGCATCCGTCTCGTAGAATCTACTCAATGTCTCCCAGGATATAGGGTCGGCGTGACCATATACGAGATTGCACACTTCGATCGCGGTCGTATGTCGTGAGACGAGGGAAGCATCAGACTTGTTCAGTGGCGAACGGGGATCGCTGGAAGGAAACGCGATACTGGAGGCCATCGGCGTAAACTGCTACGAAAATTGGCGCAAGACGAAGTAGACGATGACGACGAGATGTTCCAAGACAAGTTCCGTGTGTAAGGTGGTCGTGCAGCTGCAGCACTCAGCACCCAGGCCAGGTGGTCCACGTTCGTTGTCACGTGTTATTGAGAGCCCGTTAGTCACCTATCCTATCTCGTTCTCGTCGACTCTCAAGCCGCGTCTTCCAAGTCTTCCCATTCCATCTCCCCATGTCGTTCCAGCATGCGCCTGTCACAAAAGGTTTCCTCGCACAAAGAACCGTAATTCTGGCAATCTAATTGATTGACATGGTCGTAGGTATCATGATGGCCGTTGCCGTCTCGTCAGTCGTTGTCGCAATATTTGACGTGAAGTACAACTTTCACTTACAGGTATGATACGCATCTTACTATTTCGCTACGTTTCTCTGGCACCAACGCTTTGTCTCAGCTTGTCCCACACATCTCGAGGGACCATCAAGTAAGGACAACAACTTAATCATTGACCGGATGCGTAGTCATATATCCTCTTGCAGTATTGGCGGCTCATTGTTCATCACTCTGCCTTTTCGAATTCAAGCGATCTCTTCCTCTGGGAGCTCATTCTCTACAACATTGGCATAAACATTGAGCGGCAATTTGGAGGGGTGAAGTACGCTGTAAGCCTTTAGGTTCACTGTGAGTCCTGGGTTTTTTCTCATGCACCAACTCAGTCGTTCCTCGTGGTGTCCACCCTATTAGTCACTGTACTCGAACTTCTCTCGCTTCTAGTGCTCCATCAATTTGGTCCCAGTTTCAACGTTATTCCGTCTGGTCCTGTCGGCCTAGCCTTCAGTTTAGTATACCAATATTTCACACTCGTGCCTACTACGTATCATTTTCGCGTCTTCGGGATCGCCTTCTCGAACAAAGCGTTCCTTTATGGACTCGCGTCGCAGGTAAACAAATCGCTTAACCTTATGCGAACCATGCCTTTATGTTTATTTCTTGTTTGTGTTCAGCTCGCCTTCAGTCAGCCATGGTCCACCACGCTCGCCGCCGCGGTGGGGTTTTCCGCTGGCGCCCTATATCAATCCGACATTGCCAGTCTCAAAAGCTACCGGCTTCCTCCTTGGTTTGTCCGGCTGACCTCCCGCTACCTGCTCTCACTCATCGGTGAGACACGACCTG
>Ga0137390_10004269_pt1 | contig 11855 bp, 10 predicted proteins | sample 15con2h24AmetaG_FD_104937 | JGI IMG/M metagenome (GOLD analysis project Ga0137390, IMG submission 104937) | Vadose zone soil microbial communities from Angelo Coast Range Reserve, California, USA - 15con2h2.4A metaG | ecosystem: Environmental > Terrestrial > Soil > Vadose zone > Saprolite... | reverse complement strand
GCTTTATCCTGGGGTGGCTCTCATCGAAGGCACCAACGTTTCAGTGGGCCGCGGAACCGACACTCCCTTTGAGATTCTGGGTGCTCCCTGGATCAACGGCCGCGAACTCACACAATATTTGAATGCTAGAAACATTTCTGGCGTGCGTTTTGTGCCAGTAACCTTCACTCCCAACGCCAGCAATTATGCGGCGGAAAAGTGTGCTGGGGTGAACATCGTAGTTACCGACCGCAATGCGTTGGACGCTCCTGAACTGGGCATCGAGTTGGCTTCGGCTTTACACAAGCTGTATCTCCAGCAGTTTCACATGGAACGATTGATTGAGCTGCTGGTGAATCAGGCAGTGTATGACGCCATCGCTCAAGGACAAGATCCGCGTCGCATCGCGGAGGACTGGCGCGAGTCGCTGGAGAAATTTCAGCAGCTTCGACAGAAGTACCTCATCTATAAGTAAAAATTATCCGACGTTCGACCTGCCAGCCGTTCCATTACAATGTCTGAACACCTGTCCGAACATTTTCCGAACCCTGGGAGTCGTGTAATGAATGTTGGACCCTCTAACCTCGCTAATCCCTTCTATCGTTGTGCCGGTCCCAACTGCGGAGTACAGAAAGGCTCCGCCGACCGCTGGTGGTTGATGTGGACATCTTTTGGGGAATACAACCGGCCGCTACTTTACCTGTGCGCATGGGAAGAGGAGATCGCAAAGAAAGAGGGTACTCTCCACGTTTGTGGTGAGCGATGCGCCCAGCGGTTGCAGTCGCAATTTATGGGGAATGTACTAGAGGGCCAGTTCAAACGGACCGGCGCATAGCAGCGCGGCGCGTCCCACGAAACCTTTTCGTATTGTGCCCGCATCCTACGTTCATCGGAACCAAATACTGCTAGCGGGCGGTCTATACTCAAGTCCGCTTTTCGGCTGCTGTTGCATTCTGATTCGACGGGAGGTCGTCCATGCGCACGATTGCGATGGTTCTTCTGCTCTCCGCGTTGGTGATGGCACAAGCCAGTCCCGCTGTCCGTCCAACTAGCGCCACACCTTCTTCCACAGCGGCTCCTAATGAGCTCATCGTTCCAGCGGGGACAAAAGTTCCACTTGCGCTCAAGCATGCGGTATCGACCAAAAGCACGCGGGAAGGGGACTCAGTTTACGCAGAAACCACTTTTCCCGTAGTGCAGGACAATCGTGTTCTGATTCCGGCTGGGACATACGTACAAGGAAGGATCACGCACGTGCAGCGTGCGGGACGGATTAAGGGGCGGGCTGAAGTTTTGATGCACTTCACCACGCTCATTTATCCCAGCGGCTACACCGTGATGCTGCCCGGAGCTGTGGAGAATGTTCCGGGCGCGGAGAAGACGTCCATTAAAGGGCAGGAGGGCACGATCCGCCAGGACAGCCAGAAAGGTGAGAAGATCGGAACCGTTGCCCAAGGCGCAGGCACAGGTGCGGTGATTGGCGGCTTGAGTCGCGGAGGAAAGGGAGCTGCGATCGGCGCGGGCATCGGCGGCGCCGTGGGAACCGCCATCGCGCTGCTGTCACGGGGCAATGACGTGAAACTGGATGCCGGCACGACCGTGGAAATGGTGTTTCAGCGTGCTGTTCCCTTGGATCCCAACCGCATTCCTCCGCCAGTGAAATAATTCCCAGCAGCAACTCGTTGCCGGCGCGACGCTGGCGCTACCTTAGCGCAAACATGGCATTCACGTGGGCCGTGACCTGGATGTTCTGGGGGCTGAACTCAGCGGTGGGCGCGGCCATTTTGGTAGCAGCGCCCATACTCTCCATCACACGTGCGTTCATTGGGGTCACAATGCGCACATTCTCGAAAGTATCCACTGAGGCGTAGGAGAGTTCTCCCAGAGTCCGGCCTCCGGCGCGTGCCACGGCGTTTGCCGACTCGCGGGCTCGACGGTAAGCGTCTTCCACGGCGCGAGTCTTGGCGGCGTCGATGTCGTCGAGGGTATAGCTGACGGTCTGATTTTCTGTGATATCAGTGTCGGCGAGTTGCTGCACGATGGGCGCGATCTTGGAAAAATCTTTCAGTTTCAGCGATACATTGGTGTTCACCCGATATCCCACCAGCTTCCGCTTTGCAGTCCTGAAATCATAGACCGGTTGCAGGGAAAAGAATCCAATTTCGGCGGCTTTGGGTTCGATTCCATTGGATCGCAGTATCTGACGAATCTGCTCGGCTGCCTTAGAAGCCCGATCGTAAGCCGCCCGCGAACTCTCTTCCTGGGCAGAGATGTTGAATTGCACCAGCGCGGTGTCGGGATTCGCTTCAAATTTGCCATCGGCACCGACGAATACGGTGTTGGGTTGGGCGGTAACCGTAGGCCGATCCTGTGCCAGGCCGAACGTCCCGGCCAGGATTACAAGAAATATCCATGCCATAGAAGTTTTCATGATTTCTCCCTCGAAGAAGACAAATAGATTTATACGCCTGAGAAGCGGCTACTCAAAGAACGTCCACATAAATTGAACTTGCGGTGTGGACCGATAAGAAAAGGGCACGGATTTGGGAATCCGTGCCCTTTCGTCGAAAACTGCACCGCGATGATAGTTCTATCCCGCAAAAACCGGACCCGAGTCCGCATCACACCGCACAACTCAACGCAATGGCACTTGCAAAGGATGATCCAAACGGAGTTCCAACGTGGTGCCTTTATCCAGTTTTAGATTGCGATCTGTGAAGAAGCCGGCTAGGGCGCCAGCTCCGGCCCCAGCGCCCGCACCAATTGCGGCGCCATGGCGACCACCTGCGGCGGGCGCCAGTAGCTACGCCCAGTCCTGCGCCTACGGCAATCGCTTCAATCATGTGGCGCTTGCTCATGCCTTTGCGCTCGATCTCACCCTCGGCGTCGGGCGGTTTTACCGCGTGCTCTCCCGGGACTTCGGTGACGGTGGCGATCAGCGGCACGGATCCATGATTGGTTTCGATCTCATCGAAGCTGAGCAGCATGCGGGCATGCAGTCCCTGTTGGATGGAACTAAGGTGGCCTTTGATTTTCTTACCGCGCGGTATGGTCGAGCCATCCGAAGCAATCAGATCTTCGGCAAGCTTGGCTTTGAAGTGCTTGCCTTGTTCCAGTTTCTTGGTGTCGAGCTTGTCCTGGAGCCGGATGAGAAAAGTCGTGCCCTCAGGAATGGTGCGCGAGACAGCGGCAGGATTCCCTGGTCGCTGAGCTATCAGTGGAATGCTAATCAACAGGAGTGGAAGACACAACAGCCATCGAGACCGTGGAAGGGTCATATGGAGACCTCAATTTAGGGGTTGGCTTACTAGCTCGTTGAATGTGGAGAGAATGGAAAATGCTGCCTTCCTGGGAAATTTGAAGCGCTTTTACGCCCGGAAGTGTCTCGCGTAGAACGCAGACGTTAGACGGAGCTTTTGGCGGCAGCGGTTAGCGCAAAGCGGTAGACCCGCGAATTGATTTCCTTGCGTAAATCGTCCCAGATGTTTTCCGGCATCGAGAGAAACATCTTCACCACCTCAGGATCGAACTGGCGTCCCGCCCAGCGCTGGATCTCTTCCCGAGCTGCGGTAAGCGTTTGTGCGGGCCGGTAGGGACGATCGGAAGTTATCGCGTCCAAAGTATCGGCTACGGCGAACATGCGAGCGCCCAACGGAATCTGCTCGCCCTTTAATCCACGTGGGTAGCCAGTTCCATCGAAACGTTCCTGGTGGGCGTAGACGATCTCCGCGGCTTCCTGTAGGAACGGAATTTTTTTCACGATTTGATAGCCGTGGTAGGAGTGCTCGCGCATGATGCCGACCTCGTCCGGGGTCAAGGCGCCTGGCTTGTTAAGGATGGCATCGGGAATCGCCATCTTGCCGATGTCATGCAAAAACGTGCCGCGGGCAATCACCCGGATCTGCTCAGCGGTTAATCCCATTGCCCTCGCGATTGCGATTGTAAAAGCGGTAACTCGCCTGGAATGTCCCTCGGTCTCTCGATCTTTGAGATCCAGAGCATCGCCCAGTGCTTCCAAGGTGATGTCGTAGGAGCGCTCCAGTTCGACCATGGCCTTGCGCAACTGTTCGGTGCGGGCGGCGACCAGCGTTTCCAGATTCGTCTGGTAAGCGCGGTTTTCCAGCTTGAGCCGGCGGTTCTCCATTGCTCGCCGCACCGTGGCCAGTAGTTGTTCGCGCTCGAAAGGCTTCGGCAGGTAGTCGTAGGCCCCGTTTCGTATAGCGGCAAGGGCCACAGAGATATCGTGTACCGCGGTCACCATGACCACGGGCATGTCGGGGAATCTTTCTTTGGTGCGTTCCAGCAGGCCAATGCCGTCCAGGTCGGCCATCATCAAGTCGGAGAGCATCAGTTCGAACTCTTCGCCGGAATCGAGCAGAGCGATTGCCTCAAGGCCGGAAGCGGCCTGCCGACACTTATAGTTGGCATGGGTCAGCATGGAAGAGACAATTTCGCGGATAGTCTCCTCGTCATCGACCACCAGGATTCGCTCAACTGGCATAGGGCTGGTTCAGTGTAGCGTCATTCTATCCCGAGTTATCAGATTCCGAAAGTAACCATTTGGGCCGGGAAAACCGCCAGGTAAGGCGTCCGGGCATGGTATCAAGAGGCGAGCGCAGCCTACTTAATCGCGAGGAATATGCCTGCCTGGTGGACCTGGTTCACGGTCGGGGACATTGCTGTCCCCAAGTTGATGGCGCAGGAGTCGCTCGCCCTGATCATCCTGATAGCCAGCCTGCTGGTGTTTCGCACCTTTCGCGAGCGCTATCTGCTGGTTTGGATTGTGGGATGGATGGCCTACTTCGGTTCCCGCTGGACCCTGCGAGGTGGCGGAGACCATGTTCCAAGCTACTTGATAGCAATTTCCCATGCAGAATTCATTCTGGCGGTATGCCTGTTTGCGGCTGCCGTGCTGGTGTATACGCACGCGCGCAAGTTGTTACTGCCGCTCCTGCTGACTTCAACGGGGGTCATCAGCTATGCCGTTCTTCGCGCGCTGTGGTGGCCGGATTCGCTCACGCTGCGCGTGGCGCTCGACGTGTCGTATCGAATTATCACGTTGGCAGCAGCCGTCCAGTTGCTGCGCTTTCGCTGGGCACGGTGGGAGATTGGTCCCTGGTTGCTGGGCTTGAGTCTCCTGTTTTTACACTTGGATTGGGCGCCGGTGAATGTCTACCTTCCGCCTGGCCTTGCTCCCACCGCAGACCTGATTTTTAGCTTGAGCATACTGCTGATCGTCTTCGACGAGTCCAAGGGGCGCACCCGGCGTTTGTGCGCAATCAATACGCTCATGACCAGCATCGCTGGCGCCCAGCAACACGCACCGATGATGGTAACCGCCCTCGACCAGCTTAAGAGGCTAATGCGCTCGAATGCTGCCTGGACCTACCTGCTCGAGGGCGACGATCTGGTAATGGCGCAACAAATTGGGCTTTCGCAAGAATTTCTGCAGGACCATGATTCGTCGACCATGGATGAAACTCTGGCAACCGTTCTGCGGGGAGGGAAGCCAACCGTGATCAAGGCTTCCACTGCCAGCGAGAGTATGCGGGCATTCCTGGAGAGCGAACGATTTCACCATGTTGTGATCGTGCCCGTGCAGGGAAAGAAATCCTCCATCGGCACTCTCATGTTTGGACGTCGTCATTCGATTTGTTACACCCTGGAAGAGATGGAATTTCTTTCGACCTGTGCGCAGCAATTGGGTTTCGCGGTAGAGAATGTACGGCTTTTGGAGCAAATCCTGCGCGCGCAGCGACAGTGGACTAACACTTTCGATTCCATTCAGGATTTTGTCTTGCTGCATGATTCCGAATTTAGAGTGGTGAAGGCAAATCATGCACTGCTTCAGCGCCTGGGCCGTGCTCCCGCCGACGTTGTTGGGAATCTGTGCGAGGCGGTTCTGCCCCGAACCCGTGAAGCCTGGACGGCATGTCCCTATTGCAAGAAAGACGACGAAGGCTTTCACGAGGGCGTAGATCCCTGCTTCGGCGGCTTTTCCATGGTTTCGACATCTTCGTTCACCGATCAGGGCAGCAAACAAAAAGGCGCTATCCACGTGGTTCGCGATACCACGGACGGCCGCGTCGCGGAAGAAAAGTATCGGCTGCTGTTCGAACAGGTGCAGGAAGGAGTATTTGTTGCGACGCACGATGGCAAACTGCTGGACTGCAACGACGCCTTCGTACGCATGCTGGGTCACAGTAATCGCGAAGAACTGATGGCGCTGAATATTGATACTGAGCTTTACGTTTCGGTTGAACAGCGCGATGCCTTTCGCCGCGAGGTCGAACTGCACAACTATGTCCGTAACTTTGAAGTTACACTTCGACGCAAAGATGGAGTGCTGCTGACCGCGATGGAAAGCAGCTTTGCCACGCGGGACGCCAGCGGCAGAATTGAACGCTATCAAGGTTTCCTGCTGGACATGACGGAAAAGAAGCGCGCAGAAGATGAAATCCGGCGGCGCAATCGCGAATTAAATGCTTTGAATGCGATGGCCGTGATCGCGACTCAGTCATTCGATCTCGACGAGATTTTGAATTTGACCTTGCGCCAGGTGATCTCGTTGCTGGGAGCGGAAACCGGCTCCATTTACCTGTGCGAGAACGAAGAACCGACTTTCCGGCGCCGTGCCGGTTGGGGCCAGCGCAGTGCCGACCGAGCTCGCCTTTCCGAGGTCAAGCTGCCGGACGGTTTTGGCGATCTGGTGACCCGTTCCCGGACCGAAGTAATCACGCCCGACTACCTGCCGCACTTGCCTCCACTGGCGGCGGACTTTATCCGCGCCGACGGATTGCGCTCCTGGATTTGGGTGCTTCTGTGGAGCAAAGATAAGCCCATGGGAATTATGGGAATCAGCAGCCACGAGACGCGCGAGTACACCAGCAATGATGAAAACCTGCTGGTCGCAATTGGACGACAGTTGTCCACTACTATCGAAAAGGTTCGTCTCTATGAAGAGACCTGCCGCGCCTATGAAGAGCTGAGGACTGCTCAGGAGCAGTTGCTGCAAAGCGAAAAGATGTCCGCCGTAGGCCAGCTAATCGCAGGCGTCGCGCATGAGCTGAATAATCCACTGACGGCGATTTTGGGTTATGCCCAGCTTCTCGAAAGCGAGGGGCTGGAAGAGCGAGCGTCCGACTTTGTGCGCAAACTTTTTAAGCAGGCACAACGCACCCATCGCGTAGTGCAGAACCTGCTCTCGTTTGCCCGGCAGCGCAAACCCCTGAAGCAGGAGGTGGATATTCGCAAGGTGCTGGATGAGACTTTGGCCTTGCGGGACTACGATCTGAAAGTAAATGACATCACGCTGGAGCGCGAGATCGAACCGGAAATTTCAGCGGTGACCGCCGATCCTCATCAGTTGGAACAAGTATTTCTCAATATCATCAACAACGCCGTAGACGCCCTGCTGGAAGCCGGCAAGGGAGGCAGATTAAAAGTGTGCATCTACGCAAAAGACGGAAACGTTCATACGGAATTTCACGATTCGGGAGCTGGCATTAAGGAACCGAACCGGATTTTTGATCCGTTCTATACCACCAAGAGTGTTGGGAAAGGCACAGGACTGGGACTGAGCATCTGCTACGGAATTGTGAAGGAGCACGGGGGCGATATCACTGCCCGCAATCGGCTGGAGGGAGGCGCGATTATCGAAGTACGGCTTCCATCCGCGGGTCGGACGCCTTCTCCGGAAAAAAGCCTGCCTGCCCCGCGGCATGAACTTGCGATCGAAGGCCGCATACTCCTGGTGGAAGATGAAGAGGCCGTGCTGGAGTTTGAGCGCGATGTCTTGACCGGCGCTGGAGCACAGGTGGTCACCTTAATGAGTGGCGAAGACATGAAATCGCGCCTGCTGAGCGAAACCTTTGATGCGATCATCATGAATGGAAAAATGCCGGGCGGGTGGTGCGCGCAAGAGGCGTATCGCTGGGTTATGGAGAATTGTCCTACTCTGGAGAAACACATGCTGTTCACTTTTTCCAGCGTACTGGAGCCCGAGATCCGCAGTTGTCTACAGGAGAAAAATCTGCCCTACCTGGTGAAGCCTTTCGAAGTCGCCGATCTGATTGCGCAAGCTCGCCGCTTATCGCAAAAGGCACTAGCCGCGACTGCTGGCTAGCAATAGCGCCGTCGTTATAAGTTTTCCCGCAAGGTTCGTGCAAAGTCACGCAGAGCCGGTTCGTTGCGCCGGTACCACACCCATTGGCCAAGTTTCTTGCCTTGCACCAATCCTGCCTTGATCAATATAGACATATGGTGAGAGATAGTAGGCTGGGAGAGATGAACGCGTGCTTCGATATCGCTGGCGCAAAGGCCGACATTCTTATCAATTGAACAGGCGCCGCGTTCTTTGAGCGCATGCAGGATTTTTCGGCGTGTGGGATCAGCGACGGCATGCAGAATCCGATTTAGCGTTTCTTCAGGCGTGCTCATGGCAAGATAGGAATAAAATGTGAATTGACGCCTGTCAATATAAAAGACGGGATTTGTTTAGGAGTGTCATGCTGTTTGAAGGCAAGGATCGCACAGAACTGCAGCAGGCGATGAAAAGCGCGGGCCGTTTGCCTCCGGGACAATCGCTCACTCTGAAATGGCCGGTCCTGCATTATGGCTCGGTGCCTCGTTTTGATCCGAGAACCTGGGATTTTCGCGTCTATGGATTGGTAGAGTCGCCACTCAAACTCTCATGGGAAGAATTCAACGTTTTGCCCAAGGTTCAGCGCACCAGCGATTTTCATTGCGTAACGCGATGGAGCCGATTTGACAATCGTTGGGACGGAGTTGCATTTCAGGAGTTGCTGCGCCGAGTTAAACCGAAATCGGAAGCCGCATACGTGCTGATCCATGCGGAGCAGGGTTTCACCGCCAATGTGCCTCTGGCTGATCTCAATCGCGAAGAGGTGCTGCTAGCCACCCATCATGACGGCCAACCGCTGACCCCGGATCATGGATATCCTTTGCGGCTGATCGTTCCGCATCTCTACGCCTGGAAATCCGTTAAATGGGTTCGCGGCCTGGAATTCCTCGATCACGATCAGGCAGGATTCTGGGAGCAGAACGGGTATCACATGTACGGAGATCCGTGGAAGGAACAAAGATTCAGCAGATAACAGTTGAGCACTATCCCCGAACTGTAATCCTGAGCGGATTTTTCGCGAAGGATCTTACGAGGCGACCGAATCGGCAAAGCCGCATACAGGATTTAGTTGAGCGGTATCCCAAGCCGTCCTGAGCGGGATTTTTCGCAAAGGATCATCCTACTTCTTCAAGATTGGATTGTACCCATCACTTACCAGCTTGGCGCGAATGGTTTCGGCATCCTTGATATCGGGAAAAGGTCCCACTTGAATGTGAAAAAGCTTGTCGGTGGGTGCGTTGCCGGCAAATGCGGCATACTGCTTTTTCTTTAGCGCGTCGAGCAACGCTTCAGCATCTTCCTGTTTGCTGACTGCCGCCACTTGCACGTAATAGCCATTCAATGCCGGCGCGGGCGGATTCGCAGGGTCGTTTTTGGCCTCGGACGCCGCTGCGTTGTTTTGAGTATTGTTTCCGCGATCATTGGTCGTCAACTGGGCATCACTGTTGCTCTGTCCAACCGTTTTGTAAAACGTCAGATCGGCAGAGGGATTGGGATTGGCATTTGGTGACCGTACAGCCGTAGGACGCACTGGACCATTGGCGGCAGTGGTCGACGAGACAGAATCAGTACCAGCTGCCTTAACCGAAGTTCGTCCGAATGAGAATCCCATACCAAAAAAAACTGCACACAGTGACACCAGCCCGAAAAAAAGGACCAGCATCTTGCCGGTACCGAGAGTGATTTCCGTATCCTGCGAAGCCGCTGCCATTTGCACCTCGACTTAATTCCAGCCCGAGAGGTCAGCCCTTACCGACAGTTGGAGAACCGTCTCCAGCTGATTTACCCAACATTTTCTGAACGCCGGAGAAGATGTCCACCGGGACAGGAAACACCACCGTAGTGTTCTTCTCCACTCCGATTTCCGTCAGAGTCTGTAGATAACGCAACTGCACGCTGACTGGTTCCGTGGCCAGCAGTTTGGCGGCATCCACTAGGCGCTGAGCCGCCGAAAATTCGCCTTCCGCGTGAATAATCTTGGAACGTTTTTCACGTTCCGCCTCCGCTTGTTTGGCCATGGCGCGAAGCATGGTCTCCGGCATGTCGACCTGTTTGACTTCAACATTCGCCACCTTCACGCCCCAGGGCGCAGTGTGGGTGTCAAGAATACTTTGCAGGCGGAGATTAATTTTTTCCCGATGTGCAAGCAGTTCGTCCAATTCCTGCTCGCCCAGCACGGAGCGCAATGTGGTCTGCGCGAATTGCGAGGTCTGGTAGACGTAATTAGAAACTTCCACGACCGCCTTGTTAGGGTCGATCACGCGCAGAAAAATAACCGCGTTGACTTTCAACGTAACGTTGTCGCGAGTGATAATGTCCTGGGGAGGGACTTCCAGAGCTTCCTGGCGCAACGAAATGCGCACCATGCGATCTATGGGAGCGAATACCAGGATGATGCCCGGCCCTTTTGCATTTGGCAGCAATCGTCCGAGACGGAAAATGACTCCACGTTCGTACTCAGCGAGAATCTTGATTGAGCTCAGGATGTATAGAGCGAAAATAATGATTGCGACGGTAGTCAATGAAAGGCCCATCTGCGCCTCCACACCTGATTGTCAGGGATGTTGCTGACGCGAATTGTAACGCAATTCCAGTGCCGCTTGAGGCATTTCGGCCCAAGCTGGGGTTGTCTCTGGAGATGCGGGATCGCGCCTCTAAACTCGAATTGCTGCCGGAGCTCTTTGGGCGGAAGACACAGGATCAACTCGAATTTTCAATCCATCGACTTGCCGCACCACCACGGTTTGTCCAAGGGGAATGTTGGTGGAAGCGACGGCATCCCAGAGTTCACCGTGAATGAAGACTTTGCCCTCCGGAGAAAGCGGCGTCTGCGCTACTCCAACTTCGCCGACCAATCCCTGAGAGCCGGTGACCACTTTGTTGGCGCGGGCTTTCAGGGCAATGCTCATCAGAAACACGGTAATGATTGACAGCGGAATGCTGACCGCCAACGCGGTCAACAGATGAACCCTCATTTCAGGAATAGGCGCGTCCACCAGTAGCAGCGCGCCTAAGACCATGGTGACAATTCCGCCGATCGCCAATACACCGTGACTGGCAAACTTGGCTTCCAGCGCAAAGAGAATAAAAGACGCCAATATCAGCACCACGGCTGCGAAGCGCGTAGGCAGCAGGTTAAGAGCAAACGCCGCTAGCAAAATAAAAACTACGCCCACTGTTCCCGGTACCACCGCACCAGGATGATTGAATTCCGCATAGAGCGCCAAGGCGCCAATAGCGAGAAGGATGAATGCGATGTTGGGATCCATAATGAAAGCCAGGATGCGTTGTTTCAAAGTCATGTCAAAGTTTCGCACCGGCTCGCCGACAAGGGTGAGAGTTTCAGTCCGGCCATTGAATCGTTTCACAGGTTTGCCCTGCATTTGCTTGAATAGGTCTTCCTCGCTGGGAGCGATGTAGTCGATCAGTTTCTGCGACAGGGCCTCCTGTTCGGTGAAAGATTTGGACTGACGTACCGTAGTTTCGGCGATCTCAACGTTGCGGCCACGCTTGGAAACCACGGAACGCATCAACGCGGCGGCATCGTTCTCTAATTTTTCTTTCATCACGTCGTCCATCTTGCCGCCGCCGATGGTGACAGGATGAGCCGAGCCCGTGTTCGTTCCCGGAGCCATCGCGGCCACGTCGGCGCATTCCAGGATGAAGAACCCCGCCGACGCTGCACGGCTTCCCCCTGGCGCCACATAAATGATGACGGGAACCGGCGCTGAGG
>Ga0137390_10004267_pt1 | contig 11858 bp, 6 predicted proteins | sample 15con2h24AmetaG_FD_104937 | JGI IMG/M metagenome (GOLD analysis project Ga0137390, IMG submission 104937) | Vadose zone soil microbial communities from Angelo Coast Range Reserve, California, USA - 15con2h2.4A metaG | ecosystem: Environmental > Terrestrial > Soil > Vadose zone > Saprolite... | reverse complement strand
GCGCTCCTCAACGCCGCGCTCGCCTTCGCGGCGATGCGCGCGGGACAGGCGGGGCGGCCCGCCATCGATGCGGCCGCGCTCACCGAGGGCCTGCTGGAGACGATGGACCTGGCACACGCGGAGCCGGAGGGGGCCTATGCACGGGTTCTCGTGTCGTTGGCGGGGGGGCTGGACGCGCTTTGGATGTTCGGGGAAGCAACGGAAAAGATCGATCGACACGGTTAGCCAACGAGACGCTGCGGTCAGGTCGGCTGCCATCTACGAACGCCGCATGGCGCGGGCTAACGCCCGCGCGTCATGAGCGCCGACGTATAGATCGCATTGAGCAGCGGCGCGTACGTCGCCCAGCTCTGCGCGCGGTACTGTGGCCGGAAGCCGAACAGCACCACGCGCCCGCGGCCCAACGGCGCCTCCACCAGGGCCGCCTTCCCAAAGAGTTTCCGCTCGCCGAGCAGCCATCCGGACAGGAGCGGATTCGTCTGCGCGTAACGCGCGAGCACCTTTCCCGTCTCCGTCTCGAAGGCCGGGCTGTCCTCGAACCAGATCGCGGCCGATTCGTCCATCCCCGCCGTCAATGGGTCCGGCGTGGTGAGGACGCCGAGCAGCGCGCCCGGACAATAGAAATCGCCGGCGGCGGCGCGGCGGCCGCCGGTGCCGCTCGCCGACGGTGCGCGTTCCTCGGCCAGAGCGTCGCGCACACCGAGACCCAGCTCACGCACGGCCAGGCGCGCCGCGGCGTCGAGGGCGACGAGGGTGCCGCCCGCCTCCGCGAAGGCCTTCAGCTCCTGCACGCCTTTCGGGCCGAGGCCGCCCGCGTACTCGTCCGGCATCGTGCCGGGCAGGTGGCCGGTGACGGTCGCGTTCGGCGACTGCGACGGCAGGACGATGGTGTCGAAACGATCGCGTAATCCGCCGGCCTGGATGTCCCGGTCGTGGAGGGTCTGATAGTCCACGCCCATCTGCTGCTCGAACACGAAGCGCGTCCAGCCTTCGTCGATCGCCGCGACCCAGGACTGGTAGAGGCCTACGCGCGGCGCCCGGAGGACGAGGGCGGGCGGCGCGACGGCCACGGCGTGGGCCACGATGCCGAGCTCGCGCGCCATGTCCAGCAGGCGCGCGCGTGCGGATGCGGGCACGAGCAACGTGCCGGCGGGGAAGCGCCGGCCGCCATCGGTGAACTCGGCGGTGGCCCAGCGCACGGGCACGCGCGCGCGCAGGAGGCGTCCCAGTGCCACCAGGTCACCCGTGCGATGGCCGATGGCGAGCCAGGGACCGCGTCCGGTGACCGCGCCGGGCACGACCGCCACCTGCGTCACCGGCTCCAGGTCGGCGGTGAAGGGGGCCGGCACCGCGGTCACGTCGACGCCCAGGAGCAAGGGCAGCGTGTGCGCGGTGACGTCGTACGGGCGCTGGGCCGGTGCCCCGGGAAACGGGCGGATGTCCGGGTAGCGCTGGCGCTCGAGCAGGCTCTTGGCGAAGGCACTGTAGGGCTGGGTCATCAGCACCACCCAGGATCCGGCGGCGACCGTCCGCCCATCGATGGCGAACGGCGTGCGCGCGCGATGCACCTCCACCCCGCCCAGCCGCAGCACCTCGAGGAGCTTGGCCGTGGCCAGAGGATCCTTCTGCTGCGCGGGCACGACGAAGGCGAACGGATCGCTGCGCAGCGTGGCCCGTCGGTTCACTTCGTAGAACGTGCGCAGCCAGTACTCGCGGTTGCGGGCGGCGTGACCGAGGATGGCGCGGGTGGCGGCGCGCTGGTCGTCCACGATGTCGCGCAGGCTCCAGGCTCCGCCCGGCCACGGATTCGGGAAGTTCCAGGAACGCACGCGGGGGTCGTAACCGATGCCCGGCTCCAGGTTCTCGAACGGCACCTCGATGGGCGTGGCCATCCGCGCCTCGGCGCTCTCCGTGAGCAGCCGCACGCCGCCGTGGGTATGCGGATACGCGCGCGAGGGGCTCCAGGCGTCGTAGATGGCGTCCACGGCCACGCCCTTGTGCCCTTCCGAGGTCAGGCGCGCGGCGACATGGGTGCCCAAGGCGCTGACGGCGGCGATGAGCGCCGAGTCGATGTTGGGCTCCCAGGGATCCACGTAGGGCGGTGCGAATAGCCGCGCGGCGCGCGCGCCCATCTGGTGCAGGTCGTGGACGATCTGCGGGCGCCAGGGATCGTACAGGCCCTTCAGGGTCAGCCGGCTCTCGCGCTGGGTGAACATGTACCAGTCACGGTTGTTGTCGTGCCCGGTGTACTTCTGGTACAGGAACGGCGGGTCGTGGCCCTCCCAGGGCGTGCCCAGGGTCTGCCGGTACCACTCGGTGACGCGCTGGGTCCCGTCCGGATTGTGCGACGGGATCATCACCACCACCGTGCTGTCGAGGATCTCGCGTATCTCCGGCGTGTCGCCCGACGCCAGCGCGTACGCCGTCTCCATCGCCGTCTGCGTGGCCGCGACCTCGTCGGAATGGATGCCGTGGTTGACGCCCACGATCACCTTCCCGGCCGCGATCAGGCGCTCGGCCTCCTCCGGGCTCAAGCCGCGCGGGTCGGCCAATCGGAGGTTCGCGCGCCGGATCTCCTCCAGGCGCGCCATGTTCTTCTCCGACGTGATCACGGCGACCAGGAACGGACGATCCTCCGTGGTGCGGCCCACCTCTTCGACCTGGACGCGATCGGAGGCGGCGTCGAGGCGGTGGAAGTAATCGACGATCTGCGTCCAGTCCGCGAGCTGGCGATCGGCGCCGGGCCGGAAGCCGAGGACGGACTCGGGGGAGGGAGGGGCGGCGGCCGCGGTCGCCGTGATGGCCAAGAAGAGTGAGAGCGTCCATGGCATCCGCCGGAGGGTTTTCATGGGGCTCAAGCAGAACATGCGCGGGCCGCCCAGACAAGGCCTGGGCCGCTACTTACAATTGATACGCCATGCTGAAAGATTTCAAGGCGTTCGTCATGCGCGGAAACGTGCTCGACCTGGCGGTGGCCGTGGTCGTCGGCGGGGCGTTTGCCAAGATCGTCACCTCTTTCGTGGACGACGTCCTCATGCCGCCCCTTGGCCTCCTGCTGGGGCGCGTGGACTTCCGCGACAAGTTCATCGACCTTTCCGGCCAGCATCCGGCCACCCTCGCCCAGGCCCAGGCAATGGGTGCGGCCGTGCTGCGCTATGGCCTGTTCATCAACGCGATCGTCAACTTCCTGATCGTGGCGTTCGCGATCTTCCTCGTGCTGCACTCGATCAAGCGCTTCCTGCCCACGCCGCCGGCTCCGGACGCGCGGGAATGCCCGTTCTGCCTCTCGCTGATCCCGCTCCGGGCCACGCGCTGCCGCCATTGCGGCTCCGAGGTAGCGCCGGCCTGACCTGATGCCCGCCGCGCGCGATCCGTGTCCTCTACACGCGAACGAGGGTGGCGCCCCAGTTCATTCCCGCCCCGAAGGCGACGAGCAGCACGAGGTCGCCCGCGGTCACGCGCCCGGCGCGCGCCGCCTCGTCCCAGAGAAGGGGGATGGTCGCGGCGGTGGTGTTCCCGTAGCGCTCGATGTTGTGCAGCACCTTCGCGTCCGGGATGCCGAGCGCCTTCTGGCAGTATTCGTTGATCCGCTTGTTGGCCTGGTGCATGAGGACGAGGGACAGGTCGTCGATGCGGACCTCGTTCCGCGCCAGCACCTCCTGCGAGGCCGCGATCATGTTGGTGGTCGCCATCTTGAAGACCGCGCGCCCGTCCATCACGGGGATGTGGTCCCCGCGCTTGAATTGCTCGGGATCGGTATAGGGCCGGTGCTTGAAGCCCGTGCCGGGGACGTAGAGCTTGTCGTATTCGGCGCCGCTGGTGCGGAGGAGTGAATCGACGATCCCACGGCGCGGCTCTTCGGTGGCGCGCACGACCACCGCCGCCCCCGCGTCACCGAAGAGGACGGTGAGGTGGCGGAAGCGGGTGTTCCACGCAAACTCCTCGGGAGTGGGGGGCACGTCGCCGCGACCGAGCATGTACTCCCAGTTCGTGGCCGTCCAGGGCATGAAGCCGGTGTGGATCTCCGCCCCGACGAGGAGGACGGTGCGGGCCAGCCCGGCGCGGATCTGCGCGTCCGCGAGCTGGAGGCCGTAGAGGAAGCCGACACACTGCTGGCGGATGTCGAAGCAGGGGACCTCGCGCAGGCCGAGCTTGGCCTGCAGGAGGGCGCCCGCTCCCGGGAAGAAGTGATCGGGAGTCATGGTCGCGAAGACGACGAGGTCGACGTCCGCGGGCGTGATCCCCGCGTCGTCGATCGCGCGGCGGGCGGCGGCGACGCCGAGGTCGGAAGTGCCCGTACCGCGCTCGACGTAGTGCCGCGCCTCGACGCCACTGCGCTCGCGAATCCACTCGTCGCTGGTGTCCATGACGCGGGCCAGCATGGCGTTGGTGACGCGAGTGGGCGGTATCTCGCTTCCGCTGCCGGCGATCACGGCGCGCGTCATGAGGTTGGCCTCTCTCCCCGGAGTCGAGATTGTATGGCGTATTAAGTCAGGGGGGGCACTCATGCGTCATTCGCGATGGGCATTCGCACTGCGGCCACCAGCGTGCTGGTTGGCTGCGACCCCCCCTTAAACCCCCCTCGCAACGCGCCGCTGCTGCGCAGCGCCGCCTTGCTCCGCGGTCGGCTTGCCCGATCCCCGTGCCCGTTCCGTCTCCGTTCCCGTCCGTTTGGCGACTGCGGCTTTTCGGCCGGTGGCCGAAGTCACAGGGCGCCGCCCCGCCGGGGTGCACCCGGCGTGGGCCTGTGGTATCCAAGGGGCGGCAATGCTCACCGACCTCGGCACCACCCCCATCGCGGAGACCCTCCGCGCCCTCGCCGGCTCACGCAGCAGCGGCGACCTCCAGGTTCAATCCGGCAAGACGGTCAAGACGATCTTCTTCGACCACGGCCGCATCGTCTTCGCCGCCAGCAACCTCAAGAAAGACCGGCTGGGAGAGGCGCTGGTGGCCCTGGGCCGCATCACCGACGAGCAGTTCAGCCAGGCCTCCGCGCTGCTGGGGGGCGAGCGCAAGCGCCGCTTCGGTGAGGCCCTCGTCCACTCCGGCATCATGGACAAGACCGAGCTCGGCCGCTCCGTCGCGCGCCAGGTGAATCGGATCGTCCTGTCCGTCTTCCCGTTCTCGGAAGGCGTGGCCACCTTCGACGAGCGAACCTCCGCCATCCCCCTCGAGTACATGGTCAGCCTCTCCATGCACCGCATCCTCTACGACGGCATCAAGACGATGACGAGCAAAGCCCTCGTGCACACCGGCCTCGGCCAGCTCGACCGCCGCGTGCAGCTGGCTCCGGTGGCCCCGTTCGCGTTCCAGTCCGACGACGCCGGCCCGGACGAGCTGGAGATACTCGAGCAGGCGCAGCGCAAGGTCACGCTGCGCCGCCTGGGCTGGGTGCCGGGCGGGATCACGTTCTCGCGCCTGCGCGCCGCGTACGCGCTCCTCGCCTCGGGCCTGCTCGTCGACGCCGACCAGGCGGAGGCGGGGATGCAGCCGGCCATCCATATGGAGACGAGCACGTTCCTGCTCTCCGCCCTGCAGCGCCAGCCCGATCCCAGCGCGGCGGAAGCCCTGCGCCGGGAGGTGGCGGACGAGCTGGAACGCTCGGCCCACCTCGACCGCGAGGCCTGGCTGAAGGTGTCCCGCGAGGCCCCGCGCGAGGAGCTGAAGAAGGCGCTCGAGGAGAAGATGGAGCGCTACCACGAGCTGCTCGAGGCGGCCGGCCACGATACGGAGCTCAAGAACGACCTCGAGGTGATCCTGGGCCGCGCTTCGGCGATGTTGAGGCTGGCGCGCCAGGCGCCCGCGCCGCCGGCCGCGGCGAAGCCCTCCGAAACGAAGCCCGCCGAGGCACCTCCGGCCTCCGATGCCGCGGCCGCGGCGCCTTCGCCCGTGGTGGACGGACCGACTTCCTCCGGAGGGACCCTCGGGTCCATGCAGATCGAGCACCTGCTGATGGAAGGCGAGGTGCGCATGACGGTCTCCGATTACGCGAACGCGATCAGGGTCTTCTCGCGCCTGGTCGAGCTCGCGCCGAACGTCCCCGCCTTCTGGGTGAAGCTCGCCATCGCGAAGGCGAGCTTTCCGCGCACGGCCAAACAGGCCGAGCGCGACTTCGTGGAGGCCCTGCGCATGGAGCCGGACGACGCGGATCTGCACTGCAAGTTCGGCATGTACTACAAGGCGATGAGACAGCGCGCGCGCGCGCAGGCCGAGTTCGAGACGGCCCTGCGGCTCGACCGGCGGCACGCCATGGCCCGCCGCGAGCTGGAGGCGATCGCGCCCGGCTCCGACACCGTGCTCAACCTGAAGAAGCTGTTTCGCTAGGCCGCAGCAGCGGGAAGAGCGCGAGCGCCGTACCGAGCGCGACGAGGCCGATCATGGCGTCGCCGAGCCGCGCCGCCTCCGCCGCGAACGCCGTCGCCACGGCCAGCAGCACGAGCCCCGGTCCGATCCCGGGCGTCGCCCCGAGACGGCCGGCCAGCGTGTCGCCTTCGCAGCCAATCAGTTCGGTGGTGGCCGCAGTGAACGGCGGCGCGCGGCGAAGGCCCAGGGCCGCCGTCGTCACCAGCACGAGGCCCCAGGCCAGCCAGCCGCCGCGACGTCCGAGCGCCGCCTCCATTCCCAGCCGCGTCCAGAGCATGCCCACGGCGATCAACGCGGCCAGGGCGGTGGTGGCCAGGAGCAGGCGGCGGATCGCTTCCGTCGCGAACCGTCCGCCGCCCGCCCAGCGCTCGGCGCCGATGCCGTAGCCGGCGACGATCACCACCCAGCCGACGAAATTGCCGATGGGCACGCCGAGCCACGGCCCCGGCGGCGTCCATTCCCACAGGCCGCGACGGACCGCGACCGGCTCGATGAGAAGGTCGAGGGTGACGGCGAAGAGGGCGGCGGCGAGCGCGCGCGCCGGCGCCGGCCGCAGCCCGCGCCGTGCGGCCAGGGCGAGGGCGGACGAGATCACGGCGGCCCAGACGAGCGCGACCGCGATGGGCACGCCCAGCGGCGCGAGGACCCACCCCGGCCCGTAGCGATGCGATCCGAACGCGCTCATCGAGATGCGCTCCAGGGCGAAGCCGTAGGCGGCCAGCGTGAGGAGCTCGCCCGCGGCCCGGCGCGTGCCCAGGGCGGCGCGCGCGTGAAGGAAGGCCAGGAGGATCGCGACCGGCGCGACCAGGAACTCGTGGACGGCGACGGGGAGGCCCGGCCCCGTCACACCGCGTCCGGCCCCATCACGGCCGCTCCGTGAACTCGGCCATGCCGTGGCCGCGGCGGCCCTCGCAGGTGTAGCACGTGAAGTTCTCGTGCAGGAGCAGGCGCCAGGGATGGCCGGTCAGGTGGCGGCCCAGGCCCCGCGCGAGCTGCACGGGCACGGTGACGGTCCGTTCGACCTCTCCCGCCATCCGCACGACGCCGCGCGGCGTCCCCAGCTCCAGCTCGAGTCCGCCCAGCGCCCCGTGGCGGCGCCGGGCCGTCCACGCGACCCGGCGCACCGGCTCCACCCGTCCGTCGCGCCACACGAACCCGCCCTCGACCACGTGTCCGCTGACGCTGACGGCCAGCGCGTGCACGGCGAGGTCGTCGCCGAAGCGGGCGGTGAAGAGCCGCCACCATTCCGCGGCATTCCAGTCGCGCCTCCCCCAGGAGTGATCTCGACTGCCCGTCCCGTCGAGACGGCGGAGGCCTCCGTCGATCTCGATCGCCCCCCGCCACCGCCCGGATTGCTCGATGTGATGCGCCCCCACCGGGCTCAACATCGTGCGCTCGGTGGCGGTCAGGCCGTGGGTGAAGTCGACGGCGGGCGTCGTGGCCGCGAAGGACAGGTCGAAGCGGACGACCGAGGTGCGGGGCGACGCGACCAGAGGCACCGGGCCGGGCGGAAAGCCGGCCGCCTCGTGCGCAGAGAGGCGGCCATCGAAGCGTAGCCGCACCGGATTCCATCCCACCTCCAGGTCCCCGACCCTGACACTGGAAGCCGAGGCCTCGAGGCTCCCACGTTCGAGGGCAAACAAGACGAGGCCGCTGGGCAGGCCGACGGCCAGCAGGGCCTCGCCGCGCCCGCCCGGACGCGCCCCGACCGACGAGACGAGCACGATCCCCGTCTCCGGATCCTGCACGTTCACGTAAACGCTCTCGCGGGCCAGCGGGTGGGCTTCGAGCGCATGGAACGCTTCGTCCCGCGGGGAGGCCGCCGGCAATACGTCGATCTCGGCGGGCTCGGGGGCGGCGCCGCCGCCCGTGTCGGAGAGCGGCCGGACCACGCCCGCGCTGCCGTCGACGAGGACGCGCTGCCCCGTGCGCAGGCGTCGCGTCGCGTCGTGGATGTCGACCACGCAGGGGACGCCGAGCTCGCGTGCCACGACGGCGCCGTGCGACAGGAGGCCGCCGATCTCCGCCACCGCCCCCGCGGCCGATGCGAGCAGCGGGCCGAGGGCGGCGTCGAGCACGGGCGTGATCAGCACCTCGCCCGCCTCGAGGATCAGGGGCTCGCCCGCCGCGATCACCCGCGCGCGCCCCACGCCGATGCCGGGGCTCACGCCCGTGCCCTGCCAGCTCGGCTCCGTCTCCGCGGCGGGAGCGCCCGGACGGAGGTCGACCAGTCGCGGTGCGGGGACGTACGCCGCCGCCTCGAAGCGACGACGGCGCCGGCGCAGCGCGGCCCGGGACGGCGATGCCCCCGAGAGCGCCTCGCGCAGCTCGGAGACGGCGAGGAAGAAGACGTCGTCGGCCGCGGCCAGGCGCCCCTCCGCCACGAGTCGTGCGCCGGCCAGGCGGGCCAGGCGCCGCCCCGCGTCGACGAGCTCCACCGCCATCGATTTGGTCTGCTCGCGGGCGCGCACGCCGTCCCGCGCGTCCGTCAGCGCGCGGCGGAGCAGCGCGCGCCGCCAGGCCCCCAGCCTCGAAAAGATCGCCTGCTCCTCCGCCTCTCGCTGCTCGGCGGCGGCCGCCTGTGTGAATCCCGACGGCCGCGCGCCCGCCGCCAGCGTCGCCAGCGCCTGCAGGACGGGCGTCGGGTCCTCGCGCCAGGTGCGCGTCCGGAGCTCGCCTTCGGACAGGGCGCGGTGACCGAAGCGGTCCAGGAACGAGCGGAGACGGCCGGCCAGCTCGGGGGGAGCGTCGCCGCGGGCCAGCGCCGCCGCGGCATCGGGCGCGGCCACGAAATCGCGCCACTGCGGTCGGCCGCGTACGGCCGCCGCGAGCGTGTCCAGGGCCTGCGCGGGCGCCGCGCTCTCGACGCCGTCGAGGCCGGCCAGGAGGCGATTGAGCCGCGCGCGCGCGTCGCCGGGCAGCCAGCGGCCCAGGAGTCGCTCGAGGATGGTCAGGCGGACCGCACTCGCCCCCGAAACGGCAACGTGCGTCGTGGCCACGCCTCGACCGAGGGCAAGGAAGTCGCCCAGGACCGCGCCCAGATCGGCCGCGCCGCGCTCGGCGGCGGCGGTGCGGGCGTGCAGCACGCGCACATCCTCTTCCGCGAGAGTGATGCGGGAGGGCAATTGCATCCCGAGCCCAGCCAGACGCGGCAGCAGGGCGACGAGGCGGGGGACGTCGCGCACGCGCAGGCGCAGCCGCGGGGGCGGGGCGGAGGCGCCGGCGCCGAGCACCAGGCGCTCCGCGTCCGCCATGCTCGCGCCGGGCAGGCGCGCGGCGACGGCGAGGCTGCGGGTCAGGTTCAGGTAGAGCCGCTCTTGATGGAGGACGAGGAACGGTGGGCCGCCGGCCTGGCCGACACCGGCCATCCGCGTGACCTCCTCGAACGCGTACTCCAGGACCGCGACCAGCATCGACGCCGTGAGCGGGGTGACGGGATCGGGCAGCACCTCGCCGACGTTGGCCCGCGTGAGCCGCTCGACGCGGGGGTCGAGCACGGTCTCGCTGTCGACGGTGATGGGCCGCGACTGCAGCAGGACGGGGCCGTCCGCGCCGATGGCCCATTCGACGTCCTGGGCATCGCCGAAGAGCGCCTCCGCCCGCCGGGCCAGATCCACCACCGCCCGCAGCTCGTCCTCGTCGAGCGCGCCGCCGTTGCCGCCCGTTGCCGCCCGCCGCGCGCCGGTGGCGCGGTCCAGGACTTCGCGCCGCGGTCGGACGAGGCCGGAGACGAGAGCCTCGCCCCGACCGGCGTGCGACTCCACGACCAGCACGGACGGGTCGCGCGGATCGCGCGTGAACACGACCCCGGCCTGGCGCGGCTCGACGAACTGCTGGACGAGGACGGGGATGATCGTCGCCGCAGCGGGGGCGCCCAGGAGGGCGGCGTAACCCTCGGCGGTCGCGCTTCGGCAGCGGCGCACGGCCTCGGCGACCTGCGCGGCGCCGCGCACGTCGAGCTCCGTACGGAACTGTCCGGCAAAGCTCGCCTCCGCGGAATCCTCGGCCGCGGAAGACGACCGCACTGCGACCGCGCCCAGACGCCGGCAGGCCTCCTCCAGCGCGTCCGCATCGGGCTCCGGCCCGTCCCCCGGCACCACGAACCCGTCCGGCACGGGCAAGCCGGCGCGGCGCATGCGCGCGAGCGCCCACGCCTTGCCTCCCGCGCGCTCGCGATCGGCGGCGGTGAGCGCGTCGAGCCAGAGGAGAGGCCTCACCACGGCCGCGTGAGCAACTCCCAGAGAACGAGCACGGTCACGAAGGCCAGCGTGAGGTGGGCCGCGTGCGGCCGGTGCATCTTGAACCGGTGCCAGGTCCAGGCCGCGCCATGGAGCACGGGAAGCATCGCCACGAGCACGGCCAGAGCGCCCCCGAAGCCCAGGCTCCCCGCGTAGTCGGACAGCGGCGAGTGGCCGAGCACGCCTCCGAACAGGAGGACGAGGTGCAGCACGTATACGACGAGCGTCTCGTGCCCGAGCAGTCCCAGCACGCGCGTGCCGGCCATCTCGCGCGCCGCCGCCCACTCTACGCCGGCCAGCGCCAGAACGAGGCCGGCCATGCGCAGGAGGGCGTAGCCGGGGGAGACCGTCCAGAAGTCGACGCGGCCGGCGAGTGCGATGGTGAGGACCACTCCGGTGACGAGGAGGGCGAGGCCGGCGCGAACGGAGCGCCGGTGCCGGGTGGCGCGGTCGGTGCGCCCGAGCCAGGCTCCGGCCACCGTCCCCGCCAGCACGAAGGCGGCGTACGGGAAGATGGGGAACTGCGAGGGCGCGGCGGCGGGGTCCAGATATCCACCCAGGAAGAGGGGCACGCGGGTGGAGAGCCGCGCCGACCACACGAAGGGCGCGGCGGCGAGGATGGCGACCGCGGCCGCCGCCGCCACCACCACCCAGCGCCGGCCCGCGAGCCACTGCAGAAGGAGCAGCGCGAGCTGGCTGACCGCGATCAACTGGAGCGGATTGCAGGCGAAGAGATCGGCCTTCTGCGCGGGCGTGGCGTGCAGCGTCTTGTAGACGGACAGGTACGGCAGGTGCAGGAAATAACCGACGCCGAGCACGAAGAGAAGGCGGCGCGCCCGCCGCAGGCTCGCGCGCAGCGAGAGGGGCGCACGGGGCAGGCCGGCCACGAAGCCGGAGGCGAACAGGAAACCGGGCGCGGTCGAGCCGTGGAACATCACCTCGAACTGGTACCAGGGGGCGGCGCGGGCGGCAGCGGACACGAGATCGTCGAAGACGTGTCCCTGCACCATCAGCAGCGCCATGACGCCCCGGAAGGCGTCGATGTACAACTCGCGGCTGCGGCGGGGGAAGCGCCGCCGCTCGACGAATGGGGAGGCGGGGCTGGCGGCGGCGGGGCTCACGGCGGCGCTCACCGAGAGCGTCTCCGCATGGCCGGTAGACCCCTTACCGACCAGGAGCTCAGCGCCGCGCAGCGGCGGTGAGCGCTGGGGGGTTTCAGGGGGGGCCGCCGCCAACCAGCCCGCTGGTGGCCGCAGT
>Ga0137390_10004266_pt1 | contig 11861 bp, 9 predicted proteins | sample 15con2h24AmetaG_FD_104937 | JGI IMG/M metagenome (GOLD analysis project Ga0137390, IMG submission 104937) | Vadose zone soil microbial communities from Angelo Coast Range Reserve, California, USA - 15con2h2.4A metaG | ecosystem: Environmental > Terrestrial > Soil > Vadose zone > Saprolite... | reverse complement strand
CTCGTATTGTCGATCAGCCAGGAAAGAGATCACGGCGCTTCTCGTCATCGATCCATACAACGAGTTCATTTCCGCAGGTCCGCCGTCCATCGACAACCGGACCGGCCGGATCGGGACCGAGGAGGGCCGTTGTCGTCATTAACTTCCGGATCGTTGGCTAACCGGAAGTTATCCAGAAACGGGCTTGTGAGAAGCGACAGGGGAGGTTCTGGAAAAATAGTCGGCATCTCGGAAACTAGACTCCCGGGGCAGGCGCAACTGGAGTCTTCCCACGATAACGCCGCAACGCATCCTGCCATTCCGGCATGTGGATGTTGTAAGCGTGCAGGCTGTCAGCCGACAGCACGGAGTAGGTTGGCCGTCGCGCCGGACGCGGGAATTCGGCTGTAGTCACGGGCCTGACCGTGGTTGGCATCCTGGACGCGCGCACGATTTCGATTGCGAACTCATACCTCGTGCAGTCGCCGGAATTGGTGGCGTGCACGATTCCACGGGCGGACTTCCGGCAAAGTTGGGCCAGGGTCGATGCCAGATCTGGCGTGAATGTCGGGCAGCCGCGCTGATCGTTCACCACTGCGATTTCCGGACGGTCGGCAGCAAGTTTCAAGATCGTCGCCGGGAAACACGGGCCGCCATGTCCAAACAGCCACGATGTCCGGACGATACAAACATCGGGCAGTATTTCCAAAAGCCTTTCTTCCGCCCGCGCTTTGCTTTCGCCGTAAACGCTGATCGGATTGCGGGTGTCACTGGCTTCGTAGGGAGAGCGCTTCGTCCCGTCGAAAAGGTAGTCGGTGCTCAGGAAGATTAATCGCGACCCAGCTTCGCGGGCCGCTTGCGCCACTTGAATCGCTCCCTGACAATTCACGGCGAAGGCCAGGTCCCGGTTCGACTCGCAGCCGTCCACGTCGGTGTAGGCAGCGGCGAGAATGATCCACTCGGGGCGGGCACCACGAATCACGTCGCGAATGCGCGCCTGGTCTCGCAGGTCGGCGTCTTTGGAAGACAACGCGGTCAATTGCTCACCGCTGAGTTCCTTAACCAGTTCCTGCCCGAGCAGTCCGGATGTACCAAACACCGTGACGCGCATAGCGGCATTGTAGCGGGTCAGGTTGCGTCATTGAATTGGGCGAGAATACTGGATCCGAGTACTTCTTTGCGTCCTTTGCGGCAGCCCTTTGCGATCTTGGCGGTTAAGAGCTCTTGATCGCAACCGCCGCGAGGGCTCGCAAAGCCCGCAAAGACCCACCCAGCCTATTCTGCAGTCTTCCGCTGCCTGCGCAGCGCGTGCAGAATCAGCGATCCGCTGATGCCGAAACACACTACCGCGGCGAAGGCGGCTACTTCCAGCATACGGCGAGGCGTCCCGAGGAAGTCGGCAACCAGCGCCAGAGTGGCACAGATAACGCCCAGGACATTGAGCCAGAAAGGAGAGCGAATCTGCGGGAGATCCTGTCGGAACCGTAACTGGAGCAAGAGCGCGGCCAGTCCGATCGCTGCCACTACCACCAACGCGATCGGGCTAAGAAACGCGCTGGGCTTGGTGTAGATCACAACCAGTGCTAGAGCCAGAATCAGTAGACCCGACGCAATCACGGTCCAGCGGCGGGCTGCGGGCCCAGAAGCGGTCAAAGGGCGATCTCCTCGCCTTACGGCGTGGCCCCAATTGTATCCCGCAGGCTGGTCTTTTTTCGCTCAGGCGCTGCCTGGCATCCATTCCGCCTGCCGATTTTCACCATGGGAGACGGCGTAAAGAACCAACTCCACGCGAGTCGAAATCCCCAGCTTATCGAAGATGCGCAGCAGATACTTCTTGATCGTGTGCTCGCTCAGTCCCAACTCGTTGGCGACCTCGCGATTGCTAAGCCCGTCGGCCACGAGCGCGACCACCTGTTCCTCGCGCGGCGTCAGAAGAGACTTGCCACTGGAGTTCACCACGCGCAACGTGTTCAGCCCGGAGAGGGCTTCCAGCACATAATGCATCTGCTGACTATTGATCCAGATTTGTCCGGCGGAGACGCTGTTGATGCACTTGCAGAGCATACGGAAGGGCGCGTGTGTGAAAAGAAAAATACCACGGACGCCGGCACGAAAGGCATTCACGACCAGATCCCGGTCATAGTTGTCGACCAGTAACACGGGAGCGGTCGCTGGATGCGAGACGTGCAGCCAGCGCAGCAGTCCGAAGTTGATCGCTTGATTTCCGGCCAACAACACCACGTCGGCCCGGTTCGATTGCATGAACTGGTGAAGAGCTGACACCTCCAATGCAACCGTCGAGATCTGAAGATTGCGCCGTGCACGCAAAGCTCTCGCCAGCAACTGGGACTGAATCAGGGCCGAGTCGGCCACCAGGACCCGGACTTGCGGGACTTCGGTGGGCGGAGACGGCGGGGACGGTTTCTTGGAAAGCGCGAGCACGGCGGCATCATACGCACAAGGAGCATCCCTCGAATGTAGGCCCCGTCACACCATTTTTGTGATGAATCATGCCTACTCTGTCTACTTTAGTAGGCATACGATGGTGCACCTATTTTGCGGCAGTTCGGATCGCTGCCAAGCCCTTCGCCCGAGGGTACGAGCCACGCTCACGGCCTCAAGTGTTAATTCTTAGCCCTGTTTCGGCCGCACAAGCGTGCCATCTACCGCAGTACACCATACTTCACAAGTCTTGTTCGCGTGACGGCGTACCGCTACCTTCATTCATCAGTTCAGAACTTGAACTGAATTGACTGTGCGAGCGACGGTCGAGCCCGGAGATGAAAACATTTGTACAATGCGTGGTTTTTGTGGCTGCCGGGTTGCTCACCCGTCAGCTGTTCTTGGTCGCTTCCGCGCAAGAGATGGCACTGTCACCAGCCGTCGCACCTCGGCCTCCTACTCCGCCCTCGGAACGCCTCGCAGCGGCGGGATCTACGAGGGGCTCAGGCCCGACCGTGGCGGGCATCCCGGCAAAGGGAGAGACCACTAGCCCCGGCCAAGCGGATGGCAAGGGAGATCCTGCACTCGGAGGGGAACGTCATCCGCTTTACCGGCTTACCAAATCAGATACCTTCGAACTCAACTTTACCTTTTCCCCCGAATTCAACCAGAGCTTGACCGTCCAGCCGGACGGTTTTGTCGTCCTTAGAGGGGCGGGCACGCTTCTGGCGGAGGGGCTGACCGTCCCCGAGCTGCAGCGGGCGATTACCAAGGCCTATAGCAGCTTTCTGCATGATCCGGAAATCACCGTCACCCTAAGGGATTTTGAAAAGCCTTACTTCCTTGCCTCGGGGGAGGTTTCGCGCCCCGGGAAATACGAACTACGCGGGGATTTGACGGTGAATGAGGCGGTGGCTATCGCCGGCGGTTTCACGCAGCAGGCCCGCCATTCCCAGGTGGTCCTGTTTCGCCGGATCTCGCTGGATGTGGCCGAAGCCCACCTGATTGACGTGAAGAAAATGCTGAACTCTCGCACCCTGGTTGAAGATTGGCACCTGCAGCCGGGTGACTTTATTTTTGTGCCGCAGAGCCGGATCTCGAAGGTTCGCAAGTTTGTTCCGGCCAGCGCGATGAACTGGTACTTGAATCCATTGCAGTTCTGAATAGAAGGGGGAGCAGCAGTCACACTGATGGCGTTTTCAAAACTCCGGCGAAATCACAATTTAGATGACGGTGATCGCCTGCTGCAACGGCTATGCCTGAAGCGGGACAGATCCGAAACTCGCGCCCCATGCCCTCCCCGACCATGCGCGAGCTGGCCGCCATTCTATTTCGACAATCCAAGTTTGTTGTTGGATCTTTCACGGTTGTATTTCTTGCGACGCTGCTCTATGCGCTCGTCTCGCCGCGTTATGAAGCGCATTTGAAGGTGTTGCTGCGCCGCGGACGCTCCGATCCGGTGGTTTCCGCCCAGCCTGGCAGCCCCGAATTCACGCGCCCTGCCATCAGCGAAGAGGAGTTGAATTCCGAGGTCGAACTGCTGCGCGACGAGGGCCTCCTGAAGCAAGTAGTCGTGCAGTGCGGGCTGGTTGCACCTGGAGATGTCATAGCCGGGCGATCGCAGAGTGTGGAACGTGCCGTCCGCAAATTAGGGCGGGCCTTGACCGTGGAGCCGCTGCGCAAGTCGAACCTGATTCAGGTTCGCTATCAGGCCACCGAAGCGCAAGAAGCCGCCAACGTGCTCTCGGCGCTCTCCACCTTCTATCTGCGTAAGCATATAGCGTTGCAGCGCCCCTCGGGTGAGGTGCAATTCTTCGAGAAGCAAACGGCGGAATACGAAACGAGGCTGCAGCAGTCTGAGGCAGAACTCGTGCGCTTCACCCGCGATCGGGGCGTGGCCGCGCCCGCGCTGGAACGCGACGTCGCGATCCAGAAGCTGGGAGAAGCCGAAGCCGCCTACCGGCAGATCGACCAGGAACAGGTTGAGAATGAGCGGCGGGTGACGGCGCTGCGCGCCCAACTCAAGTCGTTCCCATCCCGTTCGGCCACCCTGAAGCGTTGGGCCGACAATCCCCAACTTCTTGAAAAGCTGAAGACTCATCTGCTGGAACTCCAACTCAGACGAACCGAGCTCCTAACGCGCTTTGAGCCTTCCTATCGTCTGGTGCTGGAATTGGATCGCCAGCTCGAAGAAACACGCCTGTCCATTGCCGCCGAGGCGCTGACTCCGGTGCGGGACGAGACCACCGACAAGGATCCCAACTACGAATGGGCCCGCATGGAACTGGAGAAGACCCAGGTGCAGGAAGAGAGTCTCGGGGCGCGGCAAGCCAGGGCCGCCGTCCAGATCGCAACCTTGCGAGGAGTCGCCGATCAGATGCAGTCCGATGCGGTGGCCCAGCAGGACCTGATCCGTGGCGCCAAGGCGGACGAGGATAACTACCTCCTGTACCGGCGCAAACGCGAGGAGGCGCGCATCGGAGACGCGCTCGATGAGCGGCGCATCCTGAATGTGGCGGTGGTGGAGCCGCCGGCCGCACCAGCCCTCCCCATACACTCGATGCTGTTTTGGTTCACGATCGCTATCGGACTGGCCTTGCCGGCCAGCATCGGCACGGGCTTTGCGGCCGAGTACCTTGATCCCACGATTCGCACCCTTAGCGAGGCCGATAACCTCCTGGACGCTCCCGTACTCGCGTGGCTGCCTCAATCCGAGGGCCCGGCGACCAGGTCCGCGATCCTACAAATCAGCCGACAGAAAGTTGTTCTCCCATGAACACTTTTGCCGAACTGATCGCCGAGAAACCAGCTGCCACCGAGCCGCAACGCGTGACGAGCATTCGAGAGGCGGGCAGCCCAGCCGCCTCTCGCGTGAATACCGTTTACGACGAGCAGATCCAGGCATTGGTGCAGCAGCTTTTCTTCCGGCAAGATCCCGCGCCGGTGCGGCACGTCGGATTTGCGGCGGTCGAAACTCAGACCGAGACAGCTCAGTTGTGCCTGGACGTGGCGATGGCGTTGGCCGAGAACGACTCGCATGACGTCGGCTTGATCGACGTCCGGCTGCAATCCGTGCCATTGCACACCCAATTGCAGATCCCGGCGGACAATCACACAGATACATCCTGGCAGATTGCGCCGCGCCTCTGGCTGGCGCCTCGCCGAAGTTGGCTGGATGACAGCCCACAAGGGATCTGGGATCACAGTCTTGGACGACTACGCACGACCACACTGGAATTCGATTTCTCCATTCTGTGCTTTGATCCCGTTTCCTGGCTGACCGCCAAGATCTCCCAGGCCTGCAACGGCCTGGTGATGGTGCTCACGGCCAACAAGACCAGGCGGTTGGTTGCCGCGCAGATGCAAGAGCAGCTGCGCAGAGCACGTGTCCCTCTACTTGGGACTGTCTTGGCCGAACGCCGTTTCCCGGTACCACAGGGCCTCTATCGCAACTTGTGAAACTTATGGCTGACATGTCACACAGACTACGAGACGCTGCAAGTGAAGCTTGGGATCCGCGCTATGCACGTATGATTCCGGGAACGCCCGGCACACCGCTGGTGGCACCTGCGCCCACTGTCCGCAACCGCCCGAACCCTGATGTTAGGGGCGCCCGAGCACCCGGCGAGAACCCCCAGCCGCACCATCCGCGGAGCCGGAACTGGGCGCGATTCCTGATTCCGCGGCCCCAGACCGCCGACCGATTTGTGCTCTACCAGTTGGCGATCCCCGATTTGATCGTGCTCCTCGTCGTTTGCCTGCTCCCTTCCCGGGTCTTCCCCGGCTGGAGCCTGCCGCCGCTAGCGATGCCCATCTATGCCGTACTGGTAGTCCTTTTCGCCTTCAGTGAGGGACTTTACGAGAACTTGGGGGCGCCGCCAGCCGAAGAATTTCCAGTCCTGGCAAGAGCTGCTTTGTTCGCGATGGCCCTGGTCCTGGTCGCGGCATGGAATGACACGCAACCGCTCGCCGCGCTCACCGCTCTCGTGACCAGCATGGCCAGCCTCTTGCTGTGGCGCCAGCTAAGAAGGAGAGGATGGAATGAGCACTTCCGTGAAGCCGAGCCGCGCAACGTGCTCATTGTCGGGGCAGGCCCAGCCGCGTGCGCCATTGCCCGGTCGTTGCGCGAGGACCCTCTTCACCAGGCAACCGTCGTCGGCTTTCTGGACGATCACCTTCCGCTTTCACCACAAGTTCTGGGGCGTATTGAAGACCTGGATTGGCTGGCCCGCGCCGAGTTCATTGACGAAGTGATCCTGGCCGTCCCCAACGCACCAGCTCTCGCGCGAGAAGCGGCCGAAGTGGCCTTTCGCAATCACCTAGATATCCGAGCTGTGCCCGACCTGCCCGGCGGTCTGTGGCCCGACGCGGGCATCGAGCGCATTGGAGGCATTCCGGTCATCGCCTTACATCGCGAATCGTTGCCGAGCGCGTCCCTGCTTCTGAAACGCATGTTGGACCTTGCCGGCGCGCTGCTGGGACTGGCGCTGATCGGCCCCGCAATGGCCGCCGTTGCGTTGCTCATTCGTCTAGACTCATCCGGACCGGCGCTTTACTCTGCGGAACGCACCGGCGCCAAGGGACGCCGCTTCCTCTGTTACAAGTTCCGCTCCATGACCACCGGCGCCGATCAGTTGAAGGAGACTCTGCGCGCCCGCAATCAGCGGGAAGGCCCCATCTTCAAGCTCGAAGATGACCCCAGAATCACCCGTTTCGGCAGGTTCATCCGCCGCTACAGCCTCGACGAACTCCCGCAACTCTGGAATGTGCTGCGCGGGGACATGAGCCTGGTGGGCCCGCGGCCGCACCCGGTGGACGAAGTCAGCCGCTACGAGCTCCACCACTACCGGCGCCTGGACATGAAGCCTGGGATGACCGGACTCTGGCAGGTCACTGCGCGCAACAGTCCATCGTTCGATCTCAACATGCATCTCGACCTCACCTATATCGAGAACTGGACTCTGGCTCTGGACCTACGCATCCTGATGTCCACAATTCGGGTGGTGTTTGCGCCCCAAGGCGCCTGACAGGCTCGCCATGAGCAGTCGCACGACAACTTGGGATCCGGTGGTCAGCAGTCCGGGTTGGTTTGCATTCGGACTGCTTTTGCGCCCTCTCCAGTTGGGATTGGCGTTTCCCTCGGCCCTTTACCTGGCGGCCATGACAATTTTCCTGTTTCGGCCGCCCGACCTCGACCTCTATCATGCCGATCGGATCGCGCTGGGCGTACTCGTCTTCTTCGTGGCGTTGCGATCGCTGGCGTTGCGCGAGAGAATCCCGTTCGTTGCCGGAGTTAGTTTGCCGATGCTGGGCCTGGTTGTTCTTGCCGTGCTCCGCGCCCTGCGTGAACCCTTCGACTCCCAGACCTGGAGCCTGGTCGCCAGCAAATTTGTTGTGCCCTTCGTTCTGCTTCACCTGGCCATTCTGGTGTTTCGCGGCACTTCCGCCCACCGACATTTCGAGATCTTCGTCATCCTCGCGCTGGCGTATCTGGTATTCACGGCCGTGGCATTCCTTGCGGATGCCCGGTCCCTGATCTTCCCTCAGTTCATTCTCGACGAGAGCCTGGGCATCCACGCCGACCGCGCTCGCGGTCCATTCCTGCAGGCGGTTGCGAACGGGATGTCGCTGAACATCCTGGGGATTCTCGCCATCGCTCTTGCGCAAAAACACCGGAGGGTCGTGCTGCTGCTCTGGCTGGTGCTACCCCTGGCTGTGCTTGCGACCATGACCCGCGCGGTATGGATCTCGTTCGCGGTTTCGACCGTCGCCCTGGGATTTCGCGTCGGTGAGCGGCGTCTCCGCCATGCCTGCCTGGGACTCGCCATTGCTGGTCTGTTGGTCAGCCTGACCGTTGGCCTTGGCAACAGCTCGCTGACGAATGCTCTTCGCGACCGCACCGCGGAGCGCGGTCCCGTGGAAGCGCGCATGGCTGTGTACGACGCGGCCTGGGGGATGTTCCAGGAACGTCCACTCACCGGATGGACTGCTGGCGGGATGTACTCGGAACTTGCCCGCCGGATGCAGGGCTACCATCTGCGCAGCTTCTACGTGCACAACACCTATCTGTCATTGCTGATTGAGTTCGGCATTCCCGGTCTGGCGTTGTACGGAATTCTGTTCTTCAACCTCTTCCGCCTCGGGCGAACGGGCACAGGCGCCGATGAGAGTCCGCCCATCTTCGCATTGCGGAAAGCTTGGCCCATCTTGCTTTGCGTCTATCTGTTCAATGCCCTCTTCGTGGACATGGCCTACCAGTTCGTGACCGGGCTGATGTTCACGGTTGCAGGCATGCTGTGCTCGTCAGAGGAGGCCCCTTCGTGACCACCGTCGCCTACATTGCCAATCAGTTCCCGTCGTCCATCGAGTCTTACGTGATGGATGAAGTCAGCGAACTGCGCAAGCGGGGCGTGCGCGTGATTTGCTGTAGCGGCAAACGAGTACGGTCGGGCGAACTGGGAGAAAGAGAGCGTGAGTTTTGGAACGAGACCCGCTTTTTCCACCCGCTCTCCGACACCCAACTGGTGCGGGCGGTCCGACGACTGGGCGCTCAGCCCCAGGCCTACTCACTCTTGCTGAAGCCGGTGCTGCGAGAACTCCCGGCCTCTCCTGGCCGGCGCGTCCGGTCTCTCGGCCATACCCTCATGGGTGCCGCTATGGCGGAAGAGTTGGCTCCTCTCGCTGTGCAGCACATCCACGCTCATCACGGCTATTTCGCTTCCTGGATGGCCGTAGTCGCCGCGCGTCTACTGGGAATCGGCTTCAGTTTCACGCTGCACGGCTCCGATCTGCTGGTGCGCGCGGACCTGCTCGCTGCCAAACTGCGGGAGTGCCGGTTCTGCATTACGGTTTCCGACTTCAACCGTAGGCATATCCTCAAGAGCTTTCCTTCGACTCTGGCCTCGAAGGTTATTGTCCAGCGCCTTGGGGTCGATCGCGTCCCGTGCGCGAATCCACCCATGACCAAACCCGAGCCGCGCCGGTTCTGTCTTCTTTCAGTGGGACGCCTCCACGCCGTAAAGAACTACGCGTTTCTCATCCAGGCCTGTGCGGCTCTGCGCGATTACGGCCTGGATTTTCTCTGCTGGATCGTCGGCGAGGGACCAGAACGACCCGCCTTGGAACTCCTGATCGATGAACTGCGGCTCCGGGATCAGGTTCTGCTTCTTGGTCATGTGGATCGGACTGACCTCTCGGGCTATTACCAGTATGCGGACCTGATCGCGCTCACCAGCCTGAGCGAAGGGCTACCCGTTGTCTTGATGGAGGCGATGGCGCACGAAAGGTTAGTGATAGCCCCCGCCATCACCGGAATTCCCGAGTTGGTCGAACATAGGCGCACGGGCTTCCTGTACAAGTCGGGCTCCCTCACGGATTTCGTCAGTACCGTGCGCTGGATTCTCGATCACAAAGCTTCGTTGGGCGCGGTGGAGCGCGCGGCCGCGGAGAGTATTGCCGTCAATTATGACCGACAGCGGAATCTCCGCCAGTTTGCGGACCAGTTCCTGACTCGTATCGCCCAACCGGAGTCTCAATATGCGAGTTCTTTACTGCAACAAGTACAACTACCTGTTTAGCGGCACCGAAGCCTATCTCTTCGAATTGATACGCCGCATGGACGAGCGCGGCCACGACACTGCCCTGTTCAGCATGGACCACGGACGCACCTCGTCGTTCGCCGGCCGGAGCTACCTGATTCCGTATCTCGATTTCAAGGATCCACACGCCGGTCTTCTGAAGAAGGCTCGGATGGCGGCACACGCGCTCTATTCGCCCTCCGCCCGGCGCCGCATGCGTGCCTGCCTCGGCGACTACGCGCCGGATCTGGCCCACGTTCGCGGAATCTATCATCACCTGTCGCCTTCGATTCTGTGGGAACTGAAGCGACAGGGCATCCCCGTTATCTATCACTTGAACGACTTCAAGGTCCTGTGTCCGAACTACAATTTCGTGGCGCATGGACGAACGTGCGAACTGTGCCTCGGGGGCAATTACTTTCACGCGGTCACGGAAAACTGTCACGTGGGGCCGCGCTCGGCGGCCATGGTTCTCGCTGCGGAAGCGTATTTGCACAAATGGTTGCGGACGTACCAGCGTTGTGTCGATCTGTTCCTCGCGCCCACCGAATTTGTTCGCGCCAAGCTGATCAGCGCTGGTTTCCCCGCCCAACAGATTGAAGTGTTGCCGCATTTTCAGACTCTGCCCCCGGAGGAACGTCTCGTCCCCGAGAAAGGCTACATCCTCTACTTCGGGCGGCTTTCCCCCGAGAAAGGCCTGGACGAGCTCTTGCATGCCATGGCGCGACTGCCCCATGTACCCCTCGTGATTGCGGGAGAGGGTCCCGAGCGAGAGCGGTTGGAGTCGCTGGCCTGCGATTTGAAGCTGGCGAATGTTCTTTTTGCCGGCATGGTCGAGGGCACGAAACTCGAGCAACTCATCGCCGGCTGTTGCTTCTCCGTGTTTCCATCTCATGCTTACGAGACACTGGGGAAATCAATCCTGGAGTCTTACGCCTGGGGGCGGCCAGTAGTAGCCTCCGATCTGGGTTCGCGGCGGGAGATGGTCGAGCAAGGCGTCACCGGCTTTCTCTATCCCGCCGGCGATCTCGAACAACTCGCCGAGGCCATCGAGTTTCTTTTCAACCGCGCGAACCTGACCGCGCGGATGGGAGTAGAGAGCCGACGCCGGCTGCACACCAGGCATGATCCGGACCGGCACTTGGACGCGCTCCTGGAAATCTATTCTCGGTTGGCTACGCGCAATCGGCAGGCGACCGCTCCGGCAAGGACAACGACCAAGCCTTCTCCGCAGCCGTCCCGTGGCCGCCTGCGGGTGGCGTTCATCGGAGGCCGCGGCCTGGTGTCCAAGTACAGTGGGATCGAGTCCTACTATGAACAGGTCGGCGCGGAATTGACCCGCATGGGACATGAGGTCACGGTCTATTGCCGGACTTACTTCACGCCTCCGATCGCAGAGTACAAGGGAATACGCGTTCGCCGGCTGCCGACTATCCGGTCGAAACACCTGGAGACCTTGGCCCACACATTTCTCAGCACGGTTCATGCCATGTTCTCCCGCTATGACGTGGTCCACTACCATTGCCTGGGACCGGCGCTATTTTCGTTTATGCCGCGGCTCACGGGCAAGAAAACGGTGGTCACGGTGCAGGGACTCGACTGGCAGCGCCGCAAGTGGGGCCGGATCGCTTCGCGAGTACTGCGCTGGGGTGAAGCAGCTGCCGTGACTCTTCCCGATGCCACCATGGTGGTCTCGCAAACTCTGCAACGGTATTACTGGGGAAGGTATGGACGCCATACCCTCTACATCCCGAATGGCGCCAGCCTGCGGCCCAAGCGAACTCCCAAGCGCCTGGCTGAATGGGAACTGACCCCGGACAACTACGTTCTTTATCTGGGAAGATTTTCGCCCGAGAAGAACTG
>Ga0137390_10004262_pt1 | contig 11862 bp, 8 predicted proteins | sample 15con2h24AmetaG_FD_104937 | JGI IMG/M metagenome (GOLD analysis project Ga0137390, IMG submission 104937) | Vadose zone soil microbial communities from Angelo Coast Range Reserve, California, USA - 15con2h2.4A metaG | ecosystem: Environmental > Terrestrial > Soil > Vadose zone > Saprolite... | reverse complement strand
TAGACCGCATTGGCCGGGCCGCCGATGACGGCCACCGCGTCGGACCCCTTCAGCGCGGCCTGGATGAGGTAAGGCGTCGCCGTGCCGGTGACGTCGACGCGGCCCTGGTCGAGCGCGTCGACCATGTGGGTGGTGCCGGGAAGGCCGACCAACTCCACCGCCAGGTCCTCGCGAGCGAACAAGCCCCGGCGCATGAGGACGTGAAGGGGCAGCGACGCGATATTGCGCGCTGAATTGGCATTGTGGCCGAGCCGAATCGTGTCGGCGGCGCGGCTCGGCTCCGCCAGTGCCGGCGAGAGGAAGAGCGCAAGGGTAAGCCAGCGGATCACTCGATCACCTCGTCGGTGCCGGCTTGCCGGCAAACGAGGGATGCTTGTCCGCGTTGCGCCATTCTTCGAAGCGTTGCACCCCGACGAAGAACGACGGCACGAACAGCATCGCCAGGCCGGTCGACGCGATCATGCCGGTGAACACCGTGATACCGATCGATGTCCGCGCGCTGGCGCCGGCGCCGTTCGCCAGCACCAGCGGTGCAACGCCGAAAACGAAGGCGAGCGAGGTCATCAAGATCGGACGCAGGCGTGCTCGCGCCGCCTCGACCGCCGAATCCGATATGGTCCTCCCTTCGGCGCGCAAATCGCGCGCCAACTCGACGATCAGGATGGCGTTCTTCGCCGACAGCGCCATCAGCAGAACCAGCCCGATCTGGACGTAGAGATTGTTATTGAGCCCGCTCCGGGTCAACGCCGAGAGCGCCACGACCGGCCCGATGAACGATAGCGGCACCGCGAGAACGACCGAGATCGGCGCGTACCAGCTCTCGTATTCCCCGGCCAGCACGAGATAAACCAAGAGCAGCGCCAGGGCGAACACGATGTACATCTGCGAGCCGACCAGCTTCTCCTGATAGGACATCGAGCTCCACTCGAAGCCGGTGCCGGGCGGCAGCGTGCGGCGGGCGATCTCCTCCATCAGGGTCAGCACCTCGCCGGACGAGAATCCATCCGCCGGCAGGCCGATGACGGTCGCCGACGGCCGCAGGTTGAACAGGCTGATCAGCGAAGACCCGACCGTCGGCGTCAACTTCACGAGCGTGCCGAGCGGGATCATGTCGCCGTTCTTGTTGCGAACGGAAAGGTGCTCGACGTCCTCCGGCCGCAGCCGGAACTGCGAGTCGGCCTGCAGGTAGATCTGGAACACCCGCCCGAACTTGTTGAACTGGTCGACGTAGCTCGATCCGAGATAGCCGGAGAGCGCGGCGAATACCTGGTCGAGAGTGACGCCGAGCGTCTGCGCTTTCACCCGGTCGACCTCGACCGTCACTTGCGGGACGTTGGCGCGGAACGAAGCCAGCACCAGCTGGATGGCCGATTGGGTCTTGGCGTTCGCCACGATCGCGTCGGTGACGCTCTGCAGCTTGGCCATGTCGAAGCTGCCGTCGCGCAGCTCGACCTGCATGGTGAAGCCTGCGTCGTTGCCGACACCCTGAATCGGCGGCGGCGGCATCACCAGGATGCTCGCCTCCTCGATGGTGCCGAGCGATTCGTTCAGGGCCTTGAACAGCGACAGCAGATCCTCGCCTTTGCCGCGCTCGCTCCAGTCTTTGAGCACGATATAGGCGACGCCGGCGCTTGCCAGCGTCGCACTGTTGTCGAGCGGCGACATCCCGGCGATGGTGATCACCTGCGCGACTCCCGGCGTTCTGCGGCTGATGTCGTAGACCTTGTCCAGCGTCTTTTGGGTGCGCTCGAGCGAGGCGCCGTCGGGCAATTGCACCAGCGCGATCATATAGCCCTGATCCTCGATCGGCAGAAAGCCGGTCGGCACGCGCGCAAACCCGAAGGCGGTAACGGCAACGATGGCGAGCGCAACGGCGGTCATCACGCCGCTGCGGCCGACCATGCGGGCGATCAGCCGCACATACCAGTGCTCGATCCGCTCGTACGCGCGATTGAACGCCCGGTAGAGGATGTTGCGCTGCCGCGAAGGCACCGCCGGGCGGAGCCACATCGCGCACTGCGTCGGCTTCAAGGTTGCGGCGTTGACGGCGCTGATGAGCGCGGTCGCCGCGATCACCAGAGCGAACTGCGCATACATGCGTCCGGTCAGACCGGGCAGGAACGCGGCCGGGAGGAATACCGACATCAAGACCAGCGTGATACCGATGATCGGGCCGAACAGCGCTCGCATGGCGCGGCTCGCGGCCTCGCCGCTCGACATGCCCCGCTCGATATTGCGGACGGCACCTTCCACCACCACGATTGCGTCGTCGACGACGATGCCGATGGCGAGCACGATCGCGAACAAGGTGGAGAAATTGATGGTGAACCCGAGCGCCGCCATGGCGGCGAAGGCGCCGATGATCGTGACCGGCACCGTGGTCGCCGGCACCAGCGTCGCGCGCCAGTCCTGCAGGAAGACCAGTATGACGATGAGCACGAGGATCGCGGCCTCGTACAGCGTCTTGTAGACCTCGTGGATCGACTGCTCGACGAATTTCGTGGTGTCGAACGGGATGTTGGACGTGAGCGCGGGCGGAAACTCGCGCGCGAGCGCGGCCATCTTCCTGCGCACCTCGGCCGCCACGTCGAGCGCATTCGCGCCCGGCGCCTGGAAGATGGCAAGACCGGCCGCCGCCTTGCCGTCGAGCTGGAAAACCTGGCCATAGGTCTGGGCGCCGAGCTCGACACGGGCGACGTCCCGCAGGCGCGTGATCTCGCCGGCGCCGCCGGTCTTGACGATCACGTCGGCGAATTCAACGGGGTCGCTGAGCTTGCCGGATACGTTGAGGGTGTACTGGAACGACTGGCCCGCTGGCGCCGGGGGCGCGCCGATCTGACCCGCCGTGACCTGCTCGCTCTGCTGCTGCAGGGATTGGATCACGTCTTGGGTGGTCAGCCCGCGCGCCTGCATCTTGTTCGGATCGAGCCAAATGCGCATCGAATACTGGCCGGCGCCGAACACCACGACGCTGCCGACGCCGGGCAGCCGGGCGATCTCGTCCTTGAGGTTGATGGTGGCGTAATTGGCGAGGTAGAGGCTGTCGTAGCGCGAATCCGGCGAGGTCAGCGTCACGATCTGCAGGATCGCGGTGGAGTTCTTCTGCACGATCACGCCCTGCGCCTGCACCGCCTGCGGCAGCGACGACAGCGCGCTCGAGACCCGGTTTTGCACCAAGACCTGCGCCAGATTGAGGTCGACGCCGATCTTGAACGTCACCGTCAAGGAGTAGCTGCCGTCGGCGCTGCTGAAGGACTGCATGTAGATCATGCCCTCGACGCCATTGACCTGCTGCTCGATCGGCAAGGCGACGGCGTCGATGACGGTGCGGGCGCTGGCGCCGGGATAGCGGGTCGAGACCTGCACGGTCGGCGGTACGACGTCGGGGTATTGCGCCACCGGCAGCGCGAACATGGCGATGCCGCCGATGACCAGCATCAAGATCGCCAGCACGTTCGCGAGAACCGGCCGGGCAATGAAAAAATCCGAGATCATGCGTCGCGCGCTACCTTGCGCCGACGGCGGGAGCCGCGGTCGCGACCGTGCGCAGCTGCGGCTCGACCTTCTGGCCCGGGATCGCGCGTAGGATGCCGGCGATAACGACGCGGTCGTCGGGGTTCAGGCCGCTTTCGATGGCGCGCAAGTCGCCGACCTTGGGGCCGACCGTCACCTTGCGCTGCTCGACGACGTCGTCCTTGTTGACGACGAGCACATAGCGGCCGCCCTGGTCGCTGCCGAGCGCGGCATCCGGCACCAGCATGCCGTTCTGCTCGTCGGTAGCGACCCGCACCCGAACGAAATACCCCGGCACCAGCACTCCATTGGGATTCTGCAGGATCGCGCGCACGGCGAGCGTCCCGGTCGATGGGTTGATCGTCGGCGAGGCATATTCAAGCGTGCCCTGGTACGGGTATCCTTCGTCGGTCTGCAGTCCTACTTCGATCGGAACCTTCTTGAGGTCCTCCTTGGTGATGCCAAGGCGCCTGATCTCCGCGCGAATGTGCAGCACATCCCGCTCGCCGATGTTGAAGGTGACGTAGATCGGATCGGTCTCGACGATGGTGGCGAGCTGGGTCGGGCCGTTGGCTCCCACCAGCTCGCCGATCGAAACGAGGCGCGCCGTGACGACGCCGTCGAATGGGGCCTTCACCTGCGTGTAGCCGAGATTGATGGCGGCCTGCCTGGTCTCGGCTTGCGCCTGCTTGAGCTTGGCCAGCGCCGCATCGCGATTGGCGGTGGCATTGTCGAGCGCCGCTTTGGTGGCGACTTGCCGGCTCGCGAGCTCGATCTGCCGCTCGTACTCCGCTTCCGTCTGCTTCAAGGCTGCCTGGGCGCCGGCCTCGGCGGCCTGCGCCTGCTCGAGCTTCAATTTGTAGGGTTCCGGCTCAATGGTGAAGAGCGTCGCACCCTGCTTCACCTGGTCGCCGTCCCTGTAGTTGATCTCCTGCAGGAACCCCTGCACCCGCGCGACCAGATTGGTGGAATTGACCGCGGCGGCATTGCCGGTCGCTTCCAGATAACGCGTGATCGACTGCCGCACCGGAACCGCGACGGTGACCTTCGGCGGCGGCGGCGCCACATAGCGATTGTCCTGCCCGCATCCCGCGAGCATCGCGGCGAGCGCGACTGCGGCAAGACGCGAACGCGGCATGCGGTCGCCTTGCTGCGCGCGCGCCGCGAGCGGCCATGCGGCTGCCGCGCCGCCGAGCAGCGTGATGAGTTGGCGCCTCTTCATTCGATCACCTCGTCGGCGCGGGCGAGCAGCGTCGGCGGCACTTCGAGGCCGAGCGCTCTCGCGGTCTTGAGGTTGATCACCAACTCATACTTGGTCGGCGCCTGCACCGGCAGGTCGGCCGGCTTCTCGCCCTTGAGGATGCGATCGACGTAGCCGGCGGCGCGGCGAAACGGGTCGATCGGATCAGGCCCGTAGGAGATCAGGCCGCCGCTGGTGACGAAGTAGCGATAAGGGTAGACCGCCGGCAATTGATACCGCGTTGCATGCGTAATGATCAGTTCCCGATTAATGGTCGTCGACGCACCCACCACCACGATCAGACCGCCATTCGACCCGCGCGCGAATGCACTGATGCCGCGCTCGATCTCGGTCGCGTCGCGCACATTGACCGGGATGACCTCCACCCCAAACGACGGCGCCACGGACTGGATTGCAGCGAACTGGCCAATCCCGGAGGGTTCGGCGGAATCCCGAATGACGGCCGCTCGCGTCACCGCCGGCGCGATCTCCTTGAGCAGCTCCAGCCATTTCCCGCTCGTGCTGTATTCGTACAGGGTGAAACCGGTGGCGTTGCCGCCCGGCCGCGCCAAGCTAGCGACAACGCCGGCGCCGACCGGATCGGTGACGTTCACGAACACGATCGGCACGGTGCGGGTCGCCTGCAGCAACGGCTGGACGGTCGCGCTGCCAGTGGCCAGGATGACATCCGGTGTGAGCGCGACCAATTCCGCCGCATATCTGCGAATGCGCTCGGGATCGCCTGCGGCCCAGCGGGTGTCGATCCGCACCTTGCGGCCGTCGGTCCAGCCCAATTGCTGCAGACCCTGCAGGAACGCCGCAATGCGGGCCTGCCCTTCCGGATCGTCCGCAGCCAAGTTCGTGAGCACGCCGATGCGCCGCATGCGGTCGCCTTGCTGTGCGCCCGCAGCGAGCGGCCAAAGAAGCGAAGACATAGCCGCCGCACAGCCGAGCATTGTGATGAACTCGCGGCGTTCCATCATTCAATCACCTCGTCGGCGCGCACGAGCACGCTCGCCGGCACGTCGAGGCCGATCGCCTTCGCGGCCTTGAGGTTGATCACCAGCTCGTACTTCACTGGCGCCTGCACCGGCAGGTCCGCGGGCTTCTCGCCCTTGAGGATGCGATCGACGTAACCCGCCGCTTGCTTGAACAGGCCGGGCAGATCGGGCCCATAGGAGATCAGGCCGCCGCCGGTGACGAAGAAGCGGTAGGGGTAGACCGCCGGCAATCGGTGCCGGACCGCAAGCTTGAAAATCAGCTCGCGATGCGCCGACGCCTGCCCGCCCGTCACGATCAGCCCGCCGTTCGTGGCGCGCGCGAAGGCCGAGATGACGCGCTCGATCTCGGCAGCATCGCGCACGTTGACCGGGATGACTTCCATACCGAGCAGCGGCGCCATGGCCTGGACGACGGCGAATTGGCCGATCCCGGAAGGGTTGGTGGGATCCCGAAAGACCGCCGCCCGCGTCACGCCCGGCGCGACCTGCTTGAGCAGTTCCAGCCATTTCCCGCTCAAACTGTATTCGAACTGCATGAAGCCGGTGGTGTTGCCGCCCGGCCGCGCCAGGCTTTCCACGATGTCGGCGCCGACCGGATCGAGGCCCATCGCGAACACGATCGGCACGGTGCGGGTGGCCTGTTGCAACGCCGCCGTGGACGGTGTGGTAGCGGTCAGGATGACATCCGGGGCGAGCGCGACCAATTCCGCCGCGTATTTGCGATTCCTGTCGAGATCGGCCGCCGCGCCCCAGCGAATGTCGATCCGTACGTTACGACCGTCGGTCCAGCCCAATTGCTGCAACCCCTGCAAGAACGCTGCGAAGCGGACCTGCCCATCCGCGTTGTCCGCGGCCGAATTCATGAGCACGCCGATGCGCGGCATGCGCTCGCTCTGCTGCGCGCGCGCGGCCAGCGGCCAGGCCGCTGCCGCACCGCCGATGAGCGTGATGAGCTCGCGCCGCTTAATATTCATTCGATCACCTCGTCGGCGCGCGCGAGCACGGTCGCCGGCACGTCGAGCCCGAGCGCCTTGGCGGTCTTGAGGTTGAGCACCGTCTCGTACTTGGTCGGCGCCTGCACCGGCAGGTCGGCCGGCTTCTCCCCCTTGAGGATGCGGTCGACGTAAGCAGCCGCTTGCCGATACTGGTCGACCTCATTTGACCCATAGGAGATGAGGCCGCCGGCAACGACGAAGAGACGTTCGAAGTAGACTGCGGGTAGTTTATGCTGGGCCGCAAGCGTGATGATCAGATCGCGATGTACAATCGCCGAGCCGCCCGACGTGACGATCAGACCGCCATTCGAAGAGCGCGCGAAGACCGCGAGGGCGCGGTCGATCTCGCCAGGGTCGCGCACATTGGCCGGGTTTACTTCCACCCTGAGCGACGGCGCCACGGCCTGGATGGCGGCAAACTGGCTGGTTCCGGAGCCTTGGGTGGGATCCCGAAGGACCGCCGCTCGCGTCACGCCCGGCGCGATCTGCTTGAGCAGCTCCAACCATTTCCCGGCAATGCTGTATTCGTTGTTCATGAAACCGGTGGCGTTGCCGCCCGGCCGCGCCAGGCTGTCGACGAAACCGGCGGCGACTGGATCGGAGATGACCGGGAACACGATCGGCACGGTGCGGGTCGCCTGGAGCAACGGCCCCACGGACGAGGCGCCATGAGCCAGGATGACGTCCGGCGCGAGCGCGGCCAATTCCGCCGCGTGTCTGCGAATGTCGGCGGCATTGGCCGTGGCCCAGCGAATGTCGATGCGCACGTTGCGGCCGATGGTCCAGCCCAAGAGCGCCAGCCCCTGCAGGAATGCCCCGACGCGGGCCTGAAATTCCGCATCGTCCGCGGTTGCGGGCAGGAGCATGCCGATGCGCCGCATCCGCTCGGGCTGCTGCGCGCGCGCGGCGAGCGGCCAGGCGAAGGCGGCGCCGCCGAGCAGGCTGATGGCCTCGCGGCGCCCCACGTCGATCATGGGACTTCCTCCCCTTTGTGCCGTCGCTGCTGGGGGATAATAACCAGCCGCCGATGACCGCGTGCAGTCGGTTTGCCGCACCCTCACCTGCAACGAAGCGATCGGCAAGTCCTTGGGGCAGACCTGAATCGTTCTGAACCGAGGCGCGGCCGATACTCGCGGCGAGCATAGCACAGCCACCGAGGCGGCGCTCCGCGGGGCGCTACGACGGCCGGGCGTCATTCCGCGCCCGCTCGAGCCGCGCGGCTTGATCGAACTCTTGCGAGGTACCCGGGCGGGGCGCGAAATATCCTATCGGCGTAGCGCCCACCCCCTTGTCGCCGTCGCGATGAAACGCGAAGGGACGCCCACGGGCGTCCCTTCTTTTTCACGCGGTCGGTCGGATCATCGGCCGAGCAGGACACTCCCGGCGCTAGGCCGCGCGGGCATCGACGTGCCATGCCAGCGCGTCTTGCATGCCGCGTCCGCGAGCGAGCGCCGGCCTGCTGGTCGTGATGATCGTCGGCAATTCCGGCTCGATCGCCTCGACCCGATTGCGGCCGTTCGCCTTCGCCTGGTAGAGCGCCCGGTCCGCGGCGGTGAGCAGCGCGGCGACGTCGGCGCAAAGCCGGGCGCTCGCCGCCCCGACGCTGACCGTCGCGGCGAGCGGGCAGCCGGCGACCGTGGCGGCCGCCCGCTGGAACGACGTGCGCACCCGCTCGGCGGCGATCATGGCATCGGCGAGCGAGCTCGGCAGCACGGCGACGAACTCCTCGCCGCCGAAGCGCGCAACCACGTCGGAGGCACGCAGGGTGGCGGTCACCGTCGCGGCGAAGGCCCGCAACGTCTCGTCGCCGACCGGGTGCCCGAACCGGTCGTTGATCGACTTGAAGCGATCGAGATCGAACATCAGCACGCTGACCGGCTCGCCCTTCTTGACTTGGCGCGCCACCAGCTGCTGGGCGGCGGCGAAGAATCCGCGCCGGTTCAGTATTCCCGTCAGCTCGTCGGTCGAGGCTGCATCCATCTGGATGCGCACGGTGCGCTCCTGGGCGAGCACCAGCACGATGAAGGCGGTGCCGACCACGTAGAGCATGGTTTCGAGCACGAAGACCGCGATCCACCCGCTGGCGAGCGTCACCAGGCCGCGGTCGTCGGGCAGCAGGCTCGCCAGCGGGATCGGAAACAGGAACACGGCGCCGTGCAGGATCGGCACGAAAATCGCCGGCCATCGCCGCAACAGCGTCTTGCGGCGCTCGCGCCAGAGCTCGGCCGCGGTCAGGAACGTGTAGATCGAGACGACGAGCGAGCTGAGCACGATGCGCCCCCAGGGCCATTGCGCGAATTCCGGCAGCATGCAGGCGACGAGCCACACGATCGACCCCGCGGACATCGCACCCCAGAGCACCGGCCGGCCATGGAATATGCGCGCCGCGGTCCAGATCATGCCGCACGCGAAGAACAGAAGCGCGTTGGCGGCTCCGGTCGGCAGCGGCGGCGAGATCAGATTTTCGACGCTCCAGATCGCCACCGAGAAACCGCCGATGAGATAGGCGGTACCCCACCAGGCCAGCGCCCGGATGCGCTCCTGCGCCCAGGCCGACAGCAGCAGCAGGCCGAGCAGCGCAGTGATGCAGGTTGCGGTGATGAACAACGTCGTGACGTCGAGCGCAATCGGCGCATTCGCTTCGGAGACAAGCATGGTGGAGGATCCCTCGATCACTATTTTGGTTTCTTGTGAGCCGTCCCATACCATGATCCGGCGTTAATGGGTGCGAACTCTGATTCCAGGCTTTGTGGACCGTTTCGTTAATCATGCGGCTTTGTCGCAAAAAACGTCGAAAACAATATGCGAAGAAGGAATCAATTGAGGGGGTGACGATTCGCCTCTCCCCGCTTGCAACCGAACTCGGGTTTACCCGAGCTCGGTCACTTAATGACTGGCCGAAGTCGGATAAATCCGACTTCGGCTGAGAGGTCGCGAGCGAAACGAGCGGGTGAGGGGGACCCTCCACAGCCTGAGCGTCGCGAGAGTCCCCCTCACCCCGACCCTCTCCCCGCAGGCGGGGAGAGGGAGCACACCGAGCTTGCCGCTCGGCTGATTCCATCTCACCGGAGCGTGTTCTAGAGTCGAGACTCAATGCGCCGCGCGCCGCGCGCGGTCTGCCAGCGCCACGCGCTCCGTCCCGATCAGCGGCACGATCGAAGGGGCGTGGGCGAACGCTGCCCCGATCGCATCGGGCGGCGCCGTCGCCTCGACCCGATTTCGGCCGTTCGCCTTGGCGCGGTAGAGCGCCCGATCGGCGGTCTCGAGCAACGTGTCGACATTACCCTTGCCGTCGAAGCCAAGCGCGACGCCGACGCTCACGGTCGGGATCAAATCCCCATTCGCAAATCGCGCGGATGTCTCCGCGAAATTGCGTCGCACCCGATCGGCGACCGCATAGGCCTCGCCGAGGTCGCCGACCGGCAAAAGCGACGCGAATTCCTCGCCGCCGATGCGGCCGAACAGAACATCGGATCCGAGCGTCGTGCTGGTGGTCACCGCGAAGGTCTTCAGCACCCGGTCGCCGACCGCATGGCCCAAATGGTCGTTGATGTCCTTGAACCGGTCGAGATCGAACAGCAACATCGCCAACGGCTCGCGATCGACCGCCTGCTGCGCGAACAGCCGGCGCGCTCCGTCGAGGAACGCGCGGCGATTGGCGACGCCGCTGAGCGGATCGACCATGGCGTTGATCTTGTGCTGCAGCTCGGTGCGCTCCTTGGTCATGTTGAGCAGCAGGAACGACATCACCACGGTAAAGAGCAGCGTGCCGAAGGCGACCACCGCGAACGAGAGCCCGCCCATCAGGGAATGGCCATCGAGCAGCGGCGAGAAGTAGGTCGCCGGGATGCGCGCGAGCAGGACCGCCGCATAGGCGAGCAGCACGATCACGGTCGGCCAGCGCGACATCAGCGGCTCGTCGCTTCCGCTCCAGAGTTCCTCGGCGGTCGCCGCCGCCAGCATCGCCATCATGGCGGAGACGACGACGACGCGCAGATTGAAATCCTCTTCGAACGCCGGAATCCGGCACGCGAGCAGCCACACCAACGGCGCGAACAAAACGACGAGCGGCAGCACCTTGCGGCCATCGAAAATGCGGGCGCCCGCCCAGGTCAGCCCGTAGGCGAGCAGGATCAGGGCATTGGCAAGGTCGATCGACACGAAGTCGGGGAGCGCGCCGCGCGAGGAAACCAGCCCCAGGCCAGCCGCGCCGAGGATTTGCGCCGCGCCCCACCACACCGGAGCGCGAATGGTGCGATTCTGCAGCCCGGCAAAGACGAGGAGCGCGCCCAGCAGCGCGGTAACAAAGACCGTGACGACCGAAAGGGTCCCGACGTCGAGATGCATGGAATTGACCGCTGCCCGCCAAGCTTGCGGCTATCTAGCGAGCCAATTACTCCGCAGGGGTTACCGAACCGCGGCGGCTCCGATTAGGATTGCCGCGCAGTAAATGGAAAAGGCACAATTCGAAGCACGCTGGCAGGCGCCGCACGCCTCAGCGCTTGGAGAACTGGAAGCTGCGCCTCGCCTTGGCGCGGCCGTATTTCTTGCGCTCGACCACGCGCGAGTCGCGGGTGAGGAAGCCGCCCTTCTTGAGCGCGCCGCGCAGGTCCGGCTCAAAATTCATCAACGCCTTGGACAGGCCGTGGCGGACCGCGCCGGCCTGGCCCGACAGACCGCCGCCGGAGACGGTGCAGGTGACGTCGTACTGCCCGCCGCGGTTGGTCGCGACCAGCGGCTGCTGGATCAGCATGCGCAGCACCGGCCGCGCGAAATAGATCTCGATGTCCCGGGTATTGATGACGATCTTGCCGGCGCCGGGCCTGATCCAAACTCGCGCCACCGCGTCCTTGCGCTTGCCGGTGGCATAGGCGCGGCCCTGCTTGTCGATCTTCTGGATGTATTTCGGGGTCTCCGGAGCCGCCGCGGGCTTGAGCGCGGAAAGCTGGTCGAGCGATTGCATGGTTTCGGCCATGGTCACGCGCTCCTCGTGTTCTTGCGGTTCATGGCGGCGACGTCGAGCCGTTGGGGGTTCTGCGCCGCTTCCGGGTGGTCGGGGCCGGCATAGACCCGCAGATTGCCGAGCTGGACGCGCCCCAGCGGCCCGCGCGGC
>Ga0137390_10004261_pt1 | contig 11862 bp, 5 predicted proteins | sample 15con2h24AmetaG_FD_104937 | JGI IMG/M metagenome (GOLD analysis project Ga0137390, IMG submission 104937) | Vadose zone soil microbial communities from Angelo Coast Range Reserve, California, USA - 15con2h2.4A metaG | ecosystem: Environmental > Terrestrial > Soil > Vadose zone > Saprolite... | reverse complement strand
TTGACCTCCGCAAACGGCAACGGGTCTGGGTTCAACGACAATAGCTACAGCGGCTCGGGTGGGCATTCTTCCGGTAATCTGATTTTGATCGACGGGATGATCTCCCGGGCTCTCAATAATGGCGGGTTTGCGCTGCAACCGGTTCCGGAAATGGTGAAAGAATTCAAGATCGAGAACAATACTTATGACGCGGCGTTTGGCATCACCTCCGGTACCACAATGAACCTAATCACGGAATCGGGCAGCAACAACTTTCATGGCTCCACGTGGGAGTTGTTGCGAAATCGCGACCTGGATGCGCGCAACTTCTTTGCCACGGATCGGCCGGAATTCATCCGCAACCAATACGGGGGCGCCCTGGGTGGTCCGATTCGGAAAAACAAGACGTTCTTTTTTGGAAGCTATGAAGGACTGCGATTGATTCAAGGCCAGACGCAGGGTAGTTTCCTTCCCACTGCCGCCGAGAAAGCGGGAGATTTCAGCTCTTTTCTTACCGGACAGACTGCGAACCTCTGCACCGCCAGTGGCTCCGCCGCTCCTGCGAACCTTAATTTCGACACGGGTCAATTGTTCAATCCGGGGTCAGAGAAGCTCTACACGTGTCCGCCAAACCCAGGAAACCCAGGCGCAGGGACTTCCACAGTACTGGTAGGTACGCCGATTTCGGGAAATATCATTACCAACATCGATCCCGTGGCCCAGAAAGTCCTAGCTCTCTATCCGGCGCCCAACCGCGCTGGAAACCCGAATTACATCAACCAGACGCCGTCGCGGCGCCAGGACGAACAATTTGACTTGCGTGTCGACGAGGTTCTGTCTAACAAGGACCGCTTGTTTGGCCGTTACCTCTTTGGCAACTCGAACCAACTGTTCCCAGGAAATTTCGATCCTTTTAACCAATATCAACATTTTAGAGGCCAGAACGTTGTGGGAGGCTGGACCCACATTTTCAGCCCCACCTTGATCAACGACGCGCGCATAGGTTACCAGCAGGATTATCTGATCCGCGCCCCCAAAGGCTTCCCCCGCTCATCCGGGCTGCTGGCCAGCTTTGGAATTCAAAACTTGAGTGCGAGCTCGCCTCAGTTTGAGGAGTATCCCTTGTTTAACTTTACGAATTTCGCCGGATGGGGCGACGGCGGTTATAGCCCGGATGTTCTTAAGGATAGAATTGAGAAGTACGAAGATACGCTCACCAAAATCGTTGGAAAGCATACCATCATCGTCGGCGGCGATCTGAATTTCTGGCAGACCCCTGCAGTGGAGGATCCCATCGAGCTGAATGGCTCCCTCACTTTCAACGGGCAGTTCTCATCGTTGGCGGCTGAGATACCGGGTGTTAGCGCAGTTTCTGACCTGGCCGATCTGGAGTTAGGCTACCCTTCGGGTGGATTTTTTACCAAGAATCCGTTTGTCAGTAAGTTGGTCGGTGGCGGATGGTTTAGCCTGTTTGCCCAGGATAATATTCGCGTAAACTCGAGATTGAGCGTTGAAGTCGGCCTACGGTGGGAGTACCGTAAGCAACCCCACGATCAGAACAACCAATTGGCCACCATCTATCCTCTGGCGAATAACTTGACGCCGGGAGACGCTCTGCTGGTCACGCCTCTTCCGGCCGCCGCGAACGACGCACTGTGCCTTGACCCCCACTACCTCAACGTCAATGGACAATGCGTCATCATGAGCTCGGCAATGAGAACGCAAGTAGGATTAACAGGTAATAAGCTCCGGGAACTCAGTTACGGTCCCGGCCACGGAAGCTTTGCGCCACGACTGGGAATCTCTTGGCGGCCTACTAATTCCGACAAGCTCGTGGTTCACGCCGGCGCCGGCGTTTTCAACGATTTGCCCATCACTAACCTCATTGGTTCCTACGTGAACAACAACCCCGTATCCACTCAATCGCCTGCTTACAACACGGCAGTCGGTTCTCCACCTCCGTTGACCAACGGCGTGCCGACCACTACACAAATCATGTTTGCCAACGCCACTTCGGTTCCTCTATCTCAGATCCTATCGCAGCTCATGCCGACTCCGTTCTACCACACGCCGACCATCTACGAGTGGAGTGTCAGTGTTCAGTCACAATTGATGCAGAACTGGGCGCTGGAAGTTGGGTATGTCGGTAATCGGGGCGTTCACGTTGACAACGCTCATCAGTGGGGCAATCAGGCAGTGCCCGGAGTAGGCGATCTCCAGCCTCGTCGTCCGTGGCCCGACTTCAACATCATGCTCTATGACACCTTTGATGGCATCTCAAACTACGATGGCCTTCAGGCTAAAGTCACCAAGAGGTTTTCTAACGGCTTCCAGGCTCTGATTTCCTACACCTTCTCCAAGGCGCTAGATCGCAACGGAGGCAACTCGGATTTTGTTTCCGCGCCGCAGAACGACAATAATCAAAGGGCTGACTATAGCTTGTCGGATATCAGCATTAAGCAGCGGCTGGTGCTGAGTCCGATTTGGCAGTTACCGTTTGGAAAGGGAAAGCGCTTCTTGAACAGTGGCGGCCTGGTGAATGCTCTGGCGGGGGGCTGGGAACTTTCCGGCATCATCACCTTCCAGGACGGCTTCCCCTTTTCCGTGCTGGCAAACCAGGATTTCTCCAACACTGGAGCATATGCCCCGAGGCCGGATCGCATCTGCAACGGCGCCGGGCCCCAAACCGTCGCAGAATGGTTCAATGTCAATTGCTTCTCGACCGACGCACTCGGTCAAGCTTTGGCTAATGGCACGCCTCGCTTCGGGAATGCCGGACGAAATATCTTGATCGGGCCAGGCATCCAGCAGTGGGATGTCTTCTTGATCAAGGAAAACCCGACCACCGAGAAGATGAATCTAGAATTCCGTGCCGAGTTTTTCAACATGTTCAATCACCCTAACTTCGGCACTCCTGGCGCCACCATAGCTACGGACGCGTTCGGCCAGCTTACAAGCGCTGCCAGCCCGCGTGACATACAATTTGGTCTCAAGCTAAAGTTCTGATATTGCGCCGGGGAGTCCATGGCCACCGAAACACCTGCTGCCGCGAAGGCGACGAAAAGCTCACCCGAGCAAGCGGTATCGCCTGCACCACGGACGGAACCTGCCGCAGGCTCGCAACGGCTGGTTTCGCTCGATGCGTTTCGCGGATGGACCATGTTTTGGATTGTAGGCGGAGCTGCGCTAGTTGGCGGACTGCAGGCGCTCAACCCAAATCCTCTGATCAACGGGGTGGTTTACGAGCTCAACCACACAGATTGGCAAGGCCTGCGGTTTTACGATCTGATCTGGCCGTCATTCATGTTGATGACGGGCATGTCGCTGCCGTTTTCCTATGCCAAGCGGTCGCTCACCCAGACTCATCATCAGATCTTCATGCGGGTGTTGCGCCGGTTTGCCGTGCTGTTCCTGCTAGGCTCGCTGCGCGAGTCCATTCACTTCAATCATCCTTATATGGTTGAACTGAGCAGCGCGCTTCAACCGATCGCCGTGGCTTATCTCGCGGCATTTCTGCTGGTACGAAAATCTTGGAAATTTCAGGCATCAGTCGGTGCCGGGATACTCGTCTTCTACGGGCTCTTGCTTGCCTTCGTCCCGGCCCCCGGCGTTCCGGCTGGCAGCTACGATAGAAACGCAAACTTAGTTCTGTGGACCGATCTGGTCACCCTGGGCCGCGTGCTGCCCGAGCACTGGGGTACAGTTATCTGCACGCTTCCGACCATCTCAACCACGATCCTCGGCATGCTGCTGGGCGAGCTTCTTATGACGAACCGCAGCGCAGCAAGCAAAATGAAAATTATTAGCTTGGTCGGGTTGTCGGGCGTCGCGATCGGTTGGTGCTTGAACCCTGTGATCCCGATCGTGATGAAGATCTGGACCACCTCCTATGGGCTGGCTTCGGCCGGCTTTGCCTGCCTGATGTTTCTCGTTTTCTACTGGCTGATTGACATCCGTGGCTATCGAAAACTGGCTTTCCCGTTCTTGGTGATCGGCATGAATGCGGTGGCGATTTACATGTCGGAGAGCATTATCCCCTGGAGCAAGACGGTAGCGATCTTTACGCAGCCGCTCGCTGGAACGCTGGGCTCATTCACGCCCCTTTTTCACGCCATTGCCGTTCTAACTGTCGAGTGGCTGGTGCTCTATTGGATGCACAAGCGCAAGATTTTCCTGACTGCTTGACTCATGCGGTTGCACATCGGCCGTTTACTCGCTGTCGCATTGTTAGTCCTCTGCGCGATTCAAGGCCAGACACCTCCGAAATTGTCCCTTCTGAAGCCTTATCGTGTGCTCGTGGTTGTCGCGGACTGGGGTGATCCTGCCAGCCATGTGATCAGTGAGAAAGACGTTTTCCAGCCAGTAGCTGCGCTGCTTAAAGCCTGGTCTGTTCCCTTCGATATTTTCCGGCTGGATCAGCAGAACCTCGGAGCGTCGTTCCTGTTCGAGCGTTCTGGCGCAGTGCGCTACGGCGCAATCCTCTGGCTTGCCGATCTGCCGTCCTACGGCGCGAAGAGTCTGGCGCCGCTCACCGATGCGGTGCAGCAGGGGACCAGCATCATCGTCGCCGCTTCGCGATTTACCGACCCCGCGCTGGAGCAGATTCTGGGCCTCCATTACAAAGCTGACTATCGCGCTCCCGACCCGGTTCTTCGTGGGCCGGTCCACTTCATTACGCGCGAGTTGACAGATGATCTGAAGCCCGGTCGCGAACAGTCCTTACATATTTGGGTGGAATGCCACGGTGCTCAGGCGCTCATTAGCCAGGGCCGCCACCCGGTGTTGACTGTGTATCAACCGAGCCTGGATACAGCCGCGGTTTGGATAGGCCTGCCCGATTTGCGGTCCTTAAACAATTCGCTGTACTGGAGAAATATCTTCCAGCGTTCTCTCCTATGGGGCTTACAATACCTGGTTTTGCCGGATGTGGATTATTCGCGACGCGTGCTCATGATGATCGACGACTGGGGAGCCGCTGACAAATCCTTCCTTTCTTATTGGCGCTATCAGACAGTTACCGAGGAATTGATGCGCAGCCAAGTCATACCAGTTTTGTCCCGCCATCATGCGGTTGTGTCCGCCAACGTGGTCACGGGTTTTGTCGATCGCAAGACCCGTCGCGTCCTCTCTCCATGGAGCCAGAAATTCACAGACGACTACGGCGTCGAGCAAGACTACGGATCGACGCAGCGCGGCCTGAAAGCAGCGGTAGAAGCAGGAGTGCTCGAAATTCAGAGCCACGGCTGGACGCATATGCAGCCCGACCTGGATTCTCCACCAGGCCCGTGGTGGACCGCGGATCTGGATGGCGAGGCGTCCGTGGGTGGCTGGTACGAAGAGTTTGAAGACACGCGGCGCGGGCTCGAAGCCCCGGCAATTGCCCAGTTGTTCCACCTAAAGCGGTCGTTGGATTACTTGCGACAGGATTTCGACGCGCGCCCACTCTCAGTCATCATCGGTGGTGGCGGCTGGTCGAAGTCCTACCAGAATCACAGTGCCCGTGTGGCGGCCCAAGCCGGTTTTGGGCTTTTCGACATCAACGAGGACTATTATTATCTGGATCGCGACTTGGCGCTGGACATGAGAGGCATTTCGCCGGCTTCGGGTCACCAATACGATCGCGAGTTGCATCCCGAGACGTGGCCGCAGCATCCGGACGGCCCTTTTGTGCTTCTCTTCCACGATCGCGACATTTCGTTGCGGCATGATTTTGTCGAGCGGACGTTCAATGCTTTACCGAACGATACAACGACCCTTAGCATGAACCACTACGTCGGGATTCTGCACGCTCAGGTCTCCTCTGCTAGCGAAGGCATCGCATTCGGCTTTCAGTATGAAGAACCTTATTGCGCCTACTTCAGGAATCACTCTTCGTCGTGGAAGCTGCTCCTGGCCGATCCGCTAGTAGACAAGATCAGGCAGTCAACCACTGCGAACATGATTGTGGATGGCCGGATGGCTGGCCCTATCAACACTTCGCCATTGTCGAGGTCTGCACTGATCCATCTTCCAGCGGGCACAGGAACCCATAGTTGGAAGCTGGAACTCAAGTGATATTGCATGCGCCGCCTACCGGCGTTCGTGCTACAAAGTAATATCTTGTCTCGCATCGGGTACTTGTCCGCTGCAATGCTGGCATGCGGCACTGGCTACGCCCAGCCGTCCACGCCCGTCATTCTCATCTCAGTGGACACGTTACGTGCCGACCACCTCGGTTGCTATCAGGCCGTCCGAAAAATAACACCGAACATCGACTCGATCGCAAGAGAGGGCACGCTGTTTTCCCAGGTGAGTTCGCTCGTCCCCTTGACTTTGCCCTCTCACGTTGCCCTGTTCACTTCCACGTACCCTTTTGCAAATGGAGTCGAGGACAACGGGGTGCCATTTGTCGCCGGGACAACGCTTGCGACCGTTTTGAAGAACGCCGGTTACCGTACCGCAGCGTTCGTGGGGAGTTTCGTTCTGGACCGGCGTTTCGGATTGAGCCGCGATTTCGATGTTTACGACAGCCCATTTGATCTTCATAACAAGACTGTCGCGGACGTAGGAGATCTCAAGCGACCGGGCGCTGAGGTAGCGGCTGCGGCCATCCGCTGGATCGATCAGAATGCAAACTCCCCGTTCTTCCTGTTCCTCCACCTCTACGATCTGCACACACCCTACGATCTCCCTCCGGACCCGCGCCTGCGCCGCGGTGAGCCGGGTTATGAGGCGGAACTGGCTTACGTCGATCGGGTGCTCGGAGATTTTCTGGCGTTCCTCGAACACCGTAGCCTGCTGAACAAATCGCTGATCGTGTTCACCTCCGATCACGGTGAGGGCCTCAATGAACACGGCGAGAGCACACACGGCTATTTCGTTTATGAGAGCACTCTTCATGTGCCTCTTATCTTTCACTGGCCGGCAGGGTCCAAACGGGTGTTGCAGGACCGCATCGCGGAGCCCGCCAGTCTGCTCGACGTCACTCCGACGATTCTGGATGCGCTCGGGCTGTCCCGATCGAGAGAGATGAAGGGCCAGAGCCTCATTACCAGGAAGAACGTGGAAGAGATCTATTCGGAGAGCCACTATGCGCGCAATCACTTTGGGTGCGCAGCATTGCGAACTCTGCGACTGGGCCGTTACAAGTACATTGATGCTCCAAATCCCGAGCTGTACGATCTTTCGAGCGACCCTCGCGAATCGCAGAATCTCTACACGGCGCAGCAGGCAATGGCAGGCGACCTGCGAAAACGAATGAGGCCACTGCTGGCGGGCGCGTCCGCCGCCAAGGTGAGGCCACCCACTCCAGATAGCGTCAACGCCCTCCGCTCACTCGGTTACTTGAGTGGGTCCACACCGTCCAGTCGGGTGGAATCCCATATCAATCCCAAAGATCGCATTGGCGATTTTGAGTCCTATGGCCACGCACTCGCGCTCGCCTCCGCGGGACGGTTGCCGGAATCAAGCAGGTTGTTGCAGAAACTTGGCGAGAAGCTGCCTGACGTCGCCGATATCCGGATCAGTCTGGGCCTGAACCAGCAGCGGTTGGGACACTACGCCGAGGCTGCTCAAGAGTTCCGGCGTGCGGTCGATCGGGCTCCGCGGAACGCTCAGGCGCACTTCGATTTAGGTCTGTGTTACTTCAGGCTGCGCCAGCCCGATGAAGCCACCAAAGAACTGCAGGCGGCCTTGGCCCTTGAGCCTTGGTACACGCGCGCCGAAGAACTGATGGCTGATATCTATCTTCAGAAGAAAGACTACGCACAGGCGCGCGCGCGATTGCAACACCTCTTGTCTGTTGATCCCGCCAACTATACGGCGCACTACAATCTGGGCGTCCTCTTCACCATGGCTCAGGATTGGGGCGACGCTCAGCAGCAATTGCTTTCTGCACTCCACACCGATCCTGGCTCGGCGGAGGCGCACAATACGTTGGGAAGCATCTACCTTCAGCGCGGCCAGCTCGAACAGGCGCGCCGCGAACTCGAAGAGGCCATCCGCCTGCAGCCGGAATTCGCCTGGGCACATTACAACCTCGCGCTGGTTTCAAAGAAGCAGGAAAAAAAGGACGAAGCCATCAAAGAGCTCCAGGCAGCCCTCAAAGCCGATCCACAATTCCAAGCAGCGCGCACGGAGCTCGATCGTATGGAAGCCTCGACCAATTGGTAGGATTTGAAGAGAGCGCCTGAGTCGCGGCCCGTGCAGCCGCCGGACTTGGGGCCGGTGATTGCGTTCCTCAGGTCGGCAGACTTCACCTCCGTTACGAACGGCGTGCAGCCTGAAGATTGTTGAGCTCCATTCCGGTCTCGTGGAGACAAGAGCGCCTCCCTCCGCTCTCATTTCGCGCCTCAACCGCAGGATCATCCCAGCCTCAAGCAGACTGGGTGTTCAGCCTATTAGACAAATTGTCGAGCCCGTGCTCGAATTTGATTGACAATGCGCCTCGGCTGCCCTAGCATGATCGCTAATCTAAAGGGTCCAAACCGCCTCGAGGGGGAACGAATGTCCCAGCTATCTGTGAACCGCCAATGTATCCGGCTGTTACTGGCCGTTGTCATGACTGGTTCCGCGCTGTGGGCACAGGCCGAACGTGGCGCCATCACAGGGACGGTGACCGATGCATCCGGCGCGGCCGTACCCGGCGCCGAAATCACCGTGACTAATTTGGATACCAATGTCCGGTCCTCTACCACCAGCACGGGCGCCGGCACGTACCGCGTTGCAAACGTGCCACCTGGAACGTACAACGTCGCTTGCGCCAAGGAGGGATTCAAGCAGGCCTTGATCGACAACGTGCGCGTGACGGTAAGCGGCACAATCAATGTCGACATCCCGCTGGAGATTGGTGCAGCGAGTCAGTCCGTTACCGTCGGCGCACAAGCAGAGCAGTTGCAGACCCGGGCGGAGATCAACACGGATGTCTCTCCCAAAGAGTTCGAGACCTGGCCGGTGATTATCGATACGGACCAGCGGCAGCCATCATCGTTCGTGTTTAACAGCCTGCCGGGCACGACGGGAGGCACATTCACCGGCGCCATCAATGGCGGTCAGACGTTCGGCTTCGAAGTGCTCGTGGATGGCATCGCGATCGAGCGTAATTATCTGGCTGGCGCCCCCGTCGAGCTCACTCCGAGTGCTGAGTCGGTAAGTGAATTCAGCCTAGTGACCGGCAACATCGGAGCGAATTACGCGGGCGCGGGCAGTGCTGTTCTCAACTTTTCGGTGAAATCGGGCGGCAACACATTTCACGGCACGGCTTACGAGTTCAATGGGAACGGCTTGTTCAAATCGAACGGCGCCACGGCTAACGCATTTGGTTACGGGAAGGGCAGGTACAACCAGAATAACTTCGGGGGCGCAGTATCCGGCCCGATCCGCAAGAACAAGACCTTTTTCTTCGCCACGTACGAAGGAACCCAGACCCGAGACTTCAGCCCCGGTAACTACACAACGCTGCCCGAACTACCCTGGAGGACAGGCAACTTCTCAGACCAGCTAGGCCCGCAGGAGGGAACCGACGCACTCGGCCGGCCTGTTTACTCCGGTGAACTGTTCGACCCCACCACCACGCGCACCGTTAATGGGCAATTGGTCCGAGACCCGTTTACATTTGGCGGAAAACTGAATGAGATCGACCCATCGCGCTTCAGCGCGGTGAGCAAGAACATTCTGCCCTTAATTCCTAATCCAATTCTTCCGGATGTGATCAATAACTATATCTTGATCAGTGGTAACGGCCGTTCCCACATGAATCAGTATTCCGGCAAGGTAGACCACCAGTTCAACGAGAAACACCGAATGAGCGGTTACTATCTGTGGGGCAAACGGCCGTACGATATCGCTTACGCCGGCGGGTTCTTCAAGGATCTCAATAGCCCCTTGAACCGGGACCATACCGAGGTAGACACGGAACGACTGGTGCGCTGGTCAGAAGACTGGACGATTACTCCGACAACCCTGAATCACGTCGGTTTCGGGTGGAATAGCATCGCCACTCCGCAGATCCCAATTTCCGACGGACAGGGATGGCCGCAGAAGATTGGATTAGCGGGCGTCGATCCCAAGGCCCATTTCCCTTACATCAACTTCAACGGCACCAATGGGATTCCTTTGCAGCCTTTCGGCGATGGAAGTTATGGCGGCCCTACGAGCGGCAGTTGGATCGTGAAAGATGACTTCACCATGATCCGCGGCAAGCACTCATACCAGATGGGCTTTGAATTCCACCACTACCGCTACGGATCCGGGCCCCTCTCGAACCAGTCCGGATCTTTCAATTTTGATCAGGTATCGACCCAGTTGCCGAACTTCGGTGATACCGGGAATCAGTTTGCGAGCTTCCTGCTGGGCGCAGTCCACACGGCGAACCTGACTGTCGCTCAAAAGAGTGCGGAGTTCCTGAATAACTATCCCAGTCTGTTTTTTCAAGATGAAATCAAACTCACCCGGAAGCTGACCATAACGACCGGGCTGCGATGGGAGATTCCCAGGCCACGCTACGAGGCACACAATTACACCGCTGGATTCGATCCCAACGAGCCGAATCCGGGCGCGGATAGTTTCCACGGGGCACTGGTTTTCCTGGCCGACAAACACCGCCACTCATTCCAGGGCACCTATTACAAAGAGTTTGCGCCCAACCTCGGAATTGCGTACCTAGTGACCCCCAAGACGGTCGTCCGCACGAGCTACGCTATCACGTACAATCCGCCCATAGCGAACGGCTACGGATACGCTGAGTCTTACGGCTTGCAGTCTTTTCTGGATCTGAATCGCACCAGCGTCAGCAATGGATACGACCCGGTACTTTACTGGGACAACGGGATGCCGGCAGCGCCAAGTGTTCAACTACCCAACAAAGATCCAACTCAGGTGAACGGCAGTGGCATTAGTTACACACTTCCCAACAGCATTCGCCAGGGCTACTTACAGCACTGGAATTTTGGCATTCAACGCGAATTGTGGAACCAGACGATGATCCAGGTGGATTATGTCGGAGTCCATGGAACCCGATTGCCAAGCGGATCGCCTGCAGGCAACTGCCATTTGCCCTGTCTCTTTAATATGACGCCCGCGAGCTACCTGAGTTTAGGCGATACGCTCAGGGATGATATTAACAATCATCCTGAAATTCCCAGGCCGTATCCGGATTTTCAAGGCACAGTTAACCAGGCTCTACGCCCCTACCCCCAGTACACCGGGATTGCACTAACCGGCTACAACGTCGGCAGCTCTTCTTACAACGCATTGTAGCTTCAGTTGCGCAAGCGGCCCACAAAAGGGGGGCTGGGATTCATCGTGGCATACACGTTCAACAAGATGCTGAGCAATGTGGGTGACGGCGCCGGGTATAACTACAACTACGAGGACTTCAATAATCGAAAGATCGAGAAATCCATCACCACCTTCAGCTACCCCCACGATTTGAAGATCACCTCCATCTGGGAGCTTCCGGTCGGAAAGGGTCGCCATTTCCTCAATCGCGGCGGAGTTCTGGACAAGATCGTTGGCGGCTGGACGCTGACCGCAATCCAGCGTTACCGCTCTGGAGATCCGCTCCAGTTTGTCGACGGCAATTTTGATCCCAGCGTCATCTTCACCGATGCCATTCGTCCCGATCGCGTAATCGGTGTTCCGGTCTACCAGAAGTCCGGCGGCTACGACCTGGCGAACGGCACGACATGGATCAACCCGCAGGCGTTCACCAGCGTGCCATCCTCTCCGGGCGGCGTTCCGCTACGGCTTGGGAACGCACCCCGGGTGCTGGCTATCTACGGACCCTGGCAGCCAAGCGAATTGGCAGGCTTGCTCAAGGTATTCCCGATCCGCGAGAACTTTACTTTCGAGTTGCGTGCTGACGCGGAAAATATTTTCAATCGCACCACCCGAGGCAATCCCGTC
>Ga0137390_10004259_pt1 | contig 11864 bp, 7 predicted proteins | sample 15con2h24AmetaG_FD_104937 | JGI IMG/M metagenome (GOLD analysis project Ga0137390, IMG submission 104937) | Vadose zone soil microbial communities from Angelo Coast Range Reserve, California, USA - 15con2h2.4A metaG | ecosystem: Environmental > Terrestrial > Soil > Vadose zone > Saprolite... | reverse complement strand
TTTCGCCGAGTGATAATCATTCGGTAGGTGTCCTTGGGAACTTGAGGTGATTGCATGCGAGGCTCGCTTTCATTCAAATCGTTAAACGGCGTCAGCGGAGCGAACGGGTTGGAGAATGTGATGCTTGTGCAGAGTCTCGATGAAATCGAGTACATCCGTACGTACCACTTCCCTGCTGGCCCCATAGTCGCGGCTGATTTCCTCAGCGATACGCGACTCGTCGTATCCCCGTTGCATCAACTCGAGGATTTTGGACCCAACGATATTCAGGCAAAAGATCTGACCGTGATGGATGTCGAGGAGAATTCCTCCGTCCGCTGTCTGTGTTCGTCGAATCGTGTCGGCTATCCTGAACATTGCTGTGGAATCCCGGCTGGAATCGGCCTGATTGCCTCAGGTGTAGAGGACTGTCGCACTCGCCGGGAGCGTATTCCAGAAACTCCGCTCGCTGTTCGCGTTGGGGCAGCCTCCTGCTGCAAACTCTTGTGAAGACGGGACATATGATGAGTGGGCGGGGCCAGCCAGTGGTGAGTTGCGTTCGCGACCCCGACCTAAACGAACGCATACGACGGAGCTATTTTCTTGAGCAGCCCTATAATTGGGAGCCAAACTGCAGAGGCAGAAGAGGTTGAGAGTTTTGCTCGGAAAACTCTATGGCATTGACATTTGAGTGTTTTGGCTGGTCGGAGAAGTCGCTCTTGAATCTTCGTGACGTATCTAAGGTCGTCAAAGCGTTCCACTCAAGATTGAATGGGAGGCCGGGCATTTCGCATAACATTTCTGTGACAGTCGACGAATTCAAAATCCAGATTTTGATATGACAAGCAACCTGCTTGTGGCTCAACTGGATAGAGCGTCTGGCTTCTAAACAGCCGCAAATTCAATCTAAGTCGTTGCTTCGGTTGTGCATACGGGACATGGGCGATCCTTGGCCTGCTCCAAAAGTTGCTCCAAGAGTTGAAAACCGCGCCAATCTTGGGCGTAAAACCCAGCGCTCAGACAATTTCGCATAAATATGTGACTTATCTGGCACAGGAGTTGTGCTTACCTGCAAAGATCGAGCCCTTCTCCAGCCAGTCACTGGTGGAGGAATTTGCAACGCCCGTGGAGGAAACCCCACCCTCGTTTTTGCACCAAGGCGAGGGCCGCGGGACGGATTTTGGGCTGATGCCGAAACCGGCGCGGTCGCGAAGCTTAGGCTTCTCCGCCATTGTTCTTTTTAGCGCATGGACGACAGGAGCGGAAATCTGAGAGCACTCCCCTCCCCGAAGCCTCAGAACAGCTCAAGATCGGAGAGGTTCCCCACAGCGGCAGGCCAAGTACCATCCCAAAGTTTCAGTAGTCCTATCCTTGACCGCTGAAAGCATTCACGGTAATGTCCCTGTGGTCAAGTTGCACTTGCGAACCCAGCTCATGGAACACTTTAGGATTTTTTGTCACGTAGGGCCTTTTTCTGTCGCATTTCGGTATTGAGTCCCCCCCAATCCTTTCGCTTTGAGCAGCAGTTGCGGGTGAATGCAAGCGCGTGTCCAGGAGGCATTCGTGCGCTTTGTCCGTCCATTTCTTTGCCTATGCGGCATCCTAAGTGCACTCTTCGCTGCTCTTCCTGCAATGGCGCAGTCTGCCGGAGACAGCATCAACATGGTATCCGGTACGGGTTGGACGAATGGCGATCCGTTCCTGCAGCGGCAGAATGAGCCGTCGATGGCGGTGTCTACGCGCAATACACTCCACTTGTTCGGAGGCGCCAACGATTACCGCTCGGTGGACATAGCAGGCCTGGCGGGACAGAGCGAAAGGGCGGACGCGTGGTTGGGTGTTTTCAAGTCCTTCGACGGGGGACAGACTTGGCAAAGTACGTTGCTACCCGGGTTTCCGCTGGATAGTTCTCCCGCGGGCATGGCCTCACCGCTGCATGGGTTCCAGGCCGCCGCGGACCCGACGGTGCGCGCGGGAACCAATGGACTCTTTTTCTACAGTGGAATTGCGTTCAATCGCGGAACAAGCGCGCCGGGGGTGGTGTTCGTGGCGCGGTTCATTGACAACGACCACAAGGAAAACGGCGACGCAACACGAACCTATGGCAGCCTTACCAATCTCGCGCCTACCGATCCAATCCAGTATCTCGGGACGGTGACCGTGGACAGCGGCAATTCCGGACAGTTTCTCGACAAGCCGTGGATCGCCACGGACATCCCCCGAGGAAACGCAACTTGCGCGGTGCCATTCACCAAAGCGGATGGAACGCAGGGGACGCAGACGATTCCGGGGGGGAAAGTTTATCTAACTTACACCGTTTTCAACGGAAATCAGCTGGACACGCGAATCATGTTTGCGAGTTCCTCGGACTGCGGCGCGAGTTGGAGCAAGCCCGTCAAGCTGAGCGAAAGCAACTCCCTCAATCAGGGGACGATTATCGTGGTGGACCCGAGCAGCGCGAACAACGGCGCAGCGACGATCTACGTCGCCTGGCGGAGGTTCGCGACCAGTTCGCAGCCAGACGCCATCGAAATCGCGAAATCAACTGATGGAGGCAACAGCTTCACGAAATCCTTCGACGCTGTCCTTTTCCCGGCAACCTGCAGCACGACTTTGCCTCCGAACCCGCCCCCTGCCGGATGCGCCTTCGATCAGGGAACTACCGCGTCATCGTTCCGTACGACGGCCTACCCAGCGCTCGCAGTAGATGATACCGGCCGTGTGTACGTCGCATGGTCACAGCGGCAGCCGTCCGGCGATGGCCGCATCATGATGAAAGTGTCGCCGGACGGAATGAATTGGTCTTCCACGCCCGCTCTGGTGGACAATGGAGCGGTCCTGGATGACAGCGGCAATCCATTCAGCAATTTATCTGGGCGGGGACACCAGTTCATGCCCAGTTTGAATTTCAGCGCGGGCAAGCTGTCGCTGGTTTATTTTGATTTTCGCGAGGATCACACCCTTGGATTCTTCACGGTGAACCCGGATCTAATTAGTTACACCGAGACCCGGCAGCTCGAGGGAGAGCTGGTTGGCAATTCGGCATCGAGCCTCGTGTTTAATCCCTTTGTGAGCGACGCGGCACCGCCCCTGACAACGCGACGGCACACGGTGGACGTACAGGGGGCGCAAGCGGCTCCCCTCGCTGGCGGCGGTGTGGGAGTGCCGAGTTTCACGCCATTCCGGATCTCCCGCTATCTCTTCGGAATTAATCCGTTTGACACCTCGAACCAAGCCGAACAGCTGCAGGTGGATGTGCCGGATCTGCCCATGTTCGAACAAGGTACCGTGCCCTTTTTCGGGGACTACATTGATATCGCCGCTGCTCCGCCTTACCTTTTTCAAAACGGAAAATGGATATTCAATACGAGTTCCGCCAGCCTGCCGGTGTTCCATGCGGTCTGGACAGACAACCGCGACGTCGTGCCGCCCTCTGACGGAAATTGGGCTCACTATGTGCCGCCTTTTTCGGCGTCGAATCCCGCGGGAAGCACTAACCCGAGCGTCTTTGATCCGACACAAACAGTGACGGCGTGTCAAATTGGCGTAAACGATGGATTCGTCGCTTCGCGGAATCAAAACATCTACACCTCCATTGTTGCTCCGGGACTGGTTGTTGGATCCCTGGGAAATTCGAAACCGCTGGGTTTCTCTGCCGCGAACCCGACACAGCTTCTGCTGCGCGCATTTACAGTCACCTTGCGGAACACCACCACACGGCAAAGGAGTTTCCGGATTTCCATCGCGAACCAGCCCGCGCTAGTAAACGGGCAGGTAGATCCGCAGGGACAAGCCTCGCTGTTGCAATTTAGCCCGCTGACCTCACTCGATGTCACCATCGCCCCGAATTCGAGTATCGCCCGGTCGGTGTTCATCCAATCGGCGAATCCCACCGCGAGCGTCACAACTAACGCCCAGGAGATCAATGCGCCAGGCGGAACGCTGGTCTCCGGAGGTTTGCAAGGATTCGTCACGCTCAATCCTGATCCGGCCGCGCCTCTGCTTCTCGATCCCGATAATTTCGGGTTCACGAATCCCACGGTCCTGTCCGCGGAAACGCATAATCCTGCGATTGCCAATCCCGCCATCGCCAATCCCGCGATCGCTAACCCCGCGATTGCCAATCCCGCGATTGCCAATCCCGCCATCGCTAACCCCGCGATCGCCAATCCCGCTGTCGTTGCGGCATTGAATCCGGCGATCGCCAATCCCGCGATTGCTAACCCGGCCATCGCCAATCCCGCGATTGCCAATCCGGCGATCGCCAATCAATCGGTTACCGACGCGACGTACCCGGTGACGAATGTGGGTAACACCACCACATCCTATGCTGTGAAACTTTTCCAAAAGGCCTCGCTTCCCGCGGGCGTCAACCTGCAATTGATTCTGACCAAGCAATACCTCGTTCCCGTGGCCCAGGGATGCGACCTGAAACAACAGGTTCAGAACATCATTATTGCGAGCATTCCGAACCCGGTGTTCACTCCTGCGGCAAATCTCGGTGATCCGGATATTCAAGACCCCGCCATAACCAATGCCACGATTGCTTTGAATCCCGGCGAAACCGGGCAAGTCATCATCCGGGCAAACGTTTCCGACGCCACGGCCATGCAGAATCTTTTGTCGAACACGTTTGTCCCGGTAGCGGTAGCTCACGCCGCGAATAGCGGTGTGGCCGCTACGCTCGCGATTCTTTCCCCCACTCTTCCGGACGGCGTCGTGGGCCGTGCATATAGCCAACAGATCAACATTTTTGGCGGTTTTGGTGCGCACACGGTCTCGATTACCAACGGTTCGCTACCAACAGGGTTGAGTCTGGATCCGAATTCAGGATTGATCTCCGGGACCCCGAATTTCAATGGAAGTTCCAGCTTTACGGTGCAGGTTACAGACTCACTTACGCCGCCAGCGGTGGTGACGCAGGTAGTCACGGTGCGCATTGCAAACCCACTCCTGATTACCTCGCCCGGGGGCGCGGACGGGATCGTAAACGTGCCTTATTCCTTGAGCCTCAACACCACGGGCGGAACCGGCAATCAGACCTGGACAAAGGTTTCCGCCTCGCTTTCCGCTGGATTGAGCTTGAGCACAGCAGGCGTGATCAGCGGAACTCCCACGCAAGTGAACTTGACAGGGAATACCGTGACGTTGCTAGTCCAGGATTCGGGCAGCCCGGCTCAAACCGCAAACGTGACTCTGACGATCCGGATTGCATCCGTGCTGACGATCACGACGACGCAGGGCCCACTTCCCGACGCGGTCCTCGGAGTTCCCTATAGCTTCGCGTTCCAGTCGAACGGCGGAATCTCGCCCATCAACTGGACGCTCGCGAGCGGCCAGCTACCCGCCGGTTTGACTCTGAATTCGAATGGCACGCTGGGCGGGACACCGATTGCAACCGGTAGCTTTACTTTCACGGTGCAGGCTGGGGACGGGAGCTCACCCTCGCAGACGATCACCCTCAGCGCGGCCATCAGCAGCAAACCACTGCTGGTGATATCCACGGCAGGCGGCGCGCTGCCGGATGCGGTGAACGGAGTTCCCTACAGCTTTACCTTCCAGAATACGGGAGGCACCCCGCCGTCGACGTGGTCGATCAAGAGCGGAGCGCCGATTGCCGGAGTGACACTGTCACCCGCCGGGGTCTTGAGCGGTACGCCGTCGGTGACAAATGTTTCTGGCACAGCGTTCACGGTACAAGTGCGGGATTCCGGCGCGCCATCTCAAAGCACTACCGTGAACGTCACGTTGCGTTCGGCGGCGCTCCTGATGATCGGGACGCCGGCCGGCGCGTTGTCCGATGCCGTGGTGGGTGTGCCATACACGGTCACGCTCGCGTCGTCGGGCGGAATTACGCCGGTGACCTGGAAGATCGCGAGCGGCCAATTGCCTGTGGGCCTAAGCCTCAGCTCGGGCGGGATCATCAGCGGGACACCGCTGACATCGAATATCACACCGGTCAGCATCGGTGTGCAGGTGACGGACTCGACCAATCCGGCACAAACCAGAGGCGAGGTTCTAACGCTTCGCGTTGCTACGCGGCTGGCTATCACCACGGCTGCCAGCTCATTACCCGACGCCGTGCTGGGTGCGAATTACAACCCCATCACATTGCAATTTAAGGGAGGCATCGCTCCGCAAGTCTGGAGTGTTAGCGCGGGCCAACTGCCGCCTGGCATAGGCCTCAGTAGCGCCGGCATGACCGGCGGCGTGCCCACTGCCACGGGCACATTCGGGTTCACTGCGAGAGTTCAAGATGCGAGCAATCCAGCGCAGTCGGCGATCGTTTCGCTCAGTATTCGCGTAGCTGCGCCGCTGACGATTACCACGCCCCCGGGAGCCCTGCCGGGTTCGCTGTACAACACTCCTTACAGCCAAGTGCTTACTTCGAGCGGTGGCATCGCACCGATTGCCTGGTCTCTCGGGAGCGGGCAGCTGCCTCCGGGATTGACGTTGAGCGCTACCGGTGTCATCAGCGGGTCACCCACCGCGACGGGCACTTTCAGCTTCACGGTGAAAGCAGCCGACGCGAGTTCGCCGCAACAGTCTACGACTGCGTCGTTCACGATCAGCGCAGCTTCGACGCTTTCGATCGTTTTCACAGCGCAGCCGAGTACTACGTCGTCGGCATCGTCGCAGATAACTCCGGCAGTCAAGGTTCTTGTGACGGACAACCTTGGCAATTCCCTCAGCGGAGCGACGGTGCAGATGAGCCTCGCATCGAACCCAACCGGGGCGTCGCTCACCGGCCTGACAATCGTAACCACCGGAAACAGCGGGATTGCCGTCTTCAGCAGCTTGGGCATCAATATGGTGGGGAATGGCTACACACTGAAGGCGCTGGTCACCAGCCCGCAGAATGGGGCGACCGCGATTTCGGTGCCCTTCAACGTGCAGTAGGAATCAATGGTGAGCAATCCGGTCCATCTTCCACCTCTGCGCCTCAGACGCAGAGCTGGAATTCACTTTTGGGGAGCCGGGTTCGCAGAGAAGCAGTTACCATAATCGGATGAAGGATGAAGAAAGGCGGCCGGTCCTAATGCCCCGCAACTCTTCGGCGCGCGTCCGAAATAAGGCCTAGTTCGTCGCTCTTCTCTTTTATGGAAAGGAAAGATTTGTAGGAATCAGCCGCTGCGGGGCTCTTGAGCCCTTCCTGGGTGCGGGCCAAATAATAGTAAACGGGCGGAAAGGTGCGGAAGGTCGGTACATCATCGAGAAAGACGGCGCTGTCTTCGCCCCTGCGCTTGAGACACTTTTCCAATTCCGAATCCGCCTCCGTGTAGGCACCCATTTCAATGTACGCCCTGCCAAGATCAAATCGTCCCATCCAGGTGTCTGACAGTTTCTGTGCGTCTTCGAAAAACGTGAGCGCGCGCTGGGCGTCTCCACGTTTTAAAGTTGCTTCCCCTTCGAGCAGCTTTGCGTAAGCCTGATCATCAGGATCCAAACGAGAAGAGAGTTGGGAGGCAAGCAAATGCGCTGCAGCAGCTTGTCCAGCTTCGATGTAGATGCGGCCAGCGGAGAACTGCACCGTGCCGCCATTGTCACGCGCGAGAGCGGACTTCGCATCGGCGGCTGCGTCGGAAGTCTTCCCAGCCGCAAGTTTCGCCTCCGCAAGCAGTATGAGATGGGCGGCAAGAACCGAATCATCTATTTTTCCGGATGAGGGAGTGGACGTTTTTTGCAGGAGCGCGATCGCGTCCTTCGTTCGCCCTCGGTATAGCAAAAGATCGGCCCGTCCCAGCGCCGCCATCTCTGCGCCCCGTGCACTGATCGCCTCCATTTCTAAATAAGTCTGCTCCGCCTCGCCGAAGTGGCCTTGACCGGTCTGGGCCATCGCCAAAGCACCGTAGGCGTTCACATAGGAAGAATTCTGGGCGATTACTTTGCGCGCTTCATCGGCGGCAGTTGCGAAATCGCCCGCATAGACGGCGTAGAGCGCAAGATTATTCAATTGCAGCAGGGCTTTGGGCAGAAGTTCAACGGCGTGGCGGCCTTGCTCCAGAGCTTTGGGCATGTCGCGGAGATAAAAGTAGCCAAGCGCAAGATTCGAATAGCCGGCGCCGTCCGAAGGAAACTGCTGAACCAGAGCCGAATATTCCTCGATGGCTTTGCGCGGCTCACGGTGAGCAAGGTAGTATCCGCCCCGCGTGCGATACTTCTCGCGATCGCTCATGCGGTCGATGTGGGCCAGGGCCAGCTGGTAGTATTTTTCTGCATCCTTGCGGCGCGCCATGTTTGCGCTGGTGGAGGCGAGCCCGGCATAAGCGCGGCCAAGATTCGGATCGAACTGGATGGCTTGCTCGTACAGCGGGATGGCCTCTTCCCACTTGCCGGCCCACTGCAGGTCCTGCGCCAGAGCGTAAGCGTGGGCTGCCTCGAGCGAGCCGGTGGTAAACGTACCGGCTGCTGACAACTGCACGGACTCCGGCGTCGAGTCGCCGAGCGCGCGGCGCGTCCGGGCGGCAATCTTCTCCACTATACCGAGCACGCTCTTCTTGTCGCTGGCTTCCTCTTTCGACTCCAGAACGATCTTGCCGGTCGAAGTTTCAAGAATCGTGGACCTGACTTCGTAACCGCTTCTTTTTTTCTCAATGCCCCCTGCCACGATGTATGTGATGCCCTCGCGAACTCCCAGCAGCCGCGCGGCCGTCTCATCAAGCCCGGTTGCGCCCGGTTGCAATTGGGCCGCAATTTTCCTGGCTTGATTGCGATTGTAGGTACTGATGAAGGATGCGTCTTCAAGTGCAACACTGAGAGGCGGTTCCAGAGTTTCATCGAAGACGGAGTCTCCAGTGGAATTAGTGAAGTCTGCCACCAGGACGGAAACCGGACCATGTGCAGGTACAGGCTTGGATGGACTTATCACCCGGATTACAACCACCGCCACCACCAGCAACACGCCGAGAGCTGCTGAAGCCCACTTCCAATAGGCCGGTGTTCGCGGCGCAGGCAGAAAAATCGTTGAGCTCCCCGCCGCGGGCCCCAGCCAGATTTCCAACTGCTGGGCCATTTCCCGTGCACTCGACAATCGTTTCTCCGGTTCGATCTCCAGCGCGCTCATGACAATGTCGCTTAGGGGCTTCGGTACCGTCGCATCGATTTCTGCAGGAGGTTTTGCTTTTTCCTGCAAGCGCTTCCACAAAGTTGCTAATGGCGCGTCACCTGGATAGGGCGACTTGCCGGTAAGCAGCTCGTAAAAAATGACTCCGAGGGAGAACAGATCGGACCGCTCGGTGAGTTTTTCGCCACGAGCTTGCTCCGGAGACATATATTCCGGAGTACCGATGAGCGCCCCCGTCTGAGTCATTCCAGGCAGATACGCGGACCGCGCAATGCCGAAGTCCATGACGTAGATTCGCCCGTCCGCAGTCAACATGATGTTTTGCGGCTTCAGGTCGCGGTGAATCACGCCTTCTGCGTGGGCCGCTTCCAGGGCCCGGCAGATCTGCAGCATGGATCGAGCCGCTTGCTCGGCAGGGAACTTGCCTCTTTCGAGCAACAATTCGCGGAGGTCCTGGCCCTCGACGAAATCCATGGTGATGAATTTGATCCTGTCGGATTGCCCGAGGTCAAAAATGCGAATCACATTCTTGTGCGTAACCTGACGGGCAAGAATTAATTCTTGCTTGAAGCGCTGCAAGATCTCGGGGTTTATCGCAAGTTCCGGGCGAATGAGTTTGAGGGCAACGACGCGATCAAGTTCAATGTCGCGCGCCTTATAGACCGCCCCCATACCTCCTCGGCCCAGCAACTGGAGAATCTCGTAGCGGCCCGCCAAGATTGCTCCTTTTCCTAAATCCCCGCTTGCCCCGGCAACCCCCGCCGGCTCCGGAGTGACCGCCACCGACCACGCTTCTGGAGCTCCCCCCTCATTGAGAGTTTCCTGGGATGAAGGAACGGGAAGAGGTGTGTGGCATGTTCCACACTGGGAGACTGCATCTGGGTTTTTAGCCGCGCAAACAGGACATTCCATGGGTGGGCCGGCCAACCTCCGATTGGCCTTCATTATGACCGCAGTTGGTTCGAAAGCAAGTAGGCTCTGGAAGCGTAGCACGCGAACCCGTGTTCTCCACCTTCGACGTACTTACCCGCACTCGACAACTGTTTTCTGCACGTGCCCGTGGAGTGGCCGTGTAATGCGCTACCCCTAGAAGTGGCAGTACTCCGCATTTCGATTCGAGCTACTTTGAGATAACGCCCGAATGGTCGGCCGAATGACAGTTTCCGGAAAATGGCATGGCGGCTAAGGGTGGTTCTCGCTCCCGGTTCACTCACTACCTCCGGACGGCGACCGCGGAACTGTTTCCTCAAGGAGGCTACGGCTGGACGGCAAGTTGAACGGAAAGCTCCGCTGGAGCTTAGATTGGGGCTGGAGTTGACGCGAGGCGTTTGGAGGGCTTTACCCGACGACGTTTAGGCTTAGGCTCGGGAGCCGTATCAGTTCGCACAAGAGGAGCAGGACAAACGTCGAACACAGGGCAAAGCAAAGGCGCCAAGGCGGCCACAAGAGGAAGACCAAGATAAGCGCAAACACTAAGAACGTTTTTCGAATTTCCGGCTGCGTGCAGCATTTATAGTGGACATAGAACAGAAGTGCGAGGAACGATCTCATTTCAGCACCCAGCAAGCAGCACTTCCAAACCGATACCTAACATCAAGACACCGTTCGCGGAGACTTATTCTCGTTTGGATTTGGACCTCGACCTTCGTCTTGCGGAAGCGGAGTAATTTGGCGTCGGGTGCGGGACGAGGGGCACATTCAGAATAAGGCGATTTATGTGGTGCTGGGGGTGGACCTGGAAGGGCAGAAGGAAGTTCTCGGACTGTGGGTGGCGCAGACCGAAGGGGCGAAGTTCTGGCTGCAGGTGCTGACGGAGCTGAAGAACCGGGGCGTGAGGGATATTTTCATTGCCTGCGTGGACGGACTGAAAGGATTTCCGGAAGCCATCGAAGCGGTGTATCCGCAGACCGAGGTGCAGTTGTGCATCGTGCATCTGGTGCGTGCTTCGCTGAACTATGTGCCCTGGAAGGCGCGCAAAGAGATGGCCGCCGAGCTCAAGACCATCTATCGCGCGGCGACGGCCGAGGAGGCCGAACAGCATCTGGCAGCGCTGGAGGCGAAGTGGAAAGCTTATCCCAGCGTGAGCCAGGTGTGGCGGCGCAACTGGGCGCGCATCACGCCGTTTTTCAACTACCCGCCGGAGATTCGGCGCGCGATATATACCACCAACAGCGTGGAGTCGCTCAACCGCTCGTTGCGCAAGGTCATCAAAATTCGCGGCGGATTCCCCAACGAAGAGGCCGCGCTGAAGCTGCTGTTTCTGGCCCTGCGGCAGGCGGCCAAGAACTGGACCATGCCGATCCATCACTGGCGCGAAGCGCTGAACTACTTCACCGTCCTGTGGCCGAAACGCATGCCGGCCCTGGAACGAGGCGCGCAATGATGCCCGAAACTTTTTCTACGGGACGTGGCAGGGGAAGGGACACCCTTCCCCTGCACCCCATCCCGAAACCCAAAACCATTGCCATTTACACAGAAGAATTGACACACCTTACCATTCCGCTCCTTCCAATTGCTCCAAGTTGCTCCAAGATTTCGGAAGAATCGGCTGTCGAATTGGTTTCGCAACTTTAGTAGAATCAAATAAATAGCCAAGGATGCGCCTTTAACTCAGTTGGATAGAGCGTCTGCCCCTCACGACAGATGCTCAAGGCGTCCAAAATGGTATCGTCACTCGCGGTAAATGATTTAGAATCAACACAGCTAGTGCGCCCGTAGCTCAGTTGGATAGAGCGTCTGCCTTCTAAGCAGAGGGTCGGGAGTTCGAATCTCCCCGGGCGCGCCACTTACTCCTTCTCTATCCATCACTTACACGCGGTCA
>Ga0137390_10004253_pt1 | contig 11872 bp, 11 predicted proteins | sample 15con2h24AmetaG_FD_104937 | JGI IMG/M metagenome (GOLD analysis project Ga0137390, IMG submission 104937) | Vadose zone soil microbial communities from Angelo Coast Range Reserve, California, USA - 15con2h2.4A metaG | ecosystem: Environmental > Terrestrial > Soil > Vadose zone > Saprolite... | reverse complement strand
CGCGAGGCAATACTCGTTGCGGTTTCCCCGCTCGGGGTAACAGCGGACGCACAATGACAGGAACGCGTTGAGGCCGATGCGATTGCGGATTGCTTGCCATTCGAGAAGCGGCAACGTCGGCCCGAGCGCTTCGTGCCACGTCACCTCCTCGCCGCTCGGGTGGATGCTCGGCGGGAACATGGTGTAGTGGCCGTTGGCGCGAAGCTCGGCGATGCAAAGCTTGTGGTCATCGCCCACGAGTCGCGCGTGGCGTGCCATCGAATCGGGAAGCGCGAACTTGACGATGCGACAATCGCCGTTGATCGCGAGCGCATCCTTGCTCGCAAAAATGCGGTGACTGTTGGGTGCGCTCTTGCGTCCGAAGCATGGAAGCGTTTTCAGGATGGGGTCGCGCCCGACCATGTCGGCAAATTCGCTCCAGTCGCAATCTATGTCGCAAATTCCCGCGGATGTGCCGCCGAGCACCACGGCGATATTCTCACCTCCGCCGAACCACCCATGCACGTGTGTGTGGTCGATACGCTTCTTGTCGGCGCCCCACGTGCCGATTGCTTGTTTTGTGGCCGGGTCCAGTGGCAAGACGTTCCAGCCGCGGGCCATGTAATCATGCGCGGCTTGTTCGATGGCCGCGGTGTCGAGGCGGCGATCGGCGATCGGCGCCTCTCGCGCGGGAGGTGGCGCCTGTACCCGCTCGCCATCCACCGTCGCGATGGTCGGCTTGGGCACCGGATTGTCATTGACTGCGGGCCGCGGCCTCTTGCCGTCGCGTATCTCAAGCTCGATCAGCCCCGCTCGGCGCTCTTCAGGATCAGCGCTGTTGGCGAAATGTTCGACTAGTGAGCGATCCTCTCGTCCGTCGAAGCTCGGGGCGGCGGTCATAGCACTTGCCCCTTCGCGAGTTCGCGGCGAAGCTCAGAGCACGTGCTGAGATATTGGTGCCAAGCACGGAAGCCGGGTCGGCCGTAGCGGGCGACCAAATCGGACTCAGTCGGTTCTTGCGGCAAGCACGCGTGGACAATGTCGCCATGAACCATTGCCACGAAGCCGAAATCACGACCGCCACAGCCCGCGAGCTTCAACGCGGCGCGCCAGCACAGCCATTCGACAAATGATGGACAGGATTTGATTTCTGCGGTGGGAAAGTCTATTGTGGACGCATCCACGTTGACTTCCCTTTGGCCTGCGGCTCCAACCGCGGGCCAAATCTTTGAGTGATCCACGTTCGTGACTCCCCGTACTAGCGCGGGCGAGTCTCGTCACGTTTTTGGAATCGTGATGGGCTCGCGCGCGCGATGAAACGATCAGCGCTAGCGCGACGCCCTTTGTCCAACTCCGGGAGTCGTGGTCTCGGTGCTATTTACCGCACAGCGGGGAACGGGGAATGACCCCTCCGAGCACCTTCGACGTTAAGATAATATCAGCAGTCCGATGCTGCGTCAAACCCAGGCTCTAATTGGGGGCCGTGTCTTAACTCAACGCTTTTTGTCCGAAGCCTCACAAGAGCGGTTTGTACAAGACAAAACTACCCTAAAGGGTGCATTTTTCCTCATAAGCGTCATTGCGGGCGGGAAGGATGGAGGTATCTTTTCGCGACCCAAACAAAGGAGGGTGTAATGGACAATGAGGTACAAAAAACGTTAGGGCGAATCGAGACCTCCATGGACCAAATATCGGCCCGCATGCCCGACAGCATTGAACAAGCCGAGCAAATTGATCGAATAGAATTGCTGCTTGAAAAGCTCCTTGAACAAGCAGAGCAGCAAACCACGTTGTTGGGTAAATTGTGGAAGAATGACAGGGCGCGGGACTAGCGAGCTTGTGGTGCTAGCCCTGCTCGGCAATCCACTTGTTCAGCGGCTCGACTAGCTGCCCCTTCGCCGCCCGCTCGCTCAAATCGTGAATCGCGGCATCAAGCTCACCCTTGGTGACGGCGATAGGGGCAATCGTCAATCGCTGCTCGGCATCCGCCGGTAGGTGCGCGCGGATGTAGGCCGCGACCTTCTCCGCCGCTTCGAGCAGTTGCGCGTGCATCGCGCTCGCGGTCGCATACTGATTGTGGATTCCGCGCAACGAATGCAGCATCAACAAGCGACTGTGAATCTCGGCGACACCCGCGCCGGCACACATCGCCCTGAACGTGTGCCGCAAGCTGTGCAAGCTCGGCAATCCCGGCGCACGCGGGTCCGTGGCGTGGCCGCTCGCGCTCGCTTCGCTCGGGAAAACCCATTGCCCATAGCGCAGCATGTTGCCGAATCGTCGCGTTAGCGGAATCGCCTGCTTCAATCGCGAGAACGATCCCCGCACCGCGTCGGTCAGCGGGATGCGCGCGGCCTTGCCGCCTTTCGCGACTCTGATTTCGATGTGGTCCGCCTTCACGTCGTCCCACTGGAGATTAAGCAAGCTCTCGCGCCTCAGCCCCGTGAACAACCCGCACCAAAAGATTTCGCGCGTCACCGGCGAGAGCTTGGCGACCTTGTCGAACCACGCTGCCAAGTCGGCCTCGGCGATTCCGCTCTGCTTCGGCTTTTCCACGTTCGCGATGCCGGCGAGGCGGAACACATTCTTCGCCACCTCCAGGTCGAGCACGTTTGAGCAATAGTTGTGGATCGCCGAGCCCAACCGCAGCATGGCGTTGGCGGCATAGGGACCGCTCGCGCGCGAGATGCGGCGATGCTCGGCGACCACGTCCAGGCGCTGAACGTCCGACAGGGGCACGTGATGAAACCGCGCGAGGTGAAGGCGCATCACGTCTTCGTAGAACGCGATCGTCCGCTCCGCGGCCTTCCGGTCCTGGAGGTGCTGGCGGAACGAGAGCGAGGGCTCCAGCGCGGCGCCGCCCTGCCACGCTTCCAGCGCGGACGGGATGCGGCCCGGGGCCGCGCTCTTGCCGTTGCGCAACCGCTCCAGTTGCATGTGGTGGGCGTGGGCAAGCTCGCGGGCGCGCTCGGCGCTGTCGAGCGGTAACGCCTTGTAGAGCACCCGCCGCTTACCATCCGGCGTCCTAAATTCGCCAGCATGGAAGAGTAGCCGGCGGGTGCGGTTTATCTTCAACCTGAAACCGGGGATCAGGTCATCGGCGATGATGATCGGCTTGTCCTTGGCCGGCGGGGTCTCGGCGATGACGCGATCGGTGATTCGGCGGCTCAGCATGTTTGCGGGACTCCTCACTCTGTCATGGTGGCCGTTATGGCATGGCGGCGCCGAGCCGGGCGAGTCGAATCTGAGGGACTGGTTAACCACTGGCCCACAAAGTAGAGGCTAACCCCATGATAAATCGTGACAGATGCGTTTAAACGGCCCTATATCGTGGTTGGCTGTCATGGGGAGCGGCCTTCTGGACAGGCCAACCTGAGTGCAACCATCTAACTGCCCGATTGCGGGGGCAAGCGATCCCGTCATGGCGTCCCGAGGAAACCCGGCCGAAGCGCGGCGCCCTGCTGCGCGCCTCTATCTCGTGACCCCGCCGGACCCTGCCGGGCTGGCGGGCCCGCTTGCCGATGCGCTCGCCGCGGCCGACGTCGCCGCCGTGCTGCTGCGCCTGCCGGCGACCGACGAACGCACCCAGGTCGATCACGCCAAGGCGGTCGCCCCGACCGTCCAGGACAAGGGCGCCGCGCTCCTCCTCGACGGACATCCCGACCTCGTCGCGCGCGCGGGCGCCGACGGCGCGCATGTGTCGGGGCCGGCCGCGCTCGAGGTCGCGCTGGCGGCGCTCAAGCCCGCGCGCATCGTCGGCTGCGGCGGACTTGACACCCGGCACGACGCCATGCTCGCCGCCGAAGCCGGCGCCGACTACGTCATGTTCGGCGAGCCCGACGCGAACGGGGATCGTCCCTCGTTCGCCGCGATCGCCGATCGCGTGGCCTGGTGGGCCGAGCTGTTCGAGGTTCCTTGCGTCGGATTTGCCGCCTCGCTCGACGAGGTCGAGCCGCTCGCGGCCGCCGGCGCCGATTTCGTCGCGGTCGGCGATTGCGTCTTCGCCGATGGGCGCGGCTCGGCGGCGGCGGTCGCCGACGCCGCCCGCCGGCTCGCAGTCGTGGAGACGACGGCATGAGCGCCGCTCGGCATCTCGCGGCATGCCTCGTTCTCGCGCTCGCCTCGATCGTGGGCTCGGTCGCGCCGGCCGCCGCGCAAGGGCCGATCCCGCTCGGCCCTCCCGCCACGCAGCCGACGTCGCCGCCTGCCGCCAAGCCGGCGATGAAGCCGGCGCCGCGGCGACCCGCGCCCGCGCCGCCCGCCGCGACCTCGACGCCCGTGCCCCCGGCGGTGCCGGCGGCGTCGCAGCGCGAGCCCGATCTCGCTTATGGCGCGTTCCAGCGCGGCCACTATATGACCGCGTTTTCGATCGCCACCCGTCGCGTCGACGAGCAGAAGGACGTGAAGGCGATGACGCTGCTCGGCGAGCTCTATGCCAACGGCTTGGGCGTCGAGCGCAACGAAAAGAAGGCCGCCGAATGGTATCGGCTCGGCGCCGATCGCGGCGATCGCGAGGCGATGTTCGCGCTCGCCATGTTGCACCTCGGCGGCCGCCTCGGCACCGCCGACCGCGAGCAGGGGGCGAAGTTGCTGGCCGCCGCCGCCAAGCTCGGCCACCTCGCCGCCGCCTACGATCTCGGCCTCCTCTACCTCGAGGGCCAGTTGTTCCCGCAGGATTTCGCGCGCGCGGCCGAGCTGTTCCGCGGCGCCGCACAGGCCGGCAGCCCGGAAGCGCAATACGCGCTCGCGACCCTCTACAAGGAGGGGCGCGGCGTGCCGAAGGATCTCGGCGAGTCGGCGCGGCTGTTGGCCGCCGCCGCGCTCGCCGATTACACCGATGCTCAGGTCGAATATGCCATTGCGCTGTTCAATGGATCGGGCGTCGGCCGCGACGAGCCGACGGCGGCGGCGCTCTTGAAGAAGGCCGCCCGCAAGGGCAATCCCATTGCGCAGAATCGGCTCGCCAACATCCTTGCGATCGGGCGCGGGCTGCCGGCCGATCCGGTCCAGGCGATCAAGTGGCACATGGTGGCCAAGGCCGGCGGCGTGGGCGACGTCCCGCTCGATACGTTCGCCCAGAAGCAGGCGCCGGACATCCGCACCGCCGCCGAGAAGGCGGCGAAGCCCTGGCTCGATGCCATCAAGGAGGCGCGCGAGTCGCGCTCTTGACGCGGCCGCCCGCTGCGGGCAGACCCGCTCGTCAAACCCAGCCCACGGTCACCGCCGCGCTCGATCCGGCAATCCATCGCTCCCTCCCTTACCCTCCCCCACAAGCGGCGGAGGGTAGGGTGGGGGCGGATGCGCGGGTCAAGCCCGCGCATGACCGAGCCGAGAAGATCATGCTCCGCTCCGCCCTGCTCAACGTGATGATCAAGGCCGCGCACAAGGCGAGCCGCGCGCTCAAGCGCGATTTCGGCGAGCTCGAGCAGCTGCAGGTCTCGCTCAAGGGGCCGGCCAATTTCGTGACCGGCGCCGACCGGCACGCCGAGGATATCGTGCGCGCGGAGCTCGAGCATGCGCGGCCGGGCTATGGGTTCGTCGGCGAGGAAGGCGGCGCCCGCGAAAGCAGCGACAAGAGCCACCGCTGGATCGTCGATCCGCTCGACGGCACCCTGAACTTCCTGCACGGCATCGCGCATTTCGCGATCTCGATTGCGCTCGAGCGCGAAGGATCGATCGTCGCCGGCGTCGTCTACAATCCGGCGAACGACGAGCTGTTCACCGCCGAGCGCGGCAAGGGCGCCTATCTCAACGATCGGCGCCTGCGGGTCGCGGCGCGCAAGCGGCTCGCCGACTCCGTCGTCGCCTGCGCGCTCCCGCACCCCAGCCGCGGCGATATCGCGCTCACGCGCCGCGAGCACAATGCCGTGCAGGACAAGGTCGCCGGCTTGCGGCGATTCGGGGCGGCCGCGCTCGATCTCGCCTGGGTCGCCGCCGGCCGCGTCGACGCCTATTGGGAGCGCAACCTTTCGCCGTGGGACATGGCGGCGGGAATTGCGCTGGTGCGCGAGGCCGGCGGCTTCGTCTCCGACCTCGACGGCGGCGAGGCCATGCTGTCGACCGGCGACATCCTCGCCGGCAACGAGGCGATCCACCGCGACCTGCTGCGGGCGCTCGCGGAGGCGCGGACGGCGTGATCGATCGCGCGAAGCCTGCCCCGAACCCGCGGAAGCGGCATCCGGACGCACCCATCGGCACCTCCGGCCCGGCCGCCGGCGCCGGCCTCGGAGCGCGGCGGTTCTTCCTTCCGCCGCGCCCCTGCCTTATTGTGAGGCGAGTTAGCGTGGGGTGATCTCCTCGCCATGGCGCAAGACATCGACCCGTTCAAGCTCGCGTCGCCCCGGATTTTTCTCGTCCGGATGCTGGTGTTCCTGATTCTATGCGCGCTCGTCGTGATCGTGCTGTACAAGCAGATCTGGACCGCGTTTCTCGCCAATCCCGGGCTCAACGCGCTGATCATCGGGGTGCTCGCCATCGGTATCGCGCTGGCGTTCCGCCAGGTCCTGCGCCTGTTCCCGGAGGTCAATTGGGTGAACGGCTTCCGGGTCGCCGATCCCGGCCTCGCCGTCGAGCGCCCGCCGGTGCTGCTCGCGCCGATGGCGGTCCTGCTGCGCGATCGCATCGGCCGCATGGCGATCTCGGCGCAGATGATGCGCGGCATCCTCGACTCGATCGCGGCCCGCTTGGACGAGGCCCGCGACATGTCGCGCTACATGACCGGACTGCTGGTCTTTCTCGGGCTGCTCGGCACCTTCTGGGGGCTGATCGAAACCATGGGCTCGATCGGCACCATGATCAAAGACCTCAAGCCTGGCGGCGACGCCGCCAGCACCTTCGATTCGCTCAGGGAAGGTCTCTCCGCGCCGCTCGGCGGCATGGGAATCTCGTTTTCGTCCTCGCTGTTCGGGCTGGCGGGCTCGCTGGTGCTCGGCTTCCTCGACCTGCAGACCAGCCAGGCGCAGAACCGGTTCTATACCGATCTCGAGGACTGGCTCTCGACCACGGTGCGCGATCTCGGCTCCGACCGCGAGGGTCCAGCGGCGGCGGTGGTGGCGACCGGAGCGCCGGCGCCGGTCGCGCTTTCCGGCGACTTGAAATCGTCGATCGACCGTTTGCGCGACACGATCGCCGACGGCGGATCGAACCGGGCGACGACCACGGCGATGGCGAACCTCGCCGAGGCTATTCAGGGGTTGGTCCACCACATGCGCACGGAGCAGCAGATGATCCGCGACTGGGTCGATTCCCAGGCCCAGCAGCATCGCGAGATCCGCCGCCTGCTCGAGATCCTCGTGCGCGAAGACGTCAACAAGTAGGACGCGAGTAGCACCGGATGGCCCTGGCACGCGCGCGCCGCGACGGCGGCATGAACTACTGGCCCGGATTCGTCGACGCGCTGTCGACGCTGATCCTCGGCATCGTCTTCGTGCTCACGGTGTTCGTGCTCGTGCAGTTCTACCTGACGCAGGAAGTGACCGGCAAGGACACCGCGCTCTCGCGCCTCAACGCGCAGATCGCGCAGCTCTCCGAGCTGCTCTCGCTGGAGAAGACCGGCAAGCTCAATCTCGAGGAGCAGCTCGCCCAGCTGCAATCGAGCCTGGCCGCGACCCAAGGCGAGCGCGATCGCTTCCGCGGCCTTTACGAAGGCCTCGGCAGCGGCGCGGCCGGCGCGCAGGGCAAGATCACCGAGCTCGGCGGCCAGCTCGACGCCGAGAAGCGGCTCTCCGCCCGCGCCCTGGCGCAGGTCGAGGTGCTCAACCAGCAGATCGCGGCCCTGCGCCGCCAGCTGACCGCGCTCGAGGAGGCGCTCGACGCCTCGGAGAAGAAGGACAAGGACTCGCAATCCCGCATCGCCGATCTCGGCCAGCGGCTCAACCTCGCGCTCGCCCAGCGGGTGCAGGAATTGTCGCGCTACCGCTCCGACTTCTTCGGACGCCTGCGCACGATCCTGGGCAATCGCCCCGACATCCGCATCGTCGGCGACCGCTTCGTCTTCCAGTCCGAGGTATTCTTCGATACCGGCAAGGCGACGCTCGACAAGCCCGAGGGTCGCACCGAGCTCGACGGGCTCGCCGGCGCGCTGCTCGAGCTCGAGAAGAAGATTCCGGGCGAAATCGCCTGGGTGCTGCGGGTCGACGGGCACACCGACGTGCGGCCGATCAACAGCCCGCAGTTCAAGAACAACTGGGAGCTTTCAGCCGCGCGCGCGATCTCGGTCGTGCAATATCTCATCGGCAAGAGCGTATCGCCGCAACGGCTGGTGGCCGCCGGCTTCGGCGAGTTCCAGCCGATCGATACCGAGAAGACCGAGGAGGCCTTCAGCCGCAACCGCCGCATCGAGCTGAAGCTGACGGAGCGGTGACCGCACCTTCGTTCACGCTCCGCCGCTACGCGCCCGCCGACGAGGACGCCGCGATCGAGCTGTGGCGGCGCACGTGGCAGGTCGCCTACCCGCAGATCGATTTTTCCGCCCGCACCGACTGGTGGCGGCAGCGCTGGCGCGGCGAGCTCGTGCCGGCGACGACGATCACGGTGGCGGAAGCGGATGGTGCGATGATCGGCTTCGTCACCGTCGATCCCCGCACCTTCGACCTCGATCAGATCGTGGTGGCCCCGGAAGCCTGGGGCATGGGCGTCGCCTCGGCATTGATCGACGAAGCGAAGCGCATATCGCCCGCGGGCCTCGACCTGCACGTCAACAAGGACAACGCGCGCGCGGTCCGGTTCTACGAGAAGCACGGATTCGTCATCGCCGGCGAAGCCATCAACTGGCGCTCGGGCGCGCCGGTGCACAAGATGAGCTGGCGGGGGCCGACGGCCGGCGCCTGACGACGGGTCCTTCAGCTCTGGAACTGCAGGCGGGCCAGGCGGGCGTAGAGGCCGCCGGCGGCAACGAGCTTCTCATGCCGGCCTTCCTCGACGATGCGTCCCGCCTCCATCACCACGATGCGGTCGCAGGAGAGCACGGTGGCGAGCCGATGCGCGATGACGAGGGTCGTGCGGCGCTGCATCAGGTTCTCGAGCGCGTCCTTCACCAGCGTCTCGCTTTCGGCGTCGAGCGACGACGTCGCCTCGTCCAGCAGCAGGAGCGGAGCCTCGCGCAGGACCGCGCGCGCAATGGCGATGCGCTGGCGCTGCCCGCCCGACAAGGTCACGCCGCGCTCGCCGGCCGGCGTCTCGAATCGTTGCGGCAGCGCGCTGATGAATTCGAGGGCATGCGCGAGCTCGGCCGCCCGCTCGACGTCGGCGTCGCTCGCGTCCGGGCGGCCGAAACGGATGTTCTCGCGGATCGAGGCCGCAAAGATCACGGTATCCTGCGGCACCAGCGCGATGCGTCGGCGCAGCGCCGCGGGATCGACGTCGACGAGCGGCACGCCGTCGAACGCGACGGAACCGCAAGCCGGATCGTAGAACCGCAGGATGAGGTGGAAGACGGTGCTCTTGCCGGCGCCGGAGGGCCCGACGAGCGCAACCTTCTCGCCGCGCCGTACCGAGAACGACACGCCGTCGAGCGCGGAGACCGTCGGCCGCGTCGGGTACGAGAACCGCACGTCGGCGAAGGCGACCTCGCCGCGCGGCGGTTGCGGCAGCGCGACCGGGCGCGTCGGCGCAACGACCGCGGGCCGCACGTTGAGGATCTCGAACAGTCGCTCGGCCGCGCCGGAGGCCTGCGAGATCTCGCCCCACACCTCGGAGAGCTGGCCGAGACCGGAGGCCGCGAGCACCGCATAGAGCACGAACTGGGAGAGCCTTCCCGGGCTCATGCTGGCGGCGAGGACGTCCTGCGCGCCGATCCACAGCACGACGACCACGCTCGCGAAGACGAGGAAGATGGCAATCGCGGTGAGGATTGCGCGCGCGCGAATGGAACCGCGCGCCGTCACGAAGGCGCGCTCGACCGCGGCGCCGAAGCGGCGCTTGGCCAGCGCCTCGTTGGTGAAGGCCTGCAGCACCCGCAACGCGCCGATCAGCTCGGCGGCGTAGGCGCTGGCGTCGGCGAGCGTGTCCTGCGCGGCGCGCGAGCGCCGGCGCACCGCCCGGCCGAAGCCGTAGAGCGGCAGCACGATCACGGGAATGGCGGCGAGCACGAAGGCGGAGAGCCGCGGGCTCGTGACCACCATCATGGCGGTCGCGCCGGCGAACAGGACGAGATTGCGCAGGGCCACCGAGACCGAGGCGCCTACCGCGGCCTTGATCTGGGTGGTGTCGGCGGTGAGCCGCGAGGTCAGCTCCCCGGTCTTGGCCTCGTCGAAATAGGCGGGCGAGAGCGAGACGAGGTGGCCCAGCACCTCCTCGCGCAGATCGGCGACGATGCGCTCGCCCAGCGTGGTGACGAGATAGAAACGCGAGGCGCTGGCCAATGCCAGCACCGCCACGATCCCGATCATCACGCTGAAATAGCTGTCGATGAGGCTTGCGCTCTCGCGCGAGAACCCGAAGTCGACCATGCGCCGGACCGCGATCGGGACCAGCAACGTCGTGATCGCCGCCAGCAGCAGGGCGATCAAGGCCGCGGTCGCCCGCCAGCGATAGCGCGCGACATAGGGCATGAGCGACAACAGCGGCCGCAGCTTGCGCCCCGGCACCGGCGCGGCGGCGGCCGGAACTTCCGGCCCGTCGGCCGCGGGCTCGGCATGGCGCGCGGGGGTTCGTTCGACGACGTTCATCTCAGGGCGGTCCCTGCCATTGAGCCCGATCCCGACCGAAGCCGGCGCGACAATGCCCCGGCGCCGGACGGGTGGCAATCGCGGTATCCGGACGCGTGGGCGTCTGCGGCTCGCTGTCGGTAGCTCGCTTGTGTCCGCTCCCGCCCTCAGCTATAGACCCGCGACTTTGATCGACTTGCGCCACGCGCGCGAGATTGCGCAGGACTTGCCCATCAGGACTTGCCCATGAAGCCCGACATCCATCCGGAGTATCACACCATCAAGGTGGTGATGACCGACGGCACCGAGTTCACCACCCGCACGACCTGGGGCAAGCCGGGCGATACGCTCCATCTCGACATCGACCCGAAATCGCACCCGGCATGGACCGGCGGCCAGCAACAGCTGGTCGATCGCGGCGGCCGGCTCTCGCGTTTCCAGAAAAAGTTCGCGGGCCTCGGGCTCAAGAAATAGCGCCCGGCCTCGCTGCGTCAAATCCCCGCGCTGCGGGGTTTCATCTCGCAACGGAAACCGCGGGCGGGGCTCGCTTCGATTCACTCCCGCTCGAAGGCGGCCCGCAGCAGGCCGAGCTGCCGTTCCACCGGATTGCCGCGGTCGACGCGGGCCGGCGGCGCATGGATCGTGGCGTCGAGGCGGCGCACCGCGCTTTGCAGGACCTTGGAGCGCTGGATCAGCGCGCGCAGCCGCTCGGGCAGAAGCTTGAGGTTCGGCTCGTCGCCCGGCTCGCTGGTCGACAGCTTGACCTTGGCCTTCTCCTTGTTGGCCTGCGCGAGCGACATCTCGCCCTCCTTGACCGCCCGATGGAGCAGGAGCCAGGACGCGAGCTGCATCAGCCGGGTGGTGAGCCGCATGCTCTCGGTGGCATAGGCGAGCGCGGCGTTGCGCTCGAGCTTCTTGGATTCCTGCCGGCCCGGGCCGTCGAGATAGGACGCGGTCTCCTCGACCAGCGCCATGCCGTCGCGGAACAGATCGGCAAAAGCCTGCGACGCCGCGAGCCTCTCACCGAAGGATACGGCCTCCGACTTCTCGGACATCGTTTACGCCCCACGCCACACAATCACGCCGGCCCTGGCGAAGGCAAAATCATTGCGCGCCGGAGGCCGTGCTGTCCAGCACCCGGCGTGCAAAGCTTCCGACATAGTTGCCGGGCGGCCACGGTGGCAGACGACGGAGGACGAACGACGGAGTTGTGCTTTCGTTCTACTGATGTTCCGGTGGTCTCGGGTCGG
>Ga0137390_10004247_pt1 | contig 11875 bp, 12 predicted proteins | sample 15con2h24AmetaG_FD_104937 | JGI IMG/M metagenome (GOLD analysis project Ga0137390, IMG submission 104937) | Vadose zone soil microbial communities from Angelo Coast Range Reserve, California, USA - 15con2h2.4A metaG | ecosystem: Environmental > Terrestrial > Soil > Vadose zone > Saprolite... | reverse complement strand
TTCTCGAAGTGGACCGGAGGTATCTCCCTGCTTGCGTTCTCGGCCGCCATGGCATTGGGACGCATCTTCGCCGGAGTGATTGGTCGTCGAGTTGACCCGATCAAGTTGATGTTGAATTGCTGCTGGACCTCCGTCGTTCTCTTCCTTCTTGTCTGCTTTGCCCCATGGCCAACAGTTGCTCTTGCCGCCAGCGTGGCCGTGGGTTTGGCAGGCAGCTGCCTGTGGCCCACCACTCTTGGGGTCGCAGCGGACCGTTTCCCCCGAGGCGGCGCCTCCATGTTTGGGCTGCTGGCTGCCTTCGGGAATCTGGGTGGAATCCTCATGCCGTGGCTGGTCGGCGTGACGGCCGATTGGTCATCTCTGCGGCTAGGCTTGGCAACTTCGACAGCTTGCCCCCTCTTGATGGCCTTTATGCTTTTGTGGATGCAGCGTCATCCTGCTGTGGAATTGAAGGAACACCGGCTGGCAAACCCCGAGAAGCAAATGCCTCCCATCACTGACTCAGCACGAGACATGACGTTCCTGACGCGTGCTTGAGTACCTTCACAATCGCTTGCATCCCAACGGCGTTGGGTTGTCCCCTGAAAATCAGTCTTGAATTTGGTCGTCTTGACGTTCGTGAGCATGTAGTCGTCGACGTGCTGCGTAGGCTGCGACCTTGAGGCGGTTTCCGCACAATTGCATGCTGCACCAGCGCCGGGTGCCCTTTTTGCTGATGTCATGGAAATGCAAAACGCACTGATCACACTTGCGAACACGGTTGCGATCCAGATTGGCGAATAACATCGCCGCACTGTGCGCCAGGGGGGCAAACAAGTCTTCGGGCTGGTGCGGCTCGAACCACAATTCCGTCGACGGCGAGTGTCCCTTTTCTTTCAGCCTGGCGCGCATGGGGTGCTCTGCCATCAGTCGATTCAGTTCATCCACGGTGGAGTGATGAACAGCACCGCCACCTTCCCAGGAGAGGATCTCCTTCCTCAGTCTTTCCCGCAACGCGCGCATGGCTTCCAGCACGTGCCGGGCCCGGATCGATTGGCCCCACTGCTGCTGGAGATTCGCCACTTCACGAGAGGTCAGCAGGCTGGCTGCCTGAAACCAGCGTAAGAGCGCGGGGAAGTCCGGAAGCAACTCCATCGGTTCACGGTTCTGGACTGGCCGTGTGTTCACGAGGTCCAGAGCCAGTTGGTTGCCGACGAAGAGAAACCCGTCTTTCCAGTCAGAAGTGCGAATTGTCCCAGCCTGGTCCATTCTGCGATCTCAATAAATCATAACACCGATAATTAATCTTTTTATCGGTTAGCAAATCTGATGGTGTGAGCGGCCGGATTATGGTCAATTCAGGTGGACTGAGCCGAACGGTACTGTCCACATGCTCCCGCTAGCCTCCATCGTGCCTCTCACATTGTTTGGACTAATCTTGGCAATCTTGATCCTAAAATCGTTCGCTTCACCCGTCCGCTGCTTTGCGGAACGCTTCCTCCGAAGATTGCTCGAGTCAGAGAAAGGTGTGTTATCCGCCCTCTGTGGAGGGATGACGGCAATTCTTGCACTCGCGAACCTTTTGCTTCGGTTTGTCGGCGCGACTGTGACTGGCAAGTGAGCGTAGCAGAGGTTCCCGTTGGCAGGCGCAAAGATGTCCATTTTTCGTCTTCCTTGCGGGATTCTCGAATTGACCGAATTAAAGCAGAGGTCCTGAACGGGCTCGGACGTAGCGCGGGTTTAGTTCCCACTCTTCTCCATTACGGTTTCCGCTCTGGTCAGAAGGGCGGAGCAGATTGGCTAGGCCACGACCGAGTCCGGATCTAGAGTAACCGTTTGGATTGGAGATATTTAATGGCTAGGTCACTTCTTACGAACAGTTGGAGTCCTTGAGGACCGGATTGAGCCGAATGCAAAATTCCTATCGCTTCTCCTTTGTCGTTGAGAATGGGACCGCCACCCCCTCCTGCGGCCTCTCCGATTCCATAGACTTTTACGAAGCTTGCGTCCACGGACGCCACAGTCCCAACGGCAGCCCTGAGTTCACCACCTTGGAGAAAGCCTACCATTACAACTGGAGTTCCGGCGGTAGGTAGTACGGAGGACAGTGCAATCGGGAAAACATGTGCATTCGTAACCTTGAGAATCGCAAGTTTGTACGGCTCGCTGACGTCAATGAGGGCAGCCGGTTGTTTAGTTCCATCGAAAAGTTCTACTTGAAATCCTTTCGCATTCACGACGGGGCCTCCAGCAAAATGTGCTCCAGCCATGTAATCGGGAATCAACACAAGTCCCGAGCCGCTCACGACAAGACCTGAGCTGCTTGCCTCGCCCTGATCGGTTGTGACAGTGACTTTAACGACCCCGCTCTTATACCTTTCAAAGATGCCACTCAGCGCTCCAATGGCTTGACTTCTATCGTCTGCACGCGTGGAACTTGCGATACTGGATAGGGCAGAGACTGCTTGTTGTTTTGCTTGCTGATCACCGACCGTAGCGATCTTCTCCAATGCGCAAACGGACCCTTTGCCCTGGTACAAACGAGCCATCTGTGTGGCCACTTGAGGTGTCGCTAGGGCGTTAATTGCTAACAGTGCCACGCACTTGCTGTCTTCGTCCTTGCTTAGGTACGGAACTAGTTTTTGTATCGTGTCCAGTTCGGCGACACGATTCTGCTGCTCCTTGAGGGCATTGTCGCGAGCGCTCTGAAGTGCTGCCTGCTCGATTTGGCGTTTGTTGTACGAGTAGGTGAACCAACCGCCCACGAGCGCGATCAATAAGCTTGAAAGGATTGTAGCTACCGACGCTAGGGCTGAAAGCTTGTCCCAAACGTCCTTCTTCTTTGATGCTATCCGGTGGACTGCATGCACGGCCTCCAATGGATCCGCGCCTCTGTGCAGCAATTGTTTGGCGATTTCAGTATGACCTTCAATAGTTGCCAGGAAGAGGGCGCTTTTCCCGTCGGCAGTTCTGGCGGTGACCCTGATACCAGACTCTAAAAACAGGTCCACTACTGGGACATCGCCCCCCGCGACGTATTGGAGAAACTTTTTCTCGCTGTATGCGATTCCCATCTCCTCCAGGCGGCGACGCGGATCGGCTTGATTGTCGGGACACATCGTCTTGGTCGGCCAACATTGTTACACATAATGGCAGCATAGTCGTTCCTGTTGGATTGCGAATTCCGAGTCAAAACAAAGAACGAGGGACACTGGCCGCATCGACAAACGAAATGCCTGTGGAGTAGACTCTTCCTGCCACCAATCGCGGCGTCAGGGCCAACGACGGCGGTTCTGGGCCAATGGCGCGCCCCTCCGTCGGCGCAGATGACAACAAATTTACCTCCCGGAGACAACGCGCTGATCTCTTAGCGGTACGCTTTGGAGGCCCCGCGAAAAGCTAGAGAGCGTTCCTGGGCGCCATAAAACCAGCCAGCCCCCAAAGGAGACTCGATCTCATGTCACGATTCGCATCCGCCTTACTAGCGTGCCTGGTGATACTGGGACTCACCGGACTGTACGCCATTGCTCAGTCCCCCCGCGAAATCCCCGACCCGTCCGCGAACTTTAGGACCATCATCCCTCATCGCGAGGCGATTCCTGTCCCCGCGCCGTTCACCGACTTTGCGCAAGAGAATGAGCCATCCCTCCCCAACTTCTTCAGCTTCTCCGGTTCCCCCTACATTGTGGGTGCCACCATTGATCCCACCACCACCGTTCCTGAAGCGGAAGAACACATCGCCGTTGATCCCAACAATTTCAACCATCTGATCGCGATGATCAGCGACTTCTCCCTCAACGGGGGATTCAACACCAGTAAATATGCCTTCTCCTCAAACGACGGATCAAGCTGGTCGCAGCATTTTGTCCCTCTCTCCGGCGGATTCCCTGCAACTGCAGATGGACACATCTGGCAAGCCAACAGCGATCCTGTAGTCGCGATGGACAAGTTGGGCAATGTCTATCTTGCGAATCTGTATTTGCAGGTCAAAGGCAACAAAGTCACCAATGACGGCTACTACGTATGCAGCGCGACACTGGCTTCCGGCCCCACTTTCAAACAATCCGGCTGCCACGCTGTCAGGACGACCCTCAAAGCAAGCAGCAACTTGGAAGACAAAGAATGGATTGCTGTGGACAATAGCTCCTCAACATTCTCCGGGAATGTCTACGCTTCCTGGACGCATTTCACCTCCAGCTCTGATGCGATTTGGTTTTCGCGCTCGACCAATCACGGCCTGAACTGGTCTACGCCCATAGTGATTAGTCCATCCTCACAGGACGGTGCTGTTCAAGGCTCTCAAGTCGCGGTAGGCCCTGGGGGCGAAGTGTACGTCGCCTATGAAGTGTTCTTAGTCTCGGGCCAGGGCCGGCACTATGTCGCCAAGTCCACAAACGGTGGCGTTTCCTTCGGAACGCCGGTTCCTTTGACGCCCGCATTCAACAATTTGAGCTTTACCGCAACCTATCGCGATAACACCTTCCCTGCCCTTGCAGTGGGTCTGGTTTCGGGCAAGGGATTCATTTACGACGTCTACACCGATCAGCCGGGGACCAACGCCCGTACCGCATTCGTGCGCTCCACGGCCTCAGGCGCCCTGACCTTCACCAGCCCCATCAGGGTGAACGATTCGACCACAGGCCAGCGCTTGATGCCGGCAGTCGCCGCCGACACGAATGGCGTTGTGCACATGAGCTGGTTTGATACTCGCAACAGCAGTACCACTGGACTGCTGGATATCTACGCCACGTTCACGACCAATAACGGCTCCAGTTTCGCTCCGAACGCGCGCGTGACTTCGGTCCACATCAATGCCGGCGGAGCGAGCTTCATCGGCGACTATTCCGGTATCGCCTCCGGCCCCAATGGAACGATGAGCCATGCTCATCCAGTCTGGACGAGCGGAGGCGTAGGCGGAACCACCAGCGGCCGAATGCAAACGGCCACACTCACAGTCCCGTAAAAGCTGGAGCACAGCAAAGATGATTAATGTTGAACCGACAAGGGTCCTCTCGCAGGACCCTTTTCTTACCCCATGATTAAACTTTGAGCTTTAATTTGTCCGTCTTGCCCGCTTTTGTCGGTCTGAGCGTCACCCAGCCTACTGAAGTGGATAACCTTGCTCACCCGGTAGGTGTCCGTCTACACGCATGACCTTAATTCCAGGCCGCACACTGGCCGCATCAATAAATGAAATGCCTCCCTTAATGGAGGAAACAAAATTAAGAGCAGTTCCCATTGATGGCAAGGCCACAGGCTCCGACGTAACGTCACCGCGAAAGATCTTTCCCGTCCAGTACTGGTGGTATTCCGCGTCTGTCATGTGACAGGCTTTCTGCAGCAAGAGAATGCGCTCGCGCGATCCTTCGTTCCGCATCATCAGTACGAGCGGGATCCTGGCGCTCCAGCTCCGTCTCTCTCCCAACACGATACGCTGGAGATCCGCAATAGAAAGCTGATCCACAGGATTATCGGTATTTACAATCACGGCGATGCCCGCGCCACTTGCAACGTCGGTGTTCGATGCGCCGGCAAGTCCCGCTGGAGCCGAAACAAGAACGATAATAAGGGCCCAGCAAACTCTATTGATCATGGGTCCTCCTAGAAGACGAATGAAGTTTGCATTGTAACTATGTTGACCGCACTCATTGCTCGCCGATCCAGATGATCGAATTGGAGCTTCAAAGCCACCGACTCATTGACGTCATAACGAAGACCGCCAGCCGGCCCGCTCTGCCGTCCTGTAGTTGTGAAAATCGGCTCCATTTCCGGAGCATTCAAGTAGTTGTAGCGGACAAATGGTCGCCATGCGTGGCATTTTCGAGACAACTGCGAATAGAAACCGAGAGTATTAAACGTACCCATCATGCTCGAACTATGCCGGATCAACGCCGCTTCGTTGAGAAACTCGAAACTCGGGGCCTGGTACAGGAAGTGTCCCGCATAGATGTTCTCGCTAAAACTTGGCATGCCCATGGGTGTGCGATCGGCATGATAAACATCAAAACCAAACTGGGCTGGGTGCCACGGCAGCGGCCGAGCAATGAAACCTAAGTTAAATGCTCTGCCGTTATGATCGTCGGTTACGGTCATCATCGGATTGGAGCTGGACATGTCCATGCCCATATGAGACGAAGGCCCGTATCCCACCTCAGCGATGTAGTTCAGACCCAGTGGTCCTGATGGGATGCGACCAGTCAAACTAAGCCCGATCTTGTGGATCGGTAAAACGCCACCCTGATCGTCAAAGGCGAAAAGCAGCGGCCGTCCGGTCGCAGTCTGCAAGAAGGCCGCACCGTGATGGTAGGCGTTATTGTAGTAGCCGATACCGGTGTGATAGCGGCCAAGACTGGCATGGAAATAATCGTTCGGCCTGTAGGCCAGCAGGACGCGCTCCGGCTCAATTTGGAACATCCCGGTTGAGCTTACATCCATGACCAGTTCACCGAGGAAGCCGACATTCTCCGAAAGTCGCGAGGTCATCAAGAGGTTAAAAATGCCAAGCTGGAAGCCGTTGGATTGACCCGAATTGCCGCCTTGGAGATCCACATCGCCGAATCCGCGGAACTGCATGCCACGTTGCGCCTCAAGAATTTGCGGATTGGAGACAGTTATGTCGGGGCTCGGCGCGGGAGAGACGTCCTGCGGCTGGACCGTTTTGGTTACCGCGCTATTACCCGCGGCCTGCTCCGTCTTTGCAGCCTTCAGGTCCTTAACCTCGGCTTCGAGTTCCGCGATCCGTTTGAGCATCGATCGGAGGGTCGCTGCGTCTACTTGGTCTGTTTCCGAAGAAGGCTGGGTCTGTGCTTCAGCACCCGGAGTGATTGCAAGCAAGAGAACGAGGAGGATTACAACTGCTAGCCCGGACGCGTGGATTGCGGATTTCGCTGAGCGCACACCTCACCCCCATACACGTTGATCTGACGCTAGCATTCCCGTTGTGAGACTCGAACAGTACCCACGTAACTGGTGTAGCACTAAAGCTTTAAGACTTTGGAGACTCGGGATTTCGCCTGACGCTACGAGGGACTCAGGTCAGGCCAGCGTTGCAGACCGTCGTTAGAGGCAAATACTCATACAAGGAGACCCAGCCTTCGGAGCCGAGAGCTGGGTCATGATCTCGTTCGGTCGAAATAAGAGGCTCACCTCAGAGCAGCAAGCAACACATGCTCTTCAGGGCCACGCCCGGCACAACACGAAGCAAGTTTGCCGTCAATCACAACGGCGGGTACGCTCCGAACGCCGTAGTTCTTGGCCTTGCTAGCTGTCTCGGACTTTTGCATGTCGTGGACCACGACTTCATGCGAAGAGCCAGCAAGCCGCTTCACCAGTTCAATGGTTTCGTTGCAGGTTGAGCAGCCTGCACTGAAGACTTCGATTTTCTTCTTACTGTTCATTGTGTTCTCCTAAGACTTGAGTTTGACTTCAATCAACTCTTTCTGATTCGCAGTGATCGCAGGTGTCCGCCTGGCTGAATCTCCGCGAATCGGCCACGCATTCCACAGAGAGGCGATAACCAACAGCCCGACTGCACCGTACATCGTGGCATTCGATTCCCATCTAAACTTGCCCAAAAGGACAGCCGTCGCCGCAAGCAATCCCAGCAGAAACGGGCCGTACCCATGACGGCTGTTCGCCTTGAATGCCATCGCTCCCAACGCAATCAGTAGGAACCCAGAGGTCAGAGGAAGCAGGTAGGCGGCCGATACGAGAAAGCCAAGGCCAACCGAACTCAGCAAACCTGCGTAGGCGGGCCAGCACAAGGGACAGGCTAGTTTCGGGAGCAGCGAAACGCCAACACCCGGTAGTGCCAGTAAGCCTTGCTTCCACCGATTCATACGCCCTCCCCGTCAAGGCTCTCAAGAATGGGGCATTCCGTAATCGGGCCACATCCGGTGCAGGATTTCGTTAGCTTCAGAAGTGTCTTTTCCATGGATTCAAGGCTTCTGATCTTGCTTCGAATATCGGCGATCTTCGACTTAGCCCTCGCCCGTATCCCTGCACTCGTTGTCGTTGGCGACACTCGCAGCGATAACAATTCCCCGATCTCTTTAAGAGAGAAACCTAGTTCCTTCGCCCGCTGAATGAACCGCAGCCGCTGTGCGGCTTCAACCGGAAACAGACGGTAGCCCGATGCGCTCCGCGGCGGTTTGGGCAGCAGGCCACGCCGTTCGTAGTAGCGGACGGTTTCCAGGTTCATCCCGGACTCCCTCGCGAGATGTCCAATGGTCAGTGAGTTCATATCGCTTCCGGACTCGATGACTCTAGTCTAAACCCTGTACCACGCTACAGGGTCAAGCACATTTATATTGAGGGAAGTTGATGTGCCACGCAGGCTAAATGCACTCATCGGGGAGGTCCGTCGATTTGTGACACGATCTGTGGATTTGATCGACTAGACGGGGTCGTGTTGCAGCACGCGCTTGATGCGCCGATCTGGGATCAGCCATATCAACGCTGCTGAAACGAAAATGCCCTGCGCCAGCGACGTAGAACGTAAGGTTGCGACGATCGCCACGAGATACAGCACCAGCGATAGCTTGCCCTTCCAATCTGGTGGAGCGTGAATTCATAGACAAATCGGCCCCCGGGAGGGATCGGGTCTTGGCTCGAACCAGGCGCTCCGTCCATCTCGCTCGGGACTTCGAAGCCGTGCCAGTGCATCGAGGTCGCTTCGGGAAGATGGTTGTCCACGATGATCCGAACGCGATCGCCCTGGTTCACTTGAATCGTCGGCCCCGGAGCGCTGCCGTTGTAACCCCAGAGGTCAACGATCCGGCCAGGAAATATCTCCTGTTTAACTGGCTCGGCGATGAGATGGAATTCCAATCCCACGCTGACGCAGAATCTTGCAATCATCGATTGGCACTCAGGAGGGTTGCAGATCATTGACACCAGCGACCCAACCCATCCGCTCCAGGCAGGATTCTTTGTTCCAAACCCGCCGGCTGCTGTGGCCAATGAAGATCCGGCGCTGAGCCAGGGCACAGCCAGCAGGAACAACAAGACTGTGTTCTGGAGCTATCCAATCATCAAGAATGGGTTGATATACGTCATTGACGTCCGCAACGGGCTGTTCATTTTCAAATACACCGGACCCCACGCGGATGAAGTGCAAGAGATCCACTTTCTCGAGGGTAACTCAAATTTGGGCGATGCCGTGGACCTCGATGAAAACCAAAATAGCCAATAACGATGTGTATTTGATGCTTAAAGACTAAAGGCACGGAACGAAGAGCTCCGTGCCTTGCATTCGTTGCGAAGGCCTAACTCTTGTGTTCGACGCTTCCTTTTCAGAACTTGAGCTGCTTCTTGGTGGGCAGGTATCCCTAGGTTCCACACGTTGATTGCGATCCATCTCTCCACGGCATCTGGTTTGGGAGCTGAACCCTTGCCAGATGGAATAACGCGGTGTGGGGAAACAATGCCAAACGATTTAAGACGATCGTACCGTTTGTTTCCCCCGTCACCGGTTACTTGGCTGCCTTCTTCGCAGCGGCAACAGACTCAACCATCACCATCTCTCCCATGACGCTGCCCTTTACCGTTGCCCTCTCACCAGCGAGCTTGTCCAGTTCAGCCTCGTGCCCGTCCAGCGTGTAAACTTTCTTCCCCACGACCAGCGCGTACTTCGTCCCTTTCTTCACGCACTCTCGGGTGCACTCAGCCGCGCTCTTGTCCTTTTCCATGTGGTGAGCGCCACACATGGAGTCGCTGACCGTTCCGGTTAGCGTTTTTAGCGCTGCCGGAGCCTCAGCTGGCTTGCTCGTCGCAGGTGAGCTCGCCGGCATTTGCATTTGAGCCGCCATGAGCATCGTGGAAAATGTGAGAAACGCAATAGTGTTTACAACTGTTCGTTTTGTTTTCATTCGTATTCCCCTTTTTGTTTTAGTTAAACACTGTTCGATATCACAATCATTGGCTTGAACTCCCCAGACTGGCCCATTGCCCTGAATGATGGCGGTCCGGATCTCCTCTGTCGATTTCCCCTGTCGGTGCATCTGTCCGGCAAGCAGCGCTTCCTTAATGCAGATATCGCAGCTCGCCGCGTGATCTGTCTTAAAGCAATCCAGAAGGCCACGGTGGCCCTTCCGTTCGCAATAGCAATAGCAGGGTTGCTGAGCGAGAATCTCCGGAATTTCCTTTGCTATCTGGTATGCCTCACGAATATTTCTACGTTGGAACTTCACCGGATCGAGCGTCGCCGGAAACGGCATCGCATCCGCAGCGCTTCGGAAATAGATCGGGACGGGACCCGCTGCCGCATCCTCCCGTCTCGGCGATTTCGTGCGGAGCGCCACATGGAAAATGGCCGCGAAAACCAGAACTGCGACGATCACCATGCCAATGAGATGGTTGCCCCCCCACAGATCAGATTGTTTTGGCTTGCGTTTGCTTCTCATATTCACCTCTAGCTCCGTGCGGTTGCTGGTTTCTAGCGTTCCTTTCTGCGCTGAATCGGTTTTTTACGTAGCATCGAGTTATGAATCGGCTTTGCCGACCTTGGCTTTCTTCTTTATTGCCGTAACCGAATCCACAACCACCGTGCCGTCATTGACACGTCCCGCGACCGTGGCCCGACCTCCAGCAAACTTGTCGAGATCGGCTTTGTGCCCTTCGAGGATGTAGACTCTCTCGCCCACCACGAGTACATAAGCAGCGCCGTCGCCAACGCACTTGAGAGTGCATCCAAATTGAGTTACCGCCTTGCGATTGTGTTGCCCTTTGCAAACACCATCGCTAACGATTCCAGTTAGTTCTTGCACGGCCGTAGCGTTTGGACCAACGCTTGGCACCGTGGGAGTTGTTTGCCCAAAGGCTAGACTCGCCAGCACCAGCACTTCCGAAATACTTGTGACGATTGTCAGCGCTTTCATTTGTGTTCTCCTTCCTAAGACTTTGTTCGTTTCGCTTGCACTTCGTTCGTCGCTTGCTGCCTGGTAAGAGTGCCACGCCGCAGTGCTCTTTCCTTCATGAGCACGAAGAAGACCGGCACCAGAATTAGCACATGGATCGTTGAGGTGATCATTCCGCCCACAATCGGAGCAGCAATGGGCTTCATGACGTCGGAACCGATTCCGCTCTCGAAGAGAATCGGAATCAGGCTGGCCAAGACAGCGCTCACGGTCATGAGCTTTGGTCGTAGCCGCTGAACAGCACCTTCGATCGCTGCGGCCTCGACATCCGCATTCGTGAGCTGAACCCCTGAAGCCAACTTGTGATCGAGAGCCTCATGGAGGTAAACCACCATCACAACACCGGTTTCAACCGCAATCCCGAATAGTGCGATGTAGCCAACCCAGACGGCCACGCTGAAGTTGTAGCCAAGAAGCCACTGCAAGATTAGGCCGCCCGTCATCGCGTAAAACGTAGGAAAGATCAGCACCATGGCTTCGGTGACGTTATGGAAAATCATGTACAAGAGGAGAAAGATCACAAAGAAGACAACCGGCAGAATGATCTTGAAGCGCTCCTTGGCGCGAAGTTCAAACTCGTATTCACCGGACCATGTGTAGGTGTATCCCGTTGGCAACGTGAGCCTCTGCTGAAGTAGCTTCGAGGCCTGATTCACGAAACCGCCGTAATCCCTTGTGTTCAGGTCGATGTAAACATATCCGGTGAGCTGGCCTTCTTCGTCGCGGATCATGGCCGGCCCATGCGAGAACGAGATCTTCGCAACTTGCTCAATAGGGATCTGAGCTCCCCCGGACGTCGCTATCAGCACACGGCGCAAATCCTCTATGTTGTCGCGGAAGTCGCGCTCATAACGAACATTCATGGGATACCGCTCGCGGCCTTCTACATTTTGTGCGACGTTCATACCACCCATGCCAGACGCCACGGCCTGCTGCACGTCAGCGATCGTCAGCCCGTATTTGGCCGCTTCTGGACGGTT
>Ga0137390_10004243_pt1 | contig 11882 bp, 9 predicted proteins | sample 15con2h24AmetaG_FD_104937 | JGI IMG/M metagenome (GOLD analysis project Ga0137390, IMG submission 104937) | Vadose zone soil microbial communities from Angelo Coast Range Reserve, California, USA - 15con2h2.4A metaG | ecosystem: Environmental > Terrestrial > Soil > Vadose zone > Saprolite... | reverse complement strand
TTAGTAAACGCTATGGCTCAGCGACACGGACGAGGAAGGCGAAGGTCAAGAAATAGTTTGACCACGTCGTGAGATGAAGGACCGGGCTCGAAAGGGCTCGGCCTTTTTTCGTCTTGAGCTACGTTCTACGGCGAGGCTGGACCAAACCTGCCGCTGCCGAAAAGCCAAATCCGAAGATAGTATCTCCAGGACTGGAAGTGGACTGTGAGGCACTGGTGTAGTTTGGTAGAAACCAATGACACCCTCCGGATTAGGGGCCGCCACGACGCTCTTTTAGTCTTCAGGATGATCTGGCGCGATGCAAACAACAAACACGGTCCGCCGCGAGCCGCTTCTGATCTATGACGGCGATTGCCGGTTCTGCATCTACTGGGCGCGCTATTGGCAGAGACTTACGGGTCATCGCGTGACTTATGCGCCGTACCAGGAGGTCGCCGCACAATACCCGGAAATTCCGCTGGCCGCGATCCAGCGTGCCGTCCAATACGTAGCGCCCGATGGGGAAATCGCGAGCGGCGCCGAAGCCAGTCTCCTGACTTTAAGTCATGCAAGCGGCAAAGGCTTCTGGCTGACGCTTTATCGGCATCTTCCGGGTTTTGCAGCAATCGCCGAGCTCATCTACGCCTTTGTCGCTTCGCATCGCTCCGCGCTGTACCGCCCGAGCCTGTGGTTATGGGGGCGCGATTATGAGCCGCCGCGTTTCGATCTGGTTTCCTGGCTTTTCCTACGAGCCATAGGGCTGATCTATCTTGCTGCCTTTGTTTCATTTGGCGTGCAAGCGTTGGGATTAATCGGCAGCAACGGCATCCTGCCGCTATCCGACTTCACCGGCGCCATCCGGGGCCAGCTCGGTTCAGAACGCTACTGGTGGTTTCCGATGGTGTTCTGGCTGGACCAAAGCGATTTTGCCATTCGGGCCACATGCTGGGCGGGGGCGGCGCTGTCGCTGCTCCTGATTTTCAACGTCCTGCCGCGTTTAAGTTTGTTTTTTCTCTATGCGCTTTATCTCTCGCTCTTTTACGCCGGTCAAATCTTTATGGGCTTTCAGTGGGATGCACTTTTGCTCGAATCTGGCTTCCTTGGGCTTTTTCTGAGCATGGTGACAAGACCAGGCATATGGCTACTGCGCTGGCTGCTGTTCCGATTCATGTTTCTTTCGGGTTCGGTCAAACTTCTGAGCGGCGACCCCACGTGGGCTAACCTCTCCGCGCTCTCCTACCATTTTCAGACCCAGCCGCTCCCAACCCCGCTGGCCTGGTACGCCCATCACTTGCCGCGGGGTGTACTCAAAGCGTCAACCGCGGCAACCTTTGTCATTGAACTGGGGCTGCCGTTTTTGATTTTCTGCCCGCGGCGACTGAGGTTCGTTGCGGCGTTCGGCATTTTGTTGCTGGAAGCGCTGATCTTTCTCACCGGCAACTACACTTTTTTCAATCTCCTGGCCATGGCTTTATGCCTGGTGCTGTTTGACGACGCTGCGCTGCGCAAGGTTCTTCCGCAGCGCCTAACGCGGTTTGTGCAACACCACGTTCGGGATATCAAGCCGGGAAAGATCGTTTCTTTTGCCGCTGGAGCGTTCGCGCTGTTTATAGTGTTCGCCAATATTGTACAGATTCATGCGGCGTTCGGCGGCCGACTCTCCGCTCCGGCAATATGGATCAATGATGAAATTGCGCCACTGCGTATCGTCAATACATATGGTTTGTTTGCGGTGATGACTACCGCCCGGCCGGAGATCATTATCGAGGGCTCGGATGATGGCGTTCACTGGCACGAATACACGTTCAAATACAAACCAGGCGACGTCAGGCGGCCACCGCTATGGAACATTCCGCACCAGCCACGCCTCGACTGGCAGATGTGGTTTGCCGCTCTGGGTACAGCGTCGCAAAATCCATGGTTTTTGCGGTTCTTGCAGCGGTTGCTGGAAAACTCGCCCGAGGTGACGGCGCTGCTCGATAGCAATCCGTTTCCTGATAAACCGCCTCTCTACGTGCGCGCCTTGCTTTATGACTATCGCTATTCCAGCCGTGAAGAAAAAGAAGCCACAGGTACGTGGTGGGTGCGGCAACCGGAAGGAATTTATTATCCCGCGACAGCTCTCCGGTCGTGAGTTCCCTCCAGGAATCACGGCTCAACGTGTTCACATTATCTCGATACGGACTTTCCGGTTCCTTCATGCCCTCGTGCAGGCTCGACCGCGTGGTAGGCGGTCAATTTTTGCGAGTGTCTCGGCGAACGCAAAGCTACGTTCTTGAGCTTTGCATCTGCCATGCAAACGCGCTGTTCGCTGTGGGATCTATGGCCGGATAGCGAAAGGGACCCGAAGCAGAGCCGAGTCCCAAGCGAACAAATTCTCCCTAACACGGATCTCCTCAACACAGATGCTTTTCTCGGGCTGAATAGGGCCCCGAACTCAGGACGAATTCCGCACATAGCAGCCTGAAGGGTCTTGGAAGTTCAAATCCTCCTCTCTTCGCCACCGAGTCCTCTACGCTTCAGGTACATCGCTCGACATATATGCCTCACGAAGGTTGAAGCTCGACCTGCTGTTCTAGCGCGCACCCAAGCCCCCTGAGAGCCCCGACAAGGTTTTGCGAGCGGACTCGGTCATTCTGGACGCCGACTGAGCATTCCGGATCTTGTTTTAAGCGCGCGAGGGGCTACCTCAAATCGCGCCCGGTGTAGGCGAGTATCGACCGCGCGATAATCAGGCGCTGGATTTCGCCGGCGCCCTCGTAGATGTCGAAGATGCGCCCGTCTCTGAAGCACCGATCCAGCGGATGGTCTTCCGACAACGCCTCGGGGCCGAGCAAATCGATGCATCCCTGGGTAATCCTTCGCGCGGCCTTGCCTCCAGCCGCTTTCGCAATCGATGCTTCCACTTTCGGCGGCACGGCCTGCTGTTCGAGCCACTTGGAGCGCAGCACCGTCAGCAAAGCGGCTTCGTAAATGGCTTCCAGCCGGATGAACCGATCGACGACCGCCGAGCGGCTTCGCATGCCGCCGCGATAGCTGACTTCGATTCCCCGGTCGGCGAGTTTTTCACAGGTAAAATCCAGCGCCGCGCGCGCGACGCCTAACGCCATCGCGCCGACCATTGGCCGCGAGTCGTTGAACACGGACATCGTGGACTTGAAATCGCCCTTGATATGGTTGAATTGCGGTATCCGGCAATTCTCAAACAGCAGGTTGCAGGTGTCGTGAGAGCGGATGCCAAGCTTCTTTAGCTGGGGCCCAACGGTGAATCCCGGCGTGCCCTTTTCGACCAGGAATGTTGTCATGCCGCGGCTTCCGTCAGGCGCAATGAATCGCGACAGCACCATCGCAGCGTCGGCCGATTGCGCTTGCGAGATGAAAATTTTCTCACCGTTGAGTATCCATTCGCCGGTTTCGCGATCGAAAGTCGCGGTCGTTCGAATGTTCGCCGGGTCCGACCCGGCGCCCGGCTCGGTAATCGCGATCGCTATCGTGTGCTTCTTCCATTTCTCGATTTGCTCGGGAGTTGCGACCGTCTTGAGCACCGTGTTGCCGAGTCCCCATTTGCTGCGATGCAGAGAAATCCCGCCCCAATAGATTTCCAGCATGACCAGCGAATGAAGGATCCTCGGTCCGCTGCTTCCGCTGACTCCTTCCTCGGCCAGCGTGATCGGGTTGGGCAAACCCGCCGCTTCGGGGAATTCTGCGGGCTCAAGTTCGTCTTCGTGCTTGTCGTAGTAGCTCGCATAGCGCCGTCCGATCAGCGCCTGCTCGTGTGCGCTGCTCAGAATTTTCTCGTCAGCCGGAGTAAGCTGGAAATCTATCATCGCTTTTTCCTCGTTATATTCCTCGAAGACTAAACTCCGAGCGCGCCTTCCAGCACTGACACGGTGCGCGTGTCGCGATACCACATCTCGACCGGGTTATCGCGCAGGTAGCCGTGGCCGCCAAGCATCTGGACGCCTTCATCGGCAATCCACATCGCCTGCTCGCCGGCATAGGTGTAGGCCAGTTGTGCCTGCCTGGTAGCGTCGCCTACCTTCTCGAGAATGGACGCGGCCTTCCAGGTCATCCACCGCATCGCGTCAGTTTCGATCCGCATATCGGCAAGACGAAACGCGATGGTCTGTTTCTTCGCCAACGCGTCTCCGTGAAGGATGCGCTCCTTCGTGTAGGGCATCGCGAACTCCATCACTGCCCGGCTCGTGCCGGTCATGATCGCGGACAGAGCGGTACGCGCCGAGTCGATAATGCGCTGAACGTCGCATCCGGCGCCTTCACCGAGGCGCGCGCTGGAGTCTCAATTCAACATCCTCGAAACTGACGGTGCCCATCTCGAGCGCGCGCAGTCCAATATTCGGCTTCTTCTCGCCAACGAACACACCTCGCGTGTTCCGGTCAACGATGAATGCGTCCGCAGCCCCGTCACATTGGGCGACGACAATGAAGTGACTGCAATTTCCCGCGAGCGGAACCAATCCTTTCACGCCTGACAGGCGATATCCGTCTCGCGTCTTGATGGCGACGGTGCGAATCGCCGCTCACCGAGGGCAGCGTTCCATGCTCGCGGTATTACACGGTCCGTGAGGCTCTTCAGCATCCGCATCTCGAGCAGCGCGGGTGTTTCAGCGTGATCGATGACGGCGCCGGGCCGCTCAAGGTGCCGAATCCCGCGTTCAAATTCGGCAATGCCACGGCACAGGCTCACAACTATGTACCGGCACTCGGCGCCGACAACGCGGCGGTTCTTTCGAGCGTGCTGGGGTATTCCGAGGATCGCATCGCTGCGCTATACCAGAAACGGATCCTTCACGACGATAGCGGCCGAGCCTGAACGCGGGCCGGCGGAGGACCAGCAAATGGGTGAGATTCTCGCAGTTGGAATAACTCACTATCCGCCTCTCGCCGGCAGCGACGAAACGATGTCGTGGATTCTGAAGCGGATGCTCCAGAATCCGCATCTGCCGGAAAAATTTCGAAGCGCCCAGGGCTGGCCGGAAGCGATGCGCGCCGAATGGAGCAACGACGAAGGCGTCAGCTCCGCGCACATACATCGCGAGCGGCTGCTGCAATCGCTGCGCAAAGCGCGCGCGCAAATCGACGCATTTCGCCCTGACTTCATCGTCGTGTGGGGCGACGATCAATACGAAAATTTCCGCGAGGATGTGATCCCGCCATACTGCATCTACGCGCACGAATCATTTGAGTTCGCGCCGCCTGCGCACAACGTGTGGAATGAGCCGCCCGACAAGAAGTTCCGCTCGCCGGGCAACGTGGCGGCAGCCAAGTATCTTGCCGGCGGCCTCATCGACGCCGGTTTCGACACCGCATATTCGTATAAACCGCTGCATCATCCGCTCGGCCACGCTTTCGCGAATGCGGTGATGTACCTCGACTACGATCGCAGAGGGTTTCCGTATCCGATCATTCCGTTCGCAATCAATTGTTACGGTCGGAAAGTGATCGCGCAGCGCGGCGGCCTGCCCGCGTTCGAAAATCCGCTGTCGGAAGCGCAGCTCGATCCGCCTGCGCCGACGCCGCGGCGATTGTTCGACCTCGGCGCCGCAACTGCGCGAATCTTTGCGAGCAGTCCGTGGCGGGTCGCGCTTATGGCGTCGTCTGGTTGGTCGCATGCCTTTCTCACCGCGAAAAACCATTTTCTCTATCCGGACACGCCCGCGGATCGGACTCTGTTCGAAGCGTTGCGCGCAGGCAACTACGACGAGTGGCGGAACTATCCGGCGTCGTCGGTCGAAGCGAGCGGACAGCAGGAAATCCTCAACTGGATGTGCATCGCGGGTGTGCTCGCCGAACTTAAACGCAAGCCGGCGGAAACCGAATTCATCGATACGTGGATTTTCAACTCCTCGAAGTGTTTCCTGATGGCACCGCCGCCCGCGCGTTAATCGAAATGGTGGAGAATCAGATGAAGCTGAGCGGAAAAGTGGCGCTGGTCACGGGGACCAGCACGAATATCGGCGGCGGCATCGCGGAGGGTCTCGCGGCTGAAGGCGCCGCGCTTGTGTGCGTCGATGCGCGCGCCGACAATTCGGCAGACTGCGCGCGTTACATCAAGAGCACGGGTGGCCGTGCTGTCGCGGTGACCTGCGATGTCACTGACGAACGCCAGGTGGCCGCCGCGGTCGCAGCGGCGCGCGAATCTTTCGGCGGAATCGACATCCTGGTGAACAACGCCGCCATCTTCAACAAGAAGGGCGTGCTCGACATGCCGCTCGATGAATGGCGGCGCCAGCTCGAGATCATTCTTGGCGGCGCGTTCCTGTTCACCAAGCATGTCGCGAAGTCGATGAGCGAACAGGGCCGCAAAGGCAGCATCATCAATATCATCTCGACCGCGGGACACCAGGGCGAACCGAACAATATCGCGTACTGCACCGCTAAGAGCGGTCTGCTGAATTTCACGCGCTCGGCCGCGATGGAACTGGTCGCGCATGGCATCCGCGTCAACAGCCTGACGCCTACAGCGACCGATCCGTCGGAGTCGCTTGAACGCGCGACCAGATGGGGCCGCGAAGTTCGCAGTGGCGATCAACTGAAGCAGGCTTTCGAGCCTTTTCGAAAGAGCGTGCCGATGCAGAGGCTGCCGAGTCCGCGCGACTACGGACGGGCTGCGGTTTTTCTCGCGTCGGATGACGCCGACATGATCACCGGGACGGACCTTCGCGTCGATGCTGGCGCGATCGCGCGTTACTGGGCCTGGAATCCGTCTGACAAGTAGCACTGACCGGACACGATCAAACGCAGGAGAAGCATCATGGCAAAATCAGCCGAGAGCTTCATCATAGATGATCAGGAAGCGGGACTGTTCCGCGTGAATCGGCGAGTGTTCACCGATCCGGAATGCCTCGCCGAGGAGCGGCGCAGGGTCTTCGACAAGTGCTGGTTCTACGTTGGCCACCAGTCTGAGGTTCCGCACGAGGGCGACTATCGTTCGCGAAACGTCACGGGCCGGCCGATGATCCTGGTACGCGGCGATGACAGCGTCGTGCGTGTGCTGCTCAATACGTGTACCCATCGCGGATCGCTGGTATGCCGCCAGAAATCCGGCAACGCCAGGACTTTCCAGTGCCCATACCACGCGTGGACGTTTAACTCGCGCGGTCAACTGGTCGGAGTGCCGGGCGAGGACTCGTACAGCGACGCGTTCAAGCGCGACGACATGGCGCTGGCCGCGCCGCCTCAAGTGGATCACTACCGTGGATTCATTTTCGCCTGCTTCGACCCCGCGGCGGACAGCCTCCATGATTACCTGGCGGGCGCGCGCGAGTACCTTGACCTGGTTGCCGATCAGTCTGAGCTTGGAATGAAGATCGTCGCCGGGCAGCAATCGTACAGCGCGCGAGCAAACTGGAAGCTGCTCGTCGAGAACAGCTACGACGGCTATCACGGCCTGCCGACGCATCAGCGCTATTTCAGTTTTCTCAGCGACATCGGCGTCGACATGAAAGGCCGCGACGTAGCGGCGCCGTCGTACCAGAAGGCGGTCGACCTTGGTAACGGTCACGCGGTGCTGGAGTATCAGAGCGCGTGGGGACGCCCGATCGCGCACTGGGTTGCGCCCTTCGGCGAGCATCGCAAGTCTCACTTCGAGGAAGTGAGGCGCCAGTTCGACGAGCGCTTCGGTCCGGAGCGGGCGCGGCGCATCTGCGAGACCAGCCGCAACCTCGGCATTTTTCCGAATCTCGTTATCAACGACATCATGGCGATCACGGTTCGCACCTTCTACCCGGTATCGCCCGACTACATGGAGGTGAACGCGTGGGCGTTGGCGCCGGCGGACGAGAGCGCTGAGGACTCCGCGCTGCGCCTCGACAACTTCCTGACGTTTCTCGGCCCGGGAGGATTCGCCACGCCGGACGACGTCGATATGCTCGAGTCCTGTCAGCGCGGCTTTGCCAATCATGAAGTCGGCTGGTCCGACATCTCACGCGGGATGAAGCGCGAGCATCCGTCGATCACAGATGAGCTGCAGATGCGCGCATTCTGGCGTCGATGGAATCAGCTCATGACGGAACCTCAACTGAAGCGCGCGAGGAAAGCAGCATGAGCACGCAACTGCCCAGCCGTCAGGAGGCGGAAGATCTCCTATACAAGGAGGCCGCGCTGCTCGACGAGTGGCGGCTCGACGAGTGGCTCGAGCTCCTCACCGAAGACGCGACCTATGAGATCCCGCCGACTGATGTTCCCGAAGGCGACTCGCGAAATACGCTGTTCATTATCGCGGACGATGCGTTGCGGATTCGATCGCGCGTGAAGCAGTTGCTCGGCAAGGCGGCGTGGGCCGAAAATCCACATTCACGCACCCGGAGAATGATATCCAATGTGCGCGTCGTCGCGGCCGAGGGCGAAAACATTCTAGTGACCGCCAACTTTGCCGTGTTTCGGATGCGCTATGAGTCGGTGGATACCTACATAGGGCATTACGACTACAAGCTGGTTCGCGCGGCGAACGATCTCAGGATCCGCGAGAGAAGAGCTGTGCTTGATAACGAGGCGCTACGCCCGCACGGCAAAATCAGCTTCATCCTGTAACCAAACCAACTCGCGATCACGTCGGAGGGCGCAGTGGACATCATCGACATGCACAACCACTTCATCGCGCCCGAGATAATCGATTTTCTGACGCGCGAAGGTAAGCATTTCGCGACGAGGATCGTCGAGCGTGACGGCCGCCGATTTTTCCTGATCCAGGAAAAGGCGAAGCGGCCAATTGACGGTCCGATCTCAAACGCGCAGGCGCGTCTGGCGGACATGGAACGCGAGAGGGTCACGGCGCAGGCGGTATCGTGCGTACCGTTCCTGATGTACCCCGACGTCGATGCCGCCCTCGCACTTGCAATTGCGCAGGTCAATAACGACGCGATGGCGGCTCTGAGAGCGAACGATCCCGCTCATTTCGTGTCGTTGGCGAGCGTCCCGCTGCAGGATCCCGCCACGGCCGCAAGGGAACTGGAACGCGCCGCGAAGCTCGGACTTCGGGGAGTTGAGATTCCGCCGAAAGTCGTTGAACGCCAGCTCGACGAGCCGGACTTCGAGGTCTTCTGGGATGCGGCTGAAGCCCTGCGGATGGCGGTTTGCATCCATCCATTCGACGCCGCGCCGGCCGGGGCGCTTTCCAGATATTTTCTCGGCAACCTGGTCGGCAATCTTTACGACACTGGGCTGGCCGCCGCGCTATTGATCTACGGCGGCGTGCTCGAGCGCCATCCAAATCTGAGAGTCGTTCTATATCACGCAGGCGGCGCGCTGCCGTCGTTGGTGGGACGACTCGATATGGGCTACAGGCTCGTGCCGGAGTGCCGCAGCGCCATTCCACGGCCGCCGTCAAGCTACGCAAGTCAGTTCTACTTCGACATAATCGCGCATAGTCGCACAATGCTGAGCCATCTCGTAAAAGCCTACGGCCCGGATAGATTCGTAGTCGGAACTGACTACCCCTTGCCCGCTGGCCTCCCCCACCCGGTGGAAGAGATCAAAGCGCTCGGCCTGGCGCCGGGCGACGAAAACAAAATACTTGGGAGTAACGCGTGCCAACTGTTGCGGCTCTGATGATTACCGCCGCTAAGACTCGAGTAGCGTTGAGACTCGCGCCTGAATTCCTGTATGGGAGTCGCAATTGGAGAGTCAAAAAGGGGAATCGGCAAAGATCCGCGGGCACGAAAGGAGTGTATTGATGAAAACCACCTTCGTCGACCTCAAGAATCCGGATCTCTACCGCGATGGCATACCACATGAGGTTTTCGCCAGGCTCCGGCGTGAAGCGCCCGTCGCCTGGAATCCCGAAGACGACCGCCGTGGGTTTTGGGCGGTAACGCGCTACGAAGACATTGTCGCGGTGTCGAAACGACCTGAAGTGTTTTCCTCCGACCGCAAGCACGGTGGACATCGAATGTTCGACGAGAACGTCGCTGGTGTCGCGGGGATCGGCGCGAACAAGACGGAGGCCCCAATGATCAGCTTGGATCCGCCCGAACACAATCAATACCGAAGGATGGTCTCGCCGGGGTTTGCCCCACGGCGCGTACGACAGCTCGAAGATCGGATTCGCGAGCGCGTCGTCGCGATTCTAGATCATCTCAAAGGCGCTGACACTTGTGATTTTGTAACCGACATCGCGGCTGAACTACCGATTCAAATGCTCGCTGAACTACTAGGAGTACCACAAGATGATCGGAACAGACTGTTCCAATGGTCTAACGCGCTAATAGCTGAAGACGATACTGAGTATCGCCCTTCTCCTGAAGCGCTTGTGAAAACAATTGCGGCCATGTCCGAATATGCGCTCGGATTATGGAGAGAGCGGCTCGAATGCCCGGGCGACGACTTGATCAGTATGCTGGTCCATTCCCGTATTGACGGCGAGGCGATGACGCCTGAACGCTACATCGGCACGTTTATCCTGCTCGTCGCTGCTGGCAATGAGACTACGCGGAACTCGCTCTCCGGTGGCTTTCTCGCGCTTGCGGATCATCCCGCTGAGAAGCGACGTTTAATCGCGGATCCATCGCTGCTGGGCAGCGCGGCTTCCGAGATAGTGCGTTGGGTCAGCCCCGTGATGCATATGCGGCGGACTGCAATCGAACCGGCGCAAATCGGCGATCAGTCGATCCGTCCGGGCGACAAGATAATCCTTTGGTATTGCTCGGGTAATCGTGACCAAGCGATTTTCGCCGATCCAAATCGCTTTGACGTCGCGCGTGCGGAGCCGCCTCATATCGGGTTCGGAACCGGTCAGCACTTCTGTCTCGGAGCGCGACTCGCCGAAATGCAGATCCGCACGTTCTATGAAGAGTTCCTTCGCCGATATCCCGAGGCGCAACCGTGCGGTCCTGTGCAACGAATGCGCTCGAACTTCATTGTTGGCTATAAGTCGATTCCGACCCGCCTTCATTGTTGAAAATCCCACTATTTACGAATCAAAGCTGAGAGGGAACTAAAACCAATAGATTCCCGCTAGTGCATCAACTGTGTCAGGCCTTCGGGAGTCTGGAATTTCGCGATGTTGTCATATTGCGGCGCGTAGCGGTCGGCCCATAAATCCTCGCCGTTGGGGTCGGCGGTGAAGACGTGGCTGACATGCTGATCCTGGACGTTCCAATACTGCTGGATGACCCCGCCGCCGAAGTACTGAGGCCCCCATTCCGGATGCAGCTTGTCTTCGCGCGCACGAAGACCGATGTTCACGACCTTCCACAGGTTCATGTTCGAGTCGTACAGGTCCTCGTGCACGTTGGCGAAGGAAGCTTGCATCGTGTACATGATGCGTTTGCCGTAGCAGTAGCCCGACCGCATCGACTCGACGCGGCGCACGTCGGTGACCCAGACCGGCACCACTTCCCATTTACCCCACGACGGCTTTGCCCAGCCGAGCGGCAGGTCGTAGTTGTCGGGAAACTTGCCCATCGCGGTGGTCATGTCGGTCAGTGCGAGAATCTTCTGCTCGCGCAGGAACTTGCCCTCGAACGCCGAGGCGCCGCCGTTCCATCCCGCCCGCTGATCGTCGTGCGTCATGTCGCTGTCGAACAGCGGTGCGCAACGCGCCGAGGTTGATAGCCGCGCCGTGCGGCGCAGCGCCGGCATGAACACGTAGTCGTCAGGCAGCCGGGTCACGTCCTGCCAAAACAGCGTGAGGTCAGTCATGTACTTCGACTCTTCGGGCACCTCAACCATCAGCCATTCGCCGTACCAGGCCCGCGCCGTGCCTGACTCCTCATGCGGAATGCCCGGAAACCAGTTGTAGGCGAGCTGGCGATAGTTGTAGTCGACGCGAGTACAAGACTTGGCGCCGAAGCGGTCCATCGTGCAAATCGACAACGGGGTTCCCGAATCGGGCATCCCAACATAGAGATGGCCAACGGGACGAAAGGTGACGTCGGCCGCGA
>Ga0137390_10004238_pt1 | contig 11886 bp, 14 predicted proteins | sample 15con2h24AmetaG_FD_104937 | JGI IMG/M metagenome (GOLD analysis project Ga0137390, IMG submission 104937) | Vadose zone soil microbial communities from Angelo Coast Range Reserve, California, USA - 15con2h2.4A metaG | ecosystem: Environmental > Terrestrial > Soil > Vadose zone > Saprolite... | reverse complement strand
GTTGTCACCGCCAATGCCGAGCCTCTGGAAAGCAGCCGCACCGCTGCACCGGTCGATGAAATCACGCGTGAGCAAATCGACCAGCGCCAGAGCGTTACTCTTCCCGACCTTCTTTACACGCAGCCCGGAATCAGTGTTGCGCGAACGGGGCCCATTGGCGGCCTTGCCACCCTCTTTCTCGATGGCGGAAACTCGAATTACACAAAGGTTCTCGTTGATGGCGTGCCGGTCAACGACCCCGGCGGATTCATCAGTTTCTCCAACCTCTCCCTCGATAACGTCGATAAAGTAGAGATCGTTCACGGCGCGGAGAGCGCGCTTTACGGTAGCGACGCCATGTCTGGCGTCATCCAGCTTTTCACGCATCAAGGAATCACGCGTACCCCTTCCTTCGATCTTTTTGCCGAAGGCGGCAGCTTTTCCAGCGCTCGCGGCGGCGCGCAAGTCAGCGGCCTTCTGGGCTCCTTTGATTACTCTGCCTCCGGTTCCTACTTCCAGACGGATGGCCAGGGACAGAACGACGCTTTCCTCAATCGCTCCTTCTCCGGCAATTTCGGCTACAAGTTTTCCGACTCCAATCGTGTCCGCCTCACCTTCCGTAGCAACTCCAGCTTTGCCGCCACTCCTGGCCCAACGCTTCAAGGTCCCGCCAATCCGGCAGCCAGCGACGCACTGCACATTCTCGCCGCTGGTCTCAACTGGGATTTCCACACCGGCTCGCATTGGGAACATCAGTTGATGGCCACCGAGACTCGCATTCTCGACGTCAGCGCCGACCCTCCATTTTCTCCTTTCGTCGATCAACTAAACCGCGCCGGCTTCCAGGAGCAATCCACGTACTACTATCGCCAGGGCCTCGTCGCCGCAGGCTACTCCAATGAGGTGGAAAACGGTTTTCCCGGCACGCTCCACGCCCATCGCGACAACCAGGCAGGCTTTCTTGACGCCCGTTATCAGCTGCACCGCCGTGTCACGCTGAACGCTGGCGTGCGCGCCGAAGCCAATGGCAGCTTTGGCACGCGTGTCGTTCCCCGCGCCGGGGCCGTCCTGGCGTTGCGATACGGGAGAGGCTTTTGGGGAGACACCCGGTTGCGCACCTCCTATGGCCAGGGCATCAAGGAACCTGGGCTCGAGCAATCCTTTGCCACCGATTCTTGCGATCCGGGCAACCCCTCGTTGCGCCCCGAGCGTAGCCGCACCTACTACGCTGGCTTCGAGCAACTCCTCGATTCCGATAAGCTGCGCCTATCCGCCGATTACTTCACCAATCGCTTTCGCGATGTCATCAGTTTTGCTTCTGGCTCTGTGACTCCCGCCTGTCCGTTCGGTACGGGTAATTTTTTTAACACTGACCTAGCCCGCGCCCGTGGCGTGAACTTCTCCATGGAATCGCATCCTTTCCATTGGCTGGCTATTCGCGGCAACTACTCCTACGACGACACGCGCGTCCTCAAATCCGCCAATCCCTTCGCCGATCCGGCTCTCCAACCCGGCAATCCGCTCCTCCGCCGTCCTCTGAATTCCGGATCTCTCAACCTCAATATCGGCTGGCGCCGTCTTAACTGGAATTTCTCCGGATACTTCACCGGACGCCGCACCGATAGCAATTTCGCCGCTCCAACCCAGTTTGAAAACCCTGGCTACGCGCGCTTCGATCTCGCCACTAGTTACAACTTTGGGCGAGGCATCTCCTTGACCGGCCACGTCGCCAACCTCTTCGACAAGCAGTATCAGGACGCCATCGGCTTTCCCGCCCTGGGGCGCGATTTCCGCCTTGGCCTCCACTATCGCTTCTCCGGTCGAGACTAACCATGCGGCAATGCTTTAATGAATTTTTCTTATGGAGAACTGAAAACTGATCACTGAATGCTGCCAATGAACGCACCCGAACCCATCCTCTTCTGCTGGAGCGGCGGCAAAGACAGCGCCATGGCGCTGCACGCGCTGCTCCAACAGAAGCAGTTCCAAATCGTGTGTCTTCTAACCACCGTCACGGAAACCTATGACCGCATCGCCATGCACGGCGTCCGGCGCGAACTTCTCCAGCGCCAGGCTGAATCCATCGGCCTTCCGCTGCACGAAGTTTTCATCCCGCCTCAATGTGTCAATCCCATCTACGAAGCGCGCATGGAAGAAGCTCTCCGCCTCTTCTACAACCAAGGCGTCCGCCAAGTCGCCTTCGGCGACATCTTCCTCGAAGACCTCCGCGCCTACCGCGAGAAAAATCTCGCTCGCATCGGCATGACCGCTCTCTTTCCCATCTGGAAACGCGATACCCGCGAACTGGTCCGCCACTTCCATGAACAGGGTTTCCGTGCCATCGCCGCTTGCATCAACACCAAGGTTCTCGACCCCAGCTTTGCCGGCCGCGAACTCGACGAGTCCTTCTTCCGCGACCTTCCGCCCCACGCCGACCCCTGCGGCGAAAACGGTGAGTTCCATACTTTCGTCTTCGATGGCCCCATTTTTCAATCCCCCATCCCGATTCGGACGGGAGAAATCGTCAACCGTGATGGCTTCATCTTCTGCGATCTATTACCCGCCGAGCATCCCGCCGCAACCACAAACCCAACTGTCATTCCGAGCGGAGGGCCGCCACCTTTGCGGCCCGCAGTCGAGGAATCTGCTATTTCCGAAAGAATTGCCGAAACATCTGACAAGGAGAAGTCCGAAAATGTTTAGCGAAACTCAAAAAGAAAATCTAGTTTACCGCACCTTGCTCGCACTCGCCCTGATTCTGCTCGCCGCTGCTTTGCGCATCGCCCCGCACCCATGGAATTTCACTCCCGTCGGTGCAATGGCTCTCTTCTCCGGCGCGCTTCTAAAAAACCGTCGCCTCGCCTTTTTCTTCCCTCTGCTCGCTCTTTTCCTCGGCGACATTTTCATGGGCTTCCACAAACTAATCCCCATCGTCTACGCCAGCTTCGTAATCAATGTGGCCATCGGACTGTGGCTCCGCGATCGCCGCACCGTCGCCCGCATCAGTCTTGCCACTCTCCTCGGCGCCATCCAATTTTTCTTAGTCACCAATTTCGCAGTCTGGTGGCTCCTGAACTCCTATCCAAAAACCACTTCCGGTCTGGCCGCCTGCTATCTCGCCGGCATTCCCTTCTTCTGGAACACCCTCGCGGGCGACGCCCTTTACGCCATCCTGCTTTTTGGCAGCTTCGGGTTTGCGGAGCGTTTTCTCCCTGCGTTCCGGGAACCTGTGCGAGCCGCGAGCTGATGCTATAATCTTCGTTTCCTTATGGCGAAATCCACTCCAGAGGCCGCTTCTCTCTCGCTGGAAGTGCTCGCGAAGTACGAGCCCGTTATCGGCCTGGAAGTCCACGTCCAGCTGCTCACACGCACAAAAATCTTCTGCGGCTGCTCCACGCGTTTCGGCGATCCGCCGAACACCAACGTCTGCCCCGTTTGTCTCGGCCTCCCCGGAACTCTGCCCGTCCTTAACAAACGTGCCGTCGAAATGGCTATGCGCGCCGCGCTCGCACTGAATTGCACCGTCCACGACCATTCCCGCTTCGCTCGCAAAAACTATTTCTACCCCGACCTCCCCAAGGGCTATCAAATCTCCCAATACGAATTGCCGCTTGCCACCGGTGGCTGGCTCGAAGTTGAAGTCGCCGGCGCCAAAAAACGCATCGGCATCACCCGCCTCCATCTCGAAGAAGACGCCGCCAAAAATCTCCACGAAGGTTTCTCGCAGTCCGCCACCAAGGCCTACATTGACTACAACCGCTGCGGCACCCCACTCAGCGAAATCGTCTCCGAGCCCGACATGCGCACCCCCGAGGAGGCCTACGCCTACCTCACCACGCTTCGCCAAATCATGCTCTACACCGGCGTCAGCGACGTAAATATGGAGGAAGGCTCGCTCCGCTGTGACGCCAACGTCAGCGTCCGCCCGCGCGGTGCAAAAGAATTCGGCACCAAGGTAGAAGTCAAAAATCTAAATTCCTTCCGCTTTCTCCAAAAAGCTCTCGAGTACGAAATCGAGCGACACATCGGCGTCCTCGAATCCGGCGGCCGTCTCTCACAAGAGACTCGCCTCTGGAACCAAGCCGAAGGCCACACCGTCTCCATGCGCTCCAAAGAAAAAGCCCACGACTACCGGTATTTCCCGGAGCCCGATCTTCTCCCGGTCCACATCAGCCCCGCCTGGCGCGAAGAAGTCCGCCGCACTCTCCCAGAACTCCCCGAAGCCAAGCGCGCCCGCTTCGTCTCGATGTATGGCTTGTCTGCTGACGAAGCAAGTGTCTTAACTGAGACGCAACAGGAGGCCGACTATTTCGAGGCCGTGGTGAAATCTGGGGCAGACCCAAAGCAGGCAGCCGGGTGGATGCAGAAACTGACCTATCTCGCTGAGACAACGGCAGACTTGGAAAAGAAAATTGCGGACAAGTATGGTGCGGTCGGCGCCAAACTTTTTGCAGAACTCATAGTCATGGTTGTCGAAGGAAGAATCACTTCAACAAATGCTAGAACGGTGCTGGCCAAAATGTTTGGGACGGGGCGTAGCCCAGCTGAGATTGTTGCTGCCGAAGGCTTGGTGCAAATCAGTGATACGTCCACAATCGAACAAGCGGCGCGCGAAATCATCGCCAAAGAACCCGACAACGTAGCCAAGTTCAAATCCGGCAACGAAGGCGTCTTCAAATTTTTCGTCGGCCAGGTCATGAAAGCCACCCGCGGCCAAGCCAACCCCCAAGCCGTCACCGACATCCTCCGCAAGCTCCTCTCCTCCTAGCTCTTTGTAGTGGCGCAGCTTGCTGCGCCCCAGCTATAGCTCAGGCCTTCAGGCCTGAGGCTTTTGGGAGTGCGGCGGCTCGCTTGCCCTGAGCCTCCAAGGGCCGCCGCTTTTCGGTCGTCTCCAGCCTCACTGCGGCCACCATTGTGTCTGTTCATCCCGAGGCCACCCAGGCACGATCTCCAATCGACCTAATCCAGGCGTTGTCGGCAAGATTCCGGCTACGGCAGAAACATCTCGACGTATACTGCGTATCAGTTGTAGAGCGGCCTGGAGTTTGACCTGGCCCGGCCGGTGAGACCGTCCGCTTTCTTGGTAAGCCTTAAAGATCAACCGCGAAGGAATGTTTAATGCTCAAAGTAGGTGCCAAAGCCCCCGCCTTCCGTCTCGAATCCGACGAAGGCCAGCAACTCGCGCTCAAGGACTTCGCCGGCCAGCGCGTCCTTCTCTTCTTCTTCCCCAAAGCCAGCACTCCCGGTTGAACCATCGAAGCGTCCGAGTTTCGTGACGCAAAGAGGCAATTCGATAAGCTCGGCGTTGCCATTCTCGGCATGAGCGCAGATCCCATCAAAGCGCTTGCTGGGTTCAAGGAAAAGCACAAACTCAATTTTCCGTTGCTCAGCGATCCCACTCACAAGACCATTCAAAAATTTGGCGTCTGGCAGAAAAAACAATTCATGGGCCGCACCTTCATGGGCATCGTCCGCAGTTCTTTCGTGATCGGCAAAACCGGAAAAATCGAAGAACTCTGGCCCCTCGTCAGAGCCAAAGGCCACGCCTCCGAAGTTCTCAGAGTCATCTCGAAGAGTTAGGCCTTGCACAAGGTTTGCGACCGCCTCTATCGCGTTATTGCATCACGGAGGGCCATGATCACCCCCATCAACCAAACAAGGAGGGTCTCGATCACCATCCAAAGCAAGACAATGGACGGTGCTGCTGTCAGGAAGTTGTTCGGCGGTTTCGCATTAGACTCTGGCCACTGATGGCCACAAGCATCGCATTCCCAAAGACTGCGGTGAAGCGGCCTAGGCCCACCTAGGAGGGCCCCGAGGTAGTCCACTGCTTTGTTCAATCCCCGAAAGGAAACCTCGAGAGATTGGCACACTGGACAGCGGGGCTGCAGATATTCCCCCACTCCCTCTACATCGAACTTCTCTGGAACACCTTGGTCCAACAGACTCGAGGCCGCATCAGCATCTGCACTTCTAACGCAAAGTTTGATGCGGCCAAGAAGATTGGACCAAAACCAGTCCATCCGAATGGTGTTCTCATCCGCGAGGTAAAACTCGACCCCCGCCGAGTCCAGGATGCTACCGAAAAGGAAGGCGTCCGGCATGTCCCGATACCGGCGGAGGACGATAAACCGCTGATTCGCGTATTCGGCGTCAGTGATGGCCATTGCGAGCCAACTGTATATGGCTTGAAGCTCTTGTCCAGGCAAAAGCTCGCTTGGCGTTCACTCTCCTGTTGACAACCAGGTCAAGACTCTGTTACATTACGTGCATTGAGGGGTGCGTCTCGCCGTTTGTGAAGTCCCTTTCGCATCCCGAATTTGCCTTTTGGGAGACTTTCGCGTTCGTTAGGCACTCCACCTCACTCTCGTTTCTTGTTGCAGGATCCCTAAGGCAGGCCGCCTCTCTTCTTCCAACTCTGGCAATATCGAGGCGAAGCAAAAAGCGCACCTCTCGGATTAACTCATTTAGAACCAACACTTACATAAATGCTCGGAAAACACCTGTCTAACCATCTTTAGAATCAACACTTACAAAAGTGTATCAAAACAAAAGACTTTAACGGTGATTATGTACTTGACACAGATTCGACATTCTGGTAGTCTTCCCTTAGTGAGAGGCTACCATGCGAATGATAGATATTCACAAGCAATTCACAACCGAGGATAAGTGCCTCGACTATATCGAAGCGATGCGCTGGCCGAATGGCGTTTGCTGCATCCACTGTGGCGTGCTCAACGTCTCTCAGATTACCCGCGAGAAAAAGGGCAAGAATCAGCGCACGCGCATCTACCAGTGCCTAGAGAAAGAGTGTGGGAAGCAATTCAGCGCCACCAGCGGCACGATCTTCAACGATACGCACCTGCCCCTCACCAAATGGTTTCTCGCCATTGCGTTCATCTGTGAAGCCAAGAAGGGCATGTCCGCATTGCAGGTTCAGCGGCACCTTGGCGTGAACTATCGGACCGCTTGGCACCTGTGCCACAGAATCCGCGAAGCCATGCAGGCAGGAAGGCGGATTGCTGACTGGCGTAGTCGAGGCCGATGAAACCTATCTGACTCCCAAGAAGCCGCGCAAGGGCCGTCCCTACGTCAAGAAAGACAAGCGCGACGTTGTTCTAGGCATGATTGAGCGCGGCGGTAGATTGCGCCTCGTTCCCATCGCGGATGCCAAGATTGAAATAATCGAGCCTGTCCTAGATAAGCACATCTCCCCGGATGCCACGCTCCAAACTGACGGCCATCCGACATACGCGATAATTGCCGAGCGCAAATGGGTTGGCAGGCACAACGTCATTGACCACACACGCAGCTATGCGATGGGCGATATTCACACCAACACAATCGAGAATGCGTTCTCCCTGCTCAAGCGCGGAGTCTACGGCACGTTCCACAAAGTTTCGATAAAGCACTTGGGCCGCTATTGCAATGAGTTTTCCTATAGGTTCAACCGTCGCGGGGAACAGCTTGCGATGTTCAGCGAAACAATGAAGCACCTGACTCGCGGGAAAGCCTTGCCTTACGCCAAGCTCACAGCCAAAGAATAAGGGCACCCCGAAGAGTGCCCTTATCTGTCCTTTTTACGGAAACCTATTTCAGTTTAGTCGTCTCCTCCGTACATGCAGCACCTTCCTCCAGTTAAGTGTCACAGCTCTCAGGAAAACCCGTCAATAGAACTTATGCGTGAAGAGTACTGGAACCCCCTAGCAGCATTCTCTATTCCCATTCAATTCGATGCTCAAAAAACGGCTTTGGATAGCTGATCTCTTTGCGGTACTCGCCAGTTAAGAAGTCTGAGCATTCCAACGTTGCTTTGGCTATTTCAACGCCATCGGAGTCTAACAAACGATAGGTCACATGGGAAGGGCGATTATTGAGAGGGAATGCTACTCTCAGTACTAGCTTATCAACCCTGCGAGCGGTGCTCGTAGCGATCATATTTTCAGGTTGACCATTTACAGCCTTACACGTCAAAACAACAATGAACGTGCTTTCTTGGCCCTTATCAAGCGCCTTCTCAAAAAAGACGCTCCGCCTTATGCCGAGTTTCCCGATTATCTTGGGACGATCTTTAATTTCAAGGTGGTTGGGCTCGATTCTTTCAGCCACTTCTCCGCTTCCTGTCCAACGGTAGTTGAGAGGAACAGATTCCAGAGTGCTCAGCGAAACAATTTCCTCCCTTCGGACGCTAACGTATGTGATGCCATCTTCCATCACCCTGTACCCAAAATCCCGCGATCGATAATAAAAGTCTTTGAGTATTGCTGGGTGTCGAAGCCGAATAAGGCTCGTATTCCACAGTTTCCCCACCCAGCGTACCGTCTTCCATACTGAAGAAGGCGCGCCAAGTGCCCCGAGAATGCCAAGCCAGGTGTAAGGACTCTTCCAATCGAGTTGGGCTAAGAACGACACGATTCCATCTGAAGCAGAGTGTAGTGCCTGCATAAGCAATTAGCTGCGAACAATAGTTCACTTGTCTCTAAAGATCAACTAAGACTTTTCGGGGAGAATCGGCTTTTTGGAGCCATGCTTTCCTCGCGTTTTTATCTGCTTGCGAGGTTCAGGCTTGGCCTTGAGTAGCTTTCCAAGCAGCGCATCGAACTTCTCTTTTTCGACCTTCATGCCGACATGTTACCATAATGGCGGGGCCGGTCCGATTCCAACGGACGGAACCTGCGTGAACAGGTTCACCCGACTATAAGTTCAGGCGCAATCGAGCGCTATGCGACGGCCCCGCACGCATAGGGGAGGGGAGCAGCGAAAAGCCGCTCCCCTCTTGGCTTTTGTGGGTGTCGGACTTCTTTTGCCTTGATGGTGGCCCGCGAATGTAGTATAAAAACACTTAGAGCGTCTCCTTTGCTGGAACGTTCAATTTCGAGAAATACCGCTAACGGGCTGCCGCTCCTCCAAGATCAGCAGCCCGTTAGTTTTTACTGCACCATAGTTTGCCCCTTACCCTCCTCAGGTTTAGGCATCATCTTTACGATGTACTTCCCACGCCGCACACAAACTTCGTCTCTATCCTTAAGCCGTTTCAAAATTGAATAGAGGTACGGCCTATGCGCCATCTGTCCCTTGACTTCTTTCCAGATGTCGGTCGGGGTCATTCCAGCGGGATGTTGCCGCAAAAGTTCTCGGATTGTTTCGGTCTTGTTGGTGTCGCTTACTTGCGGCAATGCAGGATCGGCAATCCGAGAATTCACAGTTGCCGTAATCGGTGTCCCTGCGGACTGCTGGCTTCTGGCAGCCTCGACGTTCGCTAGGTGCTGCAAACTGCTGTATTCCTGGGTCACGGCCTGAAGCTCTGCTTGAGCGATTGCAGTTTTTTGTTGAGCAGCCTGAAGCCGTCTGCCCGCGTCTGTAAGGCGTGTTTTCAGTTCTTCGAGAAATACACTCATTGCGCTCCTCCAAGAAGCAATCGGAGAGTACCAGATCATTCCTTTCATTGCAAGGGGTGATATGAAAGGTAGGAACTGCACGTAGGGGCTAGGGAGGTAGGCTGTTAGAGCGAAGCTAAAACGAAATAACTGTCACGGCTTTCTCATTTTGATAAACTCTCAAATTGAAAGATTCTAGGCCCACCTCTCGCAACCGTTAACTCCGTTAACAGAAACGAATCACGTATCTTGCACGGCACGTTATTGTGTTATAGCCTCCGCATCTCTAGGAGGCAAACATGCCACCACTCACCGATGACGCCGTTAAGATGGCTGTGGAAGTCGCAAAAGCCGGGATGCCATTAGGTTCCGGCACCATGCTTACCGACCCAGACAGAATCGCAAAATTTATTGAAATCGTGGCGACGAAAATCCACGAACTCAAACTGAATCCGAACGCATCGAAATACTGAACACTTGTAAAAATGCATTCTGCCATTGATTGCCAAATTCCTTCTTAAAAATGGCGATTAGCTCTTCGACTGTCTCCACCACCTTTCGATCTGCGTTGGCTTTAACGGCTTGCTGCCCTGTCACTTTCTTCATTTTGAGACACCCTTCCTTTCTGTGTCAAATGCATAATCACCCTTTAACTCCCTTTAGAATGAACACTTACAAAAACATACGGGGGGGTGGTCCGGTTATTGTTAACTAGAAATCTGCATTCTTCAGTTCACCGTTGATGGTTCGTGGCTGCAGCTTGGCCCGGCCGTCGCCCCCGCGATTCGCGCTAGTTGATCGTTACGGCCGCTCGCGTGGTGAAAGCCAGCTTCGTCTCGGCCGGGAACTCGATGTCCTTCTTCCCTGTCGCCGCTGCCCCGGCCGTTCCCGCTCCGGCGCCAGCTGCTGCCCCGATCGCTGCGCCCTTGCCGCCGCCAGCCAGCGCTCCAATGACGGCTCCGCCCGCTGCGCCGCCGCCGATAAACCCGGCATCCCGTTTGCCCTTGCCGCCCAGTGTTCGACCAGCGGAACTCGTCGCTATCGTGTACGACTTGCCGCCCACCGTCACTATGCGCAGCCGCAAATAGAGTTTTGCCGGCGTGGATAGCCGTCCTGAAGCCTGCACGCTGCTTACCGTCAACTTGACCGGCGTTCCCTTGGGAATCACCACTTTGCCTTCCGACGTCACATCTTGCGCGACCGAGCCTGACACGGTCTCGCCGATCTTGGCCGTTTTGGAGCTCACGGACTGGTCCGTGACCACCGTAATCTTCGCTCCTTGTGGAACCGTGCCGCCCGCCAGCGCCAGCGCGGGAATTGCAAGTACCAGCGCCAGAAAAACGGCGACTCTGCGAATTCGTGAATTCATCTCCGTCACCTCCGAATTGGATTGGGGCTGTAAGAAAAGTCTAGCAGAAAGTGCTGGTGAGGGTGGAACGAGAGCAAGGGAAGAGCGCTAAAACTGGAACACGAGATCTTCCGAATCTGGCGATTTCGGTTCGACATACAAATTGTCGATCAATCGCGTCTTGCCGATGAAAACGGCGAGAAGGACGTAGCAGGGCTTGCTCATGCGCACGACCGGCTCGAACGATTCAGCATCCACGATCTCCGCGTAGTCCACCCGCGCACGACGTTCCGCGCCGAGCGTGCGCTGAAGAACTGCTTGCAATTGCAGCGCATCGCGAACTCCGGCGGCAAGCTCGGTTCTTGTCGCCTCCAATGCGCGATACAAAACGGTGGCCGCCTTGCCTTCCTCCGCGTTCAAATAAACATTCCGCGAGGATAGCGCCAATCCATCCGCTTCGCGCACCGGCGGGCAAACCACTATCTCCGCACCCAGATTCAAGTCCCGCGCCATTTGCTTGATCAGACGCGATTGCTGCGCATCCTTGCGCCCGAAGTACGCAAAATTCGGTTGCACGATCTGCAACAGTTTCATCACCACGGTAGTGACACCGCGAAAGTGCCCGGGCCGCGCGCGACCTTCAAGCCGATCGCTCAAGCCATCGACGTTAACGTAGGTCGCAAATCCTTCGGGATAGATCTCCCGGGGCTCCGGCGCAAAAAGAAAATCCACTCCCGCGCCCTGAAGCTTTTCGCTGTCGCTCTCAAAAGTGCGCGGGTATTTTGAAAAATCCTCGTTGGGGCCAAATTGTTTCGGATTAACAAAAATGGATGCAATGACCGGCGAGCACTCCCGCCGCGCCCGTTCGATCAGCGACAAATGTCCCGCATGAAGCGCGCCCATTGTCGGCACCAGCCCGATGATGCGGCTCTCCGCACGGGCTTGCCGCGCCGCTTCTTTCATCCACGCAATGGTTCGGATTATTTCCACGAAGTGAAAAAATTGGGACTACGCGCCCGCCGCCGTCGCGCGTTCGCGATAGAAATGCATCAGGTCCGTCAGAATCGGCTGCGCACCGAGTTGCCGCAGCAGCGTGGTCACCTGGCCTCGATGATAGCTGCCGTGGTTCACGAGATGCTGCATCGATTGCCAAAGCGGATTGCTGTAAACGCCGTACTTCAG
>Ga0137390_10004232_pt1 | contig 11893 bp, 13 predicted proteins | sample 15con2h24AmetaG_FD_104937 | JGI IMG/M metagenome (GOLD analysis project Ga0137390, IMG submission 104937) | Vadose zone soil microbial communities from Angelo Coast Range Reserve, California, USA - 15con2h2.4A metaG | ecosystem: Environmental > Terrestrial > Soil > Vadose zone > Saprolite... | reverse complement strand
TGCATGTACGGCCCGAACACGCAGGCCGGCCACGGAGGGAGCCTGATCTTCTACCTGGAGTCGCAGATGCGATATGTGGTGAGCCTGCTCGACCAGATGTGGGCGAACAATCTCGGCTCCGTGGAATGCCGCCAGGACGTGCACGATCAGTACAACGCAGGCGTAGCGGCCGCACACGAGCACATGATCTGGACCCATCCCGGCATCGCGACCTACTACCGCAACTCGCGGGGTCGTGTCGTTGTCCCGAATCCGTGGCGCGTAGTCGAATTCTGGCGGATGACGAAGGCGGCCGACCTCGCTGACTATCACCACGAGCAGGCGTGGCGGCCACCGGGGGTGCCGGGACCGTGATCGCAAGGTTCGACAAGACAATTGCGTACGTCAACGCGAGTGCAGGCGCGGGCATCGGGTCCGCGGTCGTTCGTAGCCTCCTTACGGAGGGCGCGATCGTCAGGCGCCACCGACGTGAGCGAGAGCCGAACCGCTCGACTGGCAGCAGAGCTAATCGACGCTTTCGGCGCGGACCGGATCCTTACCCGCGTGGTTGACGCGACTAACGAGGCCGCCGTAGCCACGATCTTCAACGAGATCCGACAGCGATTCGGGCGTCTCGACGTCCTCGTGAACAGCGTGGGCCTGAATCGCTTGGAGCATCTCGCGGAGATGAGCCTCGAGACGCGGATGACGGTCGTCAACACCTGCCTGACCTCACACTTCCTGCACATCCGCCAGGCATGGCCGCTGCTCGCCGACTCCGACGCGGCGTCAGTCGTCAATATCTCGTCGCTGGCCGCCCTGAGCCCATCGGCATTCGGTGAGAGCGCCTACGCAGCCGCGAAGGCGGGGGTGGTGGGGCTGTCCAGGGCCGTCGCCGTGGAGGGTGCCGCCCATGGTATCCGCTGCAACGTGGTGATGCCGGGCTTGATCTGGAACGAGAACCTCACTCGCGCTGTCGCGTCCGACTATCTCGAAACGTACCGAGCGAAGCGACCTTTCGACCGCGACGGCGTGCCCTCCGAAGTAGCGGACGTCGTGCTGTTCTTGGCATCAACTGCGAGCAGGCATGTCACCGGTGAAGTGATCAAAGTGGCGGCGTGGGTGTGACCGATAGAGAAACATTTACGGAGAGATCGAGATGAACGGCAGCGCAACGAACGGCGTCGCATCCACAAGCATCAGGGTCCCGACTCCTGCTGAGTTGGGCTTCTCCCCCGATGAACTGCGCAAGAAGTACGCCGAAGAGCGGGCCAAGCGCCTGCGTCCAGAGGGAATTAACCAATATAAAGAAGTCGCAGGCGAGTACGCGCACTACGGCGTCGATCCCTAGTACCCGAACCCTCCATGGATGTGGAGCACCTCCCCGGTGACCCGCTCCGCCGCCTCGCTCGCGAGGAGCTTGGCGATCGACGTCGTCCTTGAGCGCCTCCGCCGGGAGAACCGGATCCTGGTCGAGTTGCGCGAGATGCTGAAAAATGCCGCGGCCTTCTCCGCAGCGGCGAACAGGCACCGGACGCGAGCAACGATTTGGCTCCGGCCTGCGGCGCATTCCGCGCCGAGCAACGCCGTCGGCCTGATCACGTCGACCGCCTAATCTGGGGATTCCACCGAGGGACGTATCCTCAGGCGCGATCCGGAGACATCACATGTAATGTCGTGATGCAGCCTCCCGGGCAAGCGTCGCCTCGCCACGCGAGACCGTGGGATTGCGTGTTCCTAGGGCTTCGAAGCGAAATGGCGTTTGAAGTAGGCGCGGCCAGCTTTTCTATCGGACCGCGTGACCTCCTCTTCGTAAGAGCGCGCTATGCCTATCGATATACCAACGTAGGATCGGAGATCGGCCTCTTCGCGAGCATCGCCAGCGTGCCTCGACCGGGCCGGAAGGCTACGTACTTCGACCTTCGAACGCGCTAGGACACGCGGCTTAGAGGATCGCAATCGGATTCACTGGGCTTCCTGTCGCTTGGTAAAGCTTGAGTGGCGCGATTACGAGGAAGAACTCCCAACGGCCGAGACGTCGGCAGAGTGCTGCTAGTTCCTCGAAGTCCCCGTTATCTAGCAACCACAGACCCATGCTGACCATCCCGATCCCATGCAACACCTGGCCCAAGAGGGGGTATTCCATCGGGCTGACGTCGTTCGGTGTGTCGCATCCGAGCAGCGCCACATCTCGCTCGCGGAGCCAGGGCAGGCACGAGGCCTGTAAGCCCGACCAGGTGGTCGGCGGATCCACCGGGCCCAATTTGCGCCGACGGCCTGGGTGGCCGGTCCGGATGAAGAGGATGTCACCCGAACCGACTCGGATGCGCTGCTGCTTTTCCGCCGCCGCCAGCTCAGTGGGCGTAATCGCCGTACCCGGTTCGAGCCATTCGACGCCCTGGATCGACGCAATGTCCAACAGGACGGCGCGGCCCGCGATGCCATCGCCGGCAAGCTCGATGGATCCGATAGAGGCGCCTTGCATCGTTACCGAGTCCGCCGCCGGGCGGTCGTTATACAGGGTTGCCGCCTCGTCTGGGCCGGACCGCCACACGGAGTGGGCCGGCGCGTCGAGGTGCGTGATGGTCATCCCGTGTATGCCGATGAGGAACGTGTCGACTGTTGCGAACCGGCCATATCGTCCGGTGGGGATGTCGCCAACGGCATTCATGAAATGCTGTGGCGGCGCGATCGCCTCTGCTATCCCGGGACTCAAGTGCCGCGCTAGATCTGGTCGGATGAACGTGTCGCTCTCGAACTCGTAGGAAATCGTTCGGGCACATGAGACTGCGAGCCCCTCGCTGATCAGACGAGCCGCTTGTTCCCGCCGTTCGGCGGTAATGAGGTTCAGTGTGCCGAGCTCGTCATCGGGGCCCCATCTGCCCCAGTTGCTCAGTGTCCTGAACCACGCCAGGATTTCGGCCTCTGTAGGTCGCGTGCTCACGTCATCGACCATTCATTGCCAACTTCTCCAGAGACGCGCTAGTCGTCAGTGAAGACGGGCTTCCGTTTCTCTTCCCAGGCCTTGTGACCTTCCAACATGTCCTTCCCTTGCCGTTGCAGCACGCCGATCGCATCCGTGAGACGCGACAGGTTGGCACGAGACGGCTCGTCCATCGCCCGGAGGAAGACCTCCTTGGAGGCCCTCACGGCACTCGGTGAATTGGCCGCCACGCGCTGCGCATACTCCTCTGCCACGGCTTGCACCCTCTCCTTGGGAACGACGCGGTTGACCAGGCCCAAACGGAGGGCATCCTGAGCGCTCATGCGAGCTCCATGGCCATCGCGTAGTTGAGCTGGTGATGGAGACGGGTCAAGGCAAAAACCCCTGCACCATGCCCGAGCCTAATCTCAGACAACCCAAACTGAGCGTCCTCGGAAACAATTCGAATGTCAGACATAGCCAGCATATTGATGAGGCCGCCCCCTAGGCAGAAGCCTCTGACGGCGGCGATAACGGGCTTGAACTGTTCCATCATGCACATGTTCCAGATCCACGGCTCGCCGGCCACATTCGCGTGCTCGCTCGGATGCCAGAATCGAGCCACGAGTGCTTCCGGTGAGAAGAAGGTCTCTCGCGTTGCCCAGTGTCTCTTCGTGTTGCCACCAGCGCAAAACGCCGTATCACCGGCCCCCGTAAGGATGGCAACGCGAACAGTCCGGTCTTCCCTGAACCTGAGGAAAGCCTCGTAGAGTTCCTTCATCATCTCTGGCGTCACCGGATTCATCGGGCCATCGCCATCGATGATGATGTCGGCGATGTGTCCTCTTGTCTGGTAGTGAATGGGCATAGGTCCTCTCAACCGCGTTGCGAAATCAAGATCATCAACTGTGGCTGCAGCGTTCCGCTACCGACATCACGTCATCCCTGCCGCTCGTCGGGTTTGGGTTGGTCCTTCCCGTCGCCCCTCCCTCTGAGTTCGTATGAAGTTAGACCGCCCGCGCTCCCACGGTACCGGCCCGTCGCACCGCTGCGGCAGCGGCTCCGGAGGCTGCTCGAACGCAAGCAAGCGCTCCTCCTGCCGGGCGCTGCCGACGCGCTCACGGCCACTCTCGTCGCGGAGAACGGCTTCGAGGCCTGCTACGTCACGGGTGCAGGCGTCGCCGATGCCCAGTTCGGGGTCGCCGACATGCGTCTCGTGTCCCAAGCCGAGGAATTCGGAGTAGCCACGCGTCAGCACCGACGCGATCGTTATCCCACCCACCATAGGGTGGACATTAGTCCTGAGGCGGCGGTTTGTCAATGCGCTCGGGTGCGTTGGGATCTCCATCCGGCCTCTTGACAAGGCCATGTTCCGTGATATTTTTAGTCTATTGATTAGGGGACCTAAATGACAACCAGTGCCGACAGGGCCGCCGCCGAGATCGTGCGGGTCCTTCCACGCCTGCTGCGGTTCCTGCATGCGGGCCTGCAGGATTACCCCTTGACGCTGCACCAGCTGCGGGTGCTCGACGCGATTGCTGATGGCGATCGATCGGCCGGAGAAGTCGCCGCGGAATTGGGAATCCGCCCGCCAACGCTCACCGGACTGGCTGATCCACTTCACCAGAAGGGACTCATCAGCCGAGAGCGCGATCCAACTGCCTGGCGTGTGGTGCGTCTCGGCCTGACGCCGGCGGGTCGAGATGTGTATGAAGCGGTTCTTGCTGTCACGCGCCGGCAGGCCCGCAACCTCGTTGTGCACCTGGCGCAGTCAGACCAGGTCGGCTTGAGCAGGGCGTTGGCGGCGTTGAACGAGGAATTGGACCGCGCATCCGCACACGCCGGGTCTCGCGCACGCGACCAGACTCAGCGTTCTGCTTCGAAAGGGGTCGGTCCCCGCAAGCGCGCAGGTTAGCCAGTCCGCGTTCGAATTTGCGCAAATCACGATCGTTGTCGGATGAAAGGATCAATCATGGTTCGGAAACACATGAGTGACATCGCAGGCCGACTGTTCCCGACGTCGTTCGTTGGTTTCTATCCTCGCCCGAGTTGGTTCGACTACAACCTGCGCGACCGAGATGTGATTGCGGCACTGCGGGAGGAAGAGTTCGCCGACGCATATAGGGACGGAATCCGCGCTCAAATCGGCGATCAGGAAGAGGCAGGACTGGATATTCTTGCCGACCCACATCTGTGCTACGACAAGCACCAGGGGTTCATCGGCTCGTTCGTGCTGTACAACGCGCAGCGGTTCGATGGCGTGGAGACCCGCATTGAACCGAATCAGCTCATGCACCAGATGGCCAGCGCTCCAGACATGGCGGGCCTTTTGGATGTGATGGATGCGATCGCCAGCGTCAATGTGGTTGTGACGGGCAAGCTTGGGCGTGGCAAACTGCACCACGCGGTCAACTGGAGGCTTGCGCAGCGTTGTACCCCCAAGCCTGTCAAGGCCTTTTTCGCCGTTGGGCCGGTTGAACAGTCGATGTTCCTCAAGGATGAGTACTATGGCGATCGCAAGCGATTTCTGCTTGACCTGGCCGACATATATCACGCCGAGTTACAAGCGGCCGTCGATGCCGGCGCGACGATCGTCGAGCTAGATGATCTCATTTTCGTTGCGCCACAAGACGAGTGGGCGTTTGACGTTGAAATCATCAATCGCGTCTTCGACGGAATCGATGCCTACAAGATCTGGCACTGCTACCACGGTGGCACACCCGGTCCGGTCGGCATGGCGCCGTATGCGTCCATGTTTCCGTACGTCAAGGACTTGCAGGTGGACTCGGTCGACTGGTCTTTCGCCCAGACGAATTACCCCGACACGCAACTCAAGCTGTTTGCGACTGCGGGCTTTGACAAAGATCTGGGCCTGGGCGTCATCAGCAACAAGAATTGTCTGATCGAGACGCCTCAGGAGGTCGCCAATGGCATTCGAAAGGCGCTGCAGTACGTAGCTCGCGAACGGATTCACCTGACGAGCGATTGCGGGCAGTTCGCGTACGCGCGGCCAGCGGCTAAGGCGAAACTGCGGTCGGCAGTGCAAGGTGCGGAATTGGTCCGCCAGGAGATTGGGTCAAAGGGCTTGTCACGACCACGCCCTGAAGGTGAGCAACAGCGTTGGCGCCTTCGTGCGCAGCGCCCGCGCCGTGACCGGCACTTATGCGCGCGGCGGATGTTTGCGTAGATCTTCGCGAACGCCTTGTGTGCGGTATTGCGCTCGAGTTGCTGCGCGGCCACGTCAACGACGACTCGCCCGGATAGGAGTCCGGCGCACAAGTGATGAGGAGCGTTTGAGCGACCAGGATATCGCGTGGCTGCACTGGCTCGGCCAGGGGCATGAGGTTGTGCGGCGTGGGGAACAAAAGCGCACCCGCGGCGCGATTTTGACCGTCGACGATGCAGCGGCACTTGCGCAGGCCATTGCGCTTGCATTACGCGACGCGTCCAATCGAGCAGCCGGCGGCGGTTCTGCTTCATAAACGTGGCCACGATCAAACGTGAGGTTCCGCAGTCTTGTCGGAGGGTTATGGCGTGACCGCAGACGAGCGAAGAGTCGCTGTTATTACCGGCGGCGCAAAGGGTATTGGCCTGGCGACGGCACAGCGCTTCGCCCGCGGCGGCTTCACGGTTGTGGTGGCCGATATCGACGGCCGCGCAGCGGAACAAGCACCAGAGAGTCTTGGGAATGACTCAATCGGCCTTGCCCTCGACGTTCGAGACGTCGAGGGAGTCAGTAACTTGTTTGAGCAGGTCGAGCGTGAGTTCGGGCGGCTGGATGTACTGGTAAACAACGCCGGAATTGCGAAGGCCGAGCCAACCGCACAACTGGCGGAAGAGGACTGGCACCGCGTAGTGGACGTCAATCTCGGCGGAACGTTCCGTTGCTCGAAGGCGGCCACCCGTTACTGGCGCGACAGGGAGGCGCCATCGTCAACGTCTCGTCCATCGCGGGAATCCTCGGAGCATCCTCTCGCACGTCCTACGACGCCGCCAAAGCCGGAGTCTCGGGCGCGACTCGCGACCTCGCGATCGAGTGGGCGCCAGACGGCATCCGCGTCAACGCCGTTGCCCCCGGGGCAATTGCGACCGACATGCTTCTTCGCTCTCTTGAACGCGGCGGACTCGGGAGGTGGGGTTGGAGCGGATTCGACGAGTCGGCCTTTAGTCGCCGAATCCCACTTGGACGAGCACGTAAACCGGAGGAAATCGCCGAGACGATCTATTTCCTCTGCAGCGAAGCCGCCAGCTACATCACCGGCCAGACAATTGTGGTAGACGGCGGCCTGACGATCTCCCTCCTGTGGTAGCTGGGCGCTCAATTCGTTGAATCGCCGATCGCCCCTTGACGTGGCAACCGCCTCATAGTACTGTTCACCCAACGGTGGGTGGGAAGCTCGCCTGCCCCATGGCTAGGCTCGAGACGCATTGAGAAGGGGACGCTGGTGCGCAACCTCAAAAACGGACGGTGTGGAGGCCGGAATCGTCCTGTTCGTGCTCACTACGGCCTGCGGGGGTTCAGGCATTCCCAGACCAACCAGCACCAAGACCTACAAGATCGTGTTCTCAGGTCACGTGACGCCCACAGATCCGGCCTCGAAAGCTCAGGCCCGGTTTGCGGAACTCGCCAAGTCGATGAGTAATGGTCAGCTCGACGTCCAGGTCTTTTACAACAACCAGCTTGGGAATACCGCTGACGGATATTCGCAACTGCACGCCGGCACAACTCAGTTGGAGATGCTCACCCCAGACCATATGGTGCCGTACGGAACCCAGCATCTGGGCATTCCATCACTTCCGTTTATTTTCAGCTCGCCGGAACAGGCCCAGAAGACATCGTGACGAGCAGAGGCATTGCAGGCGCAAGGGTCTTGGAGCTTGGTGGGTACCTAGCTGGTCCGTTCGCCACGCTGATCCTTGCAAATCTTGGCGCCAATGTCATCAAGGTTGAGAGTCTTCGTGGCGACGAGATTCGGCACCTCGGACCCCCGACCGGATTCGCCGTCAATCGAGGGAAGCGTAGCCTCTCGCTGGACCTCAAGACCGCCCGAGGGAAGCAGCTGTTTGAGCGCCTCCTTCGAAGCTCAGACGTGGTGATCCAGAACCTTACCCGTCGGGCCACACGCGATCTAGGCATCACGTACGAGGAATGCCGGAGCATCGAGCCCACGATTGTGTATTGCCACATCACAGCTTTTGGACCGGGACCGAGAGCGGAGGCTGGGGGAACCAACCCATTGATCGAAGCGTTGGTTGGGACCATGGCTGCCTCCACTCGTGATGGTGAGACACCAACACGAATGGGCGCCTCGTATTTCGATCAAATGGCGGGTGCGCTCGCCGCGATCGGCGTCTTAACCGCCCTCGCGAAGGAGGATAACAGCAAGGCGTCGAAATACGTTGAGGTAGGGCTCTTCGAAACAGGCGTCTTCCTAAGCGCGGGGTCAATCGTCGAGCAGCAGATCACCGGGATGAATCCTGAACGCAGCATTGGATCGTCCAACATGGCGTACGAGAGTCTCCAGGCGTCCGATGGCAGGTGGATCTTCTGCGGCGCGGTGAGCGAAGCGCTTTGGCGTAAGTTCTGCCAAGCGATGGACTTGACGGAGTTCATCACCAATCCCGATTTCGCAACGCGTAAGAAACTCGAAGAAAAGGCTGCGTACGTCAAAGAGCGCATCCGCGAGCGATGCGCGAGCATGCCTTCGTCGGAGATGCTGACTCGGCTCAGGAATTATGGCGTGCCATGTGCACCGGTCAACGATTACGCCGCAGTGCTCCGTGAGGAGCAACTAAGTGTGCCCCGCAAACTCGTCGACCTACACGTTGGGTCGCGGATGCTCGCGACTCCGGGTTTCCCGATTACGAGCGGCCTCTCTAACGTTGACCTCGGGCCAGAGGTGCCGGCTCTTGGCGAACATTCGATGGAGATCGTGCAGTCCTTGGGATACGACACTGACGAAGTCCTCGAACTCGTCAGGCTCGGCGTGATGCGGTTGCCGACTCGGGCGTCACCAATCCTGACGCAAGCTGACGATGAGGTCGCACCGCGCCGGTGAGTTTGGCGATGCATGTGGTCAGCTCGAGGGTCCTTGGTCTTTCACAGACGACTGATGCCGTTGATCGCACGAAACGAGCACGCGTAGTTGGACTACAGTCCTGTTCCAGTGGGGAGGCGACGGGTGGAGGTGTCCCCGATATGCCGGCAACCAGAATGAGCGCGACTGAGGCGCCCGGGTGACTGAGGCGCCCCGGGTGACTGAGGCGCCCCGGGCGACGCATGGCGCCCACGTCACGCTGCGCGGCGTTCGCAAGGCCTACGGCGACTTCCGGGCGCTTGAGTCCATCGACCTCGAGGTTCTGCAGGGCGAGTTTCTGTCGCTGCTGGGCCCCTCCGGCTGTGGCAAGAGCACGACCCTGGGACTGATTGCGGGATTCCTCCGTCCCGATGCAGGGACGATCGCGTTCGGTGGGCGAGTGGTCAACGACGTTCCACCGCACCGGCGAAACATCGGCATGGTGTTCCAAAGCTATGCGCTTTTTCCGCACTTGACGGTGTTTGAAAACGTCGCGTTCGGCCTCCGACTCCGCAAGCTCTTGAAGGATCAGGTAACCACGGCGGTGCGCAAGGTCCTTGACCTCGTCCAGCTGCAGCATCTGCAGGATCGCTATCCACGTCAGCTGTCCGGAGGTCAGCAGCAGCGAGTCGCGTTGGCGCGAGCGGTCGTGCTTGATCCGCAGGTGCTCCTGCTCGATGAGCCGCTCTCGAACCTCGATGCGAAGCTGCGCCAGGAGATGCGCGTCGAGATCGTCACATTGCAGCGCCGCATCGGCATTACAACTATTTTCGTTACGCATGACCAGGAGGAAGCGCTTTCCATCTCGGACCGGGTGGCGGTCATGGACCACGGCAGATTGGTGCAGGTCGGCACGCCGCGTGAAATCTACACGAAACCCGCGACACTCCATGTCGCACAGTTCCTCGGCGCGTCGAACGTCTTCACGGGAACGGTCGAAGGAAGGGATGCCAGCGTGGTGGTGATCCGCACGGACACCGGGGTGCTCATGCGGATTGCCGCTGACCTGTGCGATCGCCCCGGGATCGGGGACGCAGCGCTGCTCATGGTGCGGCCGGAGTGGGTCACGGTCGCGAGTCGGCGCCGTCACACGCCCAAGGCGGCGGAGGACTCATTGCCGGCTGTTTTGCGCCGGGTGAGCTACCTCGGATCGACGAAGCTGTACTATGTTGAAGCCGCTGGTCGGCAGCTCATTGCCATCGGCTTGACGATCGCGGACGAGTATCTCACGGAAGGTGCAGAGGTCGTCGTCAGTTGGCCGTTCGAGCACGCCCGACTCCTGGCGCCGGACCAATGAGCTCGGCTTCCGCCGGCATACCGCCGCGCAGTCGCCGCTTCGATCTCACGCCGTGGGTCCTTGTCACCCCGGCCGCCGTGATCTTCCTCGGCCTGTACGTCATCCCGATGGCGATTCTTTTTGCGCAGAGCTTCTGGTCGGTGAGCTATGCGAGCCCCGACCCGAACGCACCCAACTCATTCACGCTCGACAATTACATCAAGTTCGTCACGGATCCGTATTACCCGAAAGTCCTACTCAATACGCTTCGCCTCGCGTTTCTTTGCGTGGTGTTGTGTGTTGCGCTTGGTTTCCCGTACGCCTATCTGCTGCAGCTGTCCTCGGGGCGGTTGCGGACCCTGCTCCTCTACACGCTGCTGGCACCGCTTCTCATCAACAGTGTGGTGAGGAGTTTTGGCTGGGTCGCGCTTCTGAGCACCGACGGAGTCGTGAACTCGGCGCTCCAAGCTTTGAGGCTAACTGACGGGCCAATCAAGCTGCTCTACACCGATTCCGCCGTCATCCTTGGTCTTGTTCACACGCTCTTGGTCTTCATGGTAATCCCAATCAGTGAGAGCCTTCGAACGATCGATCCGCAGCTGAAGCTCGCCGCGGCGACACTCGGTGCGAATCCGCTGCACACGCTTCGCCGTATCACGGTTCCACTCGCGGCGCCGGGTATCCTCGCGGGAAGTCTCATTGTGTTTGCGATCACGACCAGTGCGTTCGTGGCACCACGAATCCTTGGTGGCTCGAATGTCACAGTTATGGGCTACGTAACGATCCAGGAAAACCTCGTCTCGCTGAATTGGCCGTTTGGCGCGGCCATCGCATTCATCACCCTTGGCGCATCGCTTCTCGTCATTCTGGCAAGCCAGCGAGTTGATCGCGCGTCGCAACATGTGGTCGTCAATTGAATATCACCCGTCCCCCAGTCGGGCTCGTGATCTTCGGTCTGGCCGCCAGCATCTTCATCTGGCTGCCGATGGTGATCGTCGTCAGCACGTCGATCTCGACCCTCGACTACGTGACCTTCCCACCGGTGGGCTTCACCCTCAAATGGTACGAGGAGATACTGCGCAAACCTGAATTCATCGACTCATTCACGCTCAGCCTGCGGATAGCGGGGATCGCCACAATCATCGTCGGTACCTTCGGCTCACTCGCTGGGATCGCCGTCGCGCGGTATGCATTCCCTGGGCGGGACGCGCTGCGAATGTTCTTCCTTTCGCCGCTCTTGCTGCCGAGTCTGGTGTTCTCGCTGGCCTTGCTGCAGTTCTACGCGATGCTGCACCTGCGGGCGAATGTGTTCACCCTGGCCGCAGGTCATCTGATCATCACCACGCCCTATCTGGTGCGGCTCGTGATTCTGGCGGCGGTTTCGGTGGATTCGAACCTCGAAAGGGCGGCGCAGACGCTCGGCGCATCGCCTCGCCAGGCCTTCATGAAGGTGACGCTGCCGCTGGTTCGACCGGGGATCCTCGCGGGCCTCACCTTCGTGTTCATCGTCTCCTTTGATGAGGTGGCCGTCTCACTGCTCAATAGTTCTCCGGGCGTAGTGACGCTCCCGATCCGGATCTACAACTACATTGAGCAGATTTTCGATCCCTTCATCACCGCCGTCGGCACTACGACCAT
>Ga0137390_10004229_pt1 | contig 11896 bp, 8 predicted proteins | sample 15con2h24AmetaG_FD_104937 | JGI IMG/M metagenome (GOLD analysis project Ga0137390, IMG submission 104937) | Vadose zone soil microbial communities from Angelo Coast Range Reserve, California, USA - 15con2h2.4A metaG | ecosystem: Environmental > Terrestrial > Soil > Vadose zone > Saprolite... | reverse complement strand
CCACCACTACACAGGCGCAGCCGGAAAGGTGCTGAACGGCTGGGCTCTGTCGGGAATCACGACTTTTCAAACTGGATTCCCGATACGCATCACTACATTGGATGATCAAGAGTTGATGTACAGTTTTGATTTCGAGCTGCCGGGCGAGCCTGATCTAGTCGCGCCATTCCACACCTTGAAGCCACAAAGCAACGGAAACTACTTTTTTGATCCCACATCCTTCAGTGAAGCCAATACTTTCGGTCGCATCGGGAATGCGCCGCGTACGATCTGTTGCGGACCGCATATCAGCAACACGGATTTTGCATTGCTGAAGACAATCCAGTTGTCCGAAGCGATGCACATTGACTTCCGCGCCGAGCTCTTCAACATCTTTAACCACTCACAGTTCTTTAATCCCGACGGCAACTTCTCGGACGGCCAGCAATTCGGCCAAGTCGGTCAAGCTCGCGACCCGCGCCTGATGCAGTTTGCCTTGAAGTTTTTCTTCTAACTGAAAGATTTTCGGAACAGTTAAAGGGTAAAATTGTAGTTATCATCCCCGGGCGGCTTCGGTCGTCCGGGCAATCTAATGGCCGCTCGCCGGCCTGAGCTTTCCCTGGAGTCATCCGATGTACCCCGAATTAGACCAAGAACTCGCAACCTTCGAGCGCCGCACTCCTAAATCCGCCGAAGCGCACAAGAAAAACCTCAAACGCATTCCGCTCGGCGTGGCCAGCAACTATCGCCATTACGATCCCTGGCCCATCTTCGTGACGGAAGCCAGCGGCAGTAAGTTCCGCGACCTCGACGGCAACGAATACATCGACCACAACCTGACCTTCGGCGCGCTCATGGCCGGACACTGCCATCCCGCCGTGATGAAGGCTGTCGAGAAACGTCTCTCCACCGGCACCATGTTTGGCATGCCTCACGACATGGAATGGGAACTCGCCGAAGAAATCTGCAACCGCTTTCCGGTCGAGATGTGCCGCTTCGGCAACAGCGGTACCGAAGCCACCATGCACGCCATTCGCCTGGCGCGCGCCGCTACTGGCCGCGACAAGATCGTAAAATTTGAAGGCGCCTACCACGGACTGCATGACTCCGCTCTGGTCAGCGTCAAGCCCCACGCGCCCGAGTTCGGCGACATCGACAATCCCACGGCTGTCCCCGGCGGATTAGGCGTGCCCAAATCAGCAGTGGCCAATGTCACCATCGCAACATTCAATCGACTCGCCACGGTCGAGCGCCGTTTCAAAGAAAATCCCGGCGAAATTGCCGCAATCATTCTCGAACCCATTCTGATGAACGTCGGCCTCTGCCTGCCGGAGCCCGGCTTCCTGAAAGGCCTGCGCGACATCGCCACTAAAAACGGCGCACTCCTGATCTTCGACGAAGTAAAAACCGGTGCCAAACTCGGCTGGGGCGGTGCCAGCGAATACTTCAACGTGAAACCAGATATGATCTGCCTCGCCAAGTCTATCGGCGGAGGCCTGCCACTCGCCGCTTTCGGCGCCAGCAAGTCCCTGATGGACCTCATCTCGCAGCACAAGGTCTTCCACGGCGGTACCTACAATACCAATCCGGTTTCGATGGCTGCAGGCCTTGCCACGTTCCGCGAAGTTCTCACGCGTGACAATTACGCTCACGTCGACAAACTCGGCAAAAAGCTGGCCGACGGATATCGCAAGACCATCGCAAAAGTTGGCTTGCAGGCTTACATCGCGCAAGCCGGCGCCAACGGCGCTCTGATGTTCTATCCGAAGGAAATTCGCAACTACCGCGACTGGACCACCGTCGACATCGACCTCTGGCGGCACTACTGGTTCGCCATGGTCAACCGCGGCGTGATGGCGCAGCCCTACTCGTGGGATGAACAGTGGACCATCTCTGTTCAACACACCGAAGCCGACATCGACAAGCATCTATCTGCTTTCGACGACATCGCCGCATCGCTCGCGAAAGCGCAGCAAGAGCGCGCAGGCCAGCCCGTATTAGCCGCGCACTAGACTTGTAAGTGTGGGGCGGGCAGTCTTGCCCGCCCTGCATGCACCAGCGATGCTCACGTAGAGAGGATTGCCCATGTGGGGACAGCCGCCCTCGGCTGTCCGCCGAGCGAAGCTCGGCAGGTGTGTTTGGGTGGCGCAGCGCTTAAGCGCTGCGATTCCCGAGTCTTACGAAAGCGGCTTTAGCCGCTGCGGTTCGGAATTTGCTTTGTCTACCGCCACCCAACCCGCCGCCCAGCCCCATCTCATCCGCGCCCTCGGACGCCGCGATCTCGTCCTCCTCTTCGTGGTCGCAGTCTTCAACCTGAACGTGGTTCCCTCCATCGCTGCCAACGGCGGGGTCACCATCTGGCTCTGGATCATTTCCCTGGTCTTGTTTTTCTGGCCGCAAGGCATCGCCGTTATCGAACTCGCCCATCGCTATCCCGGCGAAGGCGGCGTCTATCTCTGGGCCAAAGAAGTCTTCGGCGACTTCCACGGATTCCTCTCCGGCTGGTGCTATTGGACCAACAACATGCTCTACGTGCCGACGGTCATGCTCTACTTCGTGGGCGTCTCCGTTTATGTGCTCGGCCCCAGCCATCTCGGCCTCGCCGATAACAAGCTCTTCGCGTCGATAACCTCGCTGACCCTGCTTGCCTTACTCACCCTGCTCAACATTGCCGGCCTCGGCGTTGGCAAGTGGATCAACAACGTCGGCGCCATCGGCACTTTCATCGCCGCCGCGGTCCTGATTGGTTTAGGTCTAGTGATCTGGACGCGCTTCGGTTCGACCATCACCGTCTCCGATTTTAAAATTCCCGCCAACCCGCGCTTCGTGATGAATTCTTTCGGCGTGATCTGTTTCGGTTTGGTGGGACTCGAACTCGCCTCCGTCATGGGCGACGAAATTCAAGATCCCGCCCGCACTCTTCCCGGCGCAGTCGCCTGGGGCGGGGTTCTCTCTGGCGCTCTCTATGTCGGCGCCACACTCACCCTCCTCATCGCTGTCGGCAAGAATGTCAACGTTCTTCAGGGGATCGTTCAGGCGGTGACACACATGGCAGGTCGCGTCGGGGTTGCCTGGATTACCCTGCCCTTCGCGCTCATGCTCAGCGTCTCCATCGCAGGCATCGGTTCAGCATGGATGGGGGGCTGTGCCCGCATCCCGTTCGTTGCTGGCCTCGATTCTTACATGCCATCCTGGATGGGCCACATTCATCCGCGATACGCCACGCCTTACGCCGCGCTGATTGTGCAGGCGATCGTTTCTGCCGGCCTGGTGGTTCTGAATTTTGCCGGTGCTGGTGTGCAGGAAACTTTTCAGAAGCTGCTGTCCCTTGCCGTCGTTCTGCAGCTCGTTCCGTTTCTGTACATGTTCGGCGCGTTGATAAAATTCTCCATCATCGAGTCCGTGCCTCAGGGACAGTACAGCCGCCCCACGCTGTTCTTGGCCGGAACTAGCGGCCTGCTCACCACGACCCTTGGCATCGCACTCGTTTTTTTTCCGGCCCAGCAGATCACATCGCTGTGGTCCTATGAATTATGGATGTTCGGCGGCACACTGTTCTTCGTCGGCCTGGCCGCCTTCTTCTTTTTTGTTTACGGAAGTTCTAAGAATCTAGAAACATCTAGTCGATCGGGACCACCTCCTTGGGATCCCGAAACGGCGGAGTACATTGGAATGTTTCTTGGACCCATTTCTTCTGCGCTGGTCGCTGCGGGAAATCTAAGGAGGATGGGCGATGCGAAAAAGGCAAGAGGCGTCCTTGCAATTGCCTTCGTGGTCGTGCCCTTATTCCTTCTTGCAGTGATAATTTGGGAACGAGCCGACGAGGCCGTGACCCTATTGCTCGGCCACTTCATTACGGGATTTCTGCTGCTTTCATCGCAAAAACAGACTTTCAAACAGTGGCGCAATGAAAATCCTTCCTCCCCCCTCTCCGGCGCAACGTCGGCTTGGACCAGATCCCTGGCTGGCGCAGCTATCTACGCACTGATGCTCACAATTCTATTTGGATTAGGGGCAGTGATGAGGGTTCAACTGCGATTGAGATAGGAGATTGCTGAATATGCCCGCTGTAATTCAGACCGACGCACAACCGAAAGTCCGCACCTACCAGATGTACATCAACGGCGAGTGGGTCGCGAGCAAGTCCGCGAAGACGTTCCCGGTCTACGATCCCTCTACGGAGGAGGTAATCGCCCAAGTCCCCGACGCCAACGCCGAAGACGTCAACCGCGCCGCAGCCGCCGCCAAATCGGCTTTCGAAGAAGGTCCGTGGTCGACCACGACCGCGCAGGAACGCGGCCGCGTCCTCTTCCGCCTCTCCGATAAAATCCGTGCGAACCTTCCCGCGCTCGCCGAACTCGAATGCCGCAACACCGGCAAGCCCATCGTCGAGGCCGAATTCGACATAACCGATGCCGCGACCTGCTTCGAATACTATGGTGGCCTTGCCACCAAAGTCGTCGGCTACGTGAACCCCGTCCCTGATAACGCGATGTCCCTCTCGCTGAAGGAACCAGTGGGCGTCGCGGGACAAATCATTCCCTGGAATTATCCTCTGTTGATGGCCGCGTGGAAACTCGCGCCTGCAATCGCGGCAGGCTGCACTTGCGTTCTGAAGCCAGCTGAACAAACTCCGCTCACCGCTCTCGAATTCGCGAAATATTTCGAGGACTGCGGCCTGCCCCCGGGCGTCGTCAACATCGTCACCGGCTTCGGAGAAAGTTGCGGTGCTCCGCTGGTCCAGCATCCCGACGTGAACAAGATCGCTTTCACCGGCAGCGCCGCCGTCGGCAAGATCATCGTGAAACAGGCTGCTGACACCGTGAAGCGCGTCACTCTCGAACTCGGCGGAAAGTCGCCCAACATCTTCTTCGCCGATGCCGATTTCGAAGCAGCCATCGACGGCGCGCTCTTCGGCGTCTTCATAAATCAAGGCGAAGTCTGCTCCGCCGGAAGCCGTATCCTGGTACAGAAGTCGATCTACAAGAACTTCGTCGAGGCCATGACGGAAAAAGCGAAGAAGATCAAGCTCGGCCCGCCGCTCGATCGCGAGACGAAGATGGGCCCGCTCGTCAGCAAAGAACAATACGATCGCGTCAAATCCTATATCGAAATCGGAAAGAAAGAAGCCAAGCTCGTGTCTGGCGGCGGACGCCCAGAGAAGATCGGCAAAGGCTACTATGTGCAACCGACGATCTTCTCCGACGTCACCAACTCCGCCCGCATCGCCCGCGAAGAAATCTTCGGCCCAGTCGCCGCTGTGATTCCCTTCGACGATGAAAAAGACGCGCTCAAAATCGCCAACGACTCGCCCTACGGCCTAGCCGCAGCCGTCTGGACCCGCGACATCTTCAAAGCCATGCGCGCCGTAAAAGCTCTGCGCGCCGGCATCGTCTGGGTGAATCACATGCAACCAACTTACGTCGAAGCTCCTTGGGGCGGCTACAAACAATCCGGCTTCGGCCGCGAACTCGGCCCCTGGGGCATCGAAGAATATCTCGAAACCAAGCAGGTCTACATCAATCTGAACGAAGCTCCAATCGGCTGGTACTGATAAATGAAGGAACGATCTCAAAAGTCTTGTCATCCTGAGCGAGGATTGATCTTCGCGCCCAAGCGCGAAGATCAACCGCAGTCGAAAGCCTGCCCTGAGCTTGCCGAAGGGGACCCCTGTACTGTGTGCAGCACCAGTGCCGCTTCAGGGAGTTCTCACAAGAAACTGACATGAGTACAATCCGAATCAACACTCCCATTCCCGGCCCGAAGTCCAAAGCGCTCTCCGAGCGCCGCGCGAAATCCGTCCCCCGCGGCCTTTCCCACGGCACACCGATTTACGTAGCCAAAGCCGAAGACGCATGGCTCGAAGACGTCGACGGCAACCGCTACATCGACTTCGCCGGAGGCATCGGCTGCGCCAACGCCGGTCACCGCCGGCAACCCGTTGTCGATGCGATCAGCGCGCAACTAAACAAGTTCCTCCATACGTGCGTCCAGGTCACGCCCTACGAAGGCTACATCCGCCTCGCCGAGCGGATGAATGAAGTCACGCCCGGCAAGTTCGCGAAGAAAACTCTCTTCGTCAACAGCGGCGCTGAGGCCGTCGAGAACGCAGTCAAGATCGCCCGAGCTTATACCAAGCGTCCCGCAATCATCGCGTTCGAAGACGCCTTCCATGGCCGCACCATGATGACCCTTGCCCTCACCAGCAAGACTCATCCTTACAAAGCAGGCTTCGCGCCTTTTCCAGGCGATGTTTATCACGTCCCCTTCGCCTACTGTTATCGCTGTTCGTACAATTTGAAATATCCCTCGTGCGATCTCTACTGTGCGCGCCATCTCGAAGATACGTTCAAGCGCGTCGTCGCCAATGAAGAAGTCGCGGCCGTGATTGCCGAGCCGGTGATGGGCGAAGGCGGTTTCATCGCCCCGCCGCCAGATTATTTCAAGGTGCTGATCGACCTCTGCCACAAGCACGGCATCCTCTTTATCGCCGACGAAGTTCAATCCGGCTTCGGACGCACCGGCGCGATGTTCGCCAGCGAACGTTACGGCATCGAGCCCGACATTATCGTAACCGCGAAATCACTGGGCGGCGGCTTACCGCTTGCCGCTGTTACAGGCCGCGCCGAAATCATGGACGCGCCCGGTCCCGGCGGCCTCGGCGGTACCTTCGCGGGCAATCCGCTTTCCTGCGCGGCGGCCCTGGCTGTCCTTGATCTATTTGAAACGGAGAATCTATTAACTCGCGCCAACGAACTCGGAGACCGCTTCCAGCGCCGTGCCCGCGCATGGCAGCGCCGCTGGCCGATCATCGGCGACGTGCGCGGCCTCGGCGGCATGCAAGCCATCGAACTCGTGAAATCGCAGGAAGATAAAACTCCGGCCACGGACGAAACGAAAAAGATCACGCAGTACTGTTACGAGCATGGCCTCATCACAATCACAGCCGGATCGTATTCCAACGTAATTCGCGTCCTCGTCCCGTTGGTCGCAACCAACGACCAAATCGACGAAGGCCTCGACGTACTGGAGTCCGCCCTGGCCACAGTCTGCGATAATAAAAGCGTAGTAGCGCAACTAGTCTGATGTTCGGCGCTCTTACTTCGAGTACCTTCGTGCCCTTCGTGGTTATAGATCTTACGATAGCGAGGCAGTGTCATGACGCCAGTAGCAGCACCTCCTACACTCCGACTCACGAACTACATCAACGGCCAATGGACCGACTCGCCCGCCTCCGAATGGCGCGACGTCATCAATCCCGCGACTGGTGAAACGCTAGCCCAAGTCCCACTGGCCAATGCCGCGGAAGTGAATCAGGCAGTCGAAGCCGCCGCCGCTGCCTTTCCCGAGTGGCGCCGCACTCCGCCCGAAGACCGCATCCAGCCGCTCTTCAAGCTGAAGATGCTGCTCGAAGATCACCTCGACGACATCGCTCGCATCATCACCCAGGAAAACGGCAAGACGTTCACCGAAGCCAAAGCCGAGATGCGCCGGGCGATTGAAAACGTTGAGGTCGCCTGCGGCATCCCCATGATGATGCAAGGCTACAACCTCGAAGACGTCGCCCGCGGCATCGACGAAATGATGATCCGCCAGCCCCTCGGCGTCACCGCCGCCATCGTGCCCTTCAACTTTCCCGGCATGATCGCGTTCTGGTATCTGCCTTACGCCATCGCTACGGGAAACACGTTCATTCTGAAACCCTCTGAGCGCGTCCCGCTCACCATGCGCTATGTGTACGAGCTTCTCGAAAAGACCGGACTGCCGAAAGGAGTGGTCAGCTTAGTTAACGGCGGCAAAGCCGCAGTTGACGCGCTGCTCGACCATCCCAAGATTCGCGCCATCAGCTTTGTCGGATCGACTCCCGTCGCGAAGTACGTTTACTCGCGCGCTGCCGCCAACGGCAAACGCGCTCAGTGCCAGGGCGGAGCCAAGAATCATGTCATCGTTCTCCCCGACGCCGACATGCCGATGGCCACGCAGATCATCAGCGACAGCGCCTTTGGATGCGCCGGCCAGCGTTGCCTCGCCGTCTCGGTCGCCATCACCATTGGCGAAGCGCAGAAGACATTCCGTGATTCCATTGCCGACGCCGCGTCGAAGCTGAAAGTCGGCAGTGGCCTCGACAAAGATGTTCAGATGGGTCCAGTGATCACGCCACAAAGCAAAGAGCGCGTCGAATCGCTGATCGGCCTCGGCGAAAAGCAAGGCGCGAAGATCCTGCTCGACGGACGCAACTCGAAGATCCCGAATTACGAGTCCGGCAACTTCGTGAAGCCCACCATTCTCGACAACGTTCCCGCAACCAGCGATCTCGCCGACACAGAAATCTTCGGTCCCGTTCTCAGCCTCGTCCACGCCAACGACATGGACGACGCGCTTGCCTTCCTCGAACGCAGCGCTTATGGAAATCAAGCCTCGCTGTTCACGTCGAGCGGATCGGCCGCGCGCCGCTTCCGCTACGAAGCCCCCGCGGGAAATATCGGCATCAACATCGGCGTCGCCGCTCCCATGGCCTACTTCCCGTTCAGCGGATGGAAGAACAGCTTCTTCGGCGATCTCCATGGCCAGGGCCGCGACGCCATCGAGTTCTACACCGACAAAAAAGTCGTAGTCGAACGCTGGGCCAAAGAGCACAGCCGGAAATTCTGATTGAGCAATTGGGCAATTGAGTAATTGTGCAATTGAAGTTGGATCACCTCCCACTTTGCGCTGAATTGTTTCAAATTGCCCAATTACCAAATGATCCGCGATGCTCTCCGATAGAAGAATGAGGACTCCATGACCACAACTCTTACCACTCCCACAATGACCGGCAAGGAAATCGTCGACCTTTCCCGCAAGCACACGCTCTTCGAATGGTCCGCGCAGTCGAAGGTCGATCCCATTCCTGTCGCCAGCGCCAAGGGGATTTACTTCTACACGCCGGAAGGCAAGCGCTTCATCGACTTCAACAGCCAGCTCATGTCCGTCAACATCGGACACGGCGACCCGCGCGTCATTCAGGCCATCAGCGATCAGGCCGCAACACTCGCCTACGCCAATCCCTTCATGGCCACGGAACCGCGCGCGCGCCTTGGCGCGAAGCTCGCCGAAATCACTCCCGGCGATATCGACACCTTCTTCTTCACCAACGGCGGCGCCGAGGCCAACGAGAACGCCATCAAGATTGCGCGCTTCTTCACCGGACGTCACAAGATCATGGCGCGCTATCGCTCCTATCACGGCGCCACCGCGGGCGCGATCAGCCTTACCGGCGATCCCCGCAGATGGGCCGCCGAACCTGGCATTCCGGGCGTCGTGCATGTACTCGATCCTTATCACGGCATCGAGCGGGGATGGGAATCCGCCGAATCGTCGCTGGCCATGATTGAAGAGACCATTCAGCTCGAAGGTCCGCAAACCATTGCCGCGTTCATTCTCGAGCCGGTGACTGGAACCAACGGCGTCCTCGTTCCTCCGGACGGATATCTCGTCGGCCTGCGCAAGCTCTGCGACAAGTACGGCATATTGATGATCGCCGACGAAGTGATGGCCGGCTTCGGCCGCACCGGTGAATGGTTTGCGGTCGATCACTGGAAAGTCGTTCCCGATTTGCTTTGCATGGCGAAGGGATTAACTTCAAGCTATCTTCCTCTCGGCGCGGTCGGCATGCGGCATCACATCGCGCAGCATTTTCAGGACAAAGTGTTTTACGGAGGCCTGACTTACAACAGTCATCCCATGGGATGCGCGGCGGCGCTGGCGACCATTCGCGTCTATGAAGAAGACGGCCTGCTCGACAACGCGAAAAAAATGGGCGCGATCATGAAAGAGCTGGGAGCGGAGTTGCAGGCGAAGCATCCGTCGGTGGGCGCGGTGCGCTCGATCGGACTGTTCGGCATCGTCGAACTCATTCGCAACCGCAAGACTCGTCAACCGATGGCTCCCTTCAACGGCACCTCCGACGAAATGGCGGCGCTCGGACGCTTCTTCCGCGAGCAAGGGCTCTACACCTTCGTCCGCTGGAACACCTTCTTCACCAACCCTCCGCTCTGCATCAACGAGCAGCAGATGCGCGAGGCGTTCGCGATCATCGACCGGGGGCTGGAGATCACTGATAAAGCTGTGGCAGATTAGCTTATAGCTACTGTCATCCTGAGCGAAGGAACTGCTTCGCGAAGCGAAGCAGTTCCGAAGTCGAAGGACCCCTGCACAGCTGGCAGCTCCGCTGCTGCTTCAGGGAATTCTCTCCGCCTACTCGGCAGCATCGTAAGAATGCCTCGACGCCCCTTTCATGCTGCATGCTTCACCGGGGTCCTTCGACTGCGCATCACCTTCGCATGCGCGAAGCTGATGCTCCGCTCAGGATGACATTTTCTTGAGTGATTCTGCTGCAAACAACATCTCCGCTCCCCACTTCTCCGCCATATCCTCCCAGCGGGCATTTTTCGATTCGATCAACGCGATCTTCTTCGCGCGGATCCAGCCCTTCAACTGCTTCTCGCGCCCGATGGCCTTATGTACGTCGTCGAAGCTTTCGTAGTACACCAGCCGGTCGCAATGATATTTGCTGCTAAAGCCTTCGATTTCGCCACGCTTATGTTGAAGCGCCCGCCGGTAGATGCTGTTCGTCATCCCAATGTAAAGCGTGCCCGATGAGCTGCACACGATGTAGACGAAATACTCGTGATCTTTCATAGCGGCTGTCTGCCTCTTTCCAGCTGCACGAACCTTTATCATCCGGCTCGGCTACGGCTTGCATAGCGGGATCGCGGGGCTCGCTTGACCCGGCCGGGCGGCTTGCGCCGGACGTTCTCTGTTTGGACACTCTCTGCTTGGACGTTCTTGTCTGAAGTCTGAAAAGCGCTGTCGAGGCGCTCTACCTCTGACTCTTCTTCCTGCGGCGTGTTGATGGTGGTGAGGGCTGCGGCTTGCGCCGTCGCGATGGCGAATGGGCCGTCGACGGGCAGGGCTGCGGGATATTGGGGGACTTCCTTGACCATGTCGTTTTCCCAGCAATCGAAACGGACCTTGGTCGCGTTCCGCGTGACGATGCTGAGCGCGCGCAGGATTAGACGGGCACGGGCGATGTCGATGTGGTTGCGGACGAGGGCATTGACCACTTCCATGAGCGAGGCCTGGATCGCCTCGTAACTCTCGAAGTTGGCGATGGGATGGAGGCGCGATTTGGGCGGAGTGCGCACGCCGCGGATCATCCGCTGATGGAAATAGCAGAAGACTTCGCGGCGCAGCGAGGGAGAGCCGCAGCGGATGCCGTTGACCTTGATGTGGGTACAGCTACGAGTGTTGGGATTGACTGCCATGTTTGAACCTTTCGTTGTTTTGGTGGTTTTGGTGGTGGATTGATCTCGTGCAAAAAAATTTGCGGATAGATTTTCTAAATCTTTGATAAGGCTGGGGTTAGCGCCGTGGCGGCGGAAGAGGTCCGCGTAAAACCTTGCAAGCAAAGGGTTTGCGCGCAAAATCTTGAAAAATATGGTGTTACGGACGTCGAATTGGGTGCCCGGCTGGGGTGGCGAGGAGTTTCTCGAAGACGAATTCGCGGAGGAGCATACTACTATAGTTTACGGATGGGCGCAAGGTCACATGTCACAGGTCACATGTCACAGAGGTCACATGTCACAGAGAGGGTGTGGAAGGCTGTGGAAAAAGGAGGGGTTTGGGGACAGAGCGCGGGGGAAGTGAAAACTGACAGGGGACGTCCGTTTGTCCCCTCAAAGGGTCAGAGGTTCATCGTCGCTTGTTCCATCGGCGTTTCCGTTTTTGCAGGCGTGCCGGGCAATCTGCGACGATGTCTTAGCTCGGTAGTTCTGGAATAGGCCCTACCCACGCGAATGATTACTCGTCCTCGAACCCACCTCGCGACTTCCCACCAACCATAGGACCAGAGGGATTTTCCGTCGCTGTGGAGATT
>Ga0137390_10004226_pt1 | contig 11902 bp, 11 predicted proteins | sample 15con2h24AmetaG_FD_104937 | JGI IMG/M metagenome (GOLD analysis project Ga0137390, IMG submission 104937) | Vadose zone soil microbial communities from Angelo Coast Range Reserve, California, USA - 15con2h2.4A metaG | ecosystem: Environmental > Terrestrial > Soil > Vadose zone > Saprolite... | reverse complement strand
GGCACGCACGAGGAGGAACGCTCATGGACGAGCCGCAGGTCTCATCGATAAGCCGTCGCGATCTGCTGAAGCTTGGAGGGGTGGCCGTCGCCGCCGGCTCCGGGCTTCCGCTCCTGGATCCGAAGCCGGCGGCGGCCCAGACTCCCAAGCGAGGCGGCACCTTCCGCGTCCGCCTTCACGTCAATCCCGTCCATTTCGATCCGCAGCAGACCCTGGCCTTTCCCACCATGGTCGCGATGTCCTTCACCCACAGCCGGCTCGTCAAGGTCAAGGCGGGGCCGTCCGTCAAGTCGGGGACGTCCCCGATCGAGCCGGACCTCGCGGAGTCGTGGAGCCAGCCCAGCGACACGACGTATCTCTTCAAGCTCCGTCGCGGCGTGCGATGGCATCCCAAGCCGCCCGTCAATGGGCGGGAGCTGACGGCCGAGGACGTCAAGTACACCTATGAGCGCTTTCTCCTGCCCGCCAATCCCAACCGCGGCCTGCTCGAGCAGGTCGACAAGATCGAGGCCGTCGACAAGCACACCGTCAAGTTCACCCTCAAGGAGCCCTTCGCCTGGTTCCTCGACGCGCTCGCCTCGACCTCGACCTGGATCATCGCCAAGGAGGCGGTGGAGCAGTTCGGCGACCTGAAGAAGCCCGAGAGCTGCATCGGCACCGGACCCTGGATGCTCGAGCGTTACGAGCCAAGCGTGCGGCTGATCTGGGTGCGCAATCCCAACTACTTCATCCCGGGATTGCCGTATGTCGACGGCGTCGACATGACGCTCGAGACCGATCCCAGCACGGCTCTGGCCGGGTGGCTCGCCGGCAAGTTCGACTTCGCTCCCGAGTACGGCATGGTCGTTCGCCGCAGTGACCTCGACGTGGTCAAGCCGCGCAAGCCCGGGCTCCAGATGCAAGACCACCTCGTCGTCTTCGGCGGCATCTGGTGGTTCAAGCTCGAGCAGGATCCTTTCAAGGATGTCCGCGTGCGCCGTGCCCTGGCCGTGGCGACCAACTGGAAGGAAGTGCTCGAGACGAACTCCTGGTCACAGGGGCACGGCGTGCCCAATCCGGCCGTGCCCGCCGCCCTCAAGGAGTGGTCCATTCCCATCGATCAGCTCCCCCCGGAAGGACGGAGGCTGTACGACTTCGATCCCGGCGAGGCCAAGCGACTCCTCGCGCAGGCGGGTCTTCCGAGCGGATTCAAGACCACGCTCGAGACCACGGGCGGCTATGGCCCCGACTACCTGGACGCGGTGCAGGTCGGGCTCTCCAACTGGAAGAAGGCCGGGATCGAGGCGGAGCTGAAGCTGAAGGAGTACGGCGCCTTCGTCTCCAGCACCATCTTCGGCAGGTTCGAGAAGATGGGCAGCGGGCTCTTCGGCGCCTGGGCCGATCCCGACGGCTATCTCTACCGATACTTCGTCCCCGGGCAGGCCCTCAATGCCTCCGGCGTCAATGATCCCAAGCTGACGGAGATGATCAAGCTCCAGCGCCGCACCTTCAACGTGGCCAAGCGCCGCGAGATCGTCTACGACATCCAGCGCTATATCTCCCAGCACGTCTACGTGATCTACGGACCCTCCGTGATGCCCGTGGTCGCCTGGGAGTCCTACGTCAAGAACTTCGGGCCGAACATCGGCCACGACTATGGCGGGCGTCTCATGGCGGCCTGGCTGGATCGCTGAGGCATGAAGCTCAAGGACAGGGTCGCCCTGGTGACGGGCGCGGGCTCGGGCATCGGCCGCGCCATCGCGCAGCTCTTCGCCGAGGAAGGCGCGCGCGTCATCGCCAACGACGTGCGTGAAGAGGCCGCGAAGGAAACGGTGGCGGCGATCCCCTCCGGGGGATGCGCCATCCAGGCCGACGTGGCCGATAGCGCGCAGGTCAAGGCGATGTTCGCCGAGATCGAACGCGAGTTCGGGACGCTCGACGTGCTCGTGAACAATGCGGGGATCGCGGGAACCTCGACGACGAATCGCGACAGGCTACGCGAGCGGTCCGACGCCCGGATCTCCGAGATGCTGAGCGGCCAGGGCATCCAGACCCACTGGGACATCACCCAGGAGATGAGCGACGAAGCCTGGCATCGCATGATCGCCGTGCACCTGAACGGGACGTTCTTCTGCACGCGCGAGGCCCTCAAGCTGATGAGTCGGCGCAACCAGGGCGCCATCATCAACATGTCGAGCGTGGCCGCCCTCATGGGGCTCGACACCGTGCCGCATTACAGCGCGGCCAAGGCGGGCATCCTCGGCTTCACCCGCGCCGTCGCCCGCGAGATGGGCTCGCGCAAGATCCGCGTCAACGCCATCTGCCCCGGCTTCATCGACACGCCCATGACCCAGCCCATCTCGCCGATGATGCGCGCGGCCACCGTGGCGCGCACCCCGCTCGGCCGCTGGGCGGAGCCCGGGGAGGTGGCCAAGACCGCCCTCTTCCTCGCCTCCGACGACAGCGCCTTCTTCACCGGCCAGTGGCTCTCCCCCAACGGCGGCCTCTTCATCGGCTAGTACTTGTCCCGTCTCTACCGAGCTGGGCCTGCGGCCCCGCAGGTATTCCGGAGCTCGCTCCAGTCCTCCTCCGGAAGTAGCTTGACAGGCTGCAGGGGGTGCTTGGCGGCGAGGGCCGTGAGGGCGGCCATGCGGTCGCGATCGCTCGGGTGAGTCGAGAGGTACTTCAGCGCATCCGACTCCTTGTCTGACTTCTTGTCGAGCGCCTTGAAGAACGCGATCATGCCGGCAGGATCCACCCGAGCGGCCAGCAGCATCTTCAGTCCTTCGGTATCAGCCTCCTCCTCGGCATCGCGGCTGTAGCGGAGCTGGCCCAGCACGCGCGCCGCCTCCAGGCCGTAGGCGAGCGGGCCCGTCACATCGCCCGTGAGGGCGGCGATCAAAAGGCCAGACGACGTGTGCTGGACGATGGCCCGGGTCGAGTGACGCTGAACCACATGCTGGAGCTCGTGGGCAAGCACACCCGCGAGTTGTTCGGGCGAGTCTGTTCGCTCGAGCAGCCCCCGGAACACGACGACGGTACCACCCGGCGCCGCGAAGGCATTGAAGACGGGGACGTCCACGATGTAGACACGGAACGTGTAGGGCGAGCCGGGCGCGCTCGCGGTGAGCCGGCCGACGATGGTGTCAATGGCCGCCACGAGCTTCGGATCGGCGCAGCGCTTCGCGGGTGGAGCGAGATACGTGACGATACTCTTTCCGAGCTGCTCCTCCCAGGCGACGGGTACCTGCATGGCCACCCTGGCGGCCAGGAACGGGATGACCCAGAGATAGATCGCCGCGGAGAGGGTGATGACCCCGGCGGCCGCCAGGATCGTGAGTCGCAGGCGCCGACCCCGCCTCGCCGGGTTGTGGAAGCGCCTCGAGAATTCAGGCGCCAGCTCATGGAGGCTCTGCAGAAAACGCAGGTCCTCCACGACCAAGATCTCCGGCATCCGCCCGCCGCGCTCGAGCCGGACTTCCTCGCCCACGTAGGAGCCCTGGGTTTGCCGAACTTCGGCGTAGGGCCAGAGCCGCGTCCGCCCGCCCGCCGGCGTGACCTCAAGGCCCTGGCGCATGAGGCGGACGGTGGCCCGGTGGCGAATGGCCGTTTCTCCGTCGAGGTAGGCGGCCGGCCACTCAGTCTGGATGGGACGCTCGGGGAAGGCTCAGGCGAGATCGAAGCCGGTATCGAAGAATCCGGCCAGTCCCTCGCCCATGGTGGACGGAAACTGAGCCTGTTGCTGGATCCGCTCCAGATCCAGCGGGCCGACCAGGGTCAGGTATCGGTAGGCGAAGTCGATATTTCGAACCTTGACCCACGGCCACGCGAGGCCGAGGGTGCAGAGGAGGATGAGGGCGTTGAGCGCATAGAGCCCGAGGAGCGCGCCCCCTGTCACCGTCGAGCGAAAGCTCGCCGCGCCGAAACGCGTGTGCCCCCAAAAATAGCGCCGCTTGCTCGCCGCCCACCAGAACCAGTAGAACCCGAGCGTGAAAGGCGTCAGGAGCACGGCGAGCACGAAGGGCTCCATGAGATCGCGGCCGTTCCCGGAGAAATCGAAGCGCTCATTGCCGAAATAGCTCTGGGAGAGAAGGAACGTCTGGCGGCGCACGAGGAAGTAAGGATAGTAGAAGCCGAAAGTCACCAGGCTCAGCAGGGTGCCGCTGATGAAGATCTTCAGCAGCGGCCACATCCGGCCGCGGAACGAGAAGCGAATGCCCCGCCAGGACGTGCGGCTGAGCCGGTAGCGGCGGGCCCCCACGATGGCCACGGGCACGAAGGAGACTCCCACCACGGAAGACAGGATACCGGCCATGATCTTGATGCCGGTGTGGACATCGAGGTCTTCACGTATCACGCGCAGCACGAGCAGGGGAACGCCAAAGACCAGGAGAGCTTTCAGCATCCCCATGAAGAGCTCCTGGCCGGTGCCGTGGTAGGCGAAGCGATCGCCTTCGAACTCGGTCTGGCTGAAAAGGAACCGACGTGTCCGTGTCTTGGCCCAGAAGTAGTACACGCCGAGAGTTCCGAGGGTGAAGAGCACATTGACGATGTGAATCCCGAAGAGCGTGCCGCCCTCGCCGCGGAAGCTCGGCTGCCGGACCGCCGACTCGCCGGGTGGTCCTCCCATCGGTCGTGTTGCCTCCGGGCTCTGCGGGCCTCTCGGAGGCACCTGAGGTGGCGGCGGAGCGGGCTCGGGCGGAGGGGGTGGAGAAGCCAGTGGACGAGAGGCGCCGGGCGGACTCGTGGAGCTGGCGGCGCTCCCCGCCGAGGGCGCCGTCGCTAGCGGCGCCAGTGGTCTTCGAAAAAACGACGACCCGTCGGTCGGCCGCGGGACTTCACCCTCCATGCAGGCACTATGATCAACGCTCCTCGACGAAGTCAACTTTCTGGGTGAACGGCGCCCCGCCCGATCGAGTGACGCAGCATGCGGCACACTGGCGGTGTCAATCTTGGGCGTCACACTCGCGCAATTCGTCATCACACTGACGGCGGGGAGACCCGAAGCGGGGATGAACTCAAGGGTTTTGCGCGTTCTCCCGTGGCACAGAGCGTGCACGATCATCCGCTGTGGACCGGTCTACCAGCTCGCGTCCTTCCCCGCTGCGGATTCGCCCCACCGTCGTCGTTGCTGCGGCCCTGATGCTCCTCTGGCTCATCGCCTACTGGCACCTGAGCCAGCTGAGCTGGGATCTGGTCCAGGTGTCCCGCACGGGACCTCGCGCATTGGCGCACTACCTGGCGGGGAACTACCGCGAGGCTGCCCGAGCGTATCAGGCGGGTTTGCGTGGCCAGGTCACTCTGCCATACACGAACGATCCCGCCGGCTACTGGGCCCTGCGCGCAGGCGACCTCGATGAGGCGGAGCGCCGAGCGAGGACCACGCTGGCCCTGGTGCCCTCTGCCCTCGAGCCCCAGATCACGCTCGCCGAGCTCGCGCTCGAGCGAGGGAAGCCGCCCGAGGCGGTCCGGGCCTTCGCGGCCGTTCTTCGCCGGAACCCCGACCACGTGGACGCCCTCTATCTGGGGGCGGTCGCCACGGCGCGCGCGGGCGATCCCGGCGCGGCCATCCAGAGCCTCAATCGTGCGCTCCGAGCCGGCTCCGCCGGCGGGCGCGACGCGGTCCTCTACCGCATCATGGAGCTGGCCGGTGAGCTGCGTGAGCGGCCGCCGGGACAGCAGCCTCTCTGCCTGCTCGCACACCTGCACCGTTACCTCCGCATCTTCGACGAGCGACACGGCCTCACCGCCATGAGCTACGCGCGCCAAGCGATCGCCGCGGGCGACCGCCCCGCCGACGCCTACCTCACGCTCGGGATCATGCACGACAAGCGAGGAGAGTACGAGGCGGCGCGCCGCGCCATGCGCCAGGCCATTGCGGCGGATCCCCGTCACGCGGAAGCGCTGCGCTGGCTCGCCGTGGAGGCACAGAAGGAGGGTGATCCGCTTGTCCAGTACCAGATGATCACCAAGGCCTTCGAAGCGGCGCCCACCGATCCCTTCTACCTTCGGGACCTCGAGCTCATCCTCGTCACCAGGCTCGGCGATCCCCTCGGCATGGCCACGCTCATGCAACAGGCCATCGCCCTCGACGCCACCAACGCGGAGGCGCATGCCCAGCTCGCCAAAGCCCTGGTGCTTCTCGGCGATCCGGCCGGCGCCCGGCAGCATGCGAAGCGCGTGGCGGCTCTTCAGGGCCGGCGAGGAGAAGGGCCATGAGCGGCTCCATTGATCGCGCGGCACGGCGGCTGTTGCGCCTGCGCGTCTTTTCCCTGTTCCTGCTCTGCGTCCTCACCTTTTGGTTTGCCATGATCGCGGGGACGTACCGGGCTTCGAACCGGCTCCTGGCCCTGGCCGCCCTGGTTGGCGTGATCGTGCTGGCCTTGGATGCCTTGCTTCTCGCGCGGCGGGTGGCAAGCGCGACCCCGTCGTCCGTGTCGACCCACCTGCTCGAGATTGCCGCGCGTTTCGCGCCGCTCGCCGTCCTCAACCTCATGATCCTGAACGTCTTCGCCCCCGTGCTCGGGTTCGTGGCCTCCTTGCTCGTCAACATGCCGGTCCTCCGGACGTGGCTCACGCTCCTGGGCTGGCTGTCGGGGCAAGCTCTCTTCGCGCTCTTCGTTCTAGGTATTGCCGGGCTGGTCGCCGTCACGGCCATGCGTCTTCTCGACCTGGCTGTGCGGCGCTGGCGCCCTGTCGAGCGAGCCGTGACGATCGGGGATCGGGCCGTCGTCGCCGTCACCGCACTCTATTGCGCCCTGGCCATCGCCCTCACGTTCAACGGGACGTTCGATCGGGCGGATGCCACCGAGCATCGGAGCGAGATCGTGAGCGTGTGGGGAGTGTCGGGGACATCGCTCTGGTGGGCGGATGTTCGCTCCTGGGACGCCCGGGACGGGCTCAAGCGAGTGCTCATCTTCCCGGAGCGCGACCAGGTCGTTCACACGCTCTTGAGCGAGGGTCAGCACGTGCGCGTCCGGATCCGGTCGGGGTTCTTCGGGCTGTCGTGGGTGGAGAGCATGCGCCTCGACTTCGAGCACGAGATGGAGCCGCTCGTCGCCGCGGCCCCCTCGGCGGCGACGCCCCGCAAGCGGCTCATCGGGATGCTGCTCCGGGACGGACGCTGGGCAGAGGCGGCGACGCAGACCGCCGCCTACGCCCGGTACCATCCGAACGATCGCGCGCTCGTCAAAGAGGTGGCGGCTGCCCTGCGAGAGGCCCGACAGGCCGAGCGAGCGGCGGAGCTCGATCGCATGGCTGTTCCCGTCTCCCAGGCACGGAGCGGGCGGTGATACGCCACGCGGCCTTGATCGTGGCGGCCGCGCTGTTCCTTCTCGGCACGGGGGGCTCGGCCTCGGCGGCGATCTATCGGTGGGTCGACAATGATGGTGTCGTCAACTACAGCGATAACCCGTGGCGGTTCGAAGCCTATCAACGGCAGGTGAACCCGGAACAGGCCGGCCCTCTCGCCGAGCCGAAGACGCAGAGATCTGCTCCCGCCGACCCAGCGGACGTTTCCACGCGCGTGGAAGGCGTGGGTCTGAGTCGCATCGAGAGCATCACGGTGGAGGTGATGCGGCTTTCCGGTCTCGACGTTCAGGTCGGTCTGGTGGCGGCGATGATCCATGGCGAGTTCGAGAAGTGGAGGATGTTGGGTTTCCGTCCGCCCGCCGGGGCCGAGAACATGGTTGCGCGGCGATTCAACGCAGACATGCTTCGGGGCAACATGTACCAATCGCTAGCGCGGCACCTCGGCCAGTCGCAAACCGGCGTGCTTCTGACGTGGCTCCGAAGTTCGCTCTCCCAGCGCATCGTCGCCCTCGAGAACGCATCCTCGACGGCGGACGGGCTATCGGAGCTGGCCGGCTTCATCAATCACCTTCCCTCCGCGCCCCCGGCTCCGGCCCGGCTCGCCTTGATCCACCGCCTGGAACGGGCCGGAGAAGTCACGGATAGCGCGGCCACCGTGGCCGCGGCGGCCGTCGTCGCGCTTCGGAGGACCGTGACGCCCCTCGTCTCTCGGGGCGTTCTGGACCAAGGTGGCCTGGAGAGGCAGCCAGCCATCGACGAGAGCTACCGGTTTCGCATCATGACCTCGCTCCTGTTCACTTATCGTGATCTGAGCGACGCCGAGCTCGGGCGCTACGTCATCTTCCTCGAATCACCCACCGGCCGCTGGTTTTCCCAGATCACGCGACAGGCCTTTCTCGCCTCCCTGGAGAACCCCGACATGCGGGAGCGGCCGGACACCGCGGCGGCGAACCGGAAGGCGCGCTAGCGATCAGGAGCCACGGGTTTACTCAGTATTCGAACCGATAGCCGACACGGGTCATGCAGGTCTTGATCGCGTGCACGTCGGACTGCAGGGTCGCCTGGAACGTGAATGACCCGTCGACGCGGAGCTGATCGAGGAACGCTCCGTTGGGAGCGCAGCTTCGAAACGCGTCCCAGGTGCGCTCCTGGGCCCTGGTCAGCCCGAAGAGAGACAGGGATGGCGGCCGGCTGAAGGAGAATGCTCCCGTCGATGCCAGGCGCTTGCCGGTCTCGGCGTCTCCGGCAACCCACGCGTCACCGGGGAGGCTCCCGGCCCCGATTGCGGTAGAGCTTCCTCCTCCACCTCCGCCATCACCACCGCCGGCGCTTGCCCCGCCACCACCGCCACCTCCCGTACCTCCACCGCCGCCTCCTCCGGTTCCACCACCTCCACCAGCGCCGCTCCCTCCACCAGTTCCACCCCCTCCACCTGCTCCGCCACCTCCACCACCACCACTTCCGCCGCTGCCGCCTCCGGCCCCGCCGCCACCGCTTCCACCACTACTTCCTCCGCTGCCCCACGCCGATGAATCGTTCACCGACATGACGGCGCTCAGCGAAATCATCAGAGCCAAGACCATCACTATCCGTAGTACGTAATTGCTCACTGGTGACCTCCTTGTGAATGAAGGCGTTCGAGATGAGATGAAGCTACAAGGCATATGCCACGGTCCTGTCGCGATAGTTGGAGGGCGGTTAGGAATCGACGCGTCGGATCTTCTGGCGACGTCGTTTCAGCTAGTGAGAATCGCCGTGGCCAGCCTGGCGACTCTCTTACCCAGGAGGAAAGGAATTCTCGCGGGAAAGAACTTCTGTGATCGTCATTCTTTGAAGGTCAGAAGGATCGGGCAAAAATGCGACCCGGCTCGCCGAGCTCCGCGCAATCAGTCGAGTCGAAAGCGCGCTCGAATCTCGCCGGGTCGCTCGGAATAGGGCGGGATCGCCTCGGCGGGATCGAAAGCCACGTCCACCACGAGCACGGCCGGCTCGCCGGCGGATCGCGCGTTCGGAAAGGTCGCGCGAAGGCCGGCCACGTCGCGCACGCTCTCCACGTGGCGAATGCCCGCTGCGCGGGCGAGGGCCGCCCAGTCGACGGGCGCGGGAGGCAGCGCCTGGCCGCCGGAAGACTCATAGCGCCCGTTGACCCAGAGCAGAATGCTGAGGTTCACAGGTCGGGCGGCGGCCACGGTGGCCAGCACATTGGGGCTCATCAGGAGCGAGCCGTCTCCCTCGAGGGCAATGACATGACGATCCGGACGCTGGAGGGCCATGCCCAGAGCCAGCGGAATGGCCGCCCCCATGGAATCGCAAAGCGCGAAGACGGGGCTGGGCACCTTCATGTGGGGCAGATAGCGCGCATTGGCACCCAGGCAGGAGACGAGGACATCGCGCGGCGTCAGCATGGACACCAGCGCGTCGAGCAGCGGCTTGCGCGCGCTCATGCCAGATCCTCGCCGCTGATGAGCAGGACGTACGGGCTCGCGAACTCGGCGGCGGCCTCCACGCCCTGCCTGACCTGGGCGGCGAGATCGCGCCCACGATCGGCAACGGCATACCGGAGTCGCCAGGCCTGGAGCGTGGCCTCCGTCACGCGGCCCTTGGGCTCGTGATAGTAGATCGGGTCGCGCGAGTCGCCCCGGAAGGAGACGAGAAAGAAGCAGGGGAGACGGTAGAGCTCCACCAGGCCCGCGAGGATGCCACCGCAATTCAACAGGCCGGCGTTCTGGATGAGCACGGCGCCGCGCCCACCCGCCAGGCTCGCGCCGCAGGCGACGGCCACCGCTTCCTCCTCGCGGGCCACATCCACCACGCGGATGGCCGACGAGCGGCGTACCTCCTCCACGAGCTTGCCTATCCAGGTGTCCGGCACCGAAGCCGCGATGGTCACGCCCGCGCTCTCGAGGCCGGCCACGATCTGGCGCGCTCCGGTCATGTCAGCCCCGTTGCCCGGATGCGGTCGCCGCTCGCGGCGTGAGAGACATGAAGGCCTCCGCGGGCAGATGCAGGAGGAGCGTCCGCCCCGGCACGAGGCCCGGAGGCGCGGGCTCGGGGACAAAGGCCAGAAGCCGCTGGCCTCCGACGATCTCCGCCGTCACCTCGGTCTGCAGCCCCTGGTAGGTGACGCCGACGATCCGTGCCGTCACCACGTTGTCACCGGGCACGACCACGATGCTGACGCGCTCCGGGCGTATGGCCAGCTCGACCTCCTGCCCGGCGGCGGGCGCCGGGCGGATGGACACCTTCAGCGACACGTCGGGGGCCAGCTCGACGCGGTCCGAGGCGATGGCGCGGCCGCGCACGACCGTGGAGGCGCCGATGAAGTCGGCCACGAAGCGCGTGGCCGGTCGCTCGTAGATCTCCCGCGGGGGGCCGAGCTGCTCGATTCTTCCCGCGTGCATCACGGCGATGCGGTCGGAGAGGCCGAGGGCTTCACCCTGGTCGTGCGTCACGAAGATCGTGGTGATCCCGACGGCGCGCAGGATCTCCCGCAGCTCGGCGCGCATCTCCTCGCGAAGCTTCTTGTCGAGGGCGGCCAGCGGCTCGTCGAGGAGCAGCACCCGCGGCTCGTAGACGAGCGCCCGCGCCAGGGCCACGCGCTGCTGCATGCCGCCGGAGAGCCGGGCAGTCAGCCGAGCGAGCATGGCATTCCTCCTTGAGGCGTCGAAACCCGCGGCTATCGTAGTGCAAAGGCCTGTCATTCGTCCAGCGCCGCCGCCCCCTCACCCTCCCCTCTCCCCCGCGAGGGGGAGAGGGATTCGTCTCTTGAGCTTCATCCCTCTCCCCTCTGGGCAGAGGGGAGGTGAGGGGAGAGCCAATACCTCCTCGTCTTGACACTGCGCGAGGGGCCGTGTTACTCACCCGCAATGGACGACGGCGTTCTGCTGCGCACCGAAGGGCTTTGTCGCAACTTCGGCAGCCTCGCCGCCGTGCAGGACGTCACTCTCACCGTTCGCACGGGTGAACTTCGCTCGATCATCGGCCCCAACGGGGCGGGGAAGACGACGCTGTTCCGCCTGATCTCGGGCGAGATGGCGCCGAGCTCGGGGCGCATCCAGTTCAAGGGCCGGGAGATCGCCGGGCTGCCGCAGCACACGGTGGCCCGGCTCGGCATCGCCAAGTCCTACCAGATCACCAATATCTTCCCGCATCTCAGCGTGCTCGAGAACGTGCGCGTGGCCGCGCAGGGGTATGCGCATGCTTTCGACTTCTGGTCGCGGGCCGACCGTCTGAACGCGGCGCGGGAGCGCGCCCGGGTCGTCCTCGACTCGGTGGGCCTCGGCGAGAAGACCGGGCGCGTGGCCGCCTTTCTCTCCCATGGCGAGAAGCGTCATCTCGAGATCGCCATCGCCCTCGCGCCCGAGCCGACCCTGCTCCTCCTCGACGAGCCGACGGCGGGCATGAGCCCCGAGGAGACGGACTCGACTATGGTGCTCATCCGCGCCCTCGCCAAGGGGCGGACCATCCTCGTCGTCGAGCACAAGATGAAGCTCGTGATGGGCATTTCCGACCGCATCACGGTCTTGCACCAGGGCCAGGTCCTGGCCGAGGGCACCCCCGAAGAGATCCGGAACAGCGCGCTCGTCCAGCAAACCTACCTGGGAGCGGGTCG
>Ga0137390_10004225_pt1 | contig 11905 bp, 13 predicted proteins | sample 15con2h24AmetaG_FD_104937 | JGI IMG/M metagenome (GOLD analysis project Ga0137390, IMG submission 104937) | Vadose zone soil microbial communities from Angelo Coast Range Reserve, California, USA - 15con2h2.4A metaG | ecosystem: Environmental > Terrestrial > Soil > Vadose zone > Saprolite... | reverse complement strand
GCCCAGGCAAATCGCTCCGCGTTGATCCCTCGGCTTTGCTCGGGATGACAAAAAAGGCTGCCAGCGTCACGAACCACCACTTTCATCCCAGCGGGAGGGATTGGAGGCACCAGCACTAGTTCGGTCGCTACAAACTTTACGCGGATTGACGCAACTTAGTACTAGTCAATCCACACCGAGGAGTCGACGAGGATCATCACTTCGGGAAGCGGCTGCGCCGCATCGCCCTGGGATCACCATGCCAATGGAGCTTGCCGCGTGCAGCACGGATTAGCTTTCCGCGCTGGTCGAGGGGCTCCCATTGATGCTTGACAATTGTTCACTACCTGGTTAAATATTGGCGCAAGAGTGAAGGAGATTTTACCATGCCAGACGCTTATCGACGGTCCACTTTCGCCGCCGCGGTGCTCTATAAGAATCCATTTGCGGCCCTCGATTGGCTGGAGAAGGCTTTCGGCTTCGAGCGCTCGATGGTAATCACCGACAGTAGCGGCAATCTGGGTCATGCGGAAATGAAATTCGGCGACGGGTTTATCATGGTTGGCGGCGATTGGGCGGAGTTTGTCGCCAGTCCCGCGACCATCGGCGGCAAGAACACGCAGACCATCTACGTCCATCTCCAGGATAGCGTCGACGCTCATTGCGAGCGCGCGCGGGCGGCAGGCGCCGTGATTTTGCGGGAGCCCGAAGATCAATTCTACGGCGACCGCACTTATATGGCGAAGGATCCGGAAGGGCATGTCTGGACGTTTGCGCAGAACCTGCGTTATGTGTCGCGCGAGGAAGCGGAAAAGGCCAGCGGATTGAAGATCGAGGGATGGGTCTGACCGCAAAGGTGGAGCTCGACCGCCTTCTGGCGGCTCTCGCCGATCCGCATCGCCGGCGCGTGGTCGAATTGCTGCGCGAGCGGCCGCGGCGCGCCGGTGAGTTGGCCGCAGCCCTCGGGCTCAACCCGCCGGCCTTGAGCCGCCACCTTCGCACTTTGCGCGCGAGCGGGCTTCTCCAAGAATCGCATCCCGCGTTCGACGCGCGCGTGCGCGTATACACGTTGCGGCCCAAGCCGATGGAGCGTTTGAAGAGTTGGTTGCAGGAGACCGAACGGCTCTGGAGCGACCAGCTTACGGCCTTCAAGTCACACGTCGAGCGCGCCCGCTAGCAGAGCGGGGCCGGACCCCGCCGGCCGGCAGAACCATGAGCCAAGCCGAAGGGTCACGAGTCTGCGAGATGCGCATAAGACACTCTAGAGTCAGTCGGGAGAAGGTCTGTATGTCACCTAATAGCAAGACGTTCGAGCTTGATAGCACTTACGTCCAGCTCCACGACGGACCCGCGGCGGACCTCATACGAGTAGATCCTGACTTCTGGGACCGCATTGAGGAGCGTAAGGAGCTGCATCAAGGGCGCCTCCTCATGGTCACGCATCAATCCGGAGCGATGACACATTGGGAGATGCATCCGGCCGGAGACGAGCTTCTCTATCTCCTCTCGGGGAACATGGACGTGGTCCTTGAGTTGAACAATTCGGAGCGCATCGTTAGCCTGCAGGCGCGAAGCGCGGTTATCGTTCCGCAGGGAATTTGGCATACCCTTAGGATACATAGTCCGGGTGACTTGCTATCGATCACGCGCGGCGCCGGCACCCAGGTGCGCCCTGTGCGCGCAAAGCCCTGAAAGAAGAACGATCCGCCCCACGCTCTCAATGGACTATTCCGAGCCGGGAAGCAAAGTTCGCCCTCCGTGCATCGAACAGAGCTTCACATCAGCCGATACGCGCGGGCGACATTTTCGCCCAACACCCCGCAGCGCGCTGCCGCCGTCATGCCGGCTGCCTCACTTATCGGCGTCTTCGCCGTCGGGCAGCTCCGCGTCGTGGGCGTGTCGAATCGCATCTTTAATCTCGGGTGCGAGTTTGTCCCATTCGAGAATTACCTTCTGCGAGTGGACCGCGGCGATCGCCTCGGATGGAATTTCGCAGTCGCCGGTGTTTTCGATGTAAACGACGATGCGGCCGCGGTCGCGCAAGACCTGGCGCACGGCCCCGACTTCCTCACCGCCGTCCGAGACGAAGACCTGATAGCCGACCTGAATATTTTCTTCCATGATGGTCGCTCCCTAACGCAGAAGGGCGGTTCGCGAACCGCCCCTACAGCAATCAAAGACTCAGCGTTGCAGGTTCTGCTTTGCCGGTCGAGGGTTGGAGCGTTCTTCCCCTGGTACGCTGGGCTTGCAGGATGCCATTGGCCTGCTCGAGGGAACGCCGACGTCGAGCGACCCGTTGGTGATCGTTAGATGCTGGTTATGATCGCCCGGGTTCGGGGACGGACAGGTTGCGACAAATCTTCGCCGCGATTCGGTTCGCAATCTCGCTGTGGCGGGGAACAGCTTCAATTGCTCCGGTAGTGGCGTTGCACCACAAGGAATGGCCGTGGCCTTCTCGTTTCAGATAACAACCGTGGCGTCGCAAATGCCGAAGCAGGTCTCCCCGCTTCACTTGACTGTCACGGTCTCCCGCATCGCTTCGGGGGGCAGTCCTCTAAGCGCATCTTCGCGACGATCCTCAAGAACAAGCTTGATTGCGTCGGCTAGACTTTCACGCGCCTCTTCCTTGGTCCGGCCCTGACCGTTCGCCTCCGGAATCTCGGCGCAGTAAGCGATATACCAATCACCGTCGCGCTCAATGATCGCCGTAAACTCGCTCGCCATATCTGCCGACCCTACTCCTGCCGAGTGTACTTTGATCGGACGCGGCCTGTCTATGATGGATCGATGGGTCGCGCAACAGGTATGGAAGCATCCGTCCAGCGCTTAGACCGTTCGACGACGCGCGTGCAATGCATTGGCGGCGCCGACAAACCGCTAGTTCACGGTCCTCCCATTGGCTCGGCGTCGCCCTGACATCTCGCAGGCACAATCATACATGCCGGGTCAGCGGGACGACTGAATTATCGTCAACACCTCAGGATTTTCGACGTTGATCGGCTGGCCCAGCTCGTAAGCCAGAATTTGATCGAACATTATACTGAACATTCCTTCGAGCCCGTCGCGCTCGACGTAGCCGAGATGCGGTGTGACGACGCCATTGTCCATGGATAATAGAGGATGGTTTGGATCGCCGAGGGGCTCCTCGTCGAAGATGTCGAGCGCCGCCATCCCCGGACGGCCCCGGTGCAGCGCTTCTTCCAACGCACCGCGCTCGAGCAATCCTGCCCGGCTTGTATTCACCAGCACTGCGGTCGGCTAGCGATCGGATTCGCGGTTCAAACGGATCTTCGCCCTGTCGCGCCTCCTCTCCTGAATCGCTTCGCGCTGATTCCTCGGCTTCGCTCCTAAGGAGATAAACGCCACATTCGCCGACTGTTCGCTCTCGGGGGAGTCGCGGCGGTTATTTCCTGGCGTGCCGTGCCGCGGCCTCGCCGCGTAACCTGCTCGGAATGACAAATGAAAGCTGGCGTACGCTTCTGCGACGTGACAAATTCTGCATTCACGATTGTTCAGCGAATGAATGCGAATAGGTACCAGCGGGGGAGAAAGACCTTATGGAAACCAATCGGGCCGAACGCCAGCGCAGGTTTATCGAGATGGCCGCGGCCCATGCCGAGGACTTCAAAACTCGCGTGGCCCAGCACGATCGCGAAAACAGCTTTCCGTTTGAGAATGTCGAGCGGATGAAAGCCTCCGGTTATACGGCCATCATGGTTCCCGCCGAGCTCGGCGGCAGTGGCGGGGATATCCTCGACCTGGTGCTGGCGCAGGAGCGCCTGGCGCGTGGCGATTTGCCCACCGCCATCTCGATCAATATGCACCAATTCGCTGTCGGATGGCTCGCAGACCTCTGGCGCTCCAGTAATCAGAAGGATGGGCGGGTGCGTTCGCTGCTCGAGTCTGTAGTAGCAGACCGCATTATTTTAGGTGGGGGTGTAAGCGACCCGAAAATGCACAGCGCGGTGGGCTTCGGCGGTTTGAATGACACCACTCGCCGCGCCGAAAAAGTCGACGGTGGCTACCTCGTCAATGGACTTGGCAAGTTTAGCACGCTATGCGCCTGCGCTGACTTCCTGTTTGAGACTGCTCACTATGATGATCCGGAAAAAGGCCCCGTGATCCTGGGTTTCTACTTGCCCAAACACACGCCAGGCATAAAGCTCCAAAACAACTGGGACACCTTAAGCATCAGGGCATCTTCCAGCCACGATATCGTCTGGGAGAACGTGTTCGTGCCCGAAGAGAGCGCGCGGCCTCGTCCGGTGAAGAGCTGGGACACTACTCTCAAAATCTTTTCGAGCTGGGTGCCTTCAATGAACGCCTGCTATCTGGGACTGGCTCAGGCTGCCCGCGATTGGGCAATCAACTGGGTTCGCGAACGCACTCAACTCCCGTTTGATCGTCCGATGAGTCACTACCCCGGCAATCAATTACTGGCGGCAGAGATGGAAATCGCGTTGCGAGCGGCACGCGCGATGCTCCTCCACACGGCAACTTCGCTGAGTGAAATCGCGGTGCGGGCTGAACCCCCGATGATTGATATTATTGCGTGCCATCAGTTTGTGATGGAGACCGCGGTGAGTGTGGTAGACAAGGCGATGCGCCTGGTGGGAGGGGCGGCGCTGTTCCGCTCAACGCCACTGGAACAGATGTATCGCGACGTGCGCGCCGCGATCATCCACCAGCCGTTCGCCGGCCACGACGGTCTGGGATGGCTGGGGAAGCTCGTCTTCGGCATTCCACATGATGCGGACCCGCGCTGGGTTTAGTCTGTAACGAGCGGCGGTCGATGCCTGCAGGTTTTAGCCTCGGCATTGACAACGACAGGCTGGAAGCCTGTGCGGAGCCGGGCACGCGCATGCGTGGCCGTGCGGCATCAGGCGGAACAACGTGAAGCCGCCGAGCCACGGGTTGCAGTGAGCGTGGTTCGCCGTGAGTATTGGCGGGGGGCAGGCACCCCCTCCCTGCCCTCCCCCATGTCAACAATGGGGGAGGGGACAAAGCCCCTGACGCTGCGTTGGCGGGTGACATCGTCACCCGTTGAACCATTATCCTCGCATCGATACGGTACGCATATGCGGCGGGCGCAAGCGCCTACGCGGATAGTCAGTCACCGGACGAATTGTTCAGCCCCGATTCCCCTCGCCTAAAGGGATTAGGGGAGAGGTTCTTTTGTTCGAACACGTGTCCCGGCCGGGGAGAGCCATTAAGATATGGGAGATACGAGATAAGGGCGCGCACCGCGGTTCACCGCGGTTCTCCGCGGATTGGATTGTTTTGGGCGCATCACACGTGCCCGCTTGATTGAGCGCCTCACCCTGTCAGGGAGAGGCAGTCGCCCATTTTTATGGGTCCTTCAGGAAATCAACGGCGTGGAGTTGATGGAATCAGGATTCGCACCAATCTTTCTGGATGATCCTCTCCCGCTGAACAAGCTTTGTCGGAACCCCAGACGCGCTTCGACGCAGATGAACGCAGACAGACGGACATACGGCGCTTTGAACGACGCAGATACGCACATGGCACAACATCCAGGGCCGGGAAAAATCCAAGGGGTAAGCTGCAAGCCTTGCTTGCCAGCGAAACCCGCTCATTGCCGAATCAACCAGGCACTTGCAATGAGCCGGGGAAAAGCGCATTGAGGTTTCAATCGACATCCATCAGCGGTCAGCGGCGCGCGATTTCTGCTGAGCACACACTTCACTGAAGCCTTACCCTCGCCGACGCCGCGCAGAGGGCGATGCCCTCATCAACGGGAGGAACGATTATGAAGGCGATGCGCGCACATCAATTCGGCGGACCCGAGCAGTTAAAGCTGGAGGAGGCTCCGGAACCGCAAGCGCAAGCGGGACAGGTAATGATCCGCGTCCGCGCCGCCGGCATCAACCCGGCGGATTTGGTGCGGCTGTCCGGCCGGCTGGGGTCACTTCCTCTTCCTTACATTCCCGGAATGGATGTGTGCGGCGAGGTTGAAGGCCTCGGCGCTGGGGTCAGTAACCTAAAGCAGGGTCAGCGGGTCTTCGGACGTGCGCTGACGGGCGGCTTCGCCGAAAAGACCTGTCTCGCCGCGGAGGAGGCGATTCCTTTGCCGGCGAACTTATCATTTGAAGAGGGCGCGGCGATTCCGATTCCGTTCTACACCGCCTACCACGCGCTGCGTAACAAGGCCGTGGTGAAATCCGGCGAAACCGTGCTGGTCTCCGCCGGCGGTGGCGGCGTCGGCGTCGCGGCGATTCAACTTGCCAGGCTCGCCGGTGCGCGAGTAATTACGACCGTCGGCTCCAGGGAGAAGGCGGAGCGCGTTAGCGCATTGGGTGCTCATGTTGCAGTCAACTACAAAGAACAGGACTTCGTCGCCGAAGTGCAAAAGTTCACTGACAAAAAGGGTGTGGACGTCATCATCGAAAATGTGGCGGCGGATAATCTCGCCAAAGACTTTCTCGCCGTCGCCCCGCGCGGCCGAATTGTGGTGATTGGCACCGGCACCGGCAAAGCAGGCGATGCGAGCTTCCCGGTCTTCGCCGCGCTGATGAAAGACGTGACCATGCTCGGGATGAGCCTGATTAATGCCGGTGGTGAGATCGCTGAAATGGCCCGTGTCCTCTCCGGCCTTTTTAGTGAAGGCAAAATCAAGGCGGTGGTGAGTAAGTCATACCCGCTGACTGAGGCACCAAAGGCGCTCGAGGATTTGGTGGCGGCCAGAGTATTCGGCAAGCTCGTACTGGTGCCGTAAGCTCGAAAATCGCCGTTCTGCCCCTCGCCCGCTCTGTTGCGGGAGAGGGGAGGGTGAGGGTTCTGATTGTTGTCTGAGCAGCCAGGTAAACAACAGATCGCTAAAAGATGAGCTCAACGCATCAAATCGTCGGCGGGCCGTTTTTCGAAGATCTTCAAGTCGGTCAGGTCGTCGATAGCGCCCCCGCGCAAACACTGACCGGCGGACTAGCGGCCCTCCATGCTGCGATTGTCGGCGACCGGCTGCGGCTGCCGCTCGACGTTGAGCTGAGCCGCTGCGTAACCGGTGGGCCGATTGCCCATCCGGCATTGGTGTGGGACGTCGCGATTGGGCAATCGACGCTGCTGACCGGACGCGTGATCGCAAATCTGTTCTATCGCGGCTTCATGTTCCGCCGCTTTCCACGCATCGGCGACACCCTCCACACCACCACTGAAGTCGTCGCATTACGCCAGAATCGTGGACGCCCAGGCCGCGCCGCAACCGGGCTGGCCGCGCTGCGCGTACGCACCAGCGATCAGCATGGGGAGGAACTGCTCGATTTTTGGCGATGCGCGATGCTGCCGTTGCGTGACTCCAAAGGGCAGACCTCTCATAATGCGGACCTCGATCAGATTCCGTCCGAACTGGACCGAAGAGCGCTGGTGGCGGCGTTCGCGACATGGCGGCTCGAACATTTCCGCGCAGCGCTCCCCGGACCACACTTCGCCGATATGATTGCGGGAACGGCGTGGGACGTCGCGGGGGGCGACGTAGTGTCGTCGGCACCCGAACTGGCCCGTCTCACGCTCAATGTTGCGATGGTACATCACGATGCATCCGCCAGCGCCGGCGGCCGCTTGGTCTATGGCGGCCACACCATCGGTCTGGCTGCGGCGCAGGTCACACGTGCATTGCCCAATCTGGTGACCATCGCCGCATGGCACAGTTGCGATCATCTGGCGCCGGTTCGTGAAGGAGACACTCTGCGCAGTTCAATCGAACTGGAGCAAACCGAACCACTACCCAGCGGCGGTGGTCTGCTTCATCTGCGGTCGCGCGTGCGAGCTGATCGCGCGAGCGGCGCTGAGGATGTGCTTGACTGGCGTTTTATTGGGGTCATGGCATGAATGGCATTTTATCCGGTTTGCGTGTGGTCGAAGGTTCTGCATTCGTCGCCGCGCCGTTAGGCGGGATGACGCTCGCTCAACTGGGCGCTGACGTTATCCGTTTCGATCAGATTGGCGGCGGGCTCGATTATCAGCGATGGCCACTGGCAGCCAACGGGCAGAGTCTATTTTGGGCCGGGTTGAACAAGGGCAAGCGGTCCATACAATTGGACCTCGGTTCTGCGGCCGGCCACGAACTTGCCACCGCGCTGGTAACGGCTGCGGGTGAGCAGGGCGGGCTGTTCCTGACTAATTTCCCGGCCCGGGGATGGCTTGCTTACGAGACGCTGGCCAAGCGCCGGTCCGACTTGATTATGGTCGCGCTTACTGGAAACCCCGACGGCACGAGCGAGGTTGATTACACCGTTAACCCGGCCACCGGATTCCCATGGGCGACCGGGCCGCGCAATCTCGCTGAGCCGCTCAATAGTATTCTGCCGGCGTGGGACATCGCTTTGGGCACGCTCGCAACGGTCGGCCTGCTCGCTGCCGAACGGCATCGGCGACTGACCGGCAAAGGCCAGCTGGTCAATTTGTCGCTGTCGGACGTGGCGTTTGCGATGGTCGGCAACCTCGGCCGTATCGCCGAAGCCCAGCTTGGCGGCCGCGATCAGCCCAAGGATGGCAACTATCTCTATGGCGCATTCGGCCATGATTTCGAAACCCGCGATGGACGGCGGGTGATGGTGGTTGCGCTCACGCCTCGGCAATGGAGCGCGCTGGTTGAAGTCACCGGGATTGAGCGCGCGTGCCGTGATGTCGAGCATGCGACCAGCCAGGATCTCAATACGGAGAGCGGACGATTTCAAGCGCGCGATTTAATCGCTGCACTCCTGCGGCCCTGGTTTGCGTCGCGTGATCTCGCTGAGATCCGGCGCACGTTTGCCGGAACTAATGTCTCATGGGGCCCGTACCAGACTTTTCGCCAGCTCGTACGCGAAGATCCGCGTTGCTCGACGGAAAATCCGATGTTCGCCGAAGTGGAACATCCGGGGATTGGCACTTACCTGATGCCCGGTTCGCCCCTGGATTTCTCGGCGGTACCCCGTGTGGCGGCGCGGCGCGCGCCGATGTTGGGTGAGCATACGGACCAGGTGCTTGAGGACGTGCTGGGTTTGAGCACGAGGGAAATCGCGCGCCTGCACGAGCAGGGTGTCGTCGCCGGACCCGCCGCAGCTTAACTCAGTCCTGATTGGTAATGTGCCGCCCGCTCGTTGCCCGACCCTTCGAGCTTCGCGCAAGATCGACGACTTAATGCGGCAGCATGGGACGCGTATCAGGGAGGAAGTATGGAGCAAAGTTCGCCGCTCTCATTAGTCGGCCGAAGCCTCGAGCAAGTCGCCTTTGTTGTCAGGGACCTCGGTGCCGCGCAGAGATTCTTTAGCCAGAGCATGGGGATCCCGCGCTTTTATGTAATCGAGAACTTTGGCAGCCGCGCGACCGATAAAACCTTCCGCGGCCGCCCGGCCGAACATAATTTCACCATCGCGATTGCATATTCGGGCAATACTCAGATCGAACTTATTCAGCATCTTTCAGGCGATACCTGCTATAAAGAGTTCCTGGAACGCAGAGGGGAGGGAATGCAGCACCTGGGCTTCTTCCTCGACGATCGCGAGCAGCATCAGGGAGTGCTGGCAGAATTCAGAAAGAATGGATTCTCAGTACTGCAAAGCGGCCGTTTTGGTGATGCTTTGTATACCTACTTCGATACCGAGAGTGCAATCGGGGCGGTAATGGAAATAGTCTATCTCGACCAACGCTCCAAGGAGCTGATGGCGCGCGTCAAGCGCGGCGACTTCTGACAGCGCTGCGGTGGCTATTGCCTGGCAGGCTGCGGAAAAAGGCCTTAACGCCGGGCACGGAAAGATTTTTCATGAAGAAATAGGTTTTTCCGCACCCTGCTAAAGCACTACCGTGAACCCGCGACAGCCGCACTTTTCGGGGCAGTTCTTGACAACGACTTCCGGCCAGATAGCGCGTCGGCTAAGACAGTCTGATCAGCGAGAAGACAGTCTGACAGCGAGGCCGGGTAAGACCGGAGGAGCGTTAAAAGCGGGCTCCCCCGGTCCTAAGCGTGCTACTCGGTTATTCCGTAAATGCGAGCGGCTGTGTCATGCACTATCTTGCGGCGCTGCTCCGCCGGTAGCCCGCTGAAGGTCTTCTCTACGAACTCTTGCGAGCGCGGGAAGGTGGCAGCGAGATGCGGATAGTCAGATGACCACATGATATTGTCCGCGCCCCAACGATGAAGCTCGGAGATGAAGACTGGCTCATTGATGAAGGTCGTGTAGACCTGCCGCTTCACGTAGTCGCTCGGCTTGAGCTTGAGCTTGACTGGAACCAGGCCGCCGAGACGGTCGTGGATCATATCCATGCGCCACAGGAAGTAGGCCATCCACGCGACATCATTTTCAGCAGAGATGATCCTCAGGCCCGGAAAACGCTCGAGCACCCCGCCCAACGTGAACACGGCGATTGAACGCTCCACCTGATGATGGAGAGTTGAGCCTTGAATCAGGATGTTGCTGCTGAAGAAGTCGATCCCCATCCCTTTGCGCCCGGTCAGAATATGGAGCGAAAGCGGCATATTCAGTTCCTGGGCAGCGGCCCAGAACGGGTCGTATTCGGGGTGGCTATAAGGCCGGTCATCAGGCGGTTCGGCCCAGATCATCGCGCCCTTCATCCCTTTCTTGCCAATCCGCACGAGTTCATTGGTCGCGGCTTCGACGTCTTCCAGGGTGACCAGCCCGAGCGGCAGCAGCCGTTTCGGATTGTGACTGCAATACTCGACCGCCCAGTCATTGTAGGCGCTGAAGCAGGCAGTTCTGAGTTCGACGTCATCCAAGCCATACAGCGGCATGCCCATCGAGGTGTAGATAACCTCGGCCTGAACACCATCGCGGTCCTGGTCTTTCAGACGTGCCGCCGGATCCCATACGCTGGCAGGAGCTGATTCGAATCCCTTGCGGTTATGTTCGGCCACCTTGTCGGATGGCACTCCCGCGCCGAAGAAGCCGGCCACTGGAGTTGGATTGATATTCTCGCAGACGAAGAATTCTCCTTCCTTGCCGTTTAGATTGCGCTCCGTATGGGGCGCGCGCTCCCGAAATTTTTTGTCGACGCGCTCGGCCCACATGTTGGGCGGCTCGACGAAGTGTGAATCCGCTGAGATAATTCGACCCTCTGTCATAAGTCACTCTCCTGTTAAAGTATTTCGGCAACCTTGGCGGTCATCATGAACGGACACGGCCGAGGCAAGGAATCAACTCACATCGATTCCTGCTCCTCGGACGGACCTCTATTACCTAGCCTTATATGACACAGAAGGCCATCAGGGTGTTAACGCCAGCGGTCTGGTTGGTTGCAGAGCCGCTCCCGGCTCGATTAGCTTCGTGCTGGAGCCTGCCTCACCAGGCGGAGCGAAGGGTTGCCATGCTGAGGAGTCTGAGACGTGCGCTCAGCATGGTGAAGCCCCGGGCGATGAAGCAGGCGACGAATGGGTCGGTGAAAGATGCTCAGAGTTGCGGTTTGTATCAAACAGATTCCGTTGGTCGACGACGCCAATTTCGATCCCGTTACCAAAACCATCAGACGCGACGGGATTAATATCATCGGCGCCTACGACCTGACCGCTATTGCCGAAGCAGTCGCACTGAAGCGGCAAGTCGGCGCCGAGACTACAGTCGTAACGATGGGGCCGCCGCAGGCGCGCTCAGCCCTGTCAGATGCCCTGGCGATGGGAATCGACCGCGCCGTTCACTTGGAAGACCGGGCGTTTGCCGGCTCGGATACGCTTGCGACCGCACGCACGCTCGCTCTATGGCTCGGGCGTGAGGGGTTCGATCTGGTGTTGCTCGGGAAATATTCCCTCGATGCCGAGACCGGGCAGGTTGGCCCGGAGATCGCCGAACTGCTCGGAGTGCCGCAGATAACCGGTGTCTGCAAGCTCCAGCTTGATGGCGCGATGCTGCGGGCGGAGCGCGAGAGCGACGAGGGTCTCGAAGAAGTCGAATGCGGGCTTCCCGCGGTTGTTACCTGC
>Ga0137390_10004224_pt1 | contig 11907 bp, 8 predicted proteins | sample 15con2h24AmetaG_FD_104937 | JGI IMG/M metagenome (GOLD analysis project Ga0137390, IMG submission 104937) | Vadose zone soil microbial communities from Angelo Coast Range Reserve, California, USA - 15con2h2.4A metaG | ecosystem: Environmental > Terrestrial > Soil > Vadose zone > Saprolite... | reverse complement strand
CCGTCGCCTCCACCACCCTGCTAAGCGTGTGGTGGTCCTCGTCATCGAGCGCCACGAAGCGGAAGGCCTGGAGTACGCTGCCTTGGCCTTTGCGCACCGGGTTCAGCATTTCGGCCATCCCCTGCACATTGCCGGAGTTGGTTTGGAAAGCGACTTCGACGAAGTCTCCCTCCGAGAGCGCCCGCGCCAATTGCAGCAGGCCCCCGGTGACCGAAACCAAGTGGATGTTTCCCTTGGTCTTTTGGCCGTCGCCGAGTTTGACTACTGCCGGGGTGGTTGCGAGTTGAATTCGAGTAGCACGATGAGTGGGGTTGGACTGGGGATAATGTGTCATGCCGGAAACAACTATGGCACTGGGCGGAAAGTCAGGCGAGATTACCGAAGCCCAGTGTACGGATTCACGGGCCTTTCGTGCTTAACCACCCATTTTGTACCCGATTTTTACCCACTTTTCTGCCGCTGCCGTCCGCGCCCGCCGGAAGGCCTCGGGAAGGGTTTTCACAAGATCGGTGGCAACCAGGGAATGCTCTCCCATTCTTTCGCGGCCAATGTCGCCAGCCAGGCCGTGCAAATAAACTGCCGCCAGCACGGCCTCGAACTCGCGCTTCGGATTTTGCGCCAGCATGCCGGCGATGATTCCGGTGAGAATGTCTCCGGTGCCACCAGTGGACATGCCGGGGTTGCCGGTTGTATTTACCCAGGCCTCGCCCCCTGGCCCGGCGACGATGGTGCAGTCGCCTTTCAGGACCAGAATCAACTGATGTTCTTTTGCAAATGTCCGCGCAACGTTGATCCGGTCGCGCTGGATGGCCGAGGTGCTCAGGCCCGTCAGTCGCGCCATTTCGCCGGGATGCGGCGTGAGTACTAGAGTTCGTCCATGTCCGTTCAGTTCATCCACCTTGCCTTCGAAGGCGTTCAGCCCATCGGCGTCGAGGACGATTGGAGTGCTCGACTTCTGAACCACCGTCCGCACAAAAACTGCCGTTTCCGGATGCCGCGAAATTCCTGGGCCGATGGCGAACACGGTTTTGTTCTCGGCGGCATGCCAGAATGCTCCCAAGGCTTGCGTCGAAATGCTGCCGGACTCGGTTTCCGCCAGCGGTTCTGTCATTAGTTCGGGATGATAGCCAGCAACAGTGCCCAGGACTGAACGAGGCACAGCGACTGTTACCAGACCTGCACCCGTTCGCAACGCTGAGAAGCCTGCCATCGCCGCTGCGCCGGCCTTTCCCAGCGATCCGCCGGCGACCAGCACGTGGCCGTACATGCCTTTATTGGAATCGCGAGGGCGCGGGTCGAGCAACGGCGCGATGTCTTTTGGCGTGATTACATTCAGGTTCAGCGAAGAATGAACCACCTCGCCTGGAGACCCGATGGGCGCGATCAGCGTCGGTCCGGCACTCAGGTTGCCAAAAATGTGCGCGGGACGCGGAGCAGTGAACGTTACGATCGCATCTGCGCGGGCGACTGCTCCGGTCTGCTCGCCCATTACGTCGGCATCGGCGCCGGAAGGTACGTCCACCGCGATCACGGGTGCGCCGGCGGCGTTTATTTTGGCAATCGCTTCTGCGTACACCCCGCTCACCGGAGGACGGAATCCGCTGCCGAAGATGGCGTCAATCAGGACGTCGCAAGCAAAAACCTCTCGCGCAGACTTCGCGTCCCCCCACCCTTTGAAAACCACAAAGGGCGGGGCGGCCGATTTTGTTGGTAGCTTCGCGAAATTCGTTGCCGCGTCCCCACGCAACTCTGCCGGATCAGCCAGAAAAAGAAGACGGACTTCCCTGCTCGCCTCATGCAACTTGCGCGCGACCACAAAGCCGTCGCCACCGTTGTTGCCCTTGCCGCAGATGACGCCGAAGGTCTCGGCCGATGGGTACGCAGACAGAGCGAAGTGTGCCACAGCTGATCCGGCGTTCTCCATCAGCGTGAGCGAAGGCACCAAAAATTGCTCGCTGGTGACGCGGTCAATCTCGCGCATTTCGGCGGAGGTTATGATTTTCATGATGCAGCTTTCAGCCGTCAGCTATCAGCTTTCAGCTTAAACCGTGATCTCGAAAAGGGGTAGCAGCCAGGGACCCACCGACGCCCGGCTTGGACGTCAGGTTACGAAGACGAGGACACGCAGCTACAACTACAAGGTGATCGCGTCTAATCTGCCATGGTCGGAGCGGGCTTCGGTTCTGCCTGTAGCGCTTGCACCTTGCTGTGCTTTACGCCGTAGGCAAAGTACACCACCAGCCCGATTGCCAGCCAGATAATCAGCCGCGCCCAATTGACCCAACCGAGCCGGTACATCATAAAACCGTTAAAGAGGATTCCGAGAATCGGGACCAGCGGGACCCATGGAGTCCGGAACGGCCGCGCCTGCGCCGGATTTGTCTTGCGCAGTACCATGACCGCGATGCACACGATTACGAAGGCGAGCAAGGTCCCAATGTTGACCATTCTCCCGATATCTTCAATGGGCGTAACGCATCCGACGATGGCGGCGAGAAATCCGACCAGGATAGTGTTCTTCCACGGGGTCCGCCACTTGGGATGAACATCTGCGAAAAACTTCTTAGGTAGCAACCCATCATTGGCCATCGAGTACAGCACTCTGGTTTGGCCGAGCAGCATCACCAGCATCACACTGGTGAGGCCTGCCAGGGCGCCCAGGGTAATGATGTGGGAAGCACCGCTGAGTCCGCGATCCATGAACGCACGCGCAACCGGAGCCTCGATATTTACATCGCGCCACGGCACCATGCCGGTCAATACGCCGGCAACCAGAATGTAAAGCGCGGTGCAAATCAGCAGCGAAAGAATGATCCCAATGGGCAGATCGCGTTGCGGATTCTTGGCCTCCTGCGCGGTGGTCGAAACCGCGTCAAATCCGATATAGGCGAAAAAGATGTAAGCCGCAGCAGCGCCAATTCCCGCAAATCCACTCGGCGCAAAGCTCGACCAGTCATGTCCCCAGTTGCCAAAGTTCACATACTTGAATCCCAGGGCAATAACGAAGAGAACGACCGAGACCTTAATTACCACGATGGTCGAGTTAAAGCGCGCACTCTCTTTGATGCCCACTGCCAGAATGGCCGTGATCACCAAAGCGATCAGAAATGCCGGAATATTGACGCCGATCTCGGCGCCGAAAAGATGGGGAGCGTTCAGAAGTTCATGGGCACGTTGCAGCAGATCGGGAGACTGGGCAGCCATGATGTCGGAAACCTTGGTCAAAAAAGCTTGGGTGCCGGGCACCAGCGAGGCGTCCGAGGCCTGCGCCATTTGTCGCGCGATCACATTCTCGGCGATCCTCAGTCCTGTCCAGTGGTCATAAGCCAGCCACAAAGGCATTTTGAGGTGGAAGATCGCCAGCAACTCGATGAAGTGGTTCGACCATCCCGAGGAGACGGTGCTGGCCCCCATGGCGTATTCCAGTGTGAGGTCCCAACCGATAATCCAGGCGAAGAGCTCTCCCAGGGTTGCGTACGCATAGGTATAGGCGCTGCCGGCGAGAGGAATCATGGCGGCGAACTCGGCATAACACAGCGCCGCAAATGCGCAGCCGGTGCCCGACAAGACAAATGACAGCATAAGGCCAGGCCCCGCCATGCTGGCTCCCAAGCCCGACATGACAAAGATTCCAGCGCCGATCACAGCGCCCACGCCCAGAGCGGTGAGCTGGAAGGGCCCTAAAGTGCGCTTCAGGCTGTGTTGGCCTGATTCCCCGGCTTCAGTCAGAAGCGATGTTAGCGTCTTGGTAGCGAACAGGTTTGCCATTCGTTTGCTCTCTCCCACGGTTAGGTGACGTGCTAAACGGCCGCCTCGCGCGAACGCCTCGACCACGCGTAATAGACCGGGATTCCCAGCAGCACAATGATCAGCCCCGGCCAGGTAAATTGCGGCTTATAGCGCAATAGTACGACATCAATGAAGATCGCCATCCCGATATAAATCGCGGGCAGCACCGGATACCCAAACGCCTTGTAAGGACGCTCGGCGTCCGGCCGGGTGCGGCGGAGAACGAACAAGCCGGCAATGGTCAAAATATAAAACACCAGCACCGCGAAAACTACGTAGTCGAGTAATTGTCCATAGCTACCGGAGAGACACAGGATACAGATCCACACCATCTGCACCATGAGCGACGCGGCCGGGGTCTTGTACTTGGGATGCAGTTTCGCGGCGCTGCGGAAGAACAATCCATCTTTGGCCATGGCGTAATAGACGCGCGCGCCAGCCAGAATCAGCCCGTTGTTGCAGCCGAAACTTGAGATCATAATGGCGCCGGCCATTAGATATCCGCCGAGGGCGCCGAACATTTGCGTCAAGGCGGCTGTGGCCACGCGATCTTCTGTGGCGTGCTGAATACCGCGCCGCAAAATCGTTGTGCCGTCCGCTGTGCCCATCAGCGGCAGGACGTTCAGGTAAATAATGTTGCACCCGATGTACAGAGAGATCACGATTCCGGTGCCGAGGGCCAGCGACAGTGGCAGGTTGCGCTTGGGATTGATGACTTCGCCGGCCGTGAAGGTCACGTTGTTCCACGCATCGGCAGAGAACAATGATCCGACCTGGGCCACGGCTAAAATCGTCAGCGTACTTACCAGAACTACGGCTCCCCCCGCCCCTACTTGAACTGGATGCAAAGCGCTGAGTCCGGCGTTGTGCCAGAAGTTCGCGCCGAAGTTTGCGGCTAGGGCCTGGGCATTCCGGCCGATGAAGAGTCCGACGAGAACCAATCCCAGGAGCGCCGAGACTTTTGCGAAGGTGAATACGTCCTGAATGATGGCGCCGGTTTTGATGCCAGAAATATTGATGATCGAAAGCGCCACCACCATGATGATGGCCATAAGGTTCTGAGTGTTCAGGCCGACCTGCATCCCGCCCAGCAGGACCGGCCCGATCTGATAACTGGGAGCCGACCAGTGCAGACCGAGGATCCAGTGGGACGAAGAAATTGCGGGGAAGAAAACCCCGAGGAACTTGCCGAACGCCACACCAACGGCGGCGATGGTCCCGGTTTGAATTACGGCGAACAGGGTCCATCCGTATAGAAAGCCCCACAGCGGGCCAAGCGATTCGCGGAGATAAACATACTGTCCGCCAACATGCGGCATCATGGCGGCAAGCTCGCCGTAGCTCAGCGCGGCCACAATGGTCAGGAACCCGGTCACCGCCCAGGCGCCGATGAGCAGGGCGGGGGAGCCGACCACGCGGGCGATTTCGGCGGAAACGATGAAGATGCCGGAACCGATCATTGAGCCGGTCACCAACATGGTGGAACTGGTCAGGCCCAGACCTTTCACGAACTCGCGGTCGGAGGGATCTGTTGTGCTCCCGATGGCCGTTTTGGTTTCAACGCTCAACAGTCCTCCTAGAAGCAGTGGTCAGTGATCAGTTGTCAGTGGTCAGTGCGCGATGACCCGGTTCTTACCGGGCACTGATCACTGGCCACTGACAGCTGACTTCCGCCCCCAAGACTTTACCCTAGAATGTGCAAAAATTCCTCTGCTGATTTTCGGGGATCCCGTATCAAATCGGATATCACGGCCACCGAGTCCGCACCCGCCTCGATCACCGAGCGGCAGTTGTCGCGGGTAATCCCGCCAATTGCCACCAGCGGCTGGCGGGTGAGCGAGCGGGCCTGCCGCACTCCGGCGAGGCCAATCACCGGATCAGGATTCGCCTTGCTGCCCGTGGCAAATACCGGGCCAATAGCGATGTAGTCCGCGGAGGTCTGGTCGGCTTCGATTACCTGCTGCGGGGTGTGCGTGGAAACTCCCAGCCAGCGTTCCGGGCCAATGACCTTGCGGGCACTGTCGGGGGAAAGATCCTCCTGGCCTAGGTGTACTCCGTCGAACTCAACGGCCAGGCAAAGGTCAGAGCGGTCATTCATGATCAGCCGAGGCAGGTGTGGCCGGGGCATGTGTGGTGCGGGCGGCCTCGCCCGCAAACACGCGCGCAATTCTCGAGCCTGGGCCAGGATGATTTGCGCTTCGCCTGATTTGTTGCGGTATTGAATCAGCGAGACTCCCGCAGCGACCAGTTCCTCAGCGGTTAAGAGCAAGCCTTCCGCGCCGGAGAAGCAGGAAATGTCCAAGATCGCGTAGAGCCGCGGCAAAGAGATCATGACATCAGTTCGAGCTGCACATCACGCCGAAAGCTTTTCCTTCGCATTCCGCGCCAGGAACCGCTCGATGAAACCGGTATCAGTGTGCCCGGCATGAAATTCGGGATCAGCAAGAATTTTCCGATGCAAAGGAATCGTGGTGTACACGCCTTCCACGATAAACATCTCCAGTGCGCGCGCCATGCGGGAGATAGCTTCTTCGCGGTCTTTGCCGCGGACAATCAGTTTTGCGATCAGCGAATCGTAATACGGAGGGATCGTGCCTTCGGCGTAGGCGGCCGTGTCCACGCGAACGCCGGTTCCTCCGGGCGGATTGAAGGTCGTGATCTTGCCGGCTGAAGGAGTGAATTTTTCCGGGTGCTCGGCGTTGATGCGGCACTCAATGGCATGGCCGCGAGGCGAAATCGGGCCGTGTAGAACGGTCTCGAGACGCTCGCCCGCCGCCAACAGAATTTGGCTTTTCACCAGATCCACATCCGTGACCATCTCGGTGACCGGATGCTCGACCTGAATGCGGGTGTTCATTTCGATGAAGTAAAGCCGCCGGTCGCTGTCCATGAGGAACTCCATGGTGCCAGCATTGACGTAGCCGATTTCTGACAGCGTCTTGCACAAAGTCTGCCCAATCTCTTCTCGCAACTGCGGAGTGACTTGAGTGGACGGCGATTCCTCGAGCAGCTTCTGGTGCCGCCGCTGGATACTGCACTCGCGCTCCCCTAGGCTGACCACGGAGCCGTACTGGTCAGCGAGGACCTGGAATTCAATGTGGCGCGGATGCTCGACATACTTCTCCATGTAGAGATCGCCGTTGCCAAAGGCGGCCGAGGCTTCCGACTGCGCGGCTTGGAACAGAGCAGGCAGCTCCTCTTCCGAACGCACGATTCTCATGCCTCTTCCGCCACCGCCGGCCGAGGCTTTAATGATGACCGGAAAACCAACGCTGCGGCCCCATTCCACTGCCTCACCTTCACCGCCGAGCACGCCGTCCGATCCGGGAAGAATCGGCACGCCGGCTTTCTTCATCGCCGCACGCGCTTTTTCTTTCTCGCCCATCAGGCGTGTAATTTCCGGAGGCGGCCCGATGAACTTCACATTGCAGGTTTCGCACACTTCGGCGAAGTTGGCGTTTTCAGAAAGCAAGCCGTAGCCAGGATGGATGGCGTCCACGTTGGCGATTTCGGCCGCACTGATGACCGCAGGAATATTCAAATAGCTCTGCGAAAGCTGCGGAGGACCGATGCAGATGGCCTCGTCGGCAAACCGGACGTGCAGCGAATTGCGGTCGGCTTCGCTGTAAATCGCAACCGTGCGGACGCCAAGCTCCTTGCAGGCGCAAATCACCCGCAGAGCAATTTCGCCGCGGTTCGCAATCAGGATTTTCTTGAACATGACTTAGCTATCAGCTATCAGCCTTCAGGCTTCAGATATTCGCGCGAGTCCTTTTCCGTGGGCCTGAAAAACGAGCCACGGATTTCCACGGATCTGCACGGACAAAAACTTCAACAAGATCAACGAACTACTCGAAAAAGCTTTTTCTGTATCCGTGTAAATCTGTATAAATCCGTGGCCGCTTCTGCTCTTGGCTGCTTTGCACCGTTACTTCTTCGGCCGGATGGCGAATAATTCTTGCCCGTATTCAATGGGCTGGCCGTTAGCCACCAGCATCTTCACGATCTCGCCGGAAGCGTCGGCTTCGATCTCGTTCATCAGCTTCATGGCTTCCACGATGCAGATAATCTGTCCCGCCTCGACCATATCTCCCGGCTTCACAAAGGGAGGCGACCCAGGAGATGGCGACTCGTAGTAAGTGCCCACGATCGGAGAGCGCACCATGTGCAGGTCTTCCTCTGCGGGGGCAGGTTGGGCAGCGGGTGCGGCTGGAGGCAGCGCCTGGACCGGGGGCAGCGAAGAAGGCACCGGTTGCACGGTGATGATCCTCTCCGCCGGCGCCGGAGGACTGGCCGCCTCGGGAGTTCCGCGCTTGATGCGGACCTTCACATCGCCGCGTTCCAGTTCGAACTCGGAGATGTCTTTCTCGATTAGAAATTCTATGAGTTCTTTTAGCTCTTTTTGATTCATGCGTTGGCGGCAGGCCAAATTCCGCTTTCAAACGGCACTTCTCGGACGCTCACGAGCTCAGAGCACCGTCAGTTCCTTGGAGCACGGCGTTAGAACCTCATAACCCGAGTCCGTGACCACGACTGTGTCCTCGATGCGAACTCCCCATCGTCCGGGCAGATAAACCCCGGGCTCAAGCGTAATCACCATTCCAGGCCGCAGCGTCTCCTGTTGACCGGCAGCGATGCGCGGAGCCTCGTGAATTTCAAGGCCCACTCCGTGGCCGGTCGAATGTGTAAAAAACCTAGCTAAATTTAGGTGTTGCAATAATTTACGAGCAGCCCGATCCACTTCGCCAACGGTTGTGCCCGGCTTCACAGCGTTCAGCGCCGCCTGCTGGGCCTCGCGGACTGCCTCGTACACCCGGCGCGCTTCCTTCGGCGGACGGCCAACGTGCAGCGTCCGGGTCATATCGGAACAGTAGCCCGCGAGTATAACACCGAAATCGCAGACCACGAACCCCCTGGCGGGGAGTCTTGCCTGGGAGGCGCGTCCGTGAGGGAGGGCTGACCGAGGACCGCCAGCTATGATGGTTGAAAACGCCATCTGCTCCGCGCCCAGCCGCCGCGCAGCGAACTCCAGTTCTCCAGCGACTTGGGTTTCTGAAACTTCCGGACGCACGACTTCCAGAAGCCGGTCAAAGAGCGCAACTCCCAGATGACACGCGGCGCGAATTTTCGCGATCTCTCCCGGCTCTTTGATCATGCGCATCTGCTCAACAATAGGCGGGGCCTCAATCAGTCGCGCCTTGCCCCGGAGTAAGTTCGCAAACGCGCCCCGCTCCACGACCGTCAAATGAGCTGCGTCAATTCCGATTTTTCTCCATGACTGTTGTTGCGCAAGCCACTCGGAAGCCGCAGCCAGTGCGGATTTCCCTCGCATGATCTTGATTCGCGCGCTGTTCACCTCCTGATGCGCCTGTTGTGTATAACGCCCGTCGGTGAAGAAAACGTTGTCTCGCTCGCTGATAACTTGCACACCAGCGCTGCCGGTGAATCCGCAGAGATAAGCGATGTTGGGAAGGTGAGTGACTAAGAGTGCGTCCAGATGGGTCCGGTCGAGCGCCAGCCGTGCGTGGGCTAGGCGGCCTTTGTAATCCATGCCCAAAGTTTATCTTAGGGGCGGAAAGCAGGGTGCAGGTGATCGGGGCCTCCCGCGCACAGACTTATTTTTGCAATAAAGCTATTTGTTTGTTACACTTAAATGGATTTTATTCCACAGGTCATTTCTATGACATTTCCATTTACAATTGCCTCGATTACGCTGCAACCTGCAGCTCCCAGGATGGAATCATGACAAGTCAGGTTGACAACACCCAGGACAAAAATACGTGCCTGAAGTTAATCAGCCTTGGTTATGCCCGTTCCAATCGTGTACGACTTTACGGTCAGGAAGTACAACTGGTTTCCGATCCCTTCCCACATCAGGAAGGCGGGATTGCAGTTGAAGTAGTTCGAGGAAGCGAGTCCAGTTCGCGGACTATGAAGCTGCCTCTGTCTGTGTTGCAGGTCGCGGGGCAGACTGCCAAGAAACGTACGGCCTAGATATTCTTTGAAAAACCAGCCCGCACCAAGCCCCCAACGCGGCTTGGTGCTTTTTCATTTTGCTTTACGCTGTGACGAACCGTCGTCGGTCTTCGGTCCTTTTCGACCGATGCAAGCGGTCCTTGCCAACGACCGAAGACCGAAGACCGACAACGGTTCCTTTCCACAAAGACAATCCGCCGGCCTGATGTATTCAGAGAGCCGGCGGCTGCTTGCTGCTAACTTGCTTTGCGAACTAGGTCTGCACAATCCGAGGAGTAATGAAGAAGATCAGCTCCTGGTTCGAACTATTAACTGTCTGATGCTTGAACAGATTGCCCAGCCACGGAATGCTACCCAGCAACGGCACTTGCGCAATGCTTACCGAATTGGTGGTCTGGATGACGCCGCCGATCACAACCGTGCCGCCATCGGTCACCAACACTTGCGTGGTCGCCTGCTGTGTAATCAGGGTCGGGTTACCATTGACCTCTTTCCCGAAGTCGGGTGTCGTGTTTTCCACGTCCACATTCAGGAAGATGGTGTTTTCAGAGGTGATTTGCGGAGTCACCGTGAGCCTCAGGAACGCGTCTATGTAGGTCGTGGTCGCCGGCCCGTTTAACTGCGCCGCCGTTACAATCGGAACTCGCACGCCCTGCTTAACCACCGCCTGAATGTTGTTCTGCGTAACTACACGCGGACGGGAGAGAATCTTCAACAGGCCGCGTGATTCGGCCATGGTGAGGATCGCATCCAGCCGCACGTTGTTGCTGGCGTTAACCAGGCTGAGGCCGCTGGTGGGTCCAACCGCTCCCAGATTCGAGAACAATGGAATCTGCACTCCAGTGCCTGGCTTGGGCGCTGCGGTGCCGATGACCGGGTAAGCCGCACCGGGAGTGTTGAAGACGGATATTGGCGATGTACCAACCGCACTAGCCCCGCCCACGCCGGTAGATGCATTGCCAAATCCGAAGCCGAGCTGGGTACCGATATCGCGAGCAAAGCTGCGAGTCGCCGCCACGACCCGGGCTTCAATCTCAACTTCCTGGGTCTTGCGGTCAAGCTGCGTCAGGAGCCGGTCAATCGGCGGAATCACCGACGGGATATCGTTGATGATGATCGCGTTGGTGCGCTCATCGGCTGTCACGTCGCCACGCTGACTTAGAAATTTCTTGACAGTAGCCTCGACGTCGTGGGCATGCGCGTAGCTCAGGAAACGAGTCACGGTGACTTTTTCGATCGCCATGGCTTGAGCTTCCTGCTCGGCACGGCGGGATTCTGCCTCTTTGCGCAGAGTGTCCACAGTGGCGATTCGCAGCACGTTGCCGTCAAGTTGGCGGGAGAGCGTGTTGTTCTTCAACACGATATCCAGCGCCTGGTCCCACGGCACGTCGTCCAGAACGATGGTCAGCGTACCTTTCACCTCGGGATCGAGCACGACGTTCAGGCCGCTGATTTCATGAATGAGCCGGAAGAAGTCCTTCAGATCCACGTCTTTCAGATTCACCGAGATTGGCTCGCCGGTGTACTTGGGGCCGTTTGTTGCCTGCTGCGGGTGCGCTTTCTGTTCAGCCGCCAGGTTCACTGCCGGTTCAATGGCAGTCGCTGGCTGGCTGGCTGCCGGGGCCGACGCAGTCTGCGGCGGCATGGCAGCGTTGGCGGCAGGCAACAGACTGCCTTCCGGTCTTTCTACGAATCGTGAGGCAGCCTCCACGGCGCGGACCGGCGTATCTACTGACGTCGCGTCTTTCTTGGGCGCATAGGAAGGCTCGACCACTACAAAGTCCTGGGCCGGTTTGCCGGCCTGGGGTTTGGGCTCAGACGGAGCCGTAAGAGCTGCGGTGACCACGGGAACACTGGCTTTCGCGGGCGCAACTGAAGTCTTCGCCGCCTGCGATCCGGAGTCCAGCTTCAGCGTCAGCTTCCCGCCAGGGCCGGGCACCAGTTCGTACTTGGCCGGCCGCTCCAGATCCACGACCACGCGGGTGGTCGCGCTGGAGTCAGTTCCGATGCGCACGTCCGTCACGCCGCTGTTCCCGACAGCAATGCGGCTGACCGACGTGGACAGCGAGGTGTTGGGCAGGTCCACGACCAGCCGAGCCGGGGACGACAGCGTCTCCACTCGGGGCGCGATCGTTCCCTTGG
>Ga0137390_10004220_pt1 | contig 11913 bp, 9 predicted proteins | sample 15con2h24AmetaG_FD_104937 | JGI IMG/M metagenome (GOLD analysis project Ga0137390, IMG submission 104937) | Vadose zone soil microbial communities from Angelo Coast Range Reserve, California, USA - 15con2h2.4A metaG | ecosystem: Environmental > Terrestrial > Soil > Vadose zone > Saprolite... | reverse complement strand
AGAATCAGATCCGGATAACCCATCGTGTGGTCTGAATGAAGATGTGTGATGAAGACCGCTTCCGGACCGCTGATGGGAAGATTGGCGGCGTTCACCTGACGCATAAGACCTGCACCGGCATCGAAAAGAAAAACGCGTTTACCTACGACCACTGCCGTGGCCGGACCGGACGCATGCGGATCGGGATAAGGTGTCCCGGTGCCGAGAAGAATTATTTTAGTCTCAGGAGTCTGCGCGCGAATTGGCTGAGAAACGGACGAGAGTAAAAACAAAAGGCCAATTGCCGGTAGAAAAATTCTGATTATTATTTCAGCTCACCTCACTTGATCTGTCTCACCCTGAGAACCGCGAATAGAACTTCTTGGAAGTGAAAACTGCGAAGCCGGTCTTTGTCAGTTTTGCGAGCTCCTTGAAAAGCTTTTCATCGGGTGTCGTGAAGTTGAAGCACGACTTACCTTGCATTCTTTTCTTCAACTCCGGTGACATCTTGTCTCGCAGGTCCGCGATTCCGTAAACCGGCATTAGGTGGAAGCTGACATAATTCTTTCCCATTCTCACCGCGGCAAAGAAAAGGCGGCGTTTGTTTTTCATGACATGCGGAGTGTCAAGATAATAGTTCTCACTAGTGTCGTGTACGACAATCAGCCTTGTCGCGTAAGGTTGAAGAATCGCTTTCAGCTTTTCGAAAGTTATGGCAAAGTCGGATTTGTCTGGCATCCTGACATTCTACGAATGATGGACGACGACGACAACTGATGACTGAAACCGCGGACGTTGTGATTATCGGCAGTGGCATTGTGGGATCGAGTGTGGCCTATCACCTCGCGGAAGCCGGCTGCACGAATGTGCTCGTGGTCGAACGCGAGGCGCACCAGGGAAAAGGCTCGACCGGCAAAAGCATGGGCGGCGTGCGCGCACAATTTGCCACCACGGTAAATATTCAGATGTCGCGTTACTCCATCGATTTCTTTGCTACTTTCGACGAGCAGCTCGGTTATCCAGCCGACTATCGTCCCCACGGTTATCTCTTCTGCGCGACAAATGAGCGCCAGCTTGGATACTTGAAAGCTAATCGCGAGCGACAGCTGGCGCTTGGTGTAAAGAATGTGGAACTCATTTCCCGCGAAGACATCGTGAAGATACTTCCGCAACTGCGCATCGATGATGTTATCGGAGGCACTTATTGCCCGACCGATGGCTTTGTTGATCCGCACAGCGTCATGATGGGATTCATGATGAAGGCGCGCGAGCGAGGTGTCAGGCTCTGGCTGGACACGAAGGTGACAGGTATTGAAGTTGATAACGGGCAGGTAACAGGCGTGACAACCACGCGGGGCCCCGTTTCAGCTCCCATCATCGTGAATGCTGCCGGCGCGTGGGCCGCGGAAGTAGCGCTGCTGGCAGGCGCCGAGTTGCCTGTAGAGCCGCTCAGACGACAGCTTGTTCCCACCGAACCCTTCGCTGGCTTGCCCAAACGATTCCCGATGGTTATCGACATGTCGACGGGTTTTCATTTTCGCCGTGAGGGGAAAGGAATATTGCTGGCCTGGAATGATCCGGAAGAGACTCCCGGATTCAAAACAGACTTTGATGCATCATTTATTGAAAAGATTCTGACGCGGGCTGCGTCTCGCGTGCCGTGCCTGGCGGACGCGGAGGTGAATCCTCGCCGGGCCTGGGCCGGTCTTTACGAAATGACACCCGATCATCACGCGATCATTGGTCCCGCGCCAAACGTCAAGGGTCTGTTTTTTGTAAACGGTTTCAGCGGACACGGTGTGATGCATTCCCCCGCTTCAGGGCGTATCACAGCGGATTTGATTCTTCATGGCAGTTCCGAGCTCGTCGATACTACGCTCATAGGACTCGAGCGTTTCGCCACAGGACGATTGTTGGAAGAGACCGCCATTCTGTAGCTGGGCAAGCAAACGAGGAACGATGGGATCACTGGTTTTGGAAGAAATTTACAATTGCCGGTGAGTACGCTCAATACCGAATCATCGCTCAACTACAGAACAGGAAGCGGTAGCGACCTGGCCGTTTGCGCCAAAGTCAACTAAAGGGCCGGGCGCTATTAGCAAAAGCTCAAGATCAATTTAGTTCAAAACTCCAGCTTGACTTTGGCGCAACGGCCAAGTCGCTTCCTGTTCTGTAGTTGAGCCGTAACCTGAAGACAAGCTACGTTACAGCTCGAACGGCTCATCTCTTATCTCTTCTTCGAAGAATACACCGTCAGTCATGAATCCCCCGCCAGCATGAACTTGCCGGGACCTAACTGCGCGGCCTCAATGGGTCTGTATTCGCAGTGCCACGATTCTTTGCTCACCGCGCGGTGCAACATTGGTGTGTTGCTGCTTAGTTGAATGCGGGCGGTTTCGGCGGAAGGTCTATCGTTGGGCGAGGCTTTCGTTTCAAGGTTTGCGACACCCTAAAAGTCAATAAAGAAAGGGAGGCAATGTCAATCAGTGCACCAACCGAAAATGACAGCAATCCCAGAGTAAGGCTCGATAACCCCGGAAAGAAATGTACGAAGAATGGTAGCGGCCATACAAAAACTCCCAGAGTCATCGCTACCCATGCTGGTCCATTCAATATTTTGGACGTAAGCATTAGCACGATGAGTAGTGCGGGAATGAATATTCCCACACCGAGGGAGCCCAGAAGTCGCTTCATAATTGGCGCACAATCTCCTTCCGACGAATGAAAACGTCCAATCTTCCTTGAAACGATCCTTGAGTGCTACCCCAGATTGACCCGGTCGCTACCGCTCCTCGGTTCTGACGTTGAGTGAAGGGATGAAGCGCATTTACATCCCACTCTCAAAGCGACAACATCCAGCGCCTCATCTCATCTAATACCGTTTCATGCACCCCCGCTTGCGTAAGGCCCGAGCTCTTGGGCACTTTGAAAGAATGGTCGCCACCCTCGATTGCGAAAAGTGTTGCAGGCAAACGAAGCTGTTTGATGATCTGCCGAATCTCATCCGCAGCGCCCAACGAGTCGCGAGACCCTTGCACAAAGAGCATTGGCGCACGAATGTTTTTCAGGTGCTCGGCGCGTAATTTCTCGGGGTTGCCAGGCGGGTGAAGAGGATAACCGAGAAATGCCAAGCCGGAAATACTCTCTGCCAACTTGTCGCCATTCTCTGTGGCTAATGCAGCGACTTGCGAGGCGATTCGCCCTCCCATCGACTTCCCGCCTATTATCAGCCTGTTGTTCTTCAGCTTCTTGTGATTGAGCGCTGCGGCAATCACTGCCCGGTAACAAGATTCGAGCTTGGCCTTCTGGTCTGGAACATGACGTCCTTGCTCCATGTAGATGAAGTTGAACGTCATTGCGTCAAACCCGCGCGCTGCTAAGCCATGCGAAAACTCACGCATGAAGCCACTCAACTGATTCGCACCGGCGCCGTGACCCAGCAAGACAGTGATACCTGCGCGCTCTTTTTTTGCCGCCGGGTAAAGCAGAGCGGTGACGCCATCGCCTGCGCCAACGACAACTTTGAGTTTCTCAGGCTCGGTTTGCATTACTCAGAAACTGCGAGTGTGAATCAGGTCTTCGAACTCTAATCAAACATAGAACCTGGGCACCCGTTCACTGATGCCGCAAGTAACTTCATACGAAAGTGTGCCGGCGATCTTCGCGAGATCTTCGGCTGGGATCTTCAGTTCACCTTCGTGCCCTATCAACGTGACCTTGTCGCCTACTTCTGCTCTTGCAACATTCGTTACGTCAATTAATATGAAATCCATCGACACGCGACCCACGAGCGGAGCATAAGTGCCACGGACAATTACGTGCGCGCGATTCGATAGCCCACGCATGTAGCCATCATCATAGCCGACTGGCAAAGTGGCAATCAGCGTCTTGCGCGAAGCCTCGAAGGTACAACCGTAGCCGATTGTTTCGCCTTGCGGCACCCATTTCAACAAAGTAATGCGCGAATACAGGGACATCACGGGCGCAAGACCGGGTTTTTCCGTAGCGTGCGGCAGGATATCGCGCCACAAACCATACAAAGCGCCACCTGGCCGCACCATGTTCCCCCATCCTTCGCTGTGGCCCCAGACACCGGGGGAGTTTGCGAGATGAAGATGTGTGGGGCGGTAACCACGCTCTCGAAAGAATTTGACTGCCTCGTCAAAGCGCGTGATCTGATCCTGAGTTAATGGTTTGCACGATGGGTCGTCTGCCGCCGCGAAGTGAGTAAGCAAGCCATCAACTCGTATGTTCTCGAATTGCCGCAATCCGTCGACAAATTCGCCGATCTGATCGAAACGGATTCCCAGGCGACCCATGCCTGTGTCGATCTTGACATGAACATCAGCCACCACGCCCGCTGCGCGCGCAGCTTGGTTCAAAGCCTGGATCATATCCAGGCGATAAACCACTGGAGTGAGTTGGTGCTGAATACAGGCGCTGGCTTGAGTGTCCCAGAAACCACCGAGAGACAGAATAGGCTGCGCTATGCCTGAGTCGCGTAACTCAATGCCTTCCTCAGGCAAAGCTACGCCAAACCAATGCGTACCCTCATGGGCGAGTCTGCGCGCGCAACCCACGGCACCATGCCCGTAGGCGTTGGCCTTCACGACTGACATGATCCGCCTTTCAGCACCAATCCTCTTCTTTATTACATTAAAGTTCGCACCAAGGTTTTCCAGATCGATCTCAGCCCAGGTAGGCCGTCCTGAGGTTTGGAATTGGTCTAACTTAGCAGAACTCATACGTTGATCTGATCTCCGATTCGTCTTATTTGGGCGGATAATTCTCTTCGGCAATTTAATCACAGAGACCAGATGAACACGAAGTAAGGTAAGGAAGTTGGAATCCAGAGCACTCATCCACAGATTACTCAGATTTCACAGATGCGATACAAGTACCGAGCGAGCCATCTCACAAGCAAACGCGAGTTAACTCATGACTTTAGAATTGTTAGAATCTGTGAAATCTGCGAAATCTGTGGATAAATCCCCGGTCCACCCTCTTCCAGGAAGCCATTGCTCGCTCAGGTGATCAACTCCCGTCGAGCCATAACAATCTCGGCGTGATGCTGGCGATGGTCGGACGACTTAAGGAGGCCGAAGGAGAATTTGAGTCAGCGTTGCGGCAATCGAAAGGGAAATTTGAGGAGGCCGAATATAATCTCAAACTGTGCCGGTCCGTGCTTGATACTTCGACAAGATCTCAACTGGCATCTTTGGAGATGAGTGAAACCCCCGCAGCACTGAGATAAGTAGAAAACGACTTGAAATTACAACACTAAGCAACGCGCTATCTTGAAGTCCGATTTATTGCCGTGCCTGAATAGCCATAACGTAGTCGCACTTTTATCAACACTGGCTCGGTGGATCTTGCATTTGGCCTGTAGTAGAGCACCTGGGGAGCCGGCGACTGGGATGTGAGCGCTTTCGTCGGATCGCCGCCGGCGGCCTTCTCTTCTTTGCTCCAGGTTTTCCCCGCGCCCTTTTCCAATTCCAGCAATCCGACTCGCGTGCCCCATTGTTTTTCCCAGGCTGCGACTAAGGTTTCTGGTAGTTGCTGCTCCTTGTCGGTAATTTGGATACCCTCGAGAGGCGCAGGCGTTACCAAAACGCTCAACACCTCAGCAACCTGATCAGGTCTGCTGCGCCTCAAGGTGAAGTAAGGCGGACTGTCCTCCTGTGCGGGAATCTCGATAAGTTTTCCAACTTTTAGCTGGTTATTACCATTGAGCGTACGAGTTGTGGGAAAAATCAAATGAGGCTCACCCAGTGAACCATCTGCATACTGTTCTCGGTCGATCACATAAAGATTTCCCGTGCGCGCAGCTTCGACACTAATTCGCAAACGATCTCCCTGCGCGAGTTTTGTGTCCGGCGAAATCCGTTCAGGGAGCCATTGGCGCGCTTCACTTCCTTCGTGAACAATCAAACGCTCGCCTGAATCAGTAGGAGTTGAACGACGAAGTCGCCAGAGCGTGACCCCCACAACAGTGTCTCCGTCAACACCAGTCGTGGGAATGTTAGGAGTTGCGATACGGTAAGCGCGTGCCGGGGTTCTCCTCTTTGTTTTGTTATTCGGCTTTGCGGAGTTAATAAAGGCAGTGTCCCATAATCTGCGCGTTGCCTCTTCGGGAGTCTGCGCGAGAGTGCCACTAACTACCCCGAGAAAACCAACAATGAAAACAAGCGCCACAACCGCGATTCCGTTAGAGCTTTTCCTGTTCTTCATAACAACTCCCTCTGGCCCCTAATCTTAGAAATAAAGACCAAACTGTACATCGCACACTCCGCCGCATTTCCTCTCACTTCCATTCGCCTTGTAGTACAAACGCCGCCCAAAAGTATGGCGACTGCCACTGTTTCTGTTGCCACATCTCAAGCTGAGCTGCGCGCAACGAGGCGGCCGGTGATTGTTTATCTTTCAGCATCTTTCGATAAAAACGTTGCATTAGTTCTGCCGTAGCTTTGTCGTTCACATTCCACAAACTCACCACAACCCGCCGAGCACCAGCGTACATAAAACCCCGCGTCAGCCCCACCAGACCTTCTCCCTTTATCTCCTTGCCCAACCCTGTTTCGCACGCACTTAGCACAACTAACTCCGCCGGGAGATTGAGATTGTAGATTTCATGAGCGCGCAAGAATCCGTCTTGTGGCCTACCGTCTTCGTCAATCAACGAAAGCACGATAGCCGAAAGATCCTGGCGCTCGCTGTCGAGATAGCCGTGCGTCGCGAAGTGTACGTAACGATACTTGCTCAACTCCCCGTTGGTCACTATTGCGCGGTTGGCGCGGAAGTCGAGCACCTTAAGGTTTGCAGCACCCGGTACGACGGCCAGGATCTGATCGGCTTCCTGTCGTGTAAACGGCAGTCGTCGGATAACAAGGTTTCCGGCCGAGTTGCCAGCCAGGTGCTCGATGATGCGCATGCCAGCCACTGCCGGGGGCGCGGACGCCTCGCTCGTGCCCAACGCTCGCGCACCCCCTTTCACTCGGACGTCGCCGGCTGAAAAGACCGGGTCAGCAATCACGGCAACTGCCTTTGGCGCAGCCTTGCGATTCGCGAGACTCTTCCGCTGCACGGCTAAAGCTGAAGCGGACGGAAGGCTTACTACTTCGTGGGCGATGATGAGCGGCTTGTAGTCAGTTCTTAGTCCGTTGTCAGTGGTCAATTGGCTGCTGTTTGTGTTAACGCTGCCAGACGCCGGCAACTGACGAATGACAATTGACAACTGACCGCCCATTGACAACGCTGCGAAAGGAACGTATTGCAACGCTCCGTCAGCAACTACAACTAAGCGTTTTGTTCCCAGGTCGGCCACCGCAGGCGCAAGCACCATCTTACTCAATTCGGTGGCTGTCTCTTGAAACTGTGCGTCCGCATGTGCGATTCGTTCCTGTCGTTGCGCAGAAGTCTCGAGTGACTTCACCACACTGCGAGCCGTCAGCGACTCGTAGACTTGCCGCGCGGCCTTCTGTATCTGTTCTCGCTTCGGCAGCTCGTATGTTTTCAGTGTGTTTTGCGTTACGGCCCAGAGATAACTTCGCTCCTCGCCTAGCGAGTATTCCAACAATGCGGTATTTGGATCCAACTGCTGCTGGATCTCTTTCAAACCGAGTGGTTGAGGCTGGGTAAGCGCGGCGTACGCAGGGCTGGCCTTGCGGATTGCGACCTGCACCTGCTGATACTCGTCTTCGAGGGCGCTGATCTCTTTGTTGAGCGTGTCAATCTCCTGTTGATTGCCTTTTTGCGCTGTGAGTCGAATCTGACGTTGCGCTTTGGCATTCAATGACTGACTCACGTCACGCTCCCTTTTGATTAAATCACCGCCTACTCCTTCCCGAATATCAACGTGTGCCTCGCTTAGCATCTCCATCAAGCTGCGCGCCCGGCCTCGTTCGCTTGCCTGCAGGGCTTCCGCATCGTGTCCTTTCCCCGGATCTTTTGAATGCTGTTGCATGAGCAAGTCGACGTAAAACTCATAAGCCTTCTCCATCGAAGCTAAATAAGAGGCGCGAAGTTGTTGACTACCGGAGCGCGCTCGCACCGTTTCAATCAATGCTAGCGACTCTTCGATATTCTTGCGTGCCTCATTCAGATCGCCACGCTTCTGTTCGACCCGAGCCAAGCCTTCCAGCGCCTTTGCCGCGTCATTACGGTCGTCCATAGTTCTGAAGAGAGAAAGAGCTTGGTTATAGTGTTCTATCGCCTTGTCAGATTCACCTAACAAAGAATAATCGGTGCCAATATTGCTGAGGACGATAGCTTGTCTCTGACGATTTCCTATGGTCAGCTGCAGTCCGAGCGCCTGCTGATGATAGTCGAGCCCCTTCGCTGGCGCTCCCAGATCTGAAGAGACGACGCCGATGTAATCCAGTGTGACGGCTTGCAATGCTTGGTTTCCGGTCTCCCGTTGGATCGTGAGAGCTTGATTGTAGTAATCGAGCGCCTTATGCAAGTCACCACTCTTTCTGAAAGCAAGACCGATATTGCTAAGCGTAAGCGACTCGCCCTCCTTATCTTTTGAAACACGACGGAGATTGAGAGCCTGAGTAAAATATTCTAGTGCCTTTTCTTGTTCACCAAGAGCGCTGTAAGCCAATCCAATATTGTGGAGAGCGATGGCCTCAGTCTGCTGGTTGCCAAGGGCTCTAAACAGCGGCAATGCTCGCAGGGAATACTCCAATCCGTTTTGCCAATCAGCAACGTCGTTGTGAATCTTGCCAATGTTATTCAGGGCCGATGCCTCGGCCGAGCGATTGCCAGTCTCTTTGGATAGAGCGAGCGCCCGATCGTAGTGACCCAGCGACTCCCTGACGTCTCCCAAAACATCGTATGAGCCGCCAAGAAAAGTTTCAGTGCTTGCTTCGAGTCTGCGGTCGCTTAGAGACTGCGCGAGCGAAATGGTCGTCTTGAAATATCCTAGAGCTGTGCGAAACTCATTCAACTGCGCGTAGGTATTGCCGATGGACGAAAGCGTAAGCGCTTGTCGGTAGGTGTCCCCAACGGAATGAAATAAGGACACCGCCTTCTCATATTTTTCAATAGCTGCTCGTCGTCCAGCGGAGGTTTGTTGGGCACGTAGCCTTCGCCCGTCGTCGAAATTCGTTTCGGCCGCGAAATACTCTTTGTCAGTCGCACTAGCCTCGCGGAGCGTAATATTCTTTATGGCATAACGGCCATTGGGAGCCTTGCTGTTTGTGGAACGGATGTCTACTCGATAATCACCCGACGCAGTCGCAACAAGCAAAATCGGTTCAGTTCCCCAGCGATCGTTCGGACTGTCCGTTTCGGCGAGTTGCTTGCTGTCAGGACCGAACAAAGCGACTACTACATCAATGCCCTGTTGTTCGACGAGAGCGTACAAAAACTGCCCGGTACTTAAGCTGACTCGATAGGATTGAGTTTCACCGCCCTTTAGTTCGCGCTCTACTGAAGACAGTAAGGGTAATTTGGATGGGTCGTCCTGCCGAACGTTTGTGGGGGCGTTCGCGCCAAAGTTGATTTGCGCCTTGGCGGACCGGGCGAGCGTGACAACCTTAACTGGGATGAGCAGGGATGACAGAGATAAAGCGAGGAGAACTGTTAGTGCGGTTTGCGGTAGAGCCCTCCGTCTCGCCGGAGACAACATTTGTGTTATAAGAGCGAATAGACGGTTTTCTCGCATCGCACGTCTCAACAGTTGACGCGTCCATCTAACTTAGCATTATGGACCAGGCGAACCGCGCGGATCTCTCCGCTCGGTTCCCCTGGTCTGATGTTTTCGATGCGGCGACGCGGTTAGTTCTTTACGCAGAGGCCGAACGCGATTCATCGTCCGGCTCACCGGCTCCGGTTCCCGCTGCCGTCCAGGAATCCTGATCACCCGCGGGGCCGGAGTTGTCATCGTCATTGTTCGACCAACCGCCGCTCATCGAATTTGCATCAGCCGTGCTTACACCCAGAGTCCACGTCCAACCTTCGTAATTGAAATTCGGAAAACTGAACGGTGGCGTTGTGGAGGTTGTGGAGGCCAGGACTACGCGCTTCGCCACAAGCTCGTATCCGTTGTCTGTTTCTTCGATGTGGCAATCGACCAAATCCGGACTGTCTGGGCTGGAACCTGCATTTGTGATCTTGAATTTCTTTTTTGGCATGGGTCGTGCTCCTTTGTCGGTTGTGACTGGTCTACAAAGCACCAATCACGTAGTTGCTCGGTTAAGACGAATCATTAAAACGCCAGGCTGGCGTCTACTCGCCTCAATGAATAATTCCAGAATTCTTCGTAACAAAATGACCAAACGGAGATAATCAACTCTCGAGCAAGAAAACTTCCTGCCGTGCTGGTAGTCCTCCCTCTATCTATTAACGCGAGAATCGATGCGAAAAACCACCATCCAAGAGTTGGCTATAGGAAAATCTGTGTTCAGGCAGCGGATTTTGACCGTAGGAAAAAGGCTGAATTTCAGAAGCCTGGACGAGGTTTAAGCGCGCTTTGAATGCGGGTATGATATTCCCGCGACAGGTGAAGGTCAACCTCCTAATGGTGTTCCAGGTTGATTTGGTGCACCAAGACAGTTCCCGTGGCCTTAACTATAGTCTCTCTTTGCTCGTTGCTTTTCTCGACAGCCGGTTTAGATATGGAGTGTGCTACCAGAAACTCCTGCACCGCTCTATTCAGATCAGGCTCTGTTATAACTCCTTTCCCCTTCGCCGTCGCAAATGCTTTGAGCGACTCCAACTGGGTTACCCCGTCGGCGCAGAAAACCAACCAGAGTTTTTCAGTACCCTGTTCGTTGTCAAACATGAACCAGCTTTGTTCCGGTATTTGAACTTCCTTGGTTTCACTCACAAGAGATGAGCCACCATTCGCCGTTGGCGACGGAAAGAGAACCGTAAATTGTGGCGAGCCTTTGTCGGCCGGTCCCTCATTCAGTACATACAAGTAACCTGATTGCGGGCTCCGGACATGCAAGCGAATGTGGTATTGCGGTTCGAAATTGATCTCGCCGGCGAGACGGAAAGGAGCTTGATATGGCTTGTCGTCCTTGTACTTCTGGACCATGATCCAGTAGCTCAGCTGCCGTTCCACGACTGCTCCGGGACCCGAAGCGCCGGGCTTTGTCTGCGATGATCTCCAGACGTTCACCCCAAACGCCAAGGCAACCACAACAACCATTGCAACCAACAAGACACCGACAACAACTCTCTTGCGAGGCGCCCGTTGCCCTTCTTCCGTGCCGGCTGCCGGCGATTGGATCGCAGTTTCATTCGCACGATCTCCCTTATCCGTCGTCGCCGATGCGCCCGCAGTGTCCCGGGATGCGGAGCGTTCAATTTCAGCATTAACATCCAGCCGCCTTCTGAGACTGCGAAGATCTATGAGCATGTCTTTCGCAGTCTGGTAGCGCTCATCGGGATTCTTGCTGAGAGCTTTGCTTACAATACGTTGAAGTTCATCGGGTAGAGTCACTGAAGAGACTACTGCTAGCGGGGGCGGGTCTCTCTCGAGGATCTCCACCACGGTGTGGCTGCTCGTGGCGCCGGTAAAAGGGAGCCGCCCGGCAATCATTTCGTAAAGGACCACACCGGTGCTCCACAGATCAGTGCGGTTATCAATCATCAATCCTTGCGCCTGTTCCGGCGACATGTAGCCAACCGTGCCCATCACACTGCCAGGCACTGTCTTCACCATCATTTCAGTGGAAGCTTCGGTGCCGGAGAGTGAGGCTGGTTTGTTCTCGGTAAGTTTTGCCAGTCCAAAATCAAGCACCTTCACAACCCGATCGCGCCGGCGAATCATTACATTCTCGGGTTTGATATCTCTGTGAACGATCTTCGCCTCGTGCGCCGCATCGAGTGCCGCCAGAATTTGGCTGCTTATGTCCATTATCTCAACCAGCGTCATGCGCCCGCGCCTCGAGTGCTGGCGTAGTGTTTCCCCGTCAACGT
>Ga0137390_10004217_pt1 | contig 11915 bp, 7 predicted proteins | sample 15con2h24AmetaG_FD_104937 | JGI IMG/M metagenome (GOLD analysis project Ga0137390, IMG submission 104937) | Vadose zone soil microbial communities from Angelo Coast Range Reserve, California, USA - 15con2h2.4A metaG | ecosystem: Environmental > Terrestrial > Soil > Vadose zone > Saprolite... | reverse complement strand
GACATCCCCCACTCGCTGTTTCAGCTCCACCACCGAATACTTTCGATGATCATTGCCCAGCGCCGTGGGAGCCCCGGCGGGAACGGGCAGCGTCGTGCCCGGAAAAGAAACGGCATCGAGTCGATAGGGGAAAGTGCCGGAGATCCCGGGGTCGACGAAAAACTGGAGCCGGCCCTGGTCGTCCACCAGGTATTTGCCTCGCTGCACGCTGCCCTCATCCTCATGCAGGTAGTGGACGCGGTACGCCTTCCGATCCGGCCCCATCTCGATGCCGGCACCCGGCTCGGCCGGGACGCGATACTCCGTGAGCTCCACCGGCCGATACGTCGTGTGGCCCTGATTCAAGACGATCAGCGTGCCTCCGATCACGAGCGCGCTGGCAACCACCGCGATCAGAATCGCAATCTGCTGGGCGCGCGGGGTTGCCCCGACCAGAAACCCGGTCTTGAGATCTTGGGAGATCGTTCCGCCGTTGGATGCAGCCACGCACACCAGGGCCGCTGTGGTCAGCGCCATTTCCTTGTACGGCACGCCGGTCCAACCGACGAGCACGAAGAGGCCGCAAGTAATCAGCAGGGTCGCCACGGTCATGCCCGAAATCGGATTCGATGAGGAGCCGATCTCGCCGGTGATTCGGCTCGAGACGGTGACGAAGAAGAATCCAAACAAGACGATCAGAATCGCCGAGACCAGGTTGATCTTGAGGATCGGCGCCGCCCAGATCATCACCGCGATGGCAAGCGATCCTCCGACGACCACGGTGATCGGCAGGTCCCGCTCGGTTCTCGGGACCTCGGCTCGCGCTCCCGCCCGGCCCCCTTTGAGGTCTTTGACGCCCCTGGCGAAGGCGCCGACGATCGAGGGGAGCGCGCGGGCAAGCGCGATAAAACCGCCGGTGGCGACCGCACCCGCCCCGACGTAGAGGACGTAGGCGCTGCGGATTTGATAGGCGGTCATCTCGGAAATCTTGAGCTGCGTTTCCGGATACATCGGGGCCGGCATGCTGTCGCCAAACAGGTGCACCAGGGGGACCAGCACCACGAAGGCCAGAAGGCCACCGGCCATCATGTTCGCGGCGACGCGGGGGCCGATGATGTAGCCGACCCCGAGCATTGGAGGAGAGACGTCGAACGCCACCCGCGCGCCCTTGAGCGTTCCCCAGAACTCGGCGGCGAAGGTTGCGGTGTCGTTCCAGAGGCGCGCGATCAGATTGAGCGAGGCGTAAGCGAGCCCGACGAAAAATCCGAGAAACACGGTCTTCGCGTTGGTGCCTCCCTGCTCGCCGACGATGAGCACGTCCGCGCAGGCAGTTCCCTCCGGGTACGTCAATTTCCCATGCTCTTTGACGATCAGACTGTGCCGGAGAGGAACCATCATCAAGACCCCGATCAGTCCCCCGAAGAGGGCGACGAGCAGGATTCTGAGAAACTCCATCTCGAATCCCATCAACAGCAAAGACGGCAGCGTGAAGGCGACTCCCGCAGCCAGGGATTCGCCGGCCGAACCGGCGGTCTGGGCGATGTTGTTCTCCAGAATCGTGGCCGGGCGGATGTGAAGCGAACGCGCCAACCAGCGAAAGAGGGTGATCGACATCACCGCGACCGGAATCGAGGCGGAGACGGTGAGCCCGACTTTGAGGCTCAGATACACGGAAGAAAAGGCGAAGACGATTCCGAGCAGCGTGCCGACGACGATCGGAAGGACGGTCAGCTCGGGCGGGCTTACCTCCGGCGAGACGAACGGCTCAAAAGGTGCCCCTTCGGGCCCGGGAGGCGTCCCGCGCTCGGGGTCGGCCACTACCTTCTCCTCAAGGGTCCGTCGCGCAAGCGCCCTGCCACCTAGCACGAAACAGGAGAGGCCGCACCGCGGTGCAGTTCTGAATTGACTCGCCCGGAGGAGGTTAGTAGCTCAGCGACTCCACTTGGTGGGAAAACATGGCCCAATCGCGCGCTGCCGGACAGCCGGCTCCTGTTCGCTCCACGGCATCGACTGAGAGAGAGGGCGTCGGGCAGGGGGACGGCCCGGTCGATTTCAAGCCGTACATTCCGGACGATCAGATCATTCCGGAGTTCACGCCGAAGGCGATCCTGGTGGGAGTCGTCTTTGGTCTGATCTTCGGCGCGTCGACCGTGTACCTTGCCCTGAAGGCGGGGCTCACCGTCTCCGCCTCGATTCCCATCGCGGTGCTGTCCATCTCGCTGCTCAAGCGCCTCGGCGGATCGACGATCCTCGAGAACAACATCGTTCAAACCATTGGATCGGCGGGAGAGAGCATCGCCGCGGGAGTGGTGTTCACCCTTCCCGGCTTTCTTTTCCTTGCCGTGGATCCGACGACGCGCGAAAGCGTAGGAGCGCCGTACTTCAGCTATCTCACCATCTTCACCCTCGCTCTCCTCGGCGGAATGCTCGGCGTGCTGATGATGGTGCCCCTGCGCCGCGCGCTGATCGTCAAAGAGCACGGCAACCTGCCCTACCCCGAGGGTGCGGCTTGCGCGCAAGTGCTGATCGCCGGCGAACAGGGCGGCGCGATGGCCCGAACCGCGTTTCAAGGGCTCGGCTTCGCCCTGGTTTACGCGGTCCTGCAACAAGTTTTCCATTTCATCGACGCGGTGCCGGGTTACGTCACCCGTTCGACCAGCAAGGTCTTCCCTGCCGCAACCGTGAACGCGTCGATCACTCCCGAGTACATGGGGGTGGGCTACATCATCGGCCCGCGGATCGCCGGCGTTCTGGTGGCGGGCGGCGTCCTGGCGTGGTTGGGGCTGATCCCGCTGCTCGCGGCGCTGGTTCCCGCGCCGACCATCGCCACCCAGCTGGCCAAGCTCGGATACCTGGTGGACGTGGCACGGCCGGGCGCCTTTGGATGGGATCCCGGCGCTCACGCCTTCGGCCAACTGAACCGGGCGATCTATTTCGCCTACGTCCGTCAGATCGGCGCCGGGGCGGTGGCGGCCGGCGGCTTCATCACCCTTCTGAAGACGCTGCCCACCATCGTCTCCAGCTTCAAAGGCAGCGTCGCCTCGCTGCGGGGCGGCGTGGGGAGTGCTTCGGTCTCGCGCACCAGCCGCGACCTGCCCATCACCCTGGTGCTGGTTGGAAGCCTGGTTCTGGCTTTCACCATCGCCCTGCTGCCGTTCATTCCAGGGACGTTCGGCGGCCGGCTGCTGCTGGGCGTGCTGATCATCGTGTTCGGCTTTTTCTTCGTCACCGTCGCCTCGCGGATCGTCGGGCTCATCGGCAGCAGCTCGAACCCCATCTCCGGGATGACGATCGCCACTTTGATGGCCACTTGCCTGCTGTTCGTGGCCATTGGCTGGACCGGCGACGTGTATCAACCGATGGCCCTCTGCGTCGGCGGAATGGTCTGCATCGCCGCCGCCAACGCTGGCGCCACCAGCCAGGACTTGAAGACCGGCTTCCTGGTGGGGGCAACTCCACGCTACCAACAGATCGGGCTGATGATCGGCGCCGTGGCCGCCGCGCTGGTGATTGGCCTCACGGTCAAGGTCCTGGACAACCCCACCGTCGACGCCGCGACCGGCCTGGTTCAACACGCGATCGGTTCGGAAAAGTATCCTGCGCCCCAAGGCACCTTGATGGCCACCCTGATCCGGGGCCTTCTGGCGCACAACCTGGATTGGCAATTCGTGCTGGTGGGCGTCTGCCTCGCGGTGACGGTCGAGTTGTGCGGGGTCTCGCCCCTGTCATTCGCGGTGGGCGCGTACCTTCCGCTCTCCACCACCTTGCCGATCTTCGTCGGTGGCGCGATCAAGGGAATCGTCGACCGCAAAACGGGGAAGAAGGCCGCCGGACACGGGGACGATCTCGGCGCGGGCAGCCTGTTCTCGACCGGGCTGGTGGCCGGTGGAACGATCGCCGGCGTCGTGGTGGCCATTCTTTCGGTGAACGATTCGGTGCTCAAGGTGGTGGAGAAGGTCGACCTCACCCGGGCCTTGAGCTCCGCGCTCGGGGCGGGCGGGTACCAGATCCTCGGCGTTGGTTGCTTCGCTCTGATGGCGGTGGTGCTCTACCGGGTTGCCCAGAGACAGCTCTAGAGAGAGCGAATCATCGCCCCGGCGATTCAGGCCCCTGGTCGCGAAGGGCTTCGAGAGCTCGCTGGAAGTCAGCGGGAATGGGTGCTTCGAAGCTCAACGGCCGACCTGAGCGCGGATGGGCAAACTCCAGCTTCCAGGCGTGGAGCGCCTGGCGGCCAAGCTCGCGCTGCACGAGCGCGATCCGGGGAGTCGCTCCCTGCCGTTTGCCGTAGAGCTCATCGCCGAGAATGGGGTGCCCGGCTTCGCCCAGATGAACCCGGATCTGGTGGGTGCGACCCGTCATGAGCTGAACTTCGAGCAGAGCGGCACCCTTGAATCGCTCACGGACGGCGAATGCCGTTTCGGCCGGCTTACCCACCTTCACTTTTCCGGTGAACCGCTTCCGATCCACCGGATGGCGGCCGAAGAGGGTCGAGAGGGTGGCCCGCTCCACCGGCCGGCCTTGAACGATCGCCAGGTACGTCTTGCTGATGCGACGCGATTTGAATGCCGCTTGCAGCGCGACCAGGGCCTGCTCGTTCTTGGCCGCCACCAGACAGCCGGAGGTGTTCTTGTCGAGGCGATGAACCAGACCCGCCCGCAGCTCTGCGCCGACTCCCGCCCGCGCGCGACCGCGGTGAAGCAGCGCATTGACCAGCGTCCCCTCCCAGTGTCCCGCGCCGGGATGGACGACCATTCCGGCCTCCTTGTTGAGGACGATGATGTCCTCGTCTTCGTAGAGCACGTTCAGCGGGATGTCCTGCGCCACCAATTCGGTCGGAGGCGGTGACGGCAGGGTGAGCTCGACGGCCTCTCCTCCGCGAAGGCGGCGCGCCGGCTTCGCTGACTTTCCGTCGACCCGGGCAAAGCCGGAATCGATGAGCGACTTGAGGCGCGCCCGGGTGATGTCTGGAAAGGCCGCGGCCAGGTGTTGATCCAGGCGCTCGCCGCGCGCTTCCAGGGGAACGCGATGCGTTCGCGGCTCTTCCACTACCAGATCTTCGATTTCACGTGCGCCTTGGAGCGGACCACGATGTCGACGACGGCGCGATCGAAAAAGTTCGTGTTCGTATAGAGCTCAGCACTGACCCGACTCTTGTACAGCTCCCGACCTTCCGCGAGCTCGTCCTTGAGCACGTCGAAGAGGTTGTCCTGCTCGATCCCCTTCACAATCTTCTGCTCATTGTAAAGCGAGATGTCCGACGCGATCGCCCGGGCGAGACGTTGAGCCTTGATTTTCTCTTCCTCGGTCAAGCTATCTTCCTTTCGCCTTCGCTTCGGCCGCGAGCGCAATGTAGCTGCGCGTGACTCGCATCGGATCCAGACCCAACTCCCTGGACAGGTTGGTGAGGATGCCTCGCAGGTAGACCGTTGGCGGCAGGTGATTGTACCGGTCGGCCTCGATATTTTCTAAGTGCTTGACGGGAATGCGGGTTCGCTCGGCGACCTGCTGTATGCCCATGCCCTTACCCTCGCGAACCTGGCGCAGCAATTCGCCATTGAAGTCGGCGTTGGGTGCGATTTCCACCGGTCTGTTGCGCAGGTGGTGACCTCGCACAGAGGCGTGGAGCAGCGCCGCTTCAGCGTTGGCGATCGCAGATTCCTCCGCCAGCGGAGGAGCGTCCCCGAGCTCGGTCAGGGTTTTCGAGCCGCCGGGTGCCTCCCCATTCAGCGGGCCAGCCCTCGTTGCAGGCTCCCACGGGTCGAGCGGCGATCGGACGCCGCCGGGCCGATAGGAGACTCGCTGCCCCGAAGTCGCCAAACGTGGACCCACCGCGGACTCGAGGAGGCCATCCATGGAAAGCTGGGTGGCAGTCTGACTTTCCGTGGACGCCGAATCGACGGCGATCGGGCGGATCAATCGATCGTAGCCTGCCCGCTGCTCCGGGTCGGTGAGAACCGCGAGCGCGCTGCCGAGAAGCTCTTGCACCTCCAGCCGCTGATCCCATCCATCGCTTTGCCCCGCCCCATGCATGCTTCCATTCTCATTGGCGGTGACCCCGCTTGCCTTGAGGATTCGGTCGTAGGCGGCGCGGATTTCGTCCGTCGATGCGCGCGTCGGCACCTCCAACAGCTCGTAATAGTTGCACTCACGAAGCGGTTTCATGGCTCACGCAGCGAAGCACGCTCTGTCCCGGCCAACTCCATCGCGAATGTCACTCGTCGAGGAGCTCGACGTTCCAGTAGGAGGCCTCCGCCAAAGTAAGGAAGGGCAACCACTCGCGGTAGGTCACCCGCCTGGCCGAGCCTCGGAAGAAAGGCGTCCAGCGTGGACGCAGCGGCTTTTTCATCAATTTCATTCTCGCCTGTTCCGGGGTGCAGCCACCTTTGCGCAGATTGCACGGCACGCACGAGCAGACCACGTTCTCCCAGCTCGTTTTGCCTCCCTGTGACCTCGGAACGACGTGATCGAGATTGAGCTCGCTGCGGGGAAGCTTTCGGCCACAGTACTGGCAGGTGTCGCCGTCCCTCGAGTAGATGTTGAGGCGTGAAAACCGAACCCTTCCCTTGGGGAGATGCTCGTAGGCCGAGAGAACCAACACCCGGGGAACGCGGATTCGACGGCTGATCGTCGCGACGGAGTCGTGCTCGGCCGCGCTCAGCGCCGCCCAGTCCGAGAATTCGTACAGCTTGTATTGATCATCGATCGCCCTGGCGATGCCCTGGTAAAGCAGCGAGAACGCCCGCTTGACCGATGTGACGTGCACCGGCTGGTAGAGGCGATTGAGAACCAGAACGCTGGTGTTCAGCATGAGACGTACCCTACACCACAGTGGCCACAGCGGCAGCGACCGAGTCCAGATCCTCTTCATCCAGACAGCGGATGTCCAGCAGCAAGCGCTCCGCGGATACCCTTGCAATGACCGGCGGTTCCGTTCCGCGCAACCTCTCTTGAAGAAGGTCGGGCGAAGGCGCTTCGATTGCGCAAGCGAAAGACCTGGGGGTCGACAGCGGCATCGCGCCGCCACCGACCTGTCCCTCAGTCGCCTGGACCTGCGATGCGACGCCTCTTTGCTGGAGGAGGGCTTGGAGGCGAACTGCCCGCGCCCGCAAGTCTTCAGATCGCTGCTTGAGCAATCGATGCGCGGGGATCTCATCGACGCGGCCGTCGCGATAAAGCTCCAGCGTCGCCTCCAAGGCTGCTACCGTCATCTTGTCTACCCGCAATGCCCGGTTCAACGGGTGTGATTTTACCCTGGAAACGAGATCGGCGCGCCCGAGAAGGATTCCCGCTTGCGGACCGCCGAGCAGCTTGTCGCCGGAGAACGCCACGAGGTCCACGCCGGATGCCACCACCGCGGACACGGTGGGCTCGGGGGAGATGCCCTCCCCCTCGATCGTCACCAGTGCGCCGGAACCCAGATCCTCGAACACCGGGATCCCCGTTCGACGGCCGAGGGCGGCCAGCGCATAGGATGAGACTTCTTCGGTGAAACCAATCTGGGCGAAGTTCGACTTGTGCACCTTGAGAAGAAGCCCGGTGTTCGGCGAAATGGCCTTTTCGTAGTCGGCGAGGTGGGTTCGGTTGGTCGTTCCCACCTCGACCAGGGTCGCCCCGGACTGGCGCATCACGTCGGGAATCCGGAAACCACCGCCGATTTCGACCAGCTCACCTCGAGAGACGATGGCTTCACGGCCCTGGGCGAGAGCGGTGAGCGCGAGCAAGACGGCCGCCGCGTTGTTGTTGACCACCACTGCATCTTCTGCCCCGGTGAGATCCCTGAGCAAGGAAACCAGTGGGGCGTAGCGACTCCCGCGCTCGCCTTCGTCGAGGTTGTATTCGAGGTTCGAGTAGCCCGCCGCGACCTGACGCACGCGTTCCGCGGCTTCCGGGGCGAGGGGCGCGCGGCCGAGGTTGGTATGGAGCACGACGCCGGTCGCATTGAAAACACGCCGCAGCCCCGGAGTGCCAAGCTGCTTGAGCGCATCCACCAGGTCGGCCTCTTCAAACCCGCGGTCCTCCCCCTTGAGCAGGCGAGCTCGGACCCGGTCCACCGCAATCCGCAGCGCCGCGACCTTCCGCGCCCGCGGATGCGCGGCCAGCAGCGGGGCCAGGGCCGGCTGCAAAAGCAGGCTGTCGATCGAAGGGAGCGAGCGAAGCGTTGCGTTCTTTCTAGCCTGTTCCATGGAACCGATGCCCTGCCGGCATTCGCCAGTCTACGCAGTGTCCGGCGATTCTGCCTAGCGCCTCCTGACGGATCGCTCGCGTGAAGATTCTCATCTGCTGGACCAGCTGAGCGTCTGGACCGAATCCGGGCTCTCGTAAAGCAGCTTGTATGTATTGTACGACCGCATCACTCGTTTGACGTAGCCGCGCGTCTCCGCGAACGGAATCTCCTCCACCCAGGCATCCACATCGGCCAGCGGTCTGGCCGAAACCCATTGCCTCACCACCCCGGCCCCCGCGTTGTAGGCCGCCAGAGCCGCGGCCTTGTTCCCTTCGAAGCTCTTGAGCAGCTTGCCCAGGTACCACGAGCCGAGGCGGAGATTGAGCTCGGGTTCGAGAAGCGAGTCCTGCGTCACGCCGGAGATCTTCATCGTGCGAGCAATTTGCCGGGCGGTCGGGAGCATCAATTGAGACAGACCGATCGCGCCCGCCCAGGAATAGGACTTGGGGTCGAGCGCGCTCTCCTCGCGAATCAAGGCCTGAAACAGGTACGGGTCGACCTTGGCCTCTCGGCAGCGCCCCTCCACCGTGACGTGAAACGCATTGGGATAGGCGATTTGCCAGATGAAGACGGTCTCGGGCCGGATCTTTCCCGAGAGATCGCCGCGCAACGAGGCGCGCGCCACCGCTTGAGCTGCCCTCGCGTCTCCGGAGGCTGACAGTACCTGGATCAGCAGATGGACCGACTGTCGAGAGAGCCTGCTTCGATCGACCGCCAACAACTCGGAGGAGACCGCCTCCATCAAGCCCAGCCGCAGCAGCTCGATCGCGGCGAGAAAATGCGGATCATCGCCCATGGGTCCGGCGAACAGGGGCCAGATGACGCCCGGCTGCGAACGCCCGCTGATCTCCCGGCCGACGCGCTCGGCGCGCGGTCGATCCTGTTCGCCGAGGCGGATTCGAGCCAGCAACCCGTAGTAGGTCGCGGGGTGCTCGGAAGCGAGAGCCTCGAGCAGGTCGGCCGCGGCTTGTCCGTTCCCGGATTCTTCCAGCCATCGCGCCCTCCAGTAATGGGCTCGCTCGAGCTCGTAGCTCTCCGGCGCCTGGCGATACCTGGCCTCGATCTGGTCCAGAACCTCGCGCGCGGGATCGCGCTCCCCTTGCCGGCGAAGGGTCCAGAACAACTTGAAGAGCGACTCGGCCGCGAAATCGCCGTCGGGATAGTCGCTCGCCACTCGCCGCAGCAGAGCGATCGCCGGAACGACCTCGTTGCGCCGCAGCCGCAGGTCGGCTGCGTAAAACAGCGCGTCATCCGCGAAGGAGTGATTGGGAAACTCGCGCGCCAGTGCCTCATACGTCTGCCCGGCGTGGGCTGGATCGACGATCGAGCGGGATGAGCCGAGCACGTACATCGCGCGGGCGCGCAGGTCGGGATCGGTGCAGTGGGCAACCACCGGCACCAGCGCGCCGATCGCCTTGGCATGCCGACGCTCCTTGCGCTGCGCTTTCCCATAGGCGAACTGCGCCCGGCACGCGACCGCATCCGGAAGCTTGAGCTTGAAGGCGAATGGCTCCAGCAGAGCAAGACCGCGGCGATTGCGGTGCGCTTCAATCAACTGCTCGGCGCGGATCACCCGCGCTTCGATCCCCAGGCTGACAACCCTGAGCCGTCCCTCGACCTGCGCGGCAAGCGGCGACAGCGGATGTAGCGACCAGAGATCGATCAGGGCCGAACGCTCCAGCTCTCCCTTTTTCGTCTCCCGGAAGAGATCCGCCAAGGCAATCAGCGCCTCCGCCCCGAGGTCGCGACCCCATGCCGGCGCGGCGAGCTTGGCGGTACTCGAGAGCGTCTGGATCGCTCCGTCCAGGTCTCCCTTGCGGCGCAACGCGCGAGCCAGGCCAAGCTGCGCGTCGGGGAACAACTTCGAGCCCGGGGGCAGCTGGCGGTATTTCTCGGCCGCGTCATCGAACCGGCGCAGCTCTTCCAGAGCAGCGGCCGCGTGAAAAAGACAGCGATCGCGCAGGACCGGGTACTCCTTGGCGAGAGCCGACATCTCACCGGCCGCCAGCTCCCAGGACTCGGCCTTGAGCGCGCTGAGAGCGCGCAGGTAGCGGACGGGTCGCGAATTGCCCTGATCCGCCAGAAGCTTCAGCGCCGCGGCGAAGTGCCCTTTGTCGAATTCCACCCTGGCCTGGGCCGCTTCGCCCTTCGAAAAGTAGGGAGCCAGGTCCGATGCATCATAGCGGCGGCCGAGCAGAACAGGGCTCTTTGGAGCGTCCAGAACCGGGAAGGCGGGATTGCCCACGGCGATGTACCCGGGAGGGATCTGGACCTTCTCGGCGTCCGGCGGAGGACTCAGCTGCGCCTCCGGAGGCGCATTGTCGACTTGTACTTGAGGCGCGGGGTGGCGCTCCTGTTCTTCGCTCGACCTATTCGCTACGGTCGGCGAATCTTCTTTCGAATCCCCCTGCGTCGAAGCGGGGAGAAGAAGAAAGACGGCGGCGAGGAGCAGAACAGGTCGCATCCCGGTTACACTAGAGCGGCGCACATGGACATTCGAACCCAGAGCCTTCTGCTTGCGGCAATCGTAGGCCTTGCGCTCGGTTTGTCCATGTTGCTGCGGGCCGACAGGCCCCGGGTCCTGACGCTTTACTCGGTGTTCGCGCTCACCGTGGGCGGGTACTACCTGGCCCACTTCTTCCAGGGCGTCTTCGCCGCATCGCTGCATACCGGCTGGTGGCTCCGGCTCGCGGAAGGGGCATCCCTCGTCCTCGGAGCGCTCATCCCCTCAGCCGCCCTGGGCTTTTTTCTCGAGTTCCTGGGTGTTCGCCCCAGCGCGTACCGATATGGACGCCCGGTCGCCCTGCTCTCCGCGATATTCGGCTTCGCCGTCGGCCTGAGCCCGTTGGCGAACAGCTTCTGGGCTCGGGTCGTCCTCGCCGCCTGGGTCTTCTCCGGGTTGTCGGCCTCCGTGTCCTTGCTGCTGTACCGGATGCGCCAGAGCGACTCGCGGATCGAGCGCGCCCGCCTGGCGTATCTGGCCATCGGCGCCGCCGCGTCGATGTTGTTTGCCGCGCTCGACTTTCTCTCCCGCTACGGGATTCCGTTCCCGACGCTGGGCCCGGTCGTCTCGACCCTCTACCTTTTCTTTCTCGCCCAGACGCTGCTTCGGCTCCGGTTGATGGACCTGCACGAGTTGCTGGGGAAGATCGCCTCGCAGACGATCCTCGCGATCATTCTGGCCGGTTTGTTCGCCACGCTCACCCTCTGGGTCGGGTCGAATACCTCGCTGTTTCTGTTCAACACCATCGTCGGGGCGTTCGTTCTGATCATCCTGCTCGAGCCCCTGAGGACCAAGGTGGAGCAACGGGTGGTGGCGGTGTTTTTCCGCGAGCGCTTCGAGCTGTTGCGCAGCCTGGCCAACCTAAGGGCCCGCCTGGCGAACGTGATCGATGTCGCTGAAGTCGCGACCCTGGTGTTGGACGGATTCAACGAGACCCGACGGGTGACCCACGCTTCGGTCTATCTGCTCGCCGAGGATCGGCCCGGCTATCGGCTGGTCGACTTTCGGGGGCCCCAGCCCGTTCCGTTCCTGGACACCGCGGCCGCGCGCGGCCTGCTCCACGCGGCGGCAGAGGGTCAGAAGGCCCTCCTGCTCGAGAACATCGAGCGGCGGATCGCCGAGATGCGCAGCCGGGCGCCGGACCGCCGGCGCGGGCGGGACGAGCTGAAGAGGCTCAACGACATGCGCGGGGCGCTGTCCCAGATGAAG
>Ga0137390_10004216_pt1 | contig 11915 bp, 9 predicted proteins | sample 15con2h24AmetaG_FD_104937 | JGI IMG/M metagenome (GOLD analysis project Ga0137390, IMG submission 104937) | Vadose zone soil microbial communities from Angelo Coast Range Reserve, California, USA - 15con2h2.4A metaG | ecosystem: Environmental > Terrestrial > Soil > Vadose zone > Saprolite... | reverse complement strand
GCGTGGCTCCGGAGGGCGGCCATGGCATCCTCGGAGAGCGCCACGCCCGGCCGGCCGAGCTCGGCGGCGGCGTCCGCGGCGATCCTCGAGGCGAGCAGCGCCACGTCGTCAGGCCGGGCGCGGAGGGGAGGCAGCCACAGCACGAGCCCCTTGAGGCGGAACCACAGATCCTCCCGGAACCAGCCCTCCGCGACGCCACGCTCGAGGTCGCGGTTGCTCGCGGCGACCACGCGCACGTCCACGCGCGTCGGCCGGGCCGCCCCGACCTTGTGGAAGACCTTTTCCTGGAGGACGCGCAGCAGCTTGCTCTGCTGGTCGGCGCGCAGCTCGCCGATCTCGTCGAGGAAGATCGTGCCGCCGTCGGCCTGCTCGAAGTAGCCCCGGCGATCGGCCACGGCGCCAGTGAAGGCGCCCTTGACGTGGCCGAAGAGCTCGCCCTCGAACAGCTCCGCGGGAACGGCGGCCATGTTCACCGCGACGAAGGGCCGGGCCGCGCGCGCGCTCAGCCGGTGCGCCGCCCGCGCGAACAGCTCCTTGCCCGTGCCCGGCTCGCCGGTGATGAGGATGGGCAGGGACGAGCGCGCGGCGCGCTCGAGGTCGCGGAAGACCGCGAGCACGGCGGCATCGCACGTGAGGACGCCCGCCTCCTCGCAGGCGCGGCGCAGCGCGTTCTGTTCCGCGTCCGTGGGCGCGCCCGCGCGGGGATCCGCGGCGCGCAGCCCGGACAGCTCGCGCTCGAGCGACTCGAGCCGCTGCCTGGTTGCTTCCTCCTGGCGCCGGGCCTGGGCCAGCTGCTCGCGGAGGGCGTCGGCGGCGCACCCGAGATCTCGCTCGGCGCCGGTGGACCGGGTCACCGCCGCGCGTGCGGCGTCGAGGTCCTCCTCAAGATCTTCCACGGCCGACTCGTGGCGCATGAGGGCTTCGCGGGCCTGCGCGTTCTCGTCCTCCAGCCGCCGGATGCGCGTGCCCGAGGCGCGATGGCGGGTGAGGAGCGCGCCCAGCGACGCCAAGGCCAATGCGCCGAGCGGCAGCACGATCGGCAGCACGAGCCCAGCCTTCACGAGGCCGAAGACCAGGGCCACCTCGTAGCCGGCCGCGAGCGTCACGACGCCGACGAGCGCCAGCCACCAGCGCGCGGAGAGCAGCAACCACGCTGCGAGCGCCGCCAGCACCAGCGCCACCGCCGCCGTCGCGACCGGCGACGCCTCGCGCAGCCGCGAGTTGGCGAGCAGCCCCCGCGCGAAGTGGGCCTGGATCGCGATCGACGACATCTCGCCGACGGGCGTGCGCACGGTCGCCCGCGCGGGCTCGGCGAGCACAAGCACCGCCTTCTCGTTGGCTAGCGCCTGCAGCCGGTCGGCGTGGCCCTGCTCGATCGCCGTCCAGACCTCGAGGAACGGCACGACATTGACGCCGCGCGGAAGCGCGCCGCCGGTAAAGTCCACGAGCGCGCGGCCGCGAGCGTCGACTGCCACGCGGCTCTCAATGTCGGGCTGACCGAACGGAACGGAGCCTGTGAGTGCCGCGACAAACGCCAGTCCGAAGGCAGGCACGGCCCGCTCGCCGGGCTTCAGCCACAGGGGCACCGCGCGTACGACGCCATCGGGGTCGGGCTCGGCCAGCGTGTGGCCGAGCATCGGCTCTACCGGCGTTCCCGGCGTGGCCTGCGGCACGCGCGGCGCGCTGGGCGCCATGACCGAGACGACCTCCACCGTCTGCGCGGCCTGGACCAGGAGCGCGTCGCTCGACGCCCCGCCGCGCCCCGGCGCGCTCGGCGTCCCGAGCGGGACGTCGAGGCCGACGACTGCGGCGCCGCCGCGGCCGAGCCCGGCGACGACGCGCGCGAGCACGGCGCGGTCCCAGGCCCCGGCGCCGAAGCGCGCCTCGCTGGCGGGATCGCGCGCAACGATCACGAGCGACGGGGTGTCGGCGACGTCGACGCGCCCGCGGAGCCAGCGGTCATACACTGACCAGTCGAGCGCGGTGATGCCGGCGCCGCCGAAGAGCGAGATCGCCGCCGCCACGAGGGTGGCGCCCACGGCGAGGGCGGTAGCTCGGAGCAGGGTCCTCGTGGCCGCCCCGATGGGGACTACGGGCGTGGGCGCGACCGCCCCTCGGCGGCGGCGCTCTTGAGGTAGGCGAGGATTCGCGCGTCGTGCGCGGGCAGCTGGCCCTCTATCCCCTGGTGGTAGAGCGTCTCGAGCATCCGCTGGGCGGGCTCGCTCAGCGCGGCCGCCTCGCGGATCAGCACGGGCACGGCCTCGCGCGCGCGGCCCTGGCGCAGGAGGGCGGCGCCGAGCGGCTCGTCACCCTGGCGCGCCAGGTCGGGGTACTCGTTCCAGAGGCGCGCCCGGTACTCGCCGAAGGCCTGCTCGACGGCCTGGCGGTCGGCGGGCGAGCGGCGCGCCCGCCCCGACGCGGACTGACGCAGCTGGGCGAGCCCTTCCTCCGCCTGGGCTACGCCCTGCTCCGCCGCGCGCGTCCACCAGGCGATGGCGGCCACGAGATCGCGCGGGACACCCACCCCCGTCGCGTAGGCGGCGCCCGCGAAGTACTGGGCGCGGGGCAGCCCCGCCTCCGCGGCGGCGAGGAACTCGGGCGTCGCCTCGGCGTCGCGACGCGTCAGCTTCAGGACGAGCGCCAGGTTGTAGCGGGCGTCGACAGCCCTTGGCTCGCGCGCGAGGACGCGACGGTAGGCCTCGATGGCCCCGGCGAGATCGCCCTGGGCGTAGCGCACGACGCCGAGCGTGTACTGGGCCTGGAGGAGGTCGGGCGAGGCGGCCAGTGCCGTCTCCAGCTCGGCGCGCGCGGCGGGCCAGTCCTGGCGGGCCACGAGGGCGGCGGCCAGGGTCAGCCGCGCCTCGGCCAGGTCCGGGCGCACGCGCAGCAGCCCGCGCAATTCCTCCACGGCGGCGTCGAGGTCGCCCATGGCGTAGAGCGCCAGGCCGAGGCTTGCCCGCGCCTCGGCGAGGTCGGGCTTGAGACGGAGCGCCTCGCGCAGCGGCACGGTCGCCTCCACCGTCTCGCCACGCGCGAGGAGCGCCCGGCCGAGATCGAGGATCCGTGTGGGATCGGCGGCGGCGGGCGGCGCCGAATCGCTCGTCGTCGCGGGCGGCGCGACGACGGGAGGGCGCGGGCTCGATGGCGGCGCCAGCGGTATGGCAACGGCTGGCGGCGGCGAGGGCGTGGTGGCGATCGCGGTCGGCGTGGGAGCGGGGCGCGGCGTCGCGCATCCGCTCGCGAGCGCGATGGGCAGCACGAGGACGACGAGACGAGTCGTGCTGTTCATCACGCCCTCCGAGATCATCGTGCCGATCGTGCCAGATCACCATAACGAGGTCAAACTTCGGGGCAGGAGGTACTGGGTCAAGTTGCGAGCCAGACGAGGCCCGAGGGAGCCTGCAACGCGAGGCGTACCTGTATGTACGTTGAGCGTTGCAGGCGACCGAGAACGAAGTATGGCGAAGCAAATTGGCCCAGTACTGGCTCCCGAGCGAAGTCTGGGCTACAGTCAAGGGCCCATGACCGCGGCCGAGGCTCTTCCGCGCTGGCCCGGCGACTCGCGCGCCGCCTGCGCCTTCACCTTCGATCTCGATGCCGAGACCTTGTGGATGGCCCGCGGCGTCCACGAGCCGGTGACGCTGTCCCAGGGGCGCTTCGGTCCCGTGGAGGCGCTGCCACGCATTCTCTCCATGCTCGAGAAGGCGGAGGTGCGCGCGTCCTTCTTCATCCCCGCCTGGGTCGCCTCGCACTACCCGGACGCCGTGCGCGCCATCGCGAAGGCCGGCCACGAGATCGGCTGCCACGGCGACGAGCACGAGCGGGTCTCCGATCTCGATCCCAAGCAAGAAGAGGCGATCCTCACCAAGAGCCTGGAGACGCTGACGCCGCTTTACGGCCGCCGTCCCGTGGGATGGCGCGCCCCCGCCTGGCAGCTCTCCGCGTGCTCGCTCGAACTGGCGGCCAAGCACGGCTTCGAGTACTCGTCCAACATGATGGACCGGCTCGTGCCGTACCGGCATCCCGAGGCTCACGGCCGCGCCCTCGTGGAGATTCCCGTGTCGTGGGTGCTGGACGACGCGCCCTTCTTCATGTTCACGGGGCAGCGGAGCATCCAGGCGCCGGGACCGGTGCTGCAAGGATGGCTGACGGAGTTCGACGGCATCACGGAGGCGCACGGCGTCACCAACTTCACCTTTCATCCGCAGATCATCGGCCGTCCCTCGCGCCTCGCCTGCCTGCGCGAGGTGCTGGATCACGTGAAGCACACCCCCCGCGTCTGGACCGCGCCCCTCGCGGACATCGCCGCCCACTGGCGGAACACCCAACAGCCCTGAGGAGGAGCCTGTCATGCCCGTCCCGCTCGACCGCGCCACGCCCGCCTCGCTCGATCTCGACCCCAAGAGCCTCGAGCGCCTGCTCGAGACCGTCACGCGCCACATCGCCGAGGGCCGTTATCCGGGCGCCCAGCTCGCGGTGGCCCGGCGCGGGAAGCTGGCCCTCTTCGAGACGATCGGCGACGCGCGGATCGATCCCGCGCGGGCCACGGCGTCGGAGGACACCCTGTGGCTCCTCTATTCGAACACGAAGGTGATCACGGCCTGCGCCGTGTGGCTCCTCGTCGAGCGCGGCGCCCTCTCCTTCACGGATCGCGTGGCCGAGCATCTGCCGGGCTTCGAGCAGAACGCCAAGGGCGACATCACGGTGATCCAGCTCCTGACCCACCAGGCAGGCTTCCCCAACGCGCAGGTGCCCAAGACCGTGTGGGAGGATCACGATCTCCTGCGCCAGACCGTCTGCGGGTTCTCGCTCGAGTGGACGCCGGGCTCGCGCGTGCACTATCACGGGCTCACCGCGCACTGGACGGCCGCGGCCCTGATCGAGGCGGTGACCAAGACCGACTACCGTGACTTCATCCGCGCCAACGTGACGGAGCCGCTCGGGCTCGGCAACGAGCTCTTCGTCGGCCTGCCCGATGCCCAAGCGGGCCGTGCCGCGGACATCCATGAGCCCGCGAGCGACGGGGGGCGCCAGGTGAGCCGCGCCGACGAGAACAATGCCGAGTTCCGCCGCGCCGGCTCGCCGGGTGGCGGAGGCTACGGGACGGCGCGGGCCATGGCCGCCTTCTATCAGATGATGGCCCAGGGCGGCGTCCTCAACGGCGTGCGGCTGCTCTCCCCGCGCATGGTCGCCTACGTCACGCGCAACTTCACGGGAGACCGGATCGACGGCTACATGGGCATGCCCATGCACCGCGGGCTCGGCCCGCACTCGCGGGGGACCACGGAGACCATTCGCGGGCTGGGGTCCCTCGCTTCGCCTCGTGTCTTCGGCCACGGCGGCGTCGGCTCCTCCTATTGCTGGGCAGATCCCGACTCGGGCGTGTCCTTCTCGTATCTCACCAACAGCCGCGTGCCCGATCCCTGGCACAGCCAGCGGATGGACCTCATCTCGAACCACGTCCACTCCGCGATCCGATAGATGATGGCCGGACGCTCGGTGCTCGTGACCGGAATGAGCGGCCTCATCGGCCGCGCGCTCCGGAAAGAGATGGAAGGACGCTACGATCTTCGCGCGCTCAACCGGAGCGCCGTCGAGGGCCTGCCTTGCCACCGTGCCGATATCGGCGATCTGGCGGCCATCGAGCCCGCCTTCGCGGGCGTGAACACCGTCGTGCACCTGGCGGCGGCCCTGGGGAGCGCGAGCCCTCCATGGGAGCGCATGCTGCAGAACAATGTCACCGGCACCTACAACGTGCTCGAGGCCGCGCGCAAGGCCGGGGTCAAGCGCGTGGTCTTCGCCTCGAGCGGCGCGACCATCAGCGCCATCGAGCAGGACAAGCCGTACAGCGAACTGGTGGCCGGCCGCTACGAGGGGCTGACTTCGTGGCCCATCCTGACCCACCTCTCACCCGTCCGGCCCCAGGGCCTGTACGGCGCGAGCAAGGTCTGGGGCGAGGCGCTCGGCCGCCACTACGCCGACGCGTATGGGCTGTCCGTCATCTGCGTGCGCATCGGCCGCGTGCATGCCGAGGACCGGCCGCTGTCCGCCCGCGATTTCTCCGTCTGGTGCAGCCAGCGCGACATCGTGCGTCTGCTCGAGCATGCCGTGGCCGCGCCCGAGTCCGTCCGCTACGACATCGTCTTCGGCACGTCGCGGAACCGGTGGGGCTACCGTGACCTCGAGCATCCGCGCGCCGTGCTTGGCTGGGAACCCCTCGACGAAGCCGAGAGCCACCGCTGATCCGAGTGCACCGCTGACCCGAGGAGATCCATCTCATGGCCATCCAGACCCGCTATGTCTTCACCGCCTCCATGGACATCGATCCCGCCAAGGAAGCCCTCTTCAACGAGGTCTACGACACCGAGCACGTGCCTCTCATCCTGAAGGTGCCCGGGGTGATCGCGGCCGCGAGGCTCAGGAAGACCACCCTGACCTTGCTCCTCGGCGGCGAGAAGAAGACCATCGTGGCGGAGAGCGAGCCCACGTACACCGCGACCTACGAGATCGAGAGCCCGGAGGTTCTCACGAGCGCGGCCTGGGGCGTGGCGGCGGAGCAAGGCCGCTGGCCCGCCCAGGTGCGGCCGTACACCAAGAATCGCCGCCACGTGCTCTACGAGCGTCTCCGCCCCTAGCGCGAATTATTTGCGAGCACGGGTATCGCGTCCTGATCTCCCCCTCACCCTGCCCTCTCCCCCTTCGGGGGCGAGGGATCAAAATGAATCCTTCTCCCTCTCCGAGGGAGAGGGTTGGGTGAGGGTGGCCTTGTCCCGCGAATAGGCCTCGCCAGGTGAGCGTGCGCCTCGTACCGGTGGGCCTGGGCATGGTGGCGGCCGTGCAGCTGCTTGCCGCCGCCGCGCTCTATCCCGCCTTGACCCTGGCCGTCATCGGCACCGCCGACCTCGTGGGCACCATCGTCAAGAACGAGGGCGGCGTGTGGCTGGCCCTCGTGACCGGCGGTGTTCTTCTCGTGGCTGCGATCCTGCTTCTCCTCGGCATTTTCCTGGTCGCGCCGCTCGGGCTGTGCGTGGGCGGCGCCGCCGTGGTGGCCCGTCTGGCGCGACGGCGCGGGACGGAGATCACAGGAGCGCAGGTACTGAAATTCGGGGTGGCCCTGGTGGCCGTCAACGTGGCCCTGGCGCTGGTGGGCGCCTGGCTCTGGCCCTGGTGGTGGTACACGGAGAAGATGGCCACGCGCGCTCCCCTCTGGCTCCTCGTCCTCCTCTTCGGCGCCAATGCCGTCATCGACGCCGGCGCCGCGGCCGCGCTCGTGCACTCGCGGCTCAGGAGGCGATAGGCGGCTTCTTGTCGAACCAGGGCCGCGCCTTCTCGAGCTGCGCGCCCAGGGCGAGGATGGTCCCCTCCTCGCCATAGCGTCCGGCGAGCTGCACGGAGATGGGAAAGCCCGTGGGAGTGCGGCCGAGGGGCAGCACCACGGCCGGCTGCCCCGTCAGGTTGAACCAGACGGTGAAGGGCGAGAAGTCGAAGACGCGGCGCCAGTACTCGTCCACGTCGTCAATCATCATGTCGATCCAGCCGAGCGTGGGCGGCAAGGTCCCGAGGCCCGGCGTGAGCAGCACATCCCACTCGGTGTGGAAGGCCCCCATCTGCCGGCTCAGCCGATGCGCGGCCTGCGTCGCGCGCACGTAGTCGGCCGCGCTGACCTGCTCGCCCTTCTGGGCCGTTCCCCACGTCACGTTCTCGATCTCCCACTTGTGCGGGAGACGTCCCGCCGTGGGATGGCTGGCGAGATTGACCACCATGTTCGCCGCGGCCAGGGTGAGGAAGGTCGGCACCACGACGCCGCGGTCGATCTCGGGATCGGCCTCCTCGACGTGGTGGCCGAGGCTCTTGCAGAGGGTGATGGCCTCGCTGAGGGCCTTGAGGTATTCAGCCTCGACGGGCGCGCCATTCGGCGTGACCGTCGTGAAGGCGATGCGAAGCGGGCGCGGCCCGCGCCGTACGTCTTCGAGGTAGGGGCGCGACGGCGGCGGCGCGGCATATGGATCGCCCGCGCCGGCCCCGGCCGTGGCATCGAGGAGGGCCGCGGTGTCGCGCACCGTCAGCGTGACGGCATGCTCCGTGGAGCAGCCGCCCAGTCCCTCGCCGAGATACGGCGCCATGGTATTGCGCCCCCGGGAGGGCTTGAGTCCCACGAGGCCGCAGCAAGAGGCGGGCGCGCGGATTGACCCGAAGCCGTCGGAGGCGTGTGCAATGGGCAGCATGCGTGCCCCCACCGAGGCCGCCGCGCCCCCCGAGGATCCGCCGGAGATGCGCGCGGTGTCCCAGGGGCTTCTCGTCGGACCGTGGAGCTGCGGCTCGCAGGTCAGCGACAGCCCAAGCTCGCAGGTATTGGTGCGCCCGAAGATGACGAGCCCCGCCCGCTTGAGACGCTTGACGTGCTCGCTGTCCGCGGCCGCGGGCGGGGAGTTCGCGAAGAACTTCGAGCCCCGCGTCATGGGCACGCCGGCGAGCGACGCCGTCAGGTCCTTGAGGAGGAAGGGCACGCCCTTGAAGGGCCCGTCGGGCAGCCCGTCGGCGATGGCTTTGCGGCCGTGATCGTAGAGCTTCATGGTCACGGCGTTGACGGCGCCGTTTCGCGCCTCGACCCGCTCGATGGCGGCCTCGAGAAGCTCGCCCGGGGAGACCTTGCCGCCCTGCACGAGCTCGGCGAGGCCGAGGGCGTCGTACTGCTCGAAGTCGGCGAAGCCCTTCATGGTCACGCCTTGCGAAGGGCGGGCGCGACCTTCTCGATGAGCGTGTCGAGGACCGCGCGCCCGTCCTTGCCCAGGAACATGGTCGGGATGAAGACCAGCCCCACGCCCGCCCCGCGAAGCTTGCCCAGCTTGTCCTGGATCTGGGCGACGCTGCCCGCGAGGAGAATGTCCTTCGCGGACGCCTCGTCCCTACCCATCCTCTTCATGAGGGTCTGCTGAGCCTTCTCGATCTGGGCGCGGTCCTCGCTGATCACGGGCACCATGACGGCCGAGCGCAGGATGGCCTTGGGATCGCGCTGGACGACGGCGCAGTGCTGCTCGAGGATCTTGCCCTTGCGCGCGAGGATGTCGGGACCGCCCCAGACGTTCCAGTGATCGGCCCAGCGCGCGGCCACCTTGAGGGTGACCTTCTCGCCGCCCCCGCCGATCATGAGCTCGGGCCGCGGCTTCTGCATGGGCTTGGGCATCAAGGGCGCGTCGTCGAGCTGATAGTAGCGCCCCTTGAAGGTCGAGCGATCCTGGGTCCACAGCATGTTCATCACCTGGCAGGCCTCGTCGAGGCGCTGGAGCCGCTCGCCCACCGTGTAGAAGGGAATGCCGTAGGCCTGGTGCTCGTTCTCCTGCCAGCCCGCGCCCATGCCGCAGATGAGCCGGCCGCCCGAGATGACGTCGATGTTGGCCGCCATCTTGGCGAGGACGGCGGGATGGCGATAGGTGTTCCCGGAGACGATGGTGCCGACGCGCATGCGTTTGGTCAGTCCCGCGAGGGCGGCGAGGGCCGTCCAGCACTCCAGCATGTCGCCGACGCGGTCCGGAGTGTTGGGCATGAAGTGATCGGTGACGCAGGCGGCGTCCCAGCCGCCGGGTTGATCCGCGTGGCGCCAGAGGTCGAGGACGTCGTTCCACGTGGTGCCGCCCATGCTGGTGAAGATCGCGAAGCGCATGCGTGCTCCTTCGAGGTGGCCGGGAGATGCCCCGGCTACGGCAGGGTTTCCTTCTTGATCTTCCGCTCCTGCTCCTCACGGAACTCGTGGAGCCGCTTCCGGAGATCGGGACGATGGCCGCCCAGGATGGCCACGGCGAGCAGCGCCGCGTTGATGGCGCCCGGCTTGCCGATGGCCAGGGTGCCCACGGGAATGCCGCCGGGCATCTGCACGGTGGAGAGAAGCGAGTCCATGCCCTTCAGCGCCGGGCTCTCGATGGGCACGCCGAGCACGGGCAGGATGGTGTGGGCGGCCACCACGCCCGCCAGATGCGCGGCCCCGCCCGCGGCCGCGATGATGACCTCGATGCCGCGGCCTTCGGCCCCCGTCGCGTACGCCACCGTCAAGGCGGGCGTGCGATGGGCGGACATGACCTTGCACTCGTGGGCGACGCCGAAGCGGGTGAGGATCTCGTCGGCATGGCGCATGGTCTCCCAGTCGGACTTGCTGCCCATGATGACAGCGACGAGAGGCTCACCGGGATCGCTCATATGCCGGAAACGCACGATGACGCAGCCATAGCGGTTAGTCAAGCGCTTTCAGGACTGGGCCAATTTGCGAGGAAATGTTCGTCCGCTGGACCTGGAGTAGCGCGTCACCCGTCGGATACGCCTTGCGGACTCCGACTCACTCGGCTATGTTTCGGGGCGCACGAACAAAAGGGAGCGTTGTGAGCATGGCTATCGCCATTCGGTCGAACAGCCAGATCTCCTATCCCATCCTGTCCGCAGGTGCCTTCACGGCGACCCTCGCCGTCCGTGAAATGGGTCCGGCCGGCGCACCGAAGCCGCGGCTTCTCGACCGGGTCCGCGAGGCCATCCGCGCCAGACACTACAGCCGTCGCACCGAGAAGGCGTACGTCCATTGGATCAAGCGGTACATCTTCTTCCACGGCAAGCGCCACCCGGCTGAGATGGGCGCCCCCGAGGTCACCGCCTTCCTGACCTCTCTCGCCGTTCACGACAAAGTCGCGGCCTCCACCCAGAACCAGGCCTTGAGCGCCTTGCTCTTCCTCTATCGCGAGGTGCTCGGCGTCGAGCTCCCGTGGCTCGACGACGTCGTCCGGGCCAAGCGGCCCCAGCATCTGCCCGTCGTGCTCACGCGTGACGAGGTGCGCGCCGTCCTCCAGCGGCTCGACGGCGTGTCACGCCTCATGGCCCTACTCCTGTACGGTGCGGGACTTCGCTTGCTGGAATGCTGTCACCTGCGCGTGAAGGACATCGACTTCGCGACGAACCAGATCGTCATCCGCGAAGGCAAGGGGCGCAAGGATCGGGTGACGATGCTGCCGGCGGCGGTCAAGGCCGCGCTCATCGCCCACCTCGAGCGCGCGCGGAAGCAATATCAAGCCGACCTCCGCCACGGCGCCGGCTGGGTCGAGCTGCCCAACGCCCTGACGCGCAAGTACCCCAACGTCGGCCGGGACTGGGGGTGGCAATGGGTTTTCCCCGCCACGCGCTTCTACGTGGAGCGTCTCACCGGCCAGCGTCGCCGTCACCACCTCCATGAATCCGTTCTCCAGCGCGCGGTGAAGGATGCGGTCCGCGGCGCCGGGATTGCCAAACAGGCCACATGCCACACCTTCCGTCATTCGTTTGCCACCCACCTGCTGGAAGAGAGCCACGACATCCGCACAGTGCAGGAACTGCTCGGCCACTCAGACGTCAGCACCACGATGATCTACACCCACGTGCTCAACCGAGGACCGGCCGGGGTCCGCAGCCCCGCCGACCGGATGTTCCTGTCATGACCTTAGAGGCCGGGAAACATATCGGACTGGCCGCGGAGGCCCAGGTGATATCTTGCAGCGCCTCGCGGTGGATCACGGCAAGGGAACGAAGCGGCGCCCTGCAAGGTCGCGCAAACGCGGGTGCCGACGGAGCTCGGCCGGGCTCGTTCGTCGTGCTATACAGAACTACGCAGCCGGATATCGCAGTTCAAGATACTGAGCGTTAGACGCCAGGGAAACATCATGACGGTCAAGCGTATGGACAACGTCGGCATCGTGGTAGAAGACATCGACGCCGCCATTGAATTCTTCGCCGAACTTGGCCTCGAGCTCGAGGGGCGCGCCCCAATCGAAGGAGACTGGGCAGATGGCGTCACTGGATTGCGCGACATGCGCGTAGAGATTGCCATGATGCGTACGCCGGACGGTCACAGCCGGCTCGAGATCTCCCGATTCCTCGCGCCGCCTGTGGTCGCCGATCACCGC
>Ga0137390_10004196_pt1 | contig 11941 bp, 9 predicted proteins | sample 15con2h24AmetaG_FD_104937 | JGI IMG/M metagenome (GOLD analysis project Ga0137390, IMG submission 104937) | Vadose zone soil microbial communities from Angelo Coast Range Reserve, California, USA - 15con2h2.4A metaG | ecosystem: Environmental > Terrestrial > Soil > Vadose zone > Saprolite... | reverse complement strand
TCACGGCGGTCGCCATTGCGCTCGCGGCGATCCTGGTTCAGGTCACGGCGGTCGGAACGGATGTCTCGCCGATCATGGCGAATATCGCGCCTATCGTGACGAAGATCTTTGCGATCAGCCTGCGTGGCGGATGATACTGGCGCCTGCGAAGGGATAGTTTGCCCAAACGAAAACAACGAGGCGGACAACAGAACAGCGCTAGCAGTTAGAGTTCGTCGCATGTCACACTCCCTGAAATAATGTCGTTGCGTCGTACATGTCTGTGAACCCTGAATATTGTAGGAAGTTGTGGGTGGGAGTGGCCGGGATTTCAATAGTTATGAGTGACTTTAGTAACTAATTAGTTGTCAGTTGCCAGCTAGGCGCATCGTCCGTCCAAGCCAAAAACTCTAGATTGAGGCCAGAGATTGATCGAGATCGGCGATGATGTCTTCTACGTTTTCAATGCCAACGGAGATCCGCACCATGCCGTCGGTGATGCCAATTTCTTTTCGTCCTTTTTCGCCTACGGCGGCGTGTGTCATGGTGGCGGGATGGGAGATGAGCGTTTCGACGCCGCCCAGGGATTCACCGAGCGAACACACGCGCACTTTTTTCAACATCTTTTTGGCGTTGGATAGAGAGCCGGTTTCAAAGCTGATCATGGCGCCGAAGCCGGTCATCTGGCGCTGTGCCAGCTGATATTGGGGATGGTCGGGTAGTCCGGGATAAAAAACTTTTTTAACTTTCTTATGTCTGGCCAGGAACTCGGCGACAAATCTTCCGTTGCGATTGTGCTGCTCCATGCGGACAGTGAGAGTTTTGACTCCGCGCAACACCAGCCAGCATTCAAATGGCGAAAGGATCGCACCCGCAGCTTTTTGCACGAACGCTAGCTTTTCAGCCTGCTCGCGGGTGGTGCAGACTACTACGCCTCCCAAGCCGTCGCTGTGACCGTTAAGAAACTTGGTGGTGGAGTGGACGACCATGTCCGCGCCCAGCGCAATGGGTTGCTGGAAATATGGCGACATAAAAGTGTTGTCTACGACCACGTCGACTTTCTTGCGATGGCAAACTTTGCTGATAGCTTCGATATCGCTGAGCGCCATCAGAGGGTTGGTGGGGGTCTCGATATAGACCATGCGCGTGTTCTTGCGCAGGGCACGTTCTATATTCCTCACGTCGGAAGTGTCCACGTACGTGAATTCCATGCCGAAGTCCGCGAGAATCTGGTTGAAGAGACGCGGCACGCCACCATAAAGATTGTGGCCGCAGACCACGTGGTCTCCGGATTTGAACATAGTGCAGATGGCGTTGATAGCCGCCATGCCGCTGGCGAAGACGCGGGAATTGGTGCCACCTTCGAGCGCAGTGAGGTTTTCTTCCAGGCGAGTGCGGGTGGGATTGGAGACACGGGCGTACTCGTATCCCTTGTGCTTGCCCAGTTCTTGCTGAACGTATGTGGAAGTCGCGTAGATGGGGACGGTGACTGCGCCGGTTTCATGGTCGGGTTCCTGGCCGGCGTGGATGGCGCGGGTGGCGAATCCGGATTTTGGTTTCATGAGATTCCTGTGGTGGAGAGGGTTGCTGTCGAGTAGGGCCTGTCCACGTTATTGCTGAATCAATCGTCTCGTAAGATCCTTCGCGAAAAGACCGCTCAGGATGACAGATTAGGGATACGGCTCAGTCTTGAATCCTGTATGCGGTCTTGCTGATTCCACCGCTTGGTAAGATTCAAGTTGATCAGTGTCCCGAATCGGTCCCGAATCTGTCACCCTGAGCGGATTCATCGCGAAGGATCTTACGAAGCGATTGAATCAGCAAGGCCGCGTAATAGATCTAAGTCGAACAGTATCCCTAGAGTTGTCATATGAAATCATACTTCGTATACATCACGAGCAGCCAACGTCGCGTTCTCTACATAGGTGTCATAGGTGTCACCAGCAAACTCGAACGACGTGTCTTTCAGCACAAGGCACATTTTTTCGGCGGATTCACAGCCAAATATAATGTCAGTAACCTGGTTTATTTCGAACGCTATTCTAACGTCTACCGAGCTATCGGCCGAGAGAAGGAACGCAAAGGCTGGCTACGGAAGAAGAAGCTCAGCCTGATCGAATCGACCAATCCCAACTGGAAAGACTTAAGTTATGGCTGGTACCAAAAGATCAGCATGCCCCAACTCGAACCGACTCGTAACGAATGAATCTTTCTAGTGCTGTCATCCTGAGCGGCGTCAGCCGCGAAGAATCCTGTAGGCGGACTTGCTGATGCAATCGCTTCGTAAGATCCTCCGCGGCTGACGCCGCTCAGGATGATATCCCTTCAAATTCCGCCTTCGAAGATCTTCTTGGACAAATAGCGCTCCGCGGAATCTGGGATCATCGTAACTACACGTTTTCCGGGATCTAGGCGTTGGGCAACTTGCACAGCGGCGAAAACATTGGCGCCGCCGCTGGAGCCGGACAACACGCCTTCAACCGAGGCCAAGTCTTTCACCATGCCGAATGCGTCGGGATCGGTCACCATGATTACTTCGTCACATACAGCGGGATCAAAATTTTTGGGGATGAAGCTGGAACCGATGCCTTCAACTTTGTGTTTGCCGGGCTTCCCTCCTCCGAGAATTGAACCCTGAGTTTCGACCGCATAGGCTTGGACGTGGGGGAGACGCTCTTTTAAATAGCGCGCTACGCCGGTAAAAGTGCCTGAAGTTCCTACGCCGATTACCAGAGCGTCGATGCGGCCTTCCATCTGATCGAAGATTTCGCGGGCAGTGGTTTCGTAGTGGTAGTCGGGGTTGGAAGGATTTTCGAATTGCGCTGCCATGAACGCTTTGGGGTCGCGCGCGGCGAGTTCTTTGGCTTTGGTGATGGCTCCGGCCATGCCGTCGGCGTCGGGGGTTCGGATGACTTCGGCGCCGAGGGCGCGCATGATTAAAACTTTTTCTTCGGAAAAGTGTTCAGGGACGAAGAGCACAACTTTGTAGCCACGATTCACTCCGATTAACGCCAGGCCGATTCCGGTGTTCCCTGCCGTGGCTTCGACGATGGTGCCTCCGGGCTTAAGCAGGCCTTCGTCCTCGGCGCGGCGGATGATGCCGATGGCGGCGCGGTCTTTTACGCTTCCTCCAGGATTCAAATACTCCAGCTTGGCGTAGATTGCGGCTGAGCTTGGGGGAGCGATCCGTCGCAAATGAAGGATGGGAGTTTCGCCGACCAAGTCGGTTATGTCGTCAGCGACGCGCAGGCGGGAACTCTCGATGCTCTTGGTTTGCACTCTACAGGGTACGGAAGGCGTGAGGGTGGCGTCAATCAGGGTTGAATGGCAAAACAAGGGTCCATCTAGAAGAACCAGTTCACGATCACGGTTCAGGGAAAACCTAGGTCCTGTATGCGCACTTGCTAATTCAAACACTTCGTAAGATCCTTCGCGAAGAATCCGCTCAGGATGGCAACGCGTTGACAGTCAGGATGACAATGGGATTTGAATCAGTTCGAGCCGCCGGTGGATGCTTGTTCCTGGCCGGGGTAGTAGCCGCTGCGGGTTCTTACGACCAGGCCTTTATAACCGCTGGCGCGGGCATCTACCTTAATGGTGCGGTATCCGCCGACACGCTTGGGAGTGGTGGGTCTATAGACGATGGTGTATTGATTGCGGATATCTTTGGCGACGGTGCGACTGATTTCGTCGACCTCATCTACTGATTTGGGCAGGAAAGCGATTCCACCGGTGCGCTCTGCAATGGTTTGGAGGGCGCGCCTGGCGCGTCTCTGCTTCTCCTCGCCTAGAATGCCGATGGCATAGATGGTGGGTCCGTTTTCTTCCTGAAGGTGACGGACAGACTGCTCCAGAGATTCGCGGCTGGCGTCGTCTTCACCGTCGGTGACTACGAATAAGACTTTCTTCTGCAGCTTGGCGTTCTTTTTCAGATGGTCGGCGGAGGCAACGACCGCGTCATAGAGAGCGGTTCCACCGCGGGATTCCAGCTTCTCCAGTGCGCCGCGCAATTTTTTGGGATCATTGGTGAAGTCCTGATCTAGATAATATTCATCACTGAAATTGACTACGAACACCTGGTCCTGGGGATTGCTGGAAGCGACCAGATTCTCGGCTGCCTTGGCGACCTTGTCGCGCTTTTCCCGCATGGAGCCGGAATTGTCGATGACAATGCCCATCGCCACCGGGACGTCTTCGTGGCGAAAGGAAGTGATTGGCTGGGGCTGTCCATTCTCGAAGACTTGAAAGGCGTTGCGAGTCAGATTGGTAATCAGACGCTGCTTTTCGTCCACTACTGTGGCGTGTAGCATGACCTCTTGCGCTTGGGCGCGGAACACAAAGCCACCGCCTGTGGTGTCAGGTTCCTGACCCGCGGGGGTGCCCGGCGCGGGTTGCCCGGGCTGCTGGCCGGGAGCTGGCTCGGGAGTTTGGTTGGGCTGCTGAGACTGTTGTTGCTGAGCCGGTTGTTGCTGCTGACCCTGGGGCTCAGGCGATTGGGGCTGAGGTTGTTGCTGAGGAGTAGCCGGTTGCGTCGTTACCGGAGCGGGAGCCTGCGACTGGGGCGGATTCGCAGGAGGTGGAGTAGACGGAGAAGTATTTTGCGCTCCGGTCCCTATGATTAAGAAAAATAAGGCGATGAGCAGGGTTCGAACGCGATCATTCCGTGGGTGCATAGTATCCCGTCTTGGCATAGACACGCAGGGGCGGCAATCCTTTGGGCGGAATCAACTTCACTTTTATTTTACGCCATTTGCCGTCGTGCCCTGGGTTCTTTGGACGGTATCCGAGCACATATTGGTTGCGTAGCTCAATACCAATTTTTGTAGCTACGTCTGCCAAGTCATTGGGATTATCGATGGTAAAGCTACGCCCTCCAGTGAGTTCCGCGACGTCGCTGAGCAAAGCTGGTCCAAGGCGCTCTTCGGAGGTGGGAAAGTACTTGTCGTAAATACCGATGGCATAAACCAGTACATCGGCTTCCTTCACCAAGGACTTGATCTCGCCTTCGGTGTAACGGCTGTGATTATCGCCGCCGTCGGAGATGATCAAAAGCGACTTCTTGGTGTACTTCGCTTGCCGCATCTTGCTCACACCCAGGTAAATGGCATCGAGCAAAGCGGTGCGTCCCTTGGGAATCGTATACAGCAGCTTGCCCTGGATCTCTTCGACGGACTGGGTGAAATCAGAAATTTCCTGGGGTTTGTCGGAGAAGGTGATCATGAAGAACTCGTCTTGCGGATTGGCGGTTTTGAAGAACTCCATCACCGCTTCGCGAGCGCGTTCGATTTTGCTACTCATGCTGCCGCTCATGTCGAAGATGACGCCGAGGGAAACCGGGGCATCCTCGCTGGAAAAATGGCGGATTTCTTGTGCTTCCTTGCCTTCGAAGACGCTGAAGTTATCTTTGTCTAGTCCCGTTACCAGGCGGTTCATGGGATCGCAGATGGTAACTGGTACCAACACCAGATCGACATCCACTTTCATGGGCTTGGTATGAGTCTTCAGCGAGGGATCCATGATCTCGTTGGCTTTGGGCTGCACCGGGACTACACGAGGGCTGATGTGGACATCATCGCCGGTAGTTTGTGCCCAAACGATGGACGAAACGCCACTGCTCACAGCGATGGCAAGAGTGAAAATGACGACGGCAACGAAAGTGTGCCGATAGGAGGGCAACAACTGACTGCGCAGGGTCCGGGAAGGGGCCGAGTACGGGATCCGATCTTCGCACAGCGGGCGAGATGCCCCGGGCCCACAATGGCGGGCCATAACGTACCTCTTTATTGGTGCCGATAGTACCACAGCCCTCGAAGGGCGTTTGTCAATTTTTCTGCCGCTTACGATGGCAGGGCGCGCCCAAAGTTTGCTCGCGCCCCAATTCATCATTAGCAGTTCGTCCTCCAAAGCCCTGTTACAATTTCAGGCCTTCCGCTATGGCTCATATCGAGGCTTTCCGCGCTCTACGTTACGACCAGACGCGAGTAACCCTGCCGCAAGTAATCACTCAGCCTTACGACAAGATTACTCCCGAGATGCAGGAAGGTTACTATGCGGCCAGTCCGCATAATCTGGTGCGCATTATTCTGGGAAAACGGGAGGTTGGAGATCATCCAGGAGAAAACATTTACACACGTGCTGCGGCATTTTTCGCCGACTGGCGCCGGCAGGGCATTTTTCTCCAGGATGCTTCGCCATCACTTTATCTTTCGGTGCAACGGTTCTCGGTTGCGGGTAGCACGGTGAATTTGGAGCGGCGAGGGTTCATCGGATTGGGACGAATCGAGGACTATTCCGCTGGCGTGGTTTATCGTCATGAACAAACCCTGGCTAAGCCCAAGGCTGACCGGCTGAAATTACTGCGCGCCACGCGAGCTCACTTTGGGCAGCTCTTTATGCTTTACAGCGATCCTGCGGGAGAAATCGATGGCGTTCTGGCGCCCAGCGGCCAGCCGGACATGGAAACCCGCGACGAATATGGGGTTTTGCACCAAGTGTGGAAGATTGCCCATCCCGGTGTGATCGAGCTTGTTCGGGGCAAGATGCGTGATAAAAAGCTCATCATTGCGGACGGACACCATCGCTATGAGACGGCGCTCACTTATCGCAACGAGCGGCGCGCGATGGCGGCGTCAACTTCTGTGGGGGGAGTTCCCCGAGAGCGAACTGCGGAAAACGGCCTGCTTCGGCCTGGTAGTCCCAGCCTTGCTCCTTACGATCTGGTAATGATGACCTTCATTAATATGGATGCTCCGGGGCTGGTTATTCTGCCTACGCATCGCGTGGTGCATGGCTTGACGTCGTTCTCTGCGGATACGTTGAAGAAGGGGGCGGGAGATTACTTCAGAGCGCAGGAACTGGATTCATCAATTGATGCTGTTCGAGGGGAGGAAATTTTGCGGGAAGCTGGGCGTTCTGGAACCGCGCTGTTGGCGCTCACTGCGGATCGTGCTTTTCTTCTCGATCAGCCGAAAGCGATGGATTCGAACATTTTCGCTGGGCTTTCCGAGCGGCAGCAAGGGCTCGATGTGGTGCAGTTGCATCGCGGCCTGCTGCAAAAGGTTTTGGGAATTTCCGAGGAAGCAATTCACAATCAGCAGAATATTCGTTACATTCGCGATGCCGGAGAGGCCATGGCTCAGGCACGAAGTGGCAAAGCTAACGTGGCATTTCTGATGAACCCGGTTCGTATGGAGCAAGTGCGTGACATCGCTTTTGCCGGCGAGGTACTGCCTCAGAAGTCCACGGATTTTTATCCTAAGTTGCTCAGCGGTTTTACTATTTATGCGCTGGAATAGAAACGTAAGGCTCTAACCACAGAGGACAGAGAGTCACTGAGGAAGAACCGTTCGGCGACAGGCTTGCACAGTCCAATACGATGTCATGGTGAGTGGTTCGTTCGGCAAAGATTTCAAAATGGCAGTCAGGTGCATGCGTGCCGGATTCTTAGTGGTTCTGATTGCGGCGCTTGTTCTTTGCGCTTCCCTTCTTCTTTCCGCTCCATCCGAGCAAAAACGCGTCTCCATCTATTCCACGGCGGCCAACTACACACTTTCAGTATTGGATCGCGACCATAGAGATTATGTGAGCCTGTTCGAAGTGCTCGAACCGCTGGGGACGGTCACGGCCAAAACTGACGGTTCGCGATGGAAGTTCCGCTACAACAATGTGGAAGGTGAATTCAACGTGGGCAAGACTCGTGCCCGGGTTCAAGGGCATGATGTCGATCTGCCGGCTAATTTTCTTCTGGAGAACGGTCGTGGGCTGGTTCCGCTTAATTCCCTTACTGTCCTGTTAACGCGTTTTCTCGGCGGCCCAGTCGCGTTCAACGAGACCGCGCGCCGTCTCTTCATTGGCAATGTCAGCGTCCATTTCACAGCGCAGGTGAATAAAGCCAATCCTGCCACGCTGGTGATGGACTTCAGCTCGCCGGTGAACCCGATGATTGCTACCGAGCCGGGGAAGTTGCGCATGGTGTTTACTCACGAGCCGATCGTTCCGCCGGGCTCGCAGACTTTGACTTTCGATAACAAGACGATTCCGTCTGCCACCTTCCAGGAAGACAACGGCGCTGTTGAGATTACCGTGAATGGCAGCGTGCCGCTCTTTGCCAGTTTCAGCAATGATGGACGCACGATCACGGTTACGGCCGCTCCGCAGACCGCTGCTGAAGTTGCGGCGCGGACTCCTCAGCCGCAACTGAATCTGCCCGCAATCACTTCCCCAGTGCAAGCCGGGACTTATACCCCTGCTGTCAGCAGTGGCGCGCCAACCTATTTTGCCGTAGTGGACGCGAGTCACGGCGGAGAAGAACGCGGAGCGGCACTCAGCGATCAGCTATCCGAGAAAGACATTACGCTGGCCTTCGCGCGGAAGTTGCGGCAGGAACTAGAGAGTCGTGGCGTCCGCACTCTGGTGCTACGCGACGGTGATACCACTCTCAGTCTCGACCAGCGCGCGAATCTTGCCAACGCCGCCCATCCGGCGATCTACATTTGTGTGCATGCGGCCTCTCAGGGAACGGGTGTCCGCCTTTACGGGTCAATGCTTCCAGCCGGTGGCGAGAATCGCGGATCATTTCTCGATTGGGATACCGCGCAGTCGGGGTTTGCGTCTGCAAGTCAAATCGTCGAAGCCAGCCTGATTGCGGAGTTACAGAAGAAACAGATTTCAGTTCGTACTTTGATCGCGCCGTTACGGCCGTTGAACAACATCACAGCGGCGGCTGTGGCGGTTGAGATAGCTCCTCCAGAGGCGGGGATTTCCGAACTCAACTCGCCGGGTTATCAGCAATTGATAACGGAAACGATTGCAACCGGCATCGTCGCCGCGCGCGAAAAACTGGAGGCGCCGCGATGATTCCCCGGCACCTGCTGATTGGCACTGCCGTGATGCTCGCGGTTGCGCTTGCCATGAGCGTTTACCTGTGGCGTATGCGTGGGCGCGTTCCTCATGTAGAGCCCGCCGCTTATTCCGGACCGATCGCTCCTCCGGTATCTGGTCCGACGGAACAAGTCACTCTTTACGTCGCCGACGATGAGTCGGGTATGTTGCGAGCGCAAGCAGCTCGCATTCCGCTGCCTGCTGGCCGACAGGAGCGGGCCCAGGAATTACTGCGGGCTTTGCTCGGGCTGTATCTCGATAAGCTATCACCCCATCCTCTGGGCCAGAGTGCCGAAGTGCGCGATGTATATCTGGTGGATCCCGGATTGGCCGTAATTGATATGAATGCCGCATTCGCCGACGATCATCGATCGGGAATTCTGGTTGAAGAGCTTACAGTGGCTTCGCTAGTACAGACTTTATCCGCAAACCTTCCGGGCATTACCCAAGTCAAGATTCTGGTGGATGGCAAACAGCGCGAGACGCTGGCTGGTCATACGGATTTATCAGGATTCTTTGAAGTGTCTGCGGTCAATCAAATGGTGGCGCAGATGCAGGGCGCGCAATGAACATGAATCGGGCTTGGAAAATCTTTGCTCTCGCGCTCACGATAAAGCTCTCCGTGCTGGCCTTTTTCCTCCACGCCAGACCTGGACTCACAAACTGGGGCGTGAACGAATCCGGGATGATCGCCCGCTCCCTTGTCCTGAACCATAGCTACGGTGGCGCCTTTCACGATGCTCCCGGACCCACGGCCTGGCTTGCACCTGCCTATCCTTCAATCGTAGCCGCTATCTTTTCTATCTTCGGGATCCAATCTCATGCTGCGGCGATTGTGCTTCTGATTTTGAATTGCCTCTTGTCCGCGATAACCGCTGTGGTTGTCATGAAGATTGGAACTCGGTGCTTCAGTGAAACGGTCGGCTTCCTGAGCGCAATTCTTTGGGCTGTATCGCCGACCGCGGCTGTCACTGAGCTCATCCTGTGGGATAGCTGTTTGGCTGCTCTGTTTGTGTCCCTGGCAATCTGGATGACGGTGAAGCTGGAACCGGAATCGGGGGTCCGGGATTATTCGTATTGCGGGGCGATGTGGGGATGTGCCGGCCTGGTTAGTCCTTCCCTCCTCGCCCCGTTTCTTCCCATTCTGCTTGTGCTCTACGTCCGAAACAGGAACGCGAAGCAATTATTGATTCTGGCCTTAGCGATATTGCTTATCATCACACCTTGGACGCTGCGAAACTTCGTTGCATTCCACACGCTGATGCCGATTCGGAGCAACGGCTGGGCTGAAATCTACTTTGGCAACGTCGGCTTTGAGCTGCATCCAAGCGGATCGAGTATGCAGTATCAAGCCATGGGCGAGGTTGCTTTCGTAGAGAAAACCAAGAGCGATGCCGTTCGTTATCTGGCGTCACATCCAATCGAGTTCTCAAAATTAACCGCGCACCGAGCTTTTGATTTTTGGGCACTGCCAGGCGGCGCTCTCGGATTGTCCTTCATTGTCGGCTTGCTGTCGTTTTTCGGTGCGTTTCACGCGATCAGGAAGTCGCGGAACGGCGTCGTCCTGACGCTAGTGCTCATTTTCTATCCCATGATCTACTACGTTTCTTACACATTTTCTCGTTACCGTCATCCCATCGAGCCAATCATCTACGTCCTTGCGGCCTACGGGGTCTCAATTATCGCCGAGAGTGTTGCCGGAATTCGGTTTATGGTCTCAGGAGCGTGAGAGAGCAGCGCGGGCTTCAACCCACTAGAAGTTGGTAACTCAAGCCGACCACCAGGGCTGAAGCCCATCTTTCTTCCTTTGTAACGCAGCCCTGGAAGGGCCGCTCTTCCACGTTAGCGCAAACAGTCGGGACTGTTAGAATCGTGAGCTATGCATTTCCGCTCAGACAATCGCGCTCCGGACCAGCTGCGTCCCGTTAACATCCTTCCTGATTACATCAGCACGGCGGAAGGCTCTGTCCTGATTGAGGTCGGCAATACTCGGGTCATCTGTACGGCCTCGGTGGAAGAGACGGTTCCCCAGTTCTTACGCAACAGCGGCAAAGGTTGGATCAGCGGCGAATACAGTATGTTGCCACGCTCGACCCTGACTCGTACGCCGCGCGAATCCAGCCGTGGGCGGGTGAGCGGGCGGACCCATGAAATCCAGCGACTGATTGGGCGTTCGCTACGCGGAGTCACCGATCTAGAGCGGCTGGGCGAGCGCACCATCTGGATCGACTGCGACGTCATTCAAGCTGACGGTGGAACCCGCACCGCTTCCATCACCGGCGCATTTGTCGCGCTTGGATTGGCCCTGGAAAAATTGGTGGAGGCGGGAACATTAACATCGGTTCCGTTGCGTGATTTTGTTGCCGCAATCAGCGTGGGCATTGTCGATGGCGAAATTCTACTCGATCTCAACTATGAAGAAGATTCTCGCGCGGATGTGGACATGAATCTGGTTATGACGGCGGGATATAAAGTCGTCGAGCTACAAGCCACGGCGGAACGTCAGGTCTTCGATGAAAATCAACTGGGGAAGATGATGGGGCTGGCCCGTCAAGGGGTACAGTCATTGATCGCTAAGCAGCAGGCTATTTTGGGTATGCTGACATTGCGGCAGTGATCAGCATTTAGCACTTGGCACTTGGTCATTCGAGGATCGTTGCACCAACCCTCAATGGAACCAGCACAGGCTGACTAAATGCTAAGTGCTGCGGCTCGCGAAAGCCGCTCTTACAGTCTCCTAGTTTACAATTGAGGGCTCTCATTCCGCATTCACGGAGGAATCCATGAAACTTAGTTCTGGAAAGTTGGCCGGTCTTAAGAAAGTCTCCAATCCGCGAGGCGTGATCGCGGCTGCTGCAATGGATCAGCGCGGGTCGCTGCAAAAAGCCCTAGCCAAAGAGAAAGGTGGCGAAGTTGGCGATGCCATGATGGAAGAATTTAAGTCGCTGGTGACAGAAGTTCTCACGCCCCACGCCAGCGCCATCCTGCTCGATCCTGAATGGGGATTGCCCGCCTCCAAGCGACGGGCAAAGAATGCCGGACTGCTGCTGGCATATGAGAAAACTGGATATGACAAAACTGG